>Ga0213829_1001906_pt1 | contig 14213 bp, 12 predicted proteins | sample MC6MC0896MG_FD_180665 | JGI IMG/M metagenome (GOLD analysis project Ga0213829, IMG submission 180665) | Enriched soil aggregate microbial communities from Iowa State University, Ames, United States - MC6-MC0896-MG | ecosystem: Environmental > Terrestrial > Soil > Unclassified | place: USA: Iowa...
CGCGCGAGCCGATGGCCGGCGGGCAACACGCAAACGATCTCGCCCTGCGCGAGCTCGCTGGTGATCAGGTTGGGATGCTCCGGCTTGATCGTCGAGATGGCGATGTCCGCATGCCCCAGCAACAGCTGGGGCAGCAACGCATCCATGCCCAACGGGCGATAGCGGATGCGCACGCCCGGGTTGCGCGCGCAGAACTTCGCCGTCGCCGCCGGGATCAGCCATTCGCCGAAGCTGGGGCTGGACACCACGCTGACCAGGCCGCCGCCGTGGCCCGCCAAACCGGCGGCCATGTCGTTCAGCCGGTTGACGCCCGCTTGAATGGATTCCACTTCCTGGAAAAGTTTGCGCGCTTCCTTGGTGGGATGCAGGCGGCCTTTGAACCGTTCAAACAGCGCGTAGCCCAAGCGCAGCTCTATCGACGCCAAGACGCGGCTGATGGCCGGCTGCGTCACATGCAGCAGCCGCCCGGCGGCGCTGAGCGAGCCCGTGATCATGATGGCGTGAAACACCTCGATCTGCCGCAGGTTCAGCGGGCCAGACCGGACCTTCCCGGGTAATTCAGACATGCTGCATTCTTTCCTCTTGACCTGAGCGGTAGGCGCAGCGCGCGTTTCTGCTTCTTTTGCAGGGATTCTACTGAATCATGCGCCGGATGCGCCCGGCGGGACGCGCTGCTAGACTGCCTGCGGCCCTTTGATTGATTGACTCCTTTCAGGCAGTGATCCCATGCGCTTTATCGACACTGAACAGACCCGCAACGCGCTGTCCTTTGACGCCGTCATTCCCGCCTTGCGGGACGCGTTTCGCGACGGCGCCACCGTGCCGCCCCGCCACGTCCACGCCATCCAGTCCGGCGCGGCGCACGGCACGACGCTGATCATGCCCGCATGGAGCGACCGCGGTTATTTCGGCGTGAAGATCATCAACATCTTTCCCGAGAACACGCATCAGGGCTTGCCGGGCCTGCACGCCACCTACAACCTGTACAGCGCCACCACCGGCGTGCCGATTGCCCAAGTCGATGGCGACATCGTCACCGTGTACCGCACGGCGGGCGCAGCGGCCTTGGGCGCGGACTATCTGGCAAGACAGGACGCCCGCACGTTGTTGATCGTGGGGTCTGGCCGCATCGCGGGGCTGGTCGCGCAAGCCATGCGCACCGTGCGCCCGATCGAACGTGTGCTGGTGTGGAACGTGCGCGCAGCCGGCGCCGACGCGCTGGCGGCAAGCCTGCGCGAACAGGGCTTTGACGCCGAAGCCACTACCGACCTGGAAGCCGCCGCGCGCCAGGCCGACATCATCAGCTGCGCCACGCTATCCACCGTACCGCTGATCCAGGGCGCGTGGCTGCGCCCCGGCGTGCACCTGGATTTGATCGGCAGCTTCAAACCCGAAATGCGCGAAACCGACCCCGCCTGCTTTGACGGCACGACGGTGTACGTGGACACGGACGAAGCGCCCACCAAATCCGGCGACCTGCTGTCCGCGTTTGAGGCGGGCGTGCTGACGCTAGCGGCGATTCAAGGCGATCTGCATCAGTTGACGACGGGACAGCGTCCGGGCCGGCAGCGTGATGACGAGATTACGGTGTTCAAGGCAGTGGGCAGCGCGCTGGAGGATTTGACGCTGGCGACGCTGGTGTACGAGGCGGTGAGCGACGCTGCGTGAGGGGGGATGCGCGGGTGCGGCATGGGTCACATGCGATCCCTGTCCGGCTCGGCCAATTCCACCGGCAGATGCTCGCGCATGATCTCGATGAAGCGGCGCAGCCGCGCCGGCTGAAAGCGCGACGGCGCATACACCAGGAACACCGGCAAAGGGTCTGCGCGCCACTCGGGCGCCAGATGCACCAACCGGCCCGCAGCCAGATCGTCCTGCATGGCCCAGGCCGATCCCAACGCCACGCCCAGCCCCAGCACGGCCGACTTGCGCAATGCATGCAGGCCATCGGTCGATAGACGCGGCTGAATGCCGAAGCGTTCCGACGCGCCCGTTGCACAATGCGTCAGGCTGACCTCGGTGCGATAGAACGTGCGCAGCGCCAGCCACGGCAAGCGCGCCAGCTCGGCAGGTTCTTGCGGCACGGGCGCGCCCTGCAACAGATCGGGCGACGCGATCACGATGCGCGGCACTTCACCTAGCTTCACGGCGATGACCGACGGGTCTGTCACCGCGCCCACACGAATCGCGCAATCCACGTTCTCGGCAATCAGGTCGGGCATGCGGTCATGCAGCAGCCATTCCACGCGCATGTTCGGATACTGCTTCAGATACCGCGCCAGCGGCTCCACGAATTGGTCCTGGCCGAACGCATGCGGGGCCACCACGCGCAGCGTGCCGATGGGTTCATCGCCCGCACCGCGCACTTCGCTTTCAAAGGATTGCCACGTGGCGATCAGTTCCTTGGCGCGTTCGTAGCAGCGCTGCCCATCTTCGGTCAGGCGGATGGCATGCGTGGACCGTTGCAACAAGCGCACCCCAAAGGTGCGCTCCAACAATTGCAAACGCCGGCTGACGGTCGGCTGCGTGCCGCCCATCTGTGCGGCGGCGGCCGACAGGCTGCCGGCCTCGACGATACGCACGAAAGTTTCGATCAGCAGCATGCGGTCGGTGCCGGCCGCGGCGGTCAGGGCAGGGGTGGTCATACGCCTATCGTATAACGGATGTACCCCTAGGTTGGCTACCAAAACGCGGGCGGGAAGCCCAGAATTTGGCCCGTACTCGATCCCTCGGATAGCCCATCATGTCTTCCCAAACCTCTCCCTCGCATCCCGCCAGCACGCTATCAAGCGGCCTGGTTTTCCTGCTTGCCATCGGCGCGGGCCTGTCGGTTGCGTCCCTGTATTACAGCCAGCCCATGCTGGGCGTGCTGGGCGTGGACATCCACGCCAGCGCTGAAACGCTGGGCTGGATTCCCACGCTGACGCAGCTGGGCTATGCCTTCGGCATCCTGATGCTGGCGCCGCTGGGCGACCGCCACGACCGCAAGCACATCATTCTGATCAAGGCCGCCGTGCTGAGCCTGGCGCTGCTGGCCGCCGCCGTGTCACCGTCCATCGGCGTGCTGCTGGCGGCAAGCTTCGTCGTGGGCCTCTCGGCCACGTTGGCGCAAGACATCGTGCCCGCCGCCGCCCATCTGGCGCCCGTTGAACAACGCGGCAAGATCGTCGGCACGGTCATGACCGGCCTGCTGCTGGGCATTCTGCTGTCACGCGTGGTCAGTGGTTTTGTCGCCGAACAATTTGGCTGGCGCGCCATGTTCGTGGCCGCCGCCGTCACCATCGTGGCGTTGGGCGCGGCGCTGTGGCGTGGCCTGCCGCGCTTCGTGCCGACCGCACAGTTGTCCTACGCGGCCTTGCTCGGATCGCTTGCCACCCTGTGGCGTCAACACCCCGGCCTGCGCCGCGCCGCCACGGCGCAGGGCCTGCTGTCGCTGGGCTTCAGCGCGTTCTGGTCGACGTTGGCGGTGATGCTACATGGCGCGCCGTTTCATCTGGGCGCCGGCGCGGCGGGCGCGTTCGGTCTGGCGGGTGCCGCGGGCGCATTGGCCGCGCCGCTGGCGGGGCGCGTGGCCGACACCCGCGGCCCGCTGGCCGTGGCCAGCCTGGGCGCGGGGCTGACGATGGTGTCGTTCGCCGCCATGATCTTCCTGCCGTTCCTGTCGCCCCATGCCGCGCTGTGGCTGATCGCGGGCAGCGCCATCGGCTTTGATCTGGGCATCCAGACCTCGCTGATCGCGCATCAAAGCATCGTCTACGGCATCGACCCTGCGGCACGCAGCCGTCTTAACGCCATCCTGATGACGGGCGTGTTCATCGGCATGGCGGCAGGTGGCGCGCTGGGCAGCCTGGCGCTTGCGCACTGGGGCTGGACGGGCGTCACCGTGGTGGCGGCGGGCGCGGCGGCCTTGGCGCTGGGCATGCGCGTGTGGCCGGGCGCGCGCCACGGCGTGGCCCTTACTCCGGCGCGTTGATCTCGTCGGCCGTGATGATCTCGGCCACCAGCACCACGCCGGGCCCGTCCAGGTAATACTCTTCCTGGGCGGGCGCGCGCAACTTCATATAGGCGTTCTCGCCGATCTGCATCGTGTGTCCGGCAGCCAGCTCAGCGCCGCTGTCGCGCATGTAGCCCAAGATGTTGTTGAAGATGTCCGAGTAGTACTCGCCTTCGTGGTGGCCCTGGGCCAGCGCGGCGAAGTCGGGCAGGCCGAACAAGTCGGCGCCATAGGTGCGCATCCACACGCCTTCCACGCCTTCCACTTCGTACTTCACAAAGCCGCAATACAGCATTGTCAACGGCAGCGTGCGCAAGAGGTCCAGGCTTTCTTCACCCAGCGACTCGCCATCGAACACGCCCGCCGGCAGCGACGTATGCGCGTGTTCGTTCATTACCGCCATCGCCTTGAAGCCCGTCAGCGCGCCCGCCACCGCGGCCAGCGCCACGTATTGCTCCAGCACGTCTTCTTCAAAGCCCGCGTAGTACAGGATGAGATGGCTGGCGTGCGCGCGGATTTCTTCCTTCACCGTGGCCGGGTAATGCGCCGGCGCCACGCACATTTCCAGCGCGTCTTTCGGATAGGGCGCATTGAAACCCACCAGCCGCACCACATGCTTGCCCCAGCCGACCAGGCCCAGGACCTCCGGCATATCCGGCGCAATTTCTACGTGCGCATCGCTCATTGACGGGTGATAGCCGCGCAGGGCGGCCGCCAGCGTGTCCTCGGTCACGGCCAAGGGCGCAGCGAACAACACTTGCAGGCTCAGCGGGTTCTCAATGGCGGGGTTGGCCGCCAGCGCACGTGCGTCGGCGGATTCTTCCTTGCGGCCAAAGAAACGGGAAAAGATGCTCATGGGGTGTCTGGGGCGGTAAGAATAAAAACGGGGGCAGTATACGTTTGCCCTTTTCGCCCGAGACGCCCTTGTCTCCATTGGACACATCTCTCACCGTGAGGATGATTCGGCGAATCCGTCCGGCCCGACAGCCTGCACCACGTAATCAATGAACGACTTGATGCGCGACGATATCGCCGTGTTGCGGTAGTACACCGCGTTGATCGGTTGCCTGACATCCTGCGTCTGCTTGACCAGCAGCTGCTGCAACGTGCCCGCCTTGCGGTCGCCGCGCGTCATGAAATCCGACAGGCACACGATGCCGCCATCGTTTAACGCCAGCTGCCGCAACGTTTCGCCGCTGAAGGCGCGCACGGCGGGCTTCACATGCAGGGCTTGCCCATCGGCCTCCAGCAGCGGCCATTCATTCAGCGACTCCAGCTGCGAAAAACCCAGCAGCGTATGCGACGCCAGATCGGCCACGCGCTTCGGCGTGCCATGCGCCGCCAGATAGCCGGGGCTGGCCAGCACGCGCACGCGGCTGTGGCCCAACAGCACCGCATGCAGCGAAGAATCCTTCAGCCGTCCGATGCGTATCGCCAGATCCGTGCGGCGCTCAAGCAGGTCGATGTTGCCCTCATTGCTATTGAGCTCCAGCTCCACCTGCGGATAGCGTTTGCGGTAACCGGGCACCAGCGGCGCAATCACATGCAGCATGAACGGCGACGCCGCATCCACACGCAGCAGACCCGCCGGCTGATTGCGGCGCACGTTCATGAGTTCTTCGGTTTCTTCCACCGACGCAATGATGCGACGCACCTGCTCCAGATAGGTCTTGCCTTCTTCGGTGAGCGCAAGCCGGCGCGTCGTGCGGCGCATCAGCGTCGTTTGCAGCTTCTCTTCCAACCGGCTCATCGTGCGGCTGGTGGCGGAAATGGTCTGCCCCAGCACGTCGGCGGCCGCGGTGATGGACCCGCTGTCCACAACCGCAATAAAGACCTGCATTTCGTCGAGAGTGGTTTTCATACTTGACGTTATATCAAAAGTCTTTCGCTCATACCGGGCTTTTTCATCAAGTATCTCGCGGGCACACTAGCGTCATTCCCAGGCCGAAAGCGCCTGGTTTCCCGAATACTTTCCGGAGTTTTACATGAGCATTCCCGCATTTGGCGTTGGCACGTTCCGCTTGCAAGGCCAGGTCGTCATCGACTCGGTGCGCAACGCGCTGGACGTTGGCTACCGCGCGATCGACACCGCGCAAATCTACGAAAACGAGGCCGAGGTCGGCCAGGCCATCGCCGAGTCCGGCGTGGCGCGCGAAGACCTGTTCATCACCACCAAGATCTGGGTGCCGAACTACTCAAAGGCCAAGCTGGCCGCGAGCCTGCGCGACAGCCTGGCGAAGCTGCGCACCGGCTACGTCGACCTGACCTTGATCCATTGGCCCGCGCCCGGCAACGGCGTATCGGTCGACGAATTCATGACCGCGCTGGCCGACGCCAAGTCGCAAGGCCTGACCCGCCAGATCGGTATCTCGAACTTCCCCATCGCCGAAACCCGCGCCGCCATCGCCGCCGTGGGCCGCGACGAGATCGCCACCAACCAGATCGAACTCAGCCCCTATCTGCAAAACGCCGCGCTCACCGCCTTCCTGAAGGAACAAGGCATCCACGTGACGTCTTACATGACGCTCGCCTACGGCAAGGTGCTGAAAGACCCCGTCATCCAGCAGATCGCCAGCCGCCACAACGCCACGCCCGCGCAAGTGGCGCTGGCCTGGGCCTTGCAATTGGGGTATTCGGTGATCCCGTCGTCGACCAAACGCGACAACCTGGCCAGCAATCTGCTCGCGCAGCAACTGCGCCTGACAAGCGACGACATGGCGCAGATCGCTGCACTGGAACGCAATGGCCGCGAAGTCAGCCCGGACGGGTTGGCGGCGGCTTGGGATTAAGCGGCGCGGCCGCCGCCCGCCCCAGCCAAGCGCTTATCCGGACGCTCCCGCATGATCGCCACAAACGCGTCGATCAACGGATTCGGATTATCCGGATGGCGGGCGGCGGCCAGTTCTGCGCGAAACGCACCCGGCCCGCGGATACCGACGTAAGCCAGGATGTCCATGCGCATCCGCGCAAGCGACGCCGGCACCACCGCTGCGCCAAAGCCCGCCTCGACCAAGGTCAGAATCGTGGGGATCATGCTTTCCTGCACGATGTTGGCGGGCTTGCCCGCCGCTTCGATCATTTGCCGCAACACCTGGCTGAAGTAACGCGAACGGTCGCGCGCATACCCCACCAGCGGTAACGCCAGCACCTGCGCCATCGTTACCCAGCGCTTGGCCGCCAGCGGGTGATCGCGGCGCAATGCCAGCACCATCGGCTCGGAATACAGCGGCACCGGCGCCAGATCGGCATCGGCGAAAGGCGGCCGCAGCAAGGCCAGGTCCAGGCGGCGCTGATGCAGCGCATTGGGCATGTCGCTGGAGTTCATTTCTTGCAAGTCCAGCATCACGCCGGGATAGCGCTGGCGAAATGCAAACAGGGCTTGCGGCACGTTTGAGTACGCCGCACTCGGCGTCAAGCCGATGGTCAGCTGGCCTGCATCGCCGCGGGCCGCCTGGCGCACATGGCGTAGCGTGGCCTCGTGTTCCACCGCCATCTGCTGGATGCGGCGCTGCAATTCAGCGCCCGCCGCCGTCAGCCTGACCGACCGGGTCGTGCGTTCAAGCAACTGCACGCCCAATTCCTCTTCCAGCTTGCGCACGCTTTGGCTCAAGGGCGGCTGGCTCAGGTGCAGGCGCTGCGCCGCGCGGCCAAAATGCAACTCTTCGGCCACCACGGCAAAGACCTGGAGCAATCGGCTGTCGATCAGCATTTATTTTCCTGACGAATCAATAACTAGAGAATAAGGTATTAGACAACCTAATCACCGCTTCCTACTATGCGCTGACAAATCAACAGCAGGGGAATTCCCCTGACCATCAGGGGAGTGCCATGGGTACGACAACCGCAACCATCAAACTGCTGGCCGGCGCCTTTGCCGCCAGCGTGTCCCTGGCGTCCGCCAGCGCCAGCGCGCAAGCCGCGTATCCCTCGCAGGCCGTCAAGTTCATCGTGCCCTACGCCGCAGGCGGCAGTTCGGATACGCGCTCGCGCCAGTTGGCCCAGAAGCTGAGCGACTCGCTGGGCGTGCCCGTCGTGGTGGACAACAAGCCGGGCGCAAGCGGCAACATCGGCACCGGGCAAATCGCCAACGCCAAGCCCGACGGCTACACCATCGGCCTGGGCAACTTCGCGCCGCTGGCGGTCAACAAGGCGCTCTACAGCATGCCGTTTGATCCGGCACGGGACCTGGCGCCCATCGCCCTGATTGAACGGGGGCCGATGGCGCTGGGCGTGAACGACAAATCGCCCTACGCCAATCCCGCCGCGCTGATCGATGACGCCAAGCGCAATCCGGAAAAGCTGAACTATGCCTCTACCGGCGCGGGCAGCGCTTCGCACCTGAGCACCGAACTGTTCAAGGATCAGGCCGGCATGAACGCCACCCACGTGCCGTACCGGGGCGGCGCGCCCGCGGTCAATGACTTGATCGCCGGCAATGTGGACTTCTACATCGAATTGCCCAGCCTGTTCCTGCCGCACGCAACGGGCGCCGCGCCTCGCATCAAGATGCTTGCCGTCGCCGCCGACAAGCGCGTGCCGGGCCTGCCCGATGTGCCGACGTTCAAGGAACTGGGCCTGCCGGACATGGTGGTATCGAACTGGTTCGGTGTGGTCGCGCCTGCCGGCACGCCGCCTGATGTGATCAAGACACTGAACGAACACATCAATCGCGCGCTGCAAGACAAGCCGTACCGTGACATTGTCGAATCACAAGGCGGTGAAGTCGCAGGCGGCACGCCCGAACAGTTCAGCGCCTTCATCGCCAGCGAAAGCGAGCGCTGGACGCAACTGATTCGCCACAAGCAGATCAAGGTTCAATGATGCGCAACGCGCACACCGCATGGTCTCGCAGCACGGAGCGGGACGACGCCATCCACGCCTGGGCATGGCTGGCCGAGCCTGACGATGCGGCGCCCGTCACGGGTGCGCTGGCGGGCGTCGGATTCGGCGTCAAGGATGTGATTGACGTCGCCGGCATGCCCACTCGTTGCGGTTCGCCCGCCACCTCGGCTGAGCCTGCGCGATGGGACGCCAGCTGCGTCGCGCAGCTGCGCGCGGCCGGTGCGGTTCCCGTCGGCAAAACGGTCACGGCGGAATTCGCGTACGTGTCACCCGGCCCCACCCGCAACCCTCACCAGGCCTCGCACACGCCCGGCGGCTCATCCAGCGGATCGGCCGCCGCCGTCGCCGCCGGCATGGTCGATATCGCCTTGGGTACGCAAACTGGCGGGTCGATGATCCGCCCGGCGGCGTTCTGCGGCGTGGTGGGCTTCAAGCCCACTTTCGGCCGAGTGCACCGGCAAGGCATGACAGTGCTATGCGATTCGCTCGACACCATCGGCTGGTTCAGCAGCACGGTGGCGCAGTCTCAAGCCGTGGCGTCGGTGTTGCTGCCTCAGGACGCGCCACTCGTGGCCCCAACGCGCGCGCCGCGCGTTGCCGTGCTTGTTTGTGACGGCATCGGAACGCTGGAATCCGCATCGCGGCAAGCGCTGGAAGCAGAGGCGACGCGCCTGCGTCAGCAGGGCGCTACCCTCTTCACGCCCGGATACGACGCCGACCTGAAAGAACTTCTGCACTTGCATACGCGGATCATGCACGCCGAACTGGCGCGCGCCATGCTGCCGGTTGCGCACAGCCCGCAGGCGGACCAGTTATCGCCCGCGTTGCGGGATGCGGTGACGCTGGGGTTGGCGATTCCCTACGCGGAGTACGTGCAATGCCAGCAAACGCGCGACCGCCTGGCGCGGGAATGGCTGGAACGCTTTGCCGACGTTGACGTCATCCTCACGCCCAGCGCGCCCGGCCCCGCGCCGGAAGGCTTGCAGTCGACAGGGTCGTCGGTGTTCAACCGCGTCTGGTCGCTGCTGGGCTGGCCCGCGCTGCACCTGCCAACGGGCAAGACCGCCAGCGGCCTGCCCGTCGGCGTGCAATGGGTGGCGCGCCCGGATCAGGATCACGCGTTGCTGGCATGGGTGGCAGACAGGCAAGCTTTGCCGGCGCCAGCCCCCTGAACCAAGACACGCGCGGCTTGGATCAGCATCGCTTCGCTGCCCGCCGCGCCTAGCAGCTCCAAGCCCACCGGAATGCCGCTTGGCGTAAACCCGATCGGCACACTCAATGCCGGCAAGCCGGTTACGGCGGCCAGCAAACCGTTGCCGCCGCGTTGCGGCTCGCCCAACCGCACGGGCGCGCCGCGCACGCTGGGGTAGGCCAACATGTCCAGCGAACCCGATGCCAGCGCCGCCAAGATGTCCGCGCGAATTGTGCGCGCGCAGTCCAGCGCGGCGTGACGTGCGCGGCCGTGCGGATCGCGCACGGCATTGCGCTCGTGCAAGATCGCCATCACTTCCGGGTGCGGGTACGCGCCGTCCAGGATGTCGTCCAGGCTGCGCACCGGCAACCCGGCATCGCGCAGACATTCGGCAAGCGCGTCGCGGAACTCGTAGCCGGTGACATTCGCGGCCGCCAACCGCGCATCATCCAACGCCATCGACACGGGCTGAATGAGCGCGCCGTTCGCCTGCATGCGCGTCAAGGCGGCGCGCACGTGATCAGACACGTCGCGCTCTGGCTCCGCGCCGCCGTACAGCGCATCAAGCATGCCGATACGCCACGGCGAACCGGACCGAGACGCGCTTGCCGTTCCCGCATCCGGCCCCGCCATCACTGACCACAACGCCGCCAGATCCTCCGCGCACCGCGCCATCGGCCCCACCGTATCCAGCGTGGGCGACAACGGCACCACGCCTGCGGTGCTGCAACGGCCCGCCGTCGGACGCAAGCCCCACACTTGATTGAATGCGGCGGGGATGCGGATGGAACCGCTGGTGTCGCTGCCCACCGCCACCGCCGCAAAGCTTGACGCCACCGCCACCGCGCTGCCGCCGCTTGACCCGCCCGGCACGCGCGCGGGGTCATACGCGTTGCGCGTGCGGCCAGACAAGGACGACACATTGGTGATGCCGCAAGCCAGCTCGTGCAGCGTGGTCTTGCCCAGCACGATCGCGCCTGCGTGACGCAGGCGCTGCACGACGTCCGCATCGTGCTCAGGCCGCCGTTGCGCCAACGCTCGCGAACCCGCCGTGGCGGGCATGCCCACGACATCGATGTTGTCTTTGATCAGAACAGCAATGCCGTGCAGCGGGCCACGCAGCTGCCCCGCGCGCCGCTCTGCATCGCGCAATGCGGCTTCGTCCGCGGCGTGCGGATTGATCGTCAGCACGGCGTTGAGCACAGGCCCGTGCTGGTCATAGGCGGCGATGCGCGCAAGATAGGCGCGCACCAGATCGGCCGCGTTCAAGCTGCCGGCCGCCATCGCCGCCTGCAACGCGGCGATCGGCTGCCCGAACACCGCGTCGCCATCGGGCAATGGCCCCGCCAGCAAGCCCGGCGGGGTCATCGGAAATGGCACGCGACCCATTGCTGACCCGTGGCCGATGCAACGGGCCGTTCAGTCAGCGCGGGCTGCGTCTCGCGGCAGATGGGTTGCGCCAGCGGGCAGCGCGTGTGAAAGCGGCAACCGCTGGGCGGGTTCGCGGGGCTGGGGGGATCGCCTTGCAGCAGCTTGCGCTGCGCGGGCTTGTGCGGGTTGGGCACCGGCACGGCAGACAGCAGGATTTCGGTGTAAGGATGCCGCGGTTGCGAGAACAGCGTATCGCGGTCAGCCACTTCGACGATGCGGCCCAGGTACATCACGGCCACGCGGTGGCTGATGTGGCGCACCACGGCCAGGTCGTGCGCCACGAACAGATACGCGATGCCCATCTCTTGCTGAAGGTCCATCAGCAGGTTGATCACCTGCGCCTGTACCGACACATCCAGCGCGGACACCGGTTCATCGCACACGATCAGCTTGGGCCGCAGCGCCAGCGCCCGCGCAATGCCCAGGCGCTGCCGTTGCCCGCCCGAAAACTCGTGCGGAAACTTCTTCATGGCTTCCGGACGCAGCCCGACCTTGCCAAACAGCCAGGCCAGCTCGTCCACGCGCGCACGGCCGCCCGGCATCGGGTAGTTGCGCAGCGGCTCGCCCACGATGTCGCCAGCGGTCATGCGTGGGTTCAACGACGCGTAGGGGTCTTGAAAAATGATCTGCATGTCGCGCCGCCGGTTGCGCATCTGCTCCGGCGTCAGCGCCAGGATTTCCTCGCCTTCCAGCTTGACCGAGCCGGATGTCGGCTGGATCAGACGCAGCACGGATTTGCCGGTCGTCGTCTTGCCGCAGCCGGATTCACCGACCAGCGCCAGCGTTTCGCCGCGCGCCACATTGAACGACACGCCATCCACGGCCTGGATGACCTTGCGGCGCGGCTTGAACCAGCCGCCCGCGCCGGGGTAGTGCATTTTCAGATCGCGGACTTCGAGCAAAGGCGAGGCCGGCGCCGGTTGTTGCGTCAGGGCGCTCATGCTTGCACTCCATTCAAGGCGGCAGGGTGGGCAGGGGATGACAGGGCTTGCAGGGCAGGCTGCGCCGCCACGCGGGCGACCTCATGGCAGGCCACCACATGATCCGCGCCCTGGGAAGCAAGCGCCGGGGCGTCGACCCGGCAGCGCTCGGTGGCATACGTGCAGCGCGGCGCGAAACTACAGCCCTTACCCAGTTCGCTGGGCGCGGGCACCATGCCGGGAATTTCCGCCAGACGCTGCGTGGACGCATTCATTGACGGCATCGACCCCATCAGCGCGCGCGTGTACGGGTGCAAAGGATTATCAAACAGTTCCGTCACGGACGCTTCTTCCACCTTGCGCCCCGCGTACATCACCGCCACCCGGTCGCAGCATTCCGCCACCACGCCCAGGTCGTGCGTGATCAGCACGATGCCCATGCCCAGCGTCTTCTGCAAGTTACGCAGCAGGTCGATGATCTGCGCCTGGATGGTGACATCCAGCGCAGTCGTGGGTTCATCCGCAATCAGCACTTCGGGGTTGCAGGCCAGCGCCAGCGCAATCATCACGCGCTGCCGCATGCCGCCCGACAACTGATACGGGTACTCGTGCACGCGGCGTTCCGGCTCGGCGATCTGCACCAGGCGCAGCATCTCTTCGGCGCGCCGGTACGCGTCGCGGCGGCCCAGCTTCTGATGCACCATCACCGTCTCGGCAATCTGCCGCCCCACGGTCAGCACCGGGTTCAGCGACGTCATGGGTTCCTGGAAGATCATCGAGATGCGGTTGCCGCGAATCTGGCGCATCTGCTTTTCAGTGAGGCTGAGCAGGTCGGTGCCGCGATAGCGGATTTGTCCGCCGGCGAACCGCCCTGGCGGCGTCGGCACCAGACGCAGAATCGACAGCGCCGTCACGCTCTTGCCGCAGCCGGACTCGCCGACCACGCCCAGCGTGCGGCCGGCCTGCACTTGATACGACACGCCATCAACCGAGCGGACGGTGCCGGAAACGGTATCGAAGTACGTGCGCAGATTATCAACTTCGAGCAGCACGTCGCCAGGGGCGACGGCGGTGGCGGGGGATAGGGCCATGGCGTCCTCCTAGCGTTGGTTGGTCAGGCGCGGGTCCAGCGCATCGCGCAGGCCGTCACCCATCAGGTTGATCGCCAGCACGGTGATGGCCAGCAGAATGCCCGGGTACAAAATGGTGTAGAACGCCACGGCCACATAGTTACGCGCGTCGGCCATCATGTTGCCCCAGCTGGGCACCTGCGCCGGCACGCCGACGCCCAGGAACGACAAGACCGCTTCGGTCAGCACGGCGGTGGCCGCGATGAACGTGGCCTGCACCACCAGCGGCGTCACCATGTTGGGCAACACATGCCGGCGCAGGATCACCGGCAAGCGCGTGCCGATGGCGTGCGCCGCTTCCACATACAGCTGTTCGCGCAGCGTCAGCGCCAGCGAACGCACCAGCCGCACCACGCGCGGCACCTGCGGAATTGCAATGGCGATGATCACCGTTGTGAGGCTGGCGCGTATCACCGCCATCAACGCGATGGCCAGCAGGATGTCGGGGATGGCCATCATGCCGTCCATGATGCGCATGATGATGGCGTCGGCCCAGCGCACAAAGCCGGCCAGGAGCCCCAGCACCACGCCCAACAGCGTGGCCACGAGCGCAACCACAATCGCCACGACGAGCGACACGCGCCCGCCCCACACGACGCGGCTGAATACATCGCGGCCCATCGCGTCGGTGCCGAAATAGTGCTGCGCGGATGGCGGCTTCAGGCGTTGCAAGGGGTTGATTGTGATGGGGTTGTGTGTGGCGA
>Ga0213829_1001914_pt1 | contig 14189 bp, 14 predicted proteins | sample MC6MC0896MG_FD_180665 | JGI IMG/M metagenome (GOLD analysis project Ga0213829, IMG submission 180665) | Enriched soil aggregate microbial communities from Iowa State University, Ames, United States - MC6-MC0896-MG | ecosystem: Environmental > Terrestrial > Soil > Unclassified | place: USA: Iowa...
ACTACGCGTTCATGCGCAAGAATGTGCGCGGACGCGCGCGCGAGCAATGGCAGCACGCCCACGGCTGCCGCCGTTGGTTCCTGGCCGAGCGCGACACCGTCAGCCATGAGTTCCACGGGTTCCATACGTTTGAGCAGGCGGCGGGAGAGCGCAGATGACGCAGACGCACCGGCTGTCGAACCGTGGGCGAATTGACCCGGCCACCTCCATCGAATTCACGTTCAATGGGCGCACCTATTTTGGTTGCCAGGGCGACACCCTGGCCTCGGCGTTGCTGGCCAATGGTGAACATTTCGTGGCGCGCAGCTGGAAGTACCATCGGCCGCGCGGCATCATGACGGCCGGTGTCGACGAGCCGAACGCGCTGGTGCAACTCGAGACCGGCGCGCACACGGTGCCGAACCCCTGCGCGACCACCGTCGAACTCTATGAAGGCCTGCGCGCCAGCAGCGTCAATGCCGCGCCCGACCTTGAACGCGACCGCATGGCGGTCTTTCAACGTCTGGGCCGGTTCATCCCCGCAGGGTTCTACTACAAGACGTTCATGTGGCCGCAACGCTGGTGGCCGCGTTATGAACGGTGGATACGCAAGGCCGGCGGCTTGGGCCAGGCGCCGGCGCTGCCAGACCCCGATCATTACGACAAGCGCTACGCCCATTGCGACGTGCTGGTGGTGGGCGGCGGCCCGGCGGGTTTGGCTGCCGCCATGGCGGCGGGACTGACCGGCGCCCGCGTGATCCTGGTCGACAACCAGCCCGAGCTGGGCGGCAGCCTGCTGGCCCTGCCGTCGTTGATCAATGGCGCAGCCAACTCCGAATGGATTCAGCGGATGCAGGCCGAACTCCAGGGCATGAAGGAAGTCAGGATTCTGACGCGCAGCACGGCGTTCGGCTATCACGACCAGAACCTGCTGACGGTCTGTGAACAACTGACCGACCACCTGCCGCCCGAGCAACGGCAGGGCGTACGCCAACGCCTGTGGAAGGTACGCGCCAAGCAAGTGGTGCTGGCTACCGGGGCCCATGAGCGGCCCCTGCTGTTTGGCAACAATGACCTGCCCGGCATCATGCTGGCGTCAGCGGTATCGACTTACGTGCGGCGCTACTGTGTCTTGCCCGGTCAGCGCGTGGTGCTCTACACCAATAACGATGGCGCTTACCGCACGGCGCTGGACTTGCGCGAGCACGGCGCCAACATCACGGTGATCGACCCCCGGCCCGCGGGGCGGGGCGCCTGGCCCGACGCCGTGCGCAGCGCCGGTATCGAGGTCCGCAACGAAACGGTCGTGTTGCAGGCGCGCGGTAAACGCCACGTCACGGGCGTCGTCGTCGCCGCCTTCGCGGATGGCCGGGCCGGGCCGGGCAACGAAAAGCTGTCTTGTGACCTGCTCGCCGTGTCGGGCGGGTGGAATCCGGTATTGCATCTGCATGCGCAGTCCGGCGGAAAGACGCGCTGGGACGAGGCGCTGGCGTGCTTTGTGCCAGATGGGGCGACGCAAGCGCAGACCAGCGCCGGCGCAGCCAATGGCGAATTCCGGCTATCGCAGGCGTTGCATGGCGGCGGCGTGGCGGGTGCGCAAGCGGCCATGCAGGCGGGCTTCGAGACGGTAAGCCAACTGTCCTGGCGCACGGTCGATATCTATCAAGACCCGCTGATGCCGCTTTGGCATGTGGCCAAGGCCGGCGCGACGGTTCGGCGCAGCGCGACACAGTTCGTCGACTACCAAAATGACGTGACGGTGGCGGACATTCATCTGGCCGTGCGTGAAGGCTATCACTCGGTCGAGCACGTCAAGCGCTATACCGCCATGGGCTTCGGCACCGACCAAGGCAAATTGGGAAACATCAACGGCGCGGCGGTGCTGGCCGACGCCTTGGGCCAAACCATCGCACAGACGGGCACCACCACCTATCGTCCAAACTACACGCCCGTCACGTTCGGGGTGCTGGCGGGGCGTGAACTGGGCGACTTCTTCGACCCCATCCGCAAGACCAGCGTGCACGAATGGCACGTCGCCCGTGGCGCGGTATTCGAAGACGTCGGCAACTGGAAGCGCCCTTGGTATTTCCCGCTACCCGGGGAAAACATGCACGCGGCCGTCGCCCGGGAATGTCTGGCCGTGCGCAACGGCGTGGGCATGCTGGATGCCTCCACGCTGGGCAAGATCGACGTGCAAGGGCCGGATGCCGCCACCTTGTTGAACTGGGTCTACACCAATCTGTGGACCAAGCTCGAAGTGGGCAAGGGCCGCTATGGCCTGATGCTGGATGAAAACGGCATGGTGTTTGACGACGGCGTCACCATGCGCCTGGGCGAGCAGCATTTCCTGATGAGCACCACCACTGGCGGCGCAGCCCGCGTGCTGGCCTGGATGGAACGCTGGTTGCAGACGGAGTGGCCGCATCTGAACGTGCACCTGACAACCGTCACCGACCATTTCGCGACCTTTGCCGTGGCGGGGCCGTTCGCGCGAAAAGTGCTCAGCAAGGTGTGCCGCGATATTGATTTCTCGAACGAGGCCTTCCCCTTCATGACCTTCCGCGACGGCACTGTGAACGGCGAGGGCTGGTCGAGCCCGGCGCGCATCATGCGGATCAGTTTTTCCGGGGAGCTGTCCTACGAGGTAAACGTACCGGCCAACTTGGGGCAACGGGTCTGGAACGCCTTGATGGAGGCCGGCCGCGAACACGGCATTACGCCCTACGGCACCGAGGCCATGCACGTGCTGCGTGCGGAAAAGGGCTTCATCATCGTGGGCCAGGATACGGATGGCTCCGTCACGCCGCAGGATCTCGGCATGGGCGGGCTGGTCGCCAAGTCCAAGGATTGCCTGGGCAAGCGTTCCCTCGCGCGCACGCATACGGCGGGCGCCAAGCGCAAACAGCTGGTTGGCCTGTTGGCGCGCGACGCTTCCATCGTGTTGCCCGAAGGCAGCCAAATCATGAACCAGCCCAGCCGCGCGCCGATTGCGCCGATGATCGGCCACGTGACGTCCAGCTACATGAGCCCCACGCTGAACCGCTCGATCGCGCTGGCGTTGGTGCAGGATGGCCACGAACGAATGGGGCAGCTCGTTGAAGTGGCGTTGCCAACAGGCGGGTTCATGCCGGCCACCATCGGCAGCCCGGTGTTTTACGACCCCGAAGGAGGGCGTCAGCATGTGGACTGAATCGCATCAGGAATCACCCCTGCACAGCCTCGCGCCCTTGCGCTCGCCCGCTGATTCGGAAGACGCCCGGCGTCTGCGCATCATCGAGCGGCCTTTTTTGGATTTGGCGGTATTGCGGGGCAATGCGCAGTCGCCCGCCTTTGTGCAGACGATTGAACGCGCGCTAGGCACCGCGCCGCCCGTGGCGCCCAACACGGTGGCGCACGGCCATCGGTATCTGCTGGCCTGGATGGGGCCGGATGAATGGTGGGTGCAGTCGTTGATGCCCGCACGGCCCGCACTGGAGCCGGCGCTACGCCCGTCGTTGCTTGGGCAATCCGCGTGCGTGGTGGATGTCAGCAGCGGATACACGGTGTTGGAGCTGCGCGGCGAACACGCGCGCGAGGTGCTCGAAAAGGGGTGCCCGCTGGATTTGCATCCTCGTGTGTTCGGCGCCGGGCAATGCGCGCAAAGCCATTACTTCAAGGCTGGCGTCATGGCGCGTGCGTTAAATGATGGCGGCGTGGAGGTCGTGGTGCGGCGCAGCTTTGCGGACTATGTGGGCCGCATGCTGCTGGACGCCGCACGGGAATATCTGCCGTGACCATGCCCGCGGAATCTTCCCATGGCATTCCATGGCATTTCGAGCGCGCATGAAAAAAGGGCCCGGAGGCCCTTTTTCAATGATTCGCAGCAAGGCGGTAAACCGGATGCTGCCAACCTAAATATGGAGCGGGAGACGAGTCTCGAACTCGCGACCTCAACCTTGGCAAGGTTGCGCTCTACCAACTGAGCTACTCCCGCGTACGCTGCTTTTTTGCAAGCGAGGCGGAAGTATACCCAATTTTTAGAAAAATGCACGCCGATTAAAAAAACTCGTCACGACGCTACGGGACGGCCCGGTTTCGCCAAGGGCGCGCCGACGCCTGTCTGCGCCTGAGTTTGCGCCCGAGCCTGGGTCTGGATCTGAGTCTGAGCTTTGGCGTTCTCTGCGCACCCGCAAGCGCATGCGCGCCAGCGTGTCGTCCCGGCTGACGTAGTGATGCCACAGCGCCGCACCGATATGCAGCGCCAGCAAGCCATACAACATCCAGGCAAGCACTTCATGCGCCCAGATCGCGGTTATGACGAGCGTGGGGTCGGCCGCCACCAGGCGGGGGAATTCCAGGCCGGTCAGCGGCAACGGGATCGCAAAGCCCTTGGCGTTGACGATGATCCAGCCCAGCAGGCATTCCGCCAGGATGAACGCATAGATCGACAAGTGCACGGCATGCGCGCAAGCGTCCTGCATGCAGAATCCGGCCGCTGCGGCGCGGCGGCGCGTCATCCGCACAAGCGCGCGCGCCAGCGTGACCAGCAATAGCGCCATGCCGCAGCCGATGTGCAAGATCATCACCCATCGCATCGGGATGGCGGTGTGGTTCACCAGCAAATGGCGAATTTCCCCGCTGAGCGCGAGCAGGGCCATCAGGCTGACGCTCAGCCAATGCAGGGCGATTTGCGCCCGGGTATAGGCCGGTGCGGCCACGGGAGCGAGGGGGCGGGCAACGCCGGGGTTCATGGAGCTTCCTTCTAGCGGGGCCGGGCTGCGCACGCGAAGGGCGAGGCAGGGCCGAAGAGGCGAGATTGAAGCGCCCCATGTCCCGCCGCACCACCTTTCTCAACGCTTCTTCAAACCGGTTGAAGTTCTTTTTAGAAACGTTGAGGCACTGGGGCGCGCATGGAAATATGCGGTCCTGCGAAGAGATTCCCCGTCATTGATGCGGTCCGGTAACGCCGGCGCATGGAACCACCATCGTTCTTCACGGTGCTGGCCTCTTCTTGCCTTCCACCACGAGTTGCCGCCACGCGGCATTCCTCTATTCAGAAAAGCGGACACATGAAGACACTTAACTTCCGACGCCGTCTCGGCTTGCAGCAAGGCTTTACCTTGCTGGAGCTGCTGGTCGTGCTGTTGATCATTGCGTTGCTGGCCGGCTATGTCGGTCCCAAGCTGTTCTCCCAGGTCGACCGGGCCAAGGTGAAGGCGACGCAGGCGCAGATGAAAACGTTGGGCGACGCCCTGACGCAATATCGCCTGGACGTCGGCAGTTATCCGACGACCGAGCAGGGATTGCAAGCATTGAATAAACAACCTCAAGGCACGCCTAACTGGCACGGCCCGTATCTGGCGAAGGACGTGCCGGCGGACGCCTGGGGCCGTCCGTATGTCTTGAACGTGCCGGGTCGCAGCAGCGATGCCGAGGTGGTGTCTTATGGCGAAGAAGGCCGGGCGGGAGGCAACGGTGAGTTGGTCTACGGCCTCTAAATCGGCGGCGCTTGCCGCGCTGGCGGCCCTGACGTTCAGCACGGGCGCTGCCGCCAACTGCTGGCAGGAATCGGGCGACCGTCACGGCGTTGATCCGCTGTTGCTGTATTCCATCGCCAAGGTGGAGTCGTCACTGAACCCGCGCGCCGTCAACCAGAACACCAACGGCACGCAAGACGTCGGCCTGATGCAGATCAACAGCATCCATCTGACGTGGCTGGCCAAGCGTGGCATCACGCGCCAGCAGCTGCTGGACGAGCCGTGCCTGTCCATCGATGTGGGCGCCGAAATTCTGGCCGACTTCATCAAGCGCTACGGCTACACGTGGCGGGCCGTGGGCGCCTACAACGCCGGCGGCGCGGATTCCCGCGAAGAAGCGCGCAAGCGATATGTGAAGCGCGTGTGGCAGCACTACCTGGTTCTGGCGCAGGCGCGTGACGACAAGGTCCGCCAGGCGCAACTGGCGCGGCAATGACATGAATGAGTTCCGAATCAGCCTGCTCAGGCAGGGAGAAGTGCGCGTGCAGACCGTGCGCGCCGCCAATGAAAACGAAGCGCGTGCGCAGGTCGGCGAGGCCGACGGCATGGTGCTGGAAGTCAAGCGGGCGCCCGCCGGCCGGCGTCATGCCGCGCAGCGCAAGCAGGGCTTCTCGTTGGGCTTGCTGCTTCAGGAACTCTCAACCTTGCTTGAGGCCGGCCTGGCGTTGATCGAAGCGCTGGAGGCCTTGAGCGACAAGGCGGGGCAGGGCAACAAGGCGCTGCAAGCCACGCTGACCGGCGTGCTGCGATCGCTGTATCAGGGCTTGCCGTTGTCTAAGGCCATGCAGGCGCAGCCTTCGGTGTTTCCGGCCTTGCTGGTGGCGACGGTGGCCTCCGCCGAAGGCAGCGGGCAGTTGCCGATGGTGCTCAAGCGCTATCAGTACTACGAGCTGCGTATCGAGAACATCCGCAAGAAAGTGGTGGGTGCGCTGGTGTACCCGCTGGTGGTGATCGCGGTGGGCTTTGGCATTTTGCTGTTCATGCTGTTCTTCGTGGTGCCGCGCTTTGCGGTGGTCTTCGAAAGCATGCGCGACTTACCGGCCACGGCCGAAGCGATGCTGTGGTGGGCAAGGCTCGTGCAGTCGGATGGTGAATGGTTGGGGGCGGGCATTGGCGCGACCCTGCTGGTGACTGCGCTGGCGCTGCGCACGCAACGCATGAAGACCGCGTTGATGAATCTGTTCTGGCGCCTGCCCAAGCTGCGTGATGTGGGCAACCTGTTCGTGCTGGCGCGCTTTTATCGCACGGTCGGCTTGCTGATCGAGGGTGGAACGCCTGCCTTGCAGGCCTTTGAGTTGTCCGAGCGGATCTTGCCCGCCGCCTATGCGCAGCGCCTGGAGCTGGCGTTGCAGGAGTTGCGGGCGGGGCGCACGGTGGCCGAGACCTTGACGCGGCATGGATTGACGACGGCGGTGGCGGAACGGCTGCTGCGCGTAGGAGAGCAAAGCGGAGACCTGGGCGGCATGTGCGAACGCATCGCTCAGTTTCACGACGGCACGCTGGACCATGCCATCGAAGTCTTTGGAAAAGTATTCGAACCATTGTTGATGCTGGTGGTGGGCGGCCTGGTCGGCGCCATCGTCATCTTGCTGTACATGCCCATCTTCGAGATGGCGGGGAGTCTGGGATGAGTGGCGGTCAAACAATCGAATTCAATCAGGACGACGCAAACGTGGCGGCGGCGGGCGATGCCTGGTGGCTGTGGCAGGAGCAAGCCGCGGAACGCAGCGTGGCGCTGTCCGAATACCTGAATGAAGAGCTGGCGCGCCGCCCGGAATTTCTGATGCCGCTGGCGCAAGCGCTGGGCATGCAGGCGCTGAGCGCCGAGCAGTGCCGCCAGGCGTCGCCGCGTTTTGATGCGTTGTCGTTGACCGAGGCGATGAGCTGCCGTGCCGCGCCGTTGGATGTTGATGGCGAGCTGCTGTTGGCGTTGGCCGACCCGTTCTCGCGTGCGGCCCGTCTGAAGCTGCAGTCGATGTTCTCTAGCCGCGTGCTGCGCTTTGCGCTGTGCCCGGCGGGCGTGGTGGATGCGTGGCTGAAGCAGGCTGAGGCCAGCGAGCGGGTGATGGACGGCGTGGCTGTTGACATGGAAGACGATTCGCTCGCCAAGGCGGTCGAGTCGATTTCCCTGGCGTCGCTGGCGAAAGACGAAAGCCCCGTGATCCGCCTGGTCAACATGACGCTCTACGACGGGCTGCAAAGCCGTGCCAGCGATATCCATCTGGAGTCGGATGAAGAAGGCTTGTTGATCCGCTACCGCATCGATGGCGTGATGCTGCGCATCCGCCAGGTGCCGGGGCAGGTGACCGCCAACCAGGTGATGTCGCGCCTGAAGGTGCTGTCCAGTCTGGACATCGCTGAAAAGCGCGTGCCGCAGGACGGCCGATTCAAAGTCGTGTTGCAGGGGCGGGAAGTGGATTTTCGCGTGTCGATCATGCCGGGTAACCACGGCGAGAACGCCGTCTTGCGTTTGCTGGATCGTTCGCAACGGGGCGACAAGCTCAGCCTGGACACCCTTGGGTTTCCGGCGGAGACGGCGCGGCGCATTCGTGCGCTGGCGCAGTTGCCGTATGGGCTGACGCTGATCACCGGCCCGACCGGCAGCGGCAAGTCCACCACGCTGTATGGCGCGCTGTCCGAGCTGAACAGCGGTGACGAAAAGCTGATCACCATCGAAGACCCGGTGGAATACGAAATGGCCGGCATTCTGCAAATTCCGGTCAATGAAAAGAAAGGCCTGACGTTTGCGCGCGGCCTGCGCTCGATCCTGCGTCACGACCCGGACACAATCCTGGTGGGCGAAATCCGCGACGCCGAAACGGCCGCCATCGCGGTGCAGTCCGCGCTGACGGGGCACCGGGTGCTGTCGTCCGTGCACGCCAACGACGCGTTCAGCGTGATCGACCGCTTTTTGTACATGGATGTGGAGCCGGCCACGTTTCTGGAATCGCTGAACGGCGTGGTGTCGCAGCGGCTGGTGCGGCGCTTGTGCCCCCATTGCGCACCCAAGGATGAGGCGCGTGCGGGGCCGGGCTGCGAGGCTTGCCGTCACACCGGCTTTCTTGGCCGCATTGCGCTGGCTGAAGTGCTGCGGCTGGATAGCCGCATGAAAAGTGCGCTGCTGGACCGCTCGCCCGAGCGCCGCCTGGAAGCGCTGGCGCACTGCGCTGATTATCAATCGATGCGCGACGCCGCCCACGAGGCGGTGGCGCGTGGGCTCACCACTTATCAGGAGGTTTGCCGTGCTGTCGCTATGGAATGAACAAACCGTGCTGATCGATGCCGAACACGCGAGCCTGCTCGCGCCGGGCGTCTCGGTTGATGACCGGATGAAAGTCTCGCACGCAGGAGACCCTGCGGCCGCCGTGGCATCGCTGCTTGCGGCCGTCGAGCGGCGCGGGCCGCGCTGGCGCAATCGTTTGAACGTGTGGCTGGGGTATCCCTGGTTTCATGGCCAGTTGCTGGCTTGGCAGCCGGGTTTGAAGGGCGGCGACAGCCACTGGTGCAACTATGCGCAGGCTTTGCTGCGTGAACGCGGTATTACGGGCTCGCTGCGTGTGCGTTTAGGACCCGCGCGATACGGTCAGGCTCGCCTGGCCTTCGCGGCCGACGCCACGATGCTCGATGCGCTGGAGCGCAAAGTGGGCGAGCAGGGCTGGATGGTAGCGGGATGCCGCGACGTGCTGTCTGCCAGCGTGCAACGCTTTCGCGGCGCGCTCAGCCATGCCGGCCAGTGCCTGGTGCTGGCCGAGCGCTCGGCGATGACCTGCCTGTGGCAATCCGGGGAGGGTTGGCAAGACATGATCACGTTGCAGATGTCGCCCGGGCAATCCGCCGATGCGGGCATTGCCGCCGCCGAAGCGCTTTGCGCCCGCGCGGCCCCGGCGCAGTACGGCTGGGTATCGACCCTGGGTCCCCAGCAGCTCCCTCCCGCGGCGCAAGCGCGCTGGCTGGGCTTTCCGCATGCAATGTTAGCGGAGCGGACATGGCCGGCTTGAATAGAAACACGCCCGACTTCGGCAAGCGCAAGACCGCGAATCCGCTCGCGATTGCGGCGGTGCTGCTGCTCTTGGCCGTCGGCTTGCTGAGTGCCTGGCGCGAATGGGATGTGGCGGCGCTGCGCAGCGAAGTGACCCAGCTGGATGACCGGCTGGCCAACCAACGCATGCTGCATGAGCGCGAGCTGCGCCGCATGCAGGCGCAGTCGCCCGAAGAAAGAAAGGTGGATGCCTTGTTGTCGGCGCAGAGCGCCGAAGACCGGCTGCGGCCGAAGTTGCTGCGCGCGATTGAGCAGGCCTGGGCGCCGCGGATTGCGGTCATGAACCTGAAGATTGAATTGGCGGGAAAGGCCGCGTCGTTGGAACTCATGACTGCGGATCTGAGCGAGATATTTGCGTTCGCCGCGCGCATGAACGAACCCGACTCGGGCATGCGCGCCACGGTGATGCGCCACGGAATCAAGTCGGGCGATCCTAACCTGGCCACGATGGCCACCGTACGGGTGGAGCTGCGATGAATGCCTTTCGATCACTCAAATTGCGTGTTGCCGCGTTGCGGCAGGGCAATGGACTGGCATGGCTGCGCTGGCATGGGCAGCGCTGCGCCGAGCGCCTGGGCCGTGGCGGCATGTTGGCCCTGGCCGCTGCGCTGGTTTTGCTCGCCCACTTCATCGTGGTGCTTTGGCCGGAGAAGAACGAACTGCAGAACCGGGCCATGGAAATGTATGGCGAATTGCACGCGTGCAGCCCGTCGATCGAGCCGCCTGGCACTGACATGACTGCGCTGCGCGTGCAGATGCGGCTGGACCCCGACCAGCGCAAGCTGGAAATCATGGGCGAGCTGTTGCGTGCGGGCCTGCTGCTGGTGGATATCCAGTATCAGGGCGAAGACACCATTCAGGGCCGGCTGCGCCGTACATCGCTGGACATTACGGCCATCGGTTCGTACCAGGACGTGTCCACGGGGCTGCGCAAGCTGGCCGAGCATCCGCTGCTGCGCCTGGAGTCGCTGGCGTTGGACCGGCAGAAGCCGGAAAACATGCTGGTGAACATAAAGATGCGCTTGAGCATGCTGGGAGTCGTGTGATGAAGCGCCTGATGAGATTCACGCTGGGAGCCATGTTGCTGGCCGCCGCGACGTCGGCAGCCAGTAATGACGCGGCCAGCAATGAGGACGTGGTGAACGAAGCCGCTGTGGTTGACGCAGCCGTCAATGAAGCACCCGCCAATGAAGCAGCCGCCAATGAAACACCCGCGGATGCAGCCGTCGGGTCTGAGGACGTCCGCGTTGAGGACCCCGCAATTGCGCAAGAAGTCGACCTGTTTCCGTCGCAGCCTTGGGCGTCGCTGGTGGGCGGCCATGCGCCGCAAGCGCCCAACGGCGCGCCCGGTTCGGACACGTCGCCGGCGGCGGAACCAGACGCCTTGCCGACGGAGCAGGCCACGGGTGAGCCGGCGCTTGTGCTGGCGCCCATTCATGCCGTCGGTGAGTGGATCGATGATGCCCACCGCATCGTCGTGCTGGAAAGTCAGGGGCAAACCTATCTGCTCTGTCAGCGTTGCAGCATCGCCGATGCCTTGCGGCCGGGCGACACGGTTGCGCAGCAGTACCAATTCAAGGCACTGGAGCCCTCGCGCGCGGTGCTGATTGACCCGAAAGGGCGAGAACAACACGTCGACCTGGCGCCCTTGGCGCAGTAGACCCGGCGCCTGCGGGCGCACGCCGCCGATGGCTGGCGTCACGTCAAATTAGGAAAGAACATGATGACATTCAAACCTGTCGCACTGGCGGTTTCACTGACCGTCGCGCTAAGCGGTTGCGCGGCGCCCGAGTCATTCAAGCGGGCGCTGGGTGCATCGCCACCCCCGACCGCCTCCGAGCGTCTGGCCGCTGGCCGCGCACAACTGGCCAACAACCCCAACGACATCGAAGCGGGCAAGAACGTGGTCCGTGACGACATCGCGGTGGCGCGCGAGATCCTGCAACGCGTGCGCGTGAAGATGGAAGCGGGCGACGAGCAGGATGCGCTGCAAGACGTGCACGAACTGCTGGCGACGAACCCCGGCAACATGCGCGCGCAGCAATTGAAGGCGCAGCTGGAGCAGCGCATTCACCTGAAAGAAGAGCTGGCCGAGGCCGCCGCCATGCAGCACGACCGTCCGGCCGAAGCGCTGTACAAGGTCAACCGCATCCTGCAAGAGCAACCGGGCTATGCGCAGGCCGAAGCGCTGCGCAGCCAGATGCAGCGCCGTGATGCGGGGCGCCACGCTGCGCGCCCCAGGCTGGCTGACGCGCTGCGCAAGCCGGTGTCGCTGAACTTCAAGTCGCAGCCCATTGTGCAGATTCTGGACGCGATCTCGCTGGCGGCTGGCGTGGACTTTGTGCTGGACCCGGACGTGCAGACAACCATGCCGGCCAGCATCATGGCCCGGCAGACCACGGCGGAAGACGCCATCAATCTGCTGTTGCGCACCAATCAGCTGGAAAAGAAGGTGCTGGACCAGCACAGCCTCTTGATCTACCCGGCCCGCGCGGACAAGGAAAAGGAATACCGCGAGCTCATGGTGCGTGTGTTCTACCTGAATCAGGCGAATGCGACGCATGTGCTGGCGGCCTTGCGGCAGATCAGCGCACCGAAGAACGTGCATCTGGATGAGCGCGCCAACGCGGTGCTGGTGCGCGACACGCCGGAAGTTATGGCCGTGGTGGAGCGGGTGGTGGCGGCGCTGGACATCGCGCAGTCGGAAGTCACCATGGACGTGCAAGTCCTGGAAGTGAACGCCAATGACGAGCTGGAAGTCGGCGTTGACTACCCCAGCGATCTGCGCTTTTCGATCCTGCCGCAAGGCGAAAGCGGCAGGGTCACCGTGGGCGACCTGCTGAACCTGAGCCAGGGCAAGATCGGCGTGGGCAGCCGCAATGATCTTTCCGTGGCGTTGAACATGCTGCAAAAACGGGGCAAGACCAAGGTGCTGGCCAATCCGAAGATCCGGGTGCGCAACATGGAGAAGGCCAGCATCAAGATCGGCGAAAAGGTGCCGGTGGTGACGACGACGAACGCCAACGGCGTGGTGACGGAATCGGTGAACTATCAGGATGTGGGTTTGATCCTGCAAGTCGAGCCGCGCATCAGCCTGAGCAACGAAGTCAGCGTCAAGGTCAGCATGGAAGTCAGCAACCTCAAGGGTGAGGTCAAGACGGCGGGCGGCGGCATCGTCTACCCCATGAGCACGCGTAACGCTGAAACGGTGATGACCGCACGCGATGGTGAAACCCAGGTGTTGGCCGGCCTGGTGAACCAGCAGCAGACGCGCAGCAGCAGCGGCTTGCCGGGCCTGAGCGTGATGGGTTGGCTGGGCAGCCTGTTCGGCGGCCAGAAGAAGACGGATCAAACCACCGAGATCGTCTTGCTGCTGACGCCCCACATCGAACGTTCGATGGCGCTGCCGTCGGCCTCCGACAGCTACTTCCCGTCAGGCACGGAGTCCCGCGTCACCGTTGTGCCGATGACGACGCAAGCGCCCGCACCCGCGCCCGCCGCACCGGCCGCGCCGGCTGCGGCGTCGGGTGAAGCTTCCCCGGCGCTGGATGCGGCGCTGGCGAAGCCGCCGTTCTAAGGCGCCAGCATGCGTAAGCAATCCGGGTTCACGTTGATCGAGATGCTGGCGGCCATGACGCTGCTGGCCTTGCTGCTGAGCGTGGCGGTGCCGTTCTCGGCGCTGGTGAAACAGCGCGCCAAGGAAAGCGAACTGCGCCACAGTCTGCAAGTGATCCGCAACGCCATCGACGCGTACTACCAGGCCAGCCGCGAAGGCAAGATCGAGAAGTCGGTGGACCGCAGCGGTTACCCGCCGGATCTCGACAGCCTGGTCAAAGGGGTGCAGGACAAGACAGACCCCAATGGCGGCAACATTTACTTCCTGCGCCGCCTGCCCGCGGACCCCATGTGCGAACACTGCGAGGGACGCGCGGCGGCTGACACCTGGGACACGCGCAGTTATGACAGTTCGGCGGAATCTTTCTCGTCGGGCCGAGATGTATTTGATGTGCGGTCCAAGAACCGCCGAGAGGGTATCAATGGCATTCCATACACCGCGTGGTAGGCGCGCATGCGCCGGCTTCACACTGATCGAGCTGCTGGCCGTCATGGCCATCATCGGCGCGCTGATGTCGCTGGTGGCGCCGTCATTTCTGAAAAGCAATGACCGCGCACGCGAAACCGTGCTGCGGCACAACCTGCAAGCGATCCGGCATGCGTTGGACGACTACCGCGCGGATCATGGCGGTAACCCCGACACGTTGGAGGCGCTGGTCTCCGCCCGCTATCTGCGCGAGCTGCCGATGGACCCGGTCACGGGCCGGCGTGATAGCTGGCAGCCGCAGCGTGGGGAAGAGAGCGGGGTGAATGACGTGATCAGCGGCGCCAAGGGCACCGGCCTGGACGGGCTTGATTATGCAAGCTGGTAGGCGCGGCGGCGCGCGCGAGGAAGGCTCGGCGTACCTGGCGATCTTGATGCTGGTGCTGGCGGTGTCCACTGGCCTGGCTGCGGTGGCGCAGCCCTGGCACACCAAGAAACTGCGCGAACAAGAGGCGGAATTGCTGTTCATTGGCAAACAGTTTCAGCGGGCTTTGGCGTCTTACTACCGGTCAGGCACGGCGCCCGCTTATCCGAAGACGATGGAGGCGCTGCTCAA
>Ga0213829_1001915_pt1 | contig 14188 bp, 11 predicted proteins | sample MC6MC0896MG_FD_180665 | JGI IMG/M metagenome (GOLD analysis project Ga0213829, IMG submission 180665) | Enriched soil aggregate microbial communities from Iowa State University, Ames, United States - MC6-MC0896-MG | ecosystem: Environmental > Terrestrial > Soil > Unclassified | place: USA: Iowa...
GCTGTTGGCCGGGTTATCCGTATTACTGAACACGCTGATGCTGTTGTCAGAGTACACGCCGGAAGAACTGACCCGTCTGGCGACAACCGTTCTGGGCCCGTTCGAAGATGTGTAGATACCTATGCCCGCTGTGGGTGGCAGACGTCACGTATGTGAGCACCAGGCAGGGCTTCGCGTACGTGGCGTTCATCATCGATGTATTCGCCGGCGTCATTGTGGGCTGGCGGGTCTCATCGTCGATGGAAACGACGTTCGTGCTGGATGCACTGGAGCAGGCGTTGTGTGCCCGTCGACCGTCCGGCACCCTCCATCACTCAGATAAGGGGTCACAAAAGGATGCAGAGTTGCTGGCGTCAACCGGCAGCACAGGCGACTCATATGACAACGCGATGGCGGAGAGCATCAACGGACTTTATATAGCGGAGGTGATACATCGTAAGAGCTGGAAAAACCGTGCCGAAGTGGAACTGGCCACGCTGACGTGGGTGGACTGGTACAATAACCGACGGTTGCTGGAACGACTGGGTCATGTGCCGCCGGCAGAAGCGGAAAAGGCATATTACGCTTCCATCGGAAATGGTGATCTGGCAGCCTGAGTTCACAGACAAAACACTCTCCCGGAAAACCGGGGCGGTTCACAGCGTATTGCCATCAATGGCAATCTGCTCATGTCCCTGCTCCTGGCGAACCTCATTGACCCGTCAATAAACGCCTGGTTCATCTTCTCCGGCTCGATAGCCCTGATGAGCCGGGCTATCGTGTCATCGACCGGGCGGTACTGGCGTAGCCACTCGATTTTCTCATTACCAAACTGTTTGATATCTTTCCAGCCCTCAGCGCCAGAAACTACGGCGCAAACGGTGAGGAAAACAATATCCAGGAAGTCATACCTATTGATATCTTTACGTGGGTCATCGAGCACGCTGAAGTGGTCGATAAAACACATAACACTAACTCTTTCATTTATTGGGATGGTTTCTGATCATCCAAACATGATTAAGTTCACTCAAAGTACGATCTTGCCCTGGCTAATGACCATAATTAAGCCATAATTTTCATCGATTTTCGATGTGCGGTGTTATGACACAAAGTATTATAACGCCGAAAAACGGCATCATATACCCAAATCTAAATTCTCCGTCGCCGACTGGTCTATTTTGAGCATCCGCCCGCCAAGTAGGAAAAACCGGCTGTTAGCCGGCTCGGAGCGTCGGCAGCTGACCTGCACCTGCCGGCTGAACGATGTGAATCTGAAGATATAGCTTCGGTATATCATCGGCCACATCCTGGACTGGCCAGATAAAGGAGTCTACAGCCACCATGACCATTTCAGCCACTTCCGGCCCAACCCCCACGCCGTCGCCTTCTGCACCGGATGCCCCGGGTAAAAATGTCTCCCGGCTGGCCCGGGCCATGCGTTTTATCCGCACGGCAGACAATTACGGGGCAGGAGTGGTATGTCTGACAAGCCAGCTCCCCGGCCTCGTCCGTGAAGGTGTCCGCCCGGCCGCCAGAGCCTTGTCCGACTGCCTGACCGGCGCAGTGTCCCGCAGACTCCCCTCCCTGCCGGCACTGACCGGACAGCTGGCTGACGCTCTGGCCGGATTGGCCGGCGCAGACACCCAGGCTCAGATAGCCGCAGTGATTAATATTCCCGCAGCAACCCGGCTTCTTCAGACACCTGAAGCTCAGGACCTGCTGGTAAAACTGCTCCTTCCCGAAGATGCCCCCGGCGCGGAATTCTGCCGCTGGCTCCCTGAACAGGTGGGGCGGCTCAGCAAAACTGCCGAAGCCTTTATCCGCGCCGGTCTGAAAGCTTTACCGCAGGACCTGAAAATGAATGATGAGGCTTTCCGTGAGCTGGAGTTTATTATCCGCGGGGCACTGATAACGGTCCGCGCCGGTGAAAACGCCGCCATCTACCCCTTCAGCAGGGACGTCAGGGAGCGGGCCTGCCGGGCCTTCCTGGCCGGGCAGGTGCCCGGCACCACCCACCTGCCGGACCTGCTGCCCGCCCTGCTGGCAGCCCGGGTTGCTGCCCCGCTGGATGTCCTGCCCCCGCTTCTGGCCGGTCGCACGCCGGAGCAGTGTCTTGCCGGTGCCGTCCCGGAGCTGCCCTCATCGTCTGCCGGAGGCTCCACGGCGGGCAGTAGGGCAGAAAACACCGACAGGCCCGCTGCCACCGTTACGCCCGAAAGCAGCTTCATTCCTTCTGATGACACGGCTGTCGGCATGCCCGACCGGGGCTTCTCTATGCCCGCCTATGACATGCTCCGCGGATATCAGTCTGGTGCCCTGAGGCCCGGGCTGGATATGGTACTGGTCCCGGCCGGGACCAGCATGTCTTTTGGAAGGGGGATGTCCGCGGAGGAGGCCCTGGTCTGTCACCTTCCGGTCGGGCAGGGGAACGCCACGTCTGCGGGGGCATTTCCCGGCGGTGCGACGGTCACCACGCACGCCGGGCCCGGGAGCTCAGGCCGGATGGTCACGGAGAAACGGGTCACCACGGGCAGCGAGCCGCTACTATTTGCCGGGCTGCTACCCGGGGACAACGTACCGGTCAGAGAAAATGTGCTGCAGCGCGGAGACGGGATAGTGAAAATGGACGCGGCCCTGCCGGGCCGCCCGGAGAATCCCGACGCCCTCAGCCACCCGTGGGCAGGCAGCGCCCCGAGTTCCGCAGAAAAAAATGACCCTTCCGGCGCGCGGTCCCCCCTCGCTGACATGGCCAGGCGGGCAGCCGGCGCTGCTGACAGCTTGTTCAGCTCTTTTCTGGCATCCGAATTCCCTCAATTCGTGCCTTATAAAGAGCAACTTAACGGAGCTGATGCACATAACGAGGTCACCTCTGACTCTGTCGGAGAAAGCAGAGAAGATAAAACTGAGAGCGATTTTTTTCAGAAAGTCCAGGGGCTTCCTGGAACCGACACGCTCGTATCAAACAGGCGTGTGGGCAGAACGCTGAAATCGTACCCGGTAAATAATAGATTTTCGGATGGGTGGGAAGACGACATGAGAAACTCCCCACGAGAGCGTATGAGGGAGCGAACTTCAAGTACGTCAAAAAAAAACGTGGTGCCAGTGCCTCCGGTGAACAAATCCAACATTGAGCATTTGCAGATTGTTTATCCCCCGCCAGTGAAAAGACAGGGCGTGATTCATGATGGTGCGCAGTCGCTTATCACGCGTGACAAAACTCAAACACAGCAAGTCCGCAAAAACGCCGCGTTAACTACTGAGAAGAATGCCATAGTGCAGCCCCCTGAAGTGAAAGACCCCGATGTCCCCCCGGGCATGCAGGAGATATTAATTTCCCCTGAGGACTCACCATCGTGTCAGACAAGAGCCTTCCCGTCCGAAACGCAGGGACTGAATGACATGATCGATCGGGTAATATCATGGGCAGACCGCTATCTGGCACTGGAAGATAGAAAAAAGAGGGTTAAACAGTTTGCTGCCCGCTTTTCTCCGCTACAAGGTTATTCAACAGAGCTGAGTTGTATCGTAGCAGTTTGCGATAAATTGATGGAAGACAATAGTTCCCATATTAACTTAATGATGAGCGCGCTTTTTGTGGAGCAATTCTTTGAACACTCAGGTTTTGAAAATGATCCTGCATTTATCAACGCTTTTATCCGGTCTCCTCAGGGAAAAGGCATGCTGGCTAGGGTTTTACTAAATGTCTTCGACGACTCTCTTCCTGATAAAGGCATTCTGCTTAAGCAAATCGATAATACCTTTAAAAATAAACTTGACCCGCTCACAACTACTTATGCGATGCTACCAGGGATTTTGAGTGCCACACTTGATAAATTCAAAAAAATGTTGCTTGACATGGGGGGGGCTAACACTGAGGAATCTGTCGCATTTAGCCAGAAGATAATAAATAAACTAACGTTGTGGGTTCAAAAATATCTTGAATATTCCTGGCCGTTTCTGAAACTACGTAACAGTTTAAATATTTCTAATCAACGCATCCTTGATGAAAAGGGCCTGATGCGCATTATTGCAATGCGAGTTCGGTTTGGAAACAATATTTCAGATAATGAGCGAACGCAAATAGGTATGCACCTTTTTCTGGGCCTCGACAAAGAAAAAATAGTCAGGGAACATCACCATCTTGACAAAATTTATGCAGAAAATTATATGCACAATTATATGGAATATTTACAAAGCAAAACAGAGCTATTAGTCAGGCATCTTTTTTTGGAGTCCTCAATGAGGAGATTAATTAATCACCCGAAAAATAAAGAACAGGATATAAGACAAAATCGCTCAGAATTACGACAGAACACCCTGAAGCTTTACACACTGGCATTAAAAAAATTATCTACAGCCGATCAATCCATTTTGAAATCGGCTACAGGCATTAAATTTCACGTTATCCATATGGAAAAAATCGTTACAGAAGACGCGGTGCACATTACGGAGCGGTTCTGGTTTGGCTTTTCTCTTACAGCGAACCTTAGCAATAATAATGAGTACGGGTGGTTTATCTCTGCCGTCCCCGCCTCAAATGACATTACTCAACCGCTGATCTTTAAACTGGAAACCAGTGACATATTTGGTCGTAACTCGCGAGGAGGAGAAATCATTAGTTTTAACAGGAAAAAAAAATTCCTCAATATGTTGCCGGTTAGCCAACTTTCGGATATGGCAAGCTATCAATTTAAAGTCGATGCCGGGAGAGATATTTCCTATTCAGGAACAGAAGAATGGTCCGTAGTGGCCACTGATATTGCCCGGCAAGTCGTTAACGCACAATTTCCCGACACTACCGCATTAGTAACCGCGGCAGACGGGGTCCCCGCGTTGTCTGCAGGGGTTGACCTGCTAATTAACCTGACGCCCTTTGGCGCCTGCAGAGATGTAGCCGACGACCTGAGGAATAGTCATGGTGCCATCATTACACTCCTGGATGCATTTAAATGCCTTTATAGTCTTGCCCCAGGCGGAGCAGAAGAAGAAGCGGTTGTTAATATTCTATACCGAGCGGGAGGTTCGATACTCAATGGAGTCATTGAAAAATTCAGAACTAAAAAACTGCAACAGCAGACGTCTCAATTGCATATTGAAAGTGTTAAAGATGAGCTTGAGCCTGGTGTGGTCCATGATAGTCGCATCCTGTACCACCTAGCCAATAGTAAAATTTATCGGCCTTCTCTCAGTAACGTATTACTCCAAAGCTCGCTTAATTTCACACAACTCCCCGGCGGATTTAACCTTTCTTCAGCGCGATTAAATAAATATAGCGGCGAAATTTACTGCAAACTGAATACACCCTATCAGCAGCGTGAATATAAGCTGGATACACACTGCCAGCATTTGATTCCTGTTTCGTCGCATCAAAACACCACACAATCATCCTGGGTGAATCTGGCAGTCGCCCCACTTAAGCTTGCCTGCAAAAGTCAGGACAACCTTGATGCGTTTATCAGACAGAATTTGCTCAATGATCGTAATGGAGAGATACATTTCACAAGCACTGAACGTCCGGCAGTTCCTGATGATGGAGAAGATATTGTCCTGAATAATCTGGATCTCGAAGGTGTGCCTGCGGACTGGTCGTATCAAAAAACGTGGGTTAAAAAAGGCTGTGGCATCATTACCTCGTGGAAAGATGCGCAGGGGAGCATCCGCTACAAGCAGGTAGACGTAGGTGGAAACTGGCGGGTCTGGCAGCCAGATACATCGAATCATACGCGTCCTCGCCGTGATGTCACCCCCCTCCCGTCACTTTATACCAATGTGCTCGCTCCAATGGAAAAAGGATTTGTTGAATTGTTGCCTTATAATAATCCTGACCGAAAGCTAGCCCTGGAAAGACTTAAAATAGCCTTTACAAATACCCCTAAACCTCACCATGCTGAGTTAATGGAATTTAGGTGCTTTGTGCGTAATGAACTTATTCCGAAGCTACCCAGTGATTTTCATTGGAGTAATTCGCTCATCAAATTTTGTGAGGGTGAAGAGCTCCATTTCCAGAACTTCATAAAATACGCAGAGAAATACATAAGGCAAGTAAAGATTCAAGAGAATGCAACAAAAGAAACATTGGATTTCATTACTCAGTTAGAGCCGAAAATTATTGAGTTAACTGGAGTGGCGCAAAAAATAAAAAACCTTAATACTGCGCTAAAAACTTTAAATGAGTTGCGAGACAGTTATTATGAAAAATACATCAAGCCTGAACAGATAGCTTTGACGCAGGTTAACCGAATTCTTTATAGTATCAAAAATATTTTTTCGAATTCCGTACCAAACTTTTATCTCAAAACACATTCTGAAAATGAAATGAAAAAGCGGTATCCAGAAATGCATAACCGCATATTTGAAAATTTATCTGAGCTTCATCGAGATGCACACGCCCTATCCCTGTCGTTAAACAAAGTCGAAAACACTCCATCCTTAATGTTATTTATGAATGGCTTTTTTGGAAAAAACCTTTCAAATTCCGATGTCGTTCACATCAAAAACCATATAAATGCACATCATGAAAAACTATTCAAAATCAGTGTGGGGAACTTTCGGGTGATTGAAGATCGCCGCCTCAAAGAAAGTTATTCTCAAAATTTACTCCCCGATGGATGCCTGGCGTCCGGTCTTGAAAAGCTCTTATATGGTACGGGGGTTGTCGCACTGACCAATAAAGACAGTGGATATAAAAAGATTTATATTAAACCCTACCTTGAAGACGCCGACTTACTCAGGTCAGTCATGGTGCATGAAACTATTCATACCTATCTGGCCCCGGCCGCTCCATTGTTCCGCCTGGGAGAAGAGGTCTATATTGATTCTGGCAACATCACCCACAAATTCAGTTTTTATGGCTTAAGCAGTATGGCCAGTAAGTTACTTTCAGACAAAAAGGAGCTGCAGATACATATATTAAAAAACAGAAGCGAGCTTTCAGCCTTCTGTCAGCAGGTTTATAAAATGGCAGGAGAAAGTGGTGCAACTGAACTTAAGGAAATGATAAATAAATTCTGGAGGCAATTTATGTCAAATAAAAGCATTCATCACTACAGGATGCAATCGACTGAACGGTTTGCCGCATTTACACCAATAATGGAACGCGTTTATCAAAACAGCCACATGATGCTTGGCTTCGTTCTGGCCAATCCGGATTTCCTGGCCGGACTATGGTTCTCGCTCAAAGAAAGTGCCAGAACGTGGCCGCAGCCCTCCTCATCACTGCAGGGTACAGCGACAGGCGGCATAACAGCTGGTAAAGCACTGTGTTTATGGATTGCGGGTATTGATGAATATTCAGGCCGACACGCCCGCCCGGTGGATTAATTTTCATCATATAACGCAACTAATAAATCATTATACCCGGCTGATTACGCTGTATGATGAACCTGAACCTGAACCTGAACCTGAACCTGAACCTGAACCTGAACCTGAACCTGAACCTGAGTAAGCGTCTCATTTAGCTTGCAACTACCCACAATTATATTAAGGTGATCATTTAGATAGCTTAATCGTGTTATTTTCATGGATGGACGCATATGGCTAATCAGAAACAGGCTTCGCTCTCATGGCTTGATGAGGAAATTAAAACTTCTGCTTTCTGCGGCCGTCGCCATGCCACTCGCTTCAGGTATGCAAAAACTCTGGCGCGGCATGGGCAACAGCCTTCCCTTTGCCTGCCAGGACCGGGCGGCTACAAAAGCGGCTTATCGCCTACTTTCCAGTGACAGAATTGATGAGCAGACTTTGCTTCAGGGGCATACTGAAGTGACCTGCCAGCGGATACATGCGCTGGAAAAGGACACTGAACTGGCAAAAGCCTGGATATTTGCAAATCTGATCGCCGCATTCTTAATTGATGACGTAATCCAGCCACCGCTGGTTTTTCTCCCCTGAAGGTAAGATACGCAAACGAAGGGATAACTCTTTGTGGAAAATAACAAAAATGATTATCCGTGGCTTACATGCGGCCATAACCGGGGCAGTCCCACTGCAAGAGTATATCGTGAAGCTGAAGAACGCAGGGCATCTCCTCAACAAGCCGCCCAGGCGACGTGTTCTTCAGATGGTTCAGTTCTTAAGTTAGCGCTTATGGGGTGGTTACCCGCCATGAATGACAATCTCTCCGACGACATCGCCCTCCTTAAACAGCACCTGACCGGACATCAGGCGCAGATGAACAGGCTGCGCCGCATGAACTTCGGCAGCCGCTGTGAAAGGTGGCGAAGCGTATCGCGAAAATTGAGGCGAAGCTCACCGCCATGCAGAAAGACAGCGATGAGAGCACCGGTCGCGTGGACGACCCGTCGGTGCCGCGCCCGCTGGACCAGACCCGCACACGCAAACCGTTCCCTGAATCCCTGCCGTGCAATGAAAACAGCCTGAAGCCAGCTGAGTCATGTTGCCCGGACTGCGGTGCGCTGTCGTACCCGGGCGAGGACGCGGCAGAGTAGCTGGAGCTGATGCGCAGTGAGTTCCGCGTTATCCGCACCGTGCGAGAAAAGCACACCTGCTGATAGTGCGACCGCGTCGTGCAGGCCCTTGCGCCGTCGCGTCCCATCGAGCGCGGTATCGCCGGGCCGGGTCCGCTAGCGCGGGTGCTGACGTCGAAGTATGCAGAGCATACGACGCTGAACCGTCAGTCGGAGATATACGAACGCCAGGGTGCCGCACTGGGCTGTTGACTGCTGTCAGGATTGGGGGACGCGTGTTGCCAGCTGGTGTCGCCGCTGTACGGGTTAATCGGGCGCTGTCGGCTTAACGGCATCGATCCTGAGCATTCTCCTCGTCACGTGCTGTCGGTGATAGCTGACTGGCCGGTCACCGCATCGGTGAGTTACTGTCATGGCGCGTCACCCTGCACGGGGGATAGTCTCCGGGTCACTCTTTCAATACGGCCCTTTCTGTACGTATACGTAAATACCATGTTCTGACCGGTTCTTATGGTCCAATGATAACCGCGAAACAGTTCAGGGCTGTCCAAAATGCGTGTCATCTGAATGCCTGTTGTTACAGATGCGGCTGTGATCGTCAGATGCTCATTCGCAAAATCATCCACACTGGTCAAGTACTTGAACCGGCTGGTTCAGACTGAGCATCTTAATGGGCCCCCTTGATGGCGGTTGATGCAGACATCAAACGTATCAGAGCGTATTGCCTATGAGGGAGCAGAATTGTAGTGGCACGCTGAATTTGGCCACATGAACAGAGGTACTATGCTTTCCTTTACCGGGTCAAGGTTGTCTTCTGCTCTTTCTGAACGCGAAGGCAGAGGCATAGGTCGCAGAATTACTGTGCTTGTGGAACAGAAGTTGTTCAGGCATTACGAAATTGCCTCGCTGGAAACCAATGAAGCTTGATCGGGGCTGATTGTGGACTTCTAACTCGTTGACAACTCACCAGCGCTGGCAAATTAGCCTTCTAAAATGGACAATCTCATGACTATAAGTATTCGGCTTACAGTTGCGTTAACTCTGCTTGCTATGACGCTGCCAGTATTAGCTAAAACGCCAGAAAACTTTATCTATATCAGCTCTGGTGACCTCGAAGCAGCGTCTGCCATTATGGAGCGTAGCGACATTGGCGGTGCGCAGATCGTTTACAATTGGCGTTCACTCGAACCTGAAAAGAACAAATACGACTTTTCGCAGATCGATAAGGATCTGGCTCGTCTCAAGGCGCCAATAAAAAACTCTTCATCCAAATTCAGGACCGCTTTTTCGAACAAGATGCCAGGTACGTTCCTGATTATCTGATGAATGACGCCAAGTATGGCGGTGGGATATCGCCACAATTTGATAATCCTGGCGAAGGAAAGAAAACGGGGTCCGGTTGGGTGGCGCAGCAATGGAATCCTGCTGTACGCCAACGTTATCAGGCTTTGTTGGCAGCGATTGCAGAGCGTTTCGATGGCCAAGTCTATGGTGTGAACTTACCCGAAACAGCCATTGATCTTGACAAGAAAAAGCTACCCAAAGGATTCTCATGCGATAACTATTTCGCAGGAGAAATGGAAAATCTCACCTTCACACGTAAGGTGTTCGCCAAATCACACGTAGTACAATATGTTAATTTCTGGCCATGCGAATGGAATAACGACCACAATTACATGAGGCGGCTGTTTGAGTTTCCCAGTGCCAATAATGTTGGGTTAGGTGGCCCAGATATTGTTCCCAACCGCAACGCACAAATGAAGAACTCATATCCGTTCTTCAATAAATATAAAAGCAAGCTGGCACTCATTGCCATGGCAGTACAGGAGCCAACCTTGACCTACAGAAACCCAAGTACGGGTATGCCATTTAGTAAGGATGAGTTTGTACAATTCGCAGAAGATTATCTCGGTGCAGATATCATTTTCTGGAGCACGGCGGCTCCCTGGTTAGCCAATAAATAGGTAACAGTCGCGAGATCATGCTGTAGGAGCTTTTCCGGATAAAATCACGGCAACCTTCAGACAGAAGCAGTAGTAACAAGTGTAAGTTCTCATGCAGATTGATTCGAATGTTATCGCCTTTGCACAGCGGAAATTTCTGGGTTCCGGCTTAAAACCTTACGTGATTGGAACGGCAGCTTCATACTGGTGAGGGAATGTATGGCCGTGACGCTTATCCCTGAATTTGTCCTGCCAGCGGTAATGCGAGGACTGTGCGTGGTGAGGGTGACACCCTCCATTCACCATAAATTTGCCCTCTTAAGCCGGAAAATCATCTGCTGCGACGCAGGCATTGCTTAGAGGCGTGCGTAACGTGGGATGACCCTTTAACCAGGTAATCATGTCATCCCATACTCACCTCGCGTTTCTGGCGGTGAGTTCGACCGGTAGCTGTGATAGCTGATCGATCAACGAGTTCCTACTGTCAGAGGCTTGGCTGACAACAGCGCCTCGAGAGAAAGATTTTCTTTAAGTTCTTCCCAGTGGATACCTCTGGGGCTCAGTTCAAAACTTGCCAGCGGCTGTAAACCCGCTCGCTGCAGTTGGGGAAAAATTTCCAGCGGAATACCCAGCATGCGACCGTCGCTCAGCGTTAGCCACATGCTCTTTTCATCAAATTTCGCGCGTATAATTGTCACGTACATAGGGCTCACGTTTTTCCCTGCTAAATGTTGCTTTAATAATATATAGTCCCGCAGCGCGAACTGTTCCACGGCTCAGCTGAGTTAGGGTTTTAACGAATGGCGGAAAAAGAGAGAAAAGGCCACATTTTGTCGGCAAAAAATTAGGGAATAAATGGAATGCGCTTAGGATCTGACTTGTGCCAGAAACGGCATATCTGAGGCGAAAAAAAAACCGGTCTGGTAAACCGAATTAATTTTCTGTGCAGGGCGCGGCTGGTGACCGCTGCCGGTACGGTGCTACTTGTACCTGCTAACTGTGTTCAATATCAACGCTGATTGACGAACCCGTCAACGTTGCGGCCTGTATCGCACAGCCTTATACTCGTCGCAGTTGGCAGCGTTGCGCTGTCGCAGCCTCTCAGAAGTGGGTTAAAGCTCAGTCGCGAAGAGATTTGCCCCGGCCGGAAACAGGTGGTGCTGTCCGGTCTGCTTCCACCCAAAAGAGTGCTGCTTGTACCTGCTGACTACTGGTGCGCGGCGCAGGGGGGGTAACCACCCCGCCTTTTTTCGTTCGTGCAAAACGGTTCGGCAGAATTGGCGTTTTACCGAACGGCCGCAGAAGGGCTTAAAAAAACCGCCTCGCAGCGGTTATTCAACATGATTACGAGCTTTTCAGTACCCCGCTTCTGGTAGTTGAGTTCGGCTTGTAGTCGGCGGGCTTTGTATCTAACCAGTTCAAGATATGCAGCTCGCTCAATAGTCTTGAGTCCCCCCTACATGGAGCAGATGCCTGAATCACTGCCCTGATGTCGGGTAGCAGCAGCGCATTACTGCGCCGCCGCCCCCTAAGAACCCGGCGACGTCATCCTTATTGAGCAGGTTGACCGACTCTCCCGCCTGGACGATGCTGGCTGGGAAATACTGAGAAAGCAAATAACCGACAAACAACTGGCCATCGTCAGTCTTGATCTGCCAACCAGCCATCTGGCGCTGACCAGTGTCGCCAGCGATGAATTCACCCGCAGCATGCTGAAGGCCGTGAACGGCATGATGCTGGATATGCTGGCCGCTATTGCCAGACAAGACTACGAGGACAGGCGACGTCGCCAGGCTGAAGGTATCAGTAAAGCAAAGTCAGAGGGAAAATACCGAGGCAGGGTGGCCGATGCCCAGAAACATGAACTGATACGAACTCTGCGCCAGGCCCACGGAAAATCGCTGCGAGAAACAGCACGCCTGGCAGGTGTATCCAAGATGACGGTAATTCGCGTCTGCAACAAAGAAGAAGGGTAAGGAAGGGGATCGAACCACCCCGGCACAGCTCCCTTAAGGAATGGCAATTCCGTTCACTACAAATACTGGCGGTTTTCTGGCTGTGGTAATATAAGGTCGTCATTTTTCAGAGTCCAGGACCGATGAAGAAGAAACCCGGTACACCAACGCCCCATGACGCGACATTTCGCCAGTTCCTGGCGAACCCCGACGTGGCCCGCGACTTTATGCAGCTCCATCTTCCGGCGGAATTGCAGGCATTGTGCGATTTGAATACGCTGAAGCTGGAGTCCGGTACCTTCGTTGAGGACGATTTACGTCATTACGCCAGCGACATTCTCTGGAGCATGAAAACCACCACCGGCGATGATGGGTACATCCATCTGCTTCTGGAGCACCAGAGTTCGGCCGATAAAAATATGGCTTTTCGCCAGCTCAGATATGCTGTCGCCGCCATGCAACGTCATCTTGAAGCGGGCCATAAAAAACTGCCTCTTGTCATCCCGGTACTGTTTTACCACGGCAGCCGGAGTCCGTATCCGTTCTCCACTAACTGGCTGGATTGTTTCAATAACCCGGAGCAGGCCGAAAAGGTATATTTGAAAGGATTCCCGCTGGTTGATGTCACCGTCATCGATGATGATGAGATAATGAACCACAGACGGATGGCAGCACTGACCCTGCTGATGAAACATATCCGCCAGCGGGACATGATGGAACTTCTGGACAGACTGCCACAGGTAATGGTGGAATGGATTTCCCCCGAACAGGTGCGCGTTCTGATAAACTACATGGTAAATGCAGGCGAAGCGCCTGCACCTGAATTTATGCGGGCGCTGGCAGAGCGTCTGCCGCAACACGAGGATGAACTGATGACCATCGCACAACAGCTTGAACAGATTGGCATCGAGAAGGGCCTGCAGCAGGGCCTGCAGTTAGGTGAACAACGAGGTATTGAAAAAGGCGAGCGCGTAGCCACCCTTAAAATTGCACGAACCATGCTGCAGAACGGCATTGACCGCAGCACCGTCATGAAAATGACTGGTCTGACTGAAGACGACCTGGCGCAGATCCGCCACTAGTCATCCTTTACCCAGTGTGCCGTAAAGCCCCGTCCTTCAGGGCATAGGTATCTACACATTTACTGTGGTTAATGCTATTACTCTTCAGCATGCTCTTAATCTCTCTTTTGCCGGGCCTGATGCCCGGCTCAACCGCCGATATCACACGCTGGTTAAACTTCATATGACACCCGCAGACCCGCTCAGCTGTGCTATTAAAGATGTCGCCAGCGCCCAGAAGACCACCTTTGCTACCACGCAGGCCGTCTGGCGATTCCTTAACAATGAACGCGTTACCCTCAGTCAGCTTAACCAGCCACTGACTGCGCTCGCCCGGCAGGGCATTGCCTCCAGCCCCCATTCTTACGCCCTCGTGGTCCATGACTGGTCACGTCTGCAGTTCCATTCGCATCATAAAAAACACGACCGCCTGAAGATGACCCACGGCGGAGACGTCGGATATGAACTGCAGAGTAGCCTGCTGGTTGATGCCGCCTCCGGCCTGCCCGTTGCCCCGCTGGCACAGACGCTGACGGACAGCAAAGGCTGTCGTTCAACGCTGACGGAGGGCCTGTCCGACAGCCAGACCCACATGGATGCCCTGACGGCGGATATTACCCGGGTGGAAGCCCTGGGCATCGGCAAAAAGCTTGTCCACCTCATTGACCGTGAAGGTGACTCAGTTGCACACATGCGAGCCCTGAGCGCACAGGGCCTGCGCTGGCTCATTCGCGGAAAAGAGGGGCATCAGGTCACGTATCAGGGCTGTCCACTCAAAGCGGGTGCGGTTGCGGATGGCCTGTCATTCGGGGCCGGTAAACAGG
>Ga0213829_1001926_pt1 | contig 14130 bp, 15 predicted proteins | sample MC6MC0896MG_FD_180665 | JGI IMG/M metagenome (GOLD analysis project Ga0213829, IMG submission 180665) | Enriched soil aggregate microbial communities from Iowa State University, Ames, United States - MC6-MC0896-MG | ecosystem: Environmental > Terrestrial > Soil > Unclassified | place: USA: Iowa...
CGACCCGTCCGGGGTGCGGGCGGTCAGGCGAGGATCGTCGATGGCGACGGTGCCGGTCCCGACCAGGATCGCGTCGATCCGCTGCCGGATCGCGTGATTGTCGCGCAGCGACTCGGGGCCGGAGATCCACTGGCTGGTCCCATCCTCGGCGGCGATGCGCGCGTCCAGCGTCTGGGCGATGTGCAGGGTCACGAACGGGCGCCGCTCGACGACGGCGGCGAACCAGCGGGCGTTCAGCTCGCGGGCTCGTTCGGCGTCCAGTCCGCTCTCCACCTGGATCCCGGCGGCGCGGAGTGTCGCGGCGCCTCCCGCCGCGGGATCGTGGGGATCGTCGATCGCGTAGATGACCCGGGACAGCCCGGCCTCGATGATCGCCTGGGCGCACGGCCCCGTGCGGCCCTGATGATTGCATGGTTCCAGCGTGACCAGGATGGTCCCGCCCGTGACGTCGATGCCGTGCTCCCTCGCGGTCGCCAGTGCGTCCGCTTCCGCGTGGGCAGTCCCCGCGCCCCGGTGGTGGCCCACGCTGAGAACGCGGCCTTCGGGGTCGAGGATCACGGCGCCCACGAGGGGGTTGGCTCCCCGCGGGCCGTTGAGCGCGGCGTCCAGGGCCTGGCTCATCGCGGCCCGTTCGATGTCGCTGAAGGGGGCTCTGCTCTGCTGCCGGCCGCCCATTCAGCGCACCTCCGCCGTGACGGCCGCGTCGTCGTCGGGGGTCTGCGCCGCGGAGGTCTGGGGGGCTTGAGCATGCGCCTCACGTTTCTGCGCCCGCATCCAGACGAAGAACCCGACCAGCGTGAAGACGCCGTAGAAGAGGTACATGAAGCCGCTGGCGTAGTATCCGGCGCTGAACAGCAAGGGCACCCCCACGATGTCCACGGCCACCCAGATGAGCCAGAACTCGGTCCAGCCCTTGGCCATGCCGAAGGTCGCCAGAAGCGAACCCACGAAGGTCCACGCATCCGCCCAGACGGGAGGGTAGGAGCCGAGCAGCGAGAACAGAGGAGTCAGAAGGCCCGTTCCGAGGAAGAGCGCCACCACCAGACCGACACGGGTCCGGGCGCCCGCCCAACGGGGCACCAGCGCCACGCCGTGACTGTCGGCGTCGCGTTTGCCCTGCCGCCAGCGGATCCATCCGAAGACGGCCACGGCGATGAACATGACCTGACGGCCCGCCTGACCCCACAGCGTGGCGGGAGCGGCGGCGCCGAACACATTGCCCAGGAAGACCGTGAGCAGGAGCAGATTGCCCACGATGCCCACGGGCCAGGCCCAGACTCGGCGGCGCATGCCACCGAGGGCACTGGCCAGGCCGAAAATATTACCGAGAACTTCACGTAGCAGAAGCGCCGTCCCACCGACTGGGATCTGCGCTTCGAAGAGCCACCGCAAGAGGTCCATGTCTCACCCTTTCACGAGAACCGCGGCGGCTCCGGGGGCGACGACAAGGACGCACGGGACAGACCCGTGGCTTGTGTTCGTGCTTCTCCCATCCAGACTTTAACTGTCGGTGCCGGAATTTCACCGGCTCAACCGGCAAGCCTAAGAAGGCCTGACGGGTCGCGGACTATAACCGCCGGTTCGGACTTTCACCGACCCCGGAGCACGATTGATCAAATTGTGTCCACTCCCTCACCGTGAGGCGATGGAGCAGGATTTCATATTCTCATAAGTCCGGGGGCCGCCGGTTCATTCCCGGCGGCCCCCGGAAACATTTCGTCAGGAACGGGTCAGGAACGGATTCCGGACCAGACACTCTCCGCGACCTCGCGCAGCCGCGTGATGGCCCGTTCCGGATCTTCCGCGCCGTAAACCGAGCTGCCCGCCACGAAGACGTTCGCCCCGGCCTCGGCAGCCCGCACGATCGTCTCCTCGGTGACGCCGCCGTCGACCTGCAACTGGACCGCCGCGCCGCTGCCGTCGATCGCCGCACGGGCGCGCCGGATCTTGGGCAGCGTCACATCCAGGAAGCTCTGCCCGCCGAAACCCGGTTCCACGGTCATCACCAGGATCATGTCGAACTCCTGGAGCAGGTCCAGGTACGGCTCCACAGGGGTGGCCGGACGGAGGGCCAGGCCCGCCTTCGCACCGCGGGCTCGCAGCTCACGGGCGAGCTTGATGGGTGCGGTGGCCGCCTCGGCATGGAAGGTGACGGACGCCAGGCCCGCGTCCGCGAAACCGGGAGCCCAGCGGTCCGGATCCTCGATCATGAGATGAGCATCCAGCGGGATGGGGCTCACCGCCTGGATCCGGGACGCCACGGGCAGGCCCAGGGTCAGATTCGGCACGAAGTGGTTGTCCATGACATCCACGTGGACCGCGTCGGCCGCGGCGATCCTGTCCAGCTCCGCCTGGAGGTTGACGAAGTCGGCGGACAGGATGCTCGGGTTGATGCAACAGCGCATACGTTCTCCTTCTGGGGCTGGACGCTCAGGCCTGGGCCGGGGCGGGACTCTTCTTGCGGAGCAGGGCCAGGAACATGGCGTCCGTCCCGTGCTGGTGGGGCCAGAGCTGGACGTATCCGCCGTGTGCGGCGGACAGTGACTCCACGCGAGCCACCCCGTCGATCACGGGTCCGGCATCCAGGAGTTCCAGGTCGTCGCGGCGCTTGAGGACGTCATCCACCACCATGCGCGTCTCGGCGAGATGCGGAGAGCACGTCACATAGGCGACCACGCCTCCGGGGCGCGTCGCCTGGAGCGCCGAGTCCAGAAGCTGCCGCTGCAACGGGCCGAGTTCCGTCAGGTCCTGAGGCGTGCGGCGCCAACGGGATTCCGGGCGCCGGCGCAGCGCGCCGAGTCCGGTGCACGGGACGTCGACCAGAACGCGGTCGAACTGCTCCGGGAACTCCTCGCCGACCTTCCGGCCGTCACCGGTGCGGACTTCCCAGCGCTCCTCGGGTACGGGCTGGAGAGCCTTGCGGACCAGTTCGGCCCGGTGCTGCTGCGCCTCATTGGCCAGCAGCGACGCGTCCTGGTCGATCGCCAGCGCGGCGAGCAGGGCCGCCTTGCCACCGGGGCCGGCGCACAGGTCGAGCCAGCGCTCGGGGCCGCCGTCGCCGCCCTCCACCGGCGCGGCCACCAGGGCACGGGCCACGAGCTGGGAACCGACGTCCTGCACTCGGACCACGCCCTCGCGCACGGCGGGGATCCTGGCGAGATCGCCACCGGCGGACAGCCAGGATCCGTCGAGGAGAGGACCGGGTTCGGCTCCGCTGCCGTCGAGATCGTCCGGAGCGGCGAGGGACGGGAGCTCGACGAGGTTCACCACGGGTGCCTCGTTGTCGGCAGCCAGGAGGTCCTCGATCTCGGTCACCTCGTGACCGTGGCCCACCAGCGCCTGCCGCAGAGCACGCACGATCCACGCCGGGTGGGCGTGCCGCAGCGCGAGCTGATCCACGGCGTCGGGCGTCCGGGACGCGATGTCATCCAGCCATTCCTCCAGGCTGTGGGCGCTGACCTTGCGCAGCACGGCGTTCACCAGGCCCGACGGGCCGGCGCCGATCACGGCACGGGTCAGTCCGACGCTCTCGTCGAGGGCGGCGTGCGCGGGGACGCGCATGCCGAGCAGCTGGTGAGCACCCAGTCGCAGCACGTCCAGCACGGCCGGATCAAGTGCCGTCAGCGGCCGGTCGACGCACTCCGCCAGGATCGCGTCGTAGCTGCCCTGACCCCGCAAGGTGCCATAGGCGAGTTCCGTGGCGAAGGCGGCATCCCGGCGTTCCAGCCGATGGTCCCGGATCAGACCGGGCAGCACGAGGTTCGCATAGGCATCCGCGCCGGATACCGCCCGGAGCACCTCGAAGGCGACCAGGCGGGCCGGATCGGCGCGCCGGGAACGCTGCGAGGGCGCCGCGCTGCTGAACTGCCGGCCACCGGAACCGTTGCCTCTGTGCCGTTCGCGGCCCTGGGCGTTCCTGCGACCGGAATCCCGGCCACCGCCGGAGCGGCCTGCTCCCCCGCCGCCTCTGGACTGGGGCGTGCCCCGCTGCTGACTCATTCGAAGGTCACTTTCTCCAGGGCGGCCAGGCCACGGGCCCAGTCGCGGGCTGACATCATGCGTTTACCGCTGGGCTGCACCTCAAGCAGCTCCAGCCCGTGGCTGCCGGTGCCGGCCACCACGGATTTGCCCACCAGGCGCAGCGTTCCGGGAGCCAGGTCCCGGACGTCCGGGCGCGGCACCAGGGCGCCGATCTTGAAACGCTGCCCGTCGAGCAGCGTCCAGGCTCCCGGTTCGGGGGTCACCCCCCGCGCGCGGCGGTGAAGGGACACGGCCGGAAGGGACCAGTCGAGCCGGCCGTCCTCCAGCGAAAGCTTGGGAGCCAGCGTCGGCGTGCCCTCCTGCGGTCGGGCTTCGGCCCGCCCGGAGGCGATGGCCGACAGGGTCTGGGCCAGGAGGATGGCTCCGCTCGCCGAGAGTCGCTCCAGCACCGCGCCGCTCGTGTCATCGGGCCGGGCCGACTCGGTCATGGTGCCGAACACGGGACCGGTGTCGAGGCCCGCCTCCAGCTGGAAAGTAGAGGCGCCCAGCACGTCATCGCCATGGATGATGGCGTGCTGCACGGGAGCCGCGCCGCGCCAAGCAGGCAGCAGGGAGAAGTGCAGGTTGATCCAGCCGTGTTCCAGGGCGTCGAGGGCCGGCTGAGGCACCAGACCTCCGAAGGCCACGATCGCCCCGATCTCCGCACCGGTCGCCACGATGCGCTCAGTCACCTCGGGCGTGATGCGTGCGGCCTTGATGAGCTCGAGGCCCAGCTCTTCGGCGCGCTGCGCGACGGGCGAAGGCGTGAGGACGCGCTTCCGGCCCAACGGGGCGTCCGGGCGGGTCAGGACACCCACCACCTCGAAGCCCGAGTCGATCAGGCGGTCGAGCGACGGGACGGCGACGGCGGGCGTGCCCGCGAACAGGACCTTCACAGCGCCTGCCCGAAGGCGCCGCGGCCACCGGAGGCCGACGACGGCGCCTTGCTGAAGGAGGAGGCCACCGAACCGGCGCGCTGATCCACCGTCGCCCGCTCGGCAGCCGAGTATTCGCCGCTGCGCAGGGCCTTGAGCGCTCGACGCCGCTCCTCACCGGACAGGCGGTCGATGAACAGGATCCCGTCCAGGTGGTCCGTCTCGTGCTGGAAGCACCGGGCCAGCATCCCCTCGGCGGTCAGTTCCACCGGGTTGCCGTCCCGGTCGATCCCGCGCACCGTGGTCTGCCGGAACCGGCGGACCGGGGCGGAGATGCCGGGCACGGACAGGCACCCTTCCCGCTCGTCCGGCTGGTGGTCCTCGCTGTTCACGAGCACGGGGTTGATCACGTGGCCCTTCACGCCGTCGATGTTGAAGGTGAAGATCCGCTGCCCCACACCCACCTGCGGCGCCGCGAGCCCGGCCCCGTGGACGTCCTCCATGGTCTCCAGCATGTCGTCCACCAATTGATGGACGGCTGGTGAGATGTCGGTGACTTCCTCGGCCCTGGTCCGGAGGACCGGATCGCCGAGAGTCCTGATGCCGAGAACGGCCATGGAGTGGACCTCCTGTGTAAGGTGCTGACGGATCGCTGTGGCGCCCTGCGCCACCCTGTCTATTCTACGGACCGGCGGCAGACGCCACGGCTGACGAGTCCCGGGAGCGCGCTAGGCGCGCGGCGGGGCGAGCGGAAGCAGTGCCGAACTCTCCTGAAGCAGATCCTGGTTGAGCTGCCACACCCTCTTCAGCGCACAGAACTTCCACCAGTGATGCTTGAGGACTTCGGGGTTCGCCCGCTGGGGCCGGACCTCGGTCTCCCCCACGGCCACGGCGATGAGCAACGGACCCGCCCCGTGCTGCCAGGCCTCCCATTCTCCGAGGTCGGGATCCACCAGGCTCTCCTCGGCCTTCATGCCGGCCACCAGCTGCATGACCACCTTGTCATCCAGTGCCTTGACCTGGCCGTCACGCGTCGTTCCCTTGGTCTTGTAGTCGATCAGGCAGGTGCGGCCGTTGATCTCCGCCACCAGATCCAGGGTGCCGGCATAACCGACCTCGTGATTCCACACGGTGATCTCGGGAGCGATCGGCCGGACGTCGTACGCCTTCCACCATTCATCGAAGCGGTCCGCGAACGCCTGCTCGCCGTTCTGAGCCAGAAGATCGCGCGCGCCGTCGACGTCGTGCTCGCGATCCAGCCGGCGGAGCGCCACCTGCTCGCAGTAGTTATGGACGCGGTCGCCTCGTTCGGCCGCGGCGTCACGGTAGACGGCGGCGGCATTGGCGGCCCGCTGCACCGCCTGGCGGAGCTTCGCGGGACTGTTCAGAGCGGATTGGAGCGTCACGTCCTGGGCCAGGGCGTTCGCACCCATGTAGCCGAACCAGCCGTCCAGGCCGTGCGGCTGCTGGGCGATCACGGTGGTGATCGACGGGACGACAGGTTCTTCACGCGTGCTGCGCGCATACATCCGGCCCGTATCAGTGGCCCGGGCAAGCATTGGTGCGGTCATGTCTTCACTTTCCCATAGCCTGCCGACATTCCTTCAGGCGGCCCCGGCCGCGGGGAACGTGCTCCGGAGGGTCGGACGGGCTGGAGGCGGTGAATCTGGAGGACGCACCATCAGTCCCGGCCGACGTCTTCCTTGCTAGCCGGACCTTACTGCCCGGAGTCCTCGTCCTGGAGCAGCCAGACGGCATCCTCATACACCGATGATGTCAATCGCGCGAGCCGCCGGTTGGCGGCAGCCGCTTCGGAGTCGGTCAGGAGATGCCCGTGATGCGGACTGATGACCACATCATTGAGGCTGCCCATGCCCCCAAAGGCGCTTCTCACCCGTCCCGGAGCCCGAGGGTCGCCGCTCTGAAGCAGGGACACGCATTGATCGGCCCAGGAACTCCAGCGTGTCACACCGTACTTCTCCAGGAGCCGCGCCAGGGCCGACAGCTCACGCCCGAGCCGCGCGACGCGACGGCTGCGCTGTTTCCGGCTCATGAAACCGGCACGCGGCTGCGGAGGCGCTCGGCTCCGGTCTGATGACTTGTCTGTGCGTCGCTCTTCACGTCAGTCCCTTCCGTCAACGAGTGGTGCGCACAGCCTAGTCGGCGAACGACACGACACCGGCCTCGCCGCCAGGAGCGGCATCGCGTGCGCCGGGGCCATACCCACGGAAGAGCTGAGGCAGGAGCGCGGCGAAGAATCCACCTTCATCGGAGTCGATGAGCGACAACGAAAAAGCCCCTTCTTCTGCGAAATCTCGCGGAAGAAGGGGCTTTGCAAGGGTGGGCGATACTGGGTTCGAACCAGTGACCTCTTCGGTGTGAACGAAGCGCGCTACCACTGCGCCAATCGCCCTTGCGTTCTGCAACGCTTAGAAACTCTAGACCATGATCGAGCCGAACGCCAATCGACGATTCCGACGCGCGGAAGGCCGCGGGATTTGAATAAACAGGCCTCCGTCCTATAGAGTTTTTCTTCGTTGGAAAGCGGCCTTCTCCCCTGGTGGGACAGGGCCGGAAAACCTTCTGCGGACGTAGCTCAGCTGGTAGAGCACCACCTTGCCAAGGTGGATGTCGCGAGTTCGAATCTCGTCGTCCGCTCGCAGGACACTGTCTGAAGGGAAACCTTCTGCACGGTGGGTTGGCCGAGAGGCGAGGCAGCGGCCTGCAAAGCCGTATACACGGGTTCGAATCCCGTACCCACCTCGGTGAAAACCCTGGGTCCACTTCGGTGGATATCTAGGGGCGATTGGCGCAGCGGTAGCGCGCTTCCCTGACACGGAAGAGGTCACTGGTTCGATCCCAGTATCGCCCACGGACACGCAAGTGTTCCCTGCGGACGTAGCTCAGCTGGTAGAGCACCACCTTGCCAAGGTGGATGTCGCGAGTTCGAATCTCGTCGTCCGCTCCACCTTCTCCCCTGCCCTTCTGCGGTCAGGATGAAGATCTGAAAGACCACCTTCGGGTGGTCTTTTTCTTTTCCCCTCTTTCCACTATGCTCGTGGATCGAACGGGGCGTCTGGCCCCGCCAACGGAAAGGAGGTGCCTGTGTCTGTCTTTGACGATCTGAAGGGCAAGGCCCAGGATCTGGTCCAGGGCAACGAGCAGGCCATCAAGGATGGCATCGAGAAGGTCGGCGACTTTATCGATGAGAAGACCGGTGGCAAGTTCGCTGGCCAGGTGGACGCAGTCCAGGATGGCGCTTCCAACTTCGTGGAGAACCTCGAAGGCAAGGACAACGCCTAGGCCGGAAGCCTGAGGCGCCCAAAGCATTTGTCAAGCGAGGCGCCGGTACTGCCGAGAGGCAGCACCGGCGCTTTGGCGTTTAAGGCGTTCGGTTGAAGCGTCCGGCCCAGGCGGGTGCACCCGCCGGGGCGTTTCACACAGCGGGTTCGTGCTGCTGCGCCTCACGAGCCAGGGCCGTCAGGCGGGAGACGGCGCGGAAGTACTTCTTCTGGTATCCGCCGCTCATCATCTCGGGCGTGAAGAGCTGGTCGAAGGACACACCGCTCGCCAGGATCGGCACGTCCTTGTCGTAGAGGCGATCGGCCAGGACCACGAAGCGCAGCGCCACGGCCTGCTCCGTCACCGGGGTCACGCCCTTCCAGACCACGGCCTCCACACCGTCCAGCAGCGCGCGGTAGCGGCTCGGATGCACACCGGCCAGATGCGAGATCAGGCTCGGGAAGTCGTCGACCGCCACGGTCTTGCCCTCGAACTCGGCCTTCATCCGGGAGTTCAGCTCGTCCGCACGCACCGGCTGGGGCGCCGCCGGCAGCCCGCGGTGCCGGAAGTCCTCGCCGTCCACCCGGATCACGTCGAATTGATCGGAGAGGACCTGGATCTCCCGCTGGAAGTCCACCGCCGCGAAGCGGCCCTCCCCCAGCGAGCCCGGCAGGGTGTTGGAGGTCGCGGCGAGCTTCACGCCGGCGTCGGCCAGTTCGCGCATGAGACGCGACATCAGCACCGTGTCACCCGGATCATCCAGCTCGAATTCGTCGATGCACACCAGCTTGTAGGTGCTCAGCGCTTCCACCGTCTTCCGGAAGGAGAGCGCGCCCACCAGATTGGTGTACTCCACGAACGTGCCGAAGGCCTTCGGGCCGGGAACGGCGTGCCAGAGCGAGGCGAGCAGGTGGGTCTTGCCGACGCCGAACCCGCCGTCCAGATAGATCCCGGCCCGGCCGGATGCCTTCTTCTTGGCGAACAGCTTCCCGAACAGACCGCCCGAGGTGTCGGCGCCCACACCGGCAGCGAACTCGCGCAGGGCCTTCACCGCGGCGGCCTGGCTCGGGTGCGCGGGGTCGGGGCGGTAACTGTCGAACGACACCTCCCCGAAACGGTAGGTGGGAGCGAACCCCGCCAGGATCTCATCGGCTGAGACGGCAGGGGTCCGGGTGGAAAGCTGTTCGATCTGCAAGGGTTCCATTCCTCCAAGGCACGGCAGCCCGGGCGACTGAACCGCAGTGCCCAGGATACCGGGCGATGGCCGTCCGGCCACGGCGGGCCGCCTGACAGCCGGGGAATAACGACGACGGCGCAGTGTTGCCCCATGTGAACACTCACCTTCCCTGGGGAGCCGGCGTGGTTAAGGTTGACTCAACGGCACAGTCCCGTCCCCGGGGCGCGAGCCGATCCTGTCCCCGAAGAAAGCCAGGCTGACCCATGAGCATCGCCCCTGAAGAGAACGTCAAGTTCGCCAGCTACGCACACCCGGAACGCCTGGTGTCCACGGACTGGCTCGCCGAGCAGATCGCCTCCGGCGCGGTCGGTGACGGCAGCCTCGTGGTAGTCGAATCCGATGAGGACGTCCTGCTGTACGAGACCGGCCACATCCCCGGCGCCGTCAAGATCGACTGGCACACCGACCTCAACGACGAAGTCACCCGCGACTACGTGGACGGCGCCGCCTTCGCGGAGCTCGCAGCGTCCAAGGGCATCTCCCGCGACTCCACCGTGGTCATCTACGGCGACAAGTCCAACTGGTGGGCGGCCTACGCCCTCTGGGTCTTCACCCTGTTCGGTCACGAGGACGTCCGCCTGCTGGACGGCGGCCGCGACAAGTGGATCGCCGAGGGCCGCGAGCTCGTCACCGAGGTGCCCGCTCCCGCCGCCGGCGACTACCCCGTCGTCGAGCGTGACGACCAGCCCATCCGCGCCTTCAAGGAGGATGTGCTGGCTCACTTGGGCAAGCCCCTCATCGACGTCCGCTCCCCCGAGGAGTACAGCGGCGCCCGCACCCACATGCCGGCCTACCCCGAGGAAGGCGCGCTGCGCGGCGGCCACATCCCCACCGCGGCCTCGGTCCCGTGGGCCCGTGCCGCCGCAGAGGACGGCAGCTTCCGCTCACGCGAAGAACTCGACGCCATCTATGGCGGCGAAGCCGGTCTCGCCCCGGGTGACGAGGTGATCGCGTACTGCCGCATCGGCGAGCGGTCCAGCCACACCTGGTTCGCCCTGAAGTACCTGCTGGGCTTCGAGAACGTCCGCAACTACGACGGCTCCTGGACCGAATGGGGCAATGCCGTGCGGGTCCCCATCGTCAAGGGTGCTGAGCGCGGCGAGGTTCCGGCCGGCTTCTGAGCTGGGCGTAGGATTGATGCCCATGAGCAGCCAGCTTCCCCCAGCCCAGCTTCCAGCAGCACTCTCCGAGATCGTCGAGGAGTTCCAGGCTCTTGAGGAGCGGGACCGCCTCCAGTTGCTCCTGGACTTCTCCCGAGGCCTGCCCGAGCTTCCCGCGCGGCTGAAGGACCACCCGGAGCTCCTGGAGCAGGTGGTCGAATGCCAGTCGCCGCTCTTCCTCACGATCGAGGCGGAGGGCCGCGGGGCGGACGCCCGGATCGAGCTCTTCTTCCAGGCTCCTGCGGAGGCCCCCACCACCCGCGGGTTCGCGGGGGTTCTCAACGAGGGCCTGAACGGCCTGACCGCGGCCGAGATCCTGGCCGTGCCGGACGACATGCCGGAACTTCTCGGCCTGACGCGCGCGGTGTCCCCGCTGCGGATGCGCGGCATGACCGCCATGCTCGGCAGGATCAAGCGCAAGGTGACGGCCTACGTGGCGCAGTCCACCGCCGTCGCGCCGTCCTGACCGGCGATGGCGGGTAAGAAGCACAGCACCGGGACCCCGGCCACCCTCGCACTCGAGGCGGCCGGGGTCTCGTTCACCCTGCACGCGTATGAGCACGATCCGCGCGTGACGAATTTCGGGCTCGAAGCCGCCGAGGCACTCGGCTTCTCTCCCGAGCAGGTCTTCAAGACGCTCATGGTGCAGCTCGCCGACGGCATGGCCGTGGGCATCGTTCCGGTGAGCGGAACGCTGGACCTCAAGGCGGTGGCCGGGGCACTGGGACAAAAGAAGGCGGCGATGGCGGATCCCGCCGCCGCGCAGCGCCGCACCGGGTACGTCCTGGGAGGGATCTCGCCCCTGGGGCAGCGCAACCCGTCACCCACGGTCCTGGACGACTCGGCGTTCGGTCACGCCACCATCCTGGTGTCGGGCGGACGCCGAGGGCTCGACGTCGAACTCGCGCCGGAGGATCTGGAACGCCTCACGGGGGCCGTGCGCGCCGCCATCCGCGCCTGAGCCATCCGCGCCTGGGCGGACGACCCGCCGGATCAGGGGTCAGACCGCTGCGGCCGGACCCTTCCGTTCCTCCAGCTGCGCCGCGAGCCAGTCCCGGACGGTCGTGTTCCAGCGATCCCGGTCGACATTCCACTCCCGCGTGTGCCGCGCGAGCTGGAACGGCACGAAGGTCACCATCTCGGGATTCTTCTCCGCCAGTCTCTCCGACGGCCCATAGGGGACGAAGTCGTCGTCCACGCTGTGCAGGATCAGCGTGGGGGTGCGCAGCTCGATCGAACGGGTGACCCAGTCCATGGACTTGAGGTCCACGGGCGCGGACAGACCCGTCAGCCTCCGGCCGAGCGGATGCGACAGCATGAACTGCCCATAACGGCCCACCTCGGCCGGAATGCGGTTCAGGCGTGCCTGGAAGGCGAGCACGTCCACCCAGTCGATCACCGGAGCATCGAGGACCAGGGCCCTGATGGCATGCCGATTCCGGGCCTGATCGGCGGCCTGCAGGGACACGGCCCCGCCCATCGACCAGCCGAACAGCACCACATCGGTGGCGCCGTGGTCCAGCGCATAGGTGATGGCCGCCTCGACCTCCCGCCATTCGGTGGAGCCCAGACCGTACCGCCCCGCGTCGGAGGGCGGGGCGTCGCCGTCGTTGCGGTAGGAGATCATCAGGCTGGTCAGGCCGAGTTCCTGGACCACCGGCAGGGCCCTCAGCCCTTCCATCCGCGTGGCGCCGCGGCCGTGGACCATGATCGCCCAGACCTCCTGGCCACCCGGCGCGGCATGCTTGCGGTGCTCCCCGGCGCTGACCTCCGGCGCGGGGACCAGCCAGGCGGGGAAATCGCCGATCTCGTTCCGGAGCAGCACCTCGTCGAAGGGGAGGCCGAGCGCGGAGGGGTCCGGATACGTGGCTCCGCCCCAGCGGCCCCAGCGAACCCGGTCCAGGCTCCCGGAGTAGATCTCCTCGATCTCCCGCTGCACGGTGCCTTCCAGCGGCGAATAGGACGTGATCCGGCCGATCCTCGCCAGTCCGGCATCGCCGTCGAAGTGGAAGCTGTAGACGCCTTCCACCGTGCTCTCCGCCGTGGCACGGAAGATCGCCTCGGGGCCCCGGTCTCCCTGGACCACCGCGAGCAGTTCCTCCCCTTCGCTCTTCACACGGTCCGGGGTGATGATCCGGCGTGCGAAGTAGGCCGCCAGGGCGGAACTGCCCGCACCCAGCAATGCCGTCGCCGCCAGGGCCGAGGCGACGCCCAGGCCTGCGATCCTGAAGAAACCATGGCCACGTGCCGTGCTGCTCTGTTCTTCCATGACATCCATTCTGCTGGCTGTGGCCGGGAATCTCCTGCACCGGACTAGTCTTGTCACATGATTCAGCCAATCGTCATCCTGACGGAAACCACACTTGACGAGTCGGACCGCACCAGTCTGGAGGAACTCCTGGACGGTGGGGAGTTCTCCGCGAAGCTCCTGGTCCAGGCCGACACGCAGCGCCACCTCCTGGTCGATTTCGTCGAGCACCTCTCGCTTCTCGAGTTCGCCGAGGCGTTCCGCGAGCTGGGCACCAAGGCGCAGGACCCCGCCGATGCGCGGCAGGACGCCTCTCAGATCCTGGAGCGGTCACTGGCCGCGCTGGACGGCCTCTTCCAGGAGATCGAAGGCACGGTGGTGGACGAAGGCTCCGCCGTGCAGGCACTCGTGGACGCCGTCAAGGCCACCGACGCCGCTCAGGCCGTCGTGTTCACGAAGCCGCACGCCGTGCTGGACACCTTCCATGCGGACCTGGCCAGCAAGGCGCAGAACGCTCTCGGGCTGCCGGTGCTGCATCTGTATGCGGGTTCGGGATTCATCGGGGACTCCTGAGCGTTAACACGTACACCGAACAGATCATCGGAGTGAGGAGCGCATCATGGACCGCCCGGGAAACGGCGCAGAGGTCGTCAAGAGCGACCAGGAATGGCGTCAGGAGCTGACACCGGAGGAATACCAGGTCCTCCGCCAGGCCGGTACGGAACGGGCCTTCACCGGCGAGTACTGGGACACGAAGCAGGAGGGTGTCTACAGCTGCCGTGCCTGCGGCGCGGAGCTGTTCACCAGCAAGGAGAAGTTCGACTCCCATTGCGGTTGGCCGTCCTTCTTCGCACCGCTCGCGGACGGCACGGTCCGGTACCTGCGGGATTCGACCCTCGGCATGGAACGCGTCGAGGTCCGCTGTGCCAGCTGTGATTCCCATCTGGGACACGTCTTCGAGGGCGAGGGCTATGACACGCCCACCGACCAGCGGTACTGCATCAATTCGGTGTCCCTGAAGCTGAGGCCTGCCGAATAGATCGACTCCCCCGGACCCGGACGCACTTCGTGTGCGTCCGGGTCCGACTGCTTTCCAGGGGTATCCGGGTGACCAGCGTGAGGCACTTCCACGGTCAGTGGGCCTCAAGGGGCGAGAACCTCGGCATGCATAAGAACTACTGATGCTTGGCTCGAATTTGCAACAGACATGATTGTTCACGGCTACGCTGAATCCAGATGTCACGGTGTGGCGGATCACACACGATCCCCCGCACCTTCCCTCCGGGGAACAGAGGAATAAGGAGCCTG
>Ga0213829_1001927_pt1 | contig 14130 bp, 7 predicted proteins | sample MC6MC0896MG_FD_180665 | JGI IMG/M metagenome (GOLD analysis project Ga0213829, IMG submission 180665) | Enriched soil aggregate microbial communities from Iowa State University, Ames, United States - MC6-MC0896-MG | ecosystem: Environmental > Terrestrial > Soil > Unclassified | place: USA: Iowa...
GGTGGAACGTCTCCGTTTTATGATGCGCGCGAATATGATGCCATCGTTGCTTCCGGCGAACAGGTCACGAGCGGTCTTCTGGCGATAGCGCTGCAATCAATCGGTGTCGATGCGCGCTCATGGCAGGGCTGGCAGATTCCGATCAAGACCGACAATGCGCATGGTGCCGCGCGTATTCAGGAAATCGACGGTTCGGAAATTATCCGTCGCATGGAAATGGGACAGGTTGCGGTTGTTGCGGGTTTTCAGGGCATTGGCCCGGATAACCGTATTGCGACGCTGGGCCGTGGTGGTTCGGATACGTCTGCGGTTGCCATTGCTGCCGGTGTAAAGGCTGATCGCTGCGATATTTATACCGATGTTGACGGTGTTTATACGACCGACCCGCGCATTGAGCCCAAGGCAAAGCGCCTTTCGCGCATTACATTTGAAGAAATGCTGGAAATGGCATCCCTTGGTGCCAAAGTTCTCCAGGTGCGCTCGGTCGAGCTTGCCATGGTACATAAAGTTCGCACCTTCGTGCGTTCAAGTTTTACGGACCCCAATGCGCCGGGCATGGATGATCCGATCAACCCGCCGGGAACGCTCATTTGCGACGAGGAAGAAATCGTGGAACAGCAGGTCGTAACAGGTATCGCTTATGCGAAAGATGAAGCTCAGATTTCGCTCCGACGCGTGGCTGATCGGCCAGGGATTTCGGCAGCGATTTTCGGACCTCTGGCCGAAGAGCACATCAATGTCGATATGATCGTGCAGAATGTGTCGGAAGACGGTTCGAAAACCGATATGACATTCACGATCCCGACCGGTGACATCGACAAGGCACTGCGCGTTCTCGATAAGGTGAAGGCGGAAATCGGCTCCGACCATATCCAGTCGGAAACGGGCCTTGCCAAGATTTCCGTGATCGGTATCGGCATGCGCAGCCATGCAGGTGTTGCAGCGACTGCCTTTAAGGCGCTGGCTGAAAAAGGCATCAACATTCGCGCCATCACCACGTCGGAAATCAAGATTTCGATCCTGATCGACGGCCCTTATGCCGAACTTGCAGTGCGTACGCTGCACGGCGTTTACGGCCTCGATAAATAATTAGCTGGCTCTGTCAGACCCGTTTTGAAACAATGCCGCTTCCTGGAGACAGGTGGCGGCATTAGCATATTGTTTTTTGCTTTTTTCGCATGTCTTTATCCCAAAACCGGTTCCCACTTTTTGGAGACATGCTTTAGTTGTCAGATTTTCTGACGAATGGACTAGACGCGCGTGTCAAAAATGCTCACAAAGGATTCGGCGTAACGCTTCGCAGGCGGGTAATGGGAACTGGCTTTGCGTGAGGCGGGGCCTGTACCAAATGAGGAGCCTCCGACGATCATGCGTGATCTGACAACTGGTCCCCGCGTGCTGCTCAAGCGGCTGCGCGAATTGATGGCGGAGTCACTGGAGCCGCAGGAACGCCTTGACCGGATCGTCCGTGAAATCGCGCAAAACATGGTCGCGGAAGTTTGCTCCTTCTATATTCTTCGTGCTGATGGTGTGCTTGAGCTTTACGCCACCGAAGGCCTTAATCCACAGTCGGTCCATCTGGCGCAGTTGCGTCTGGGCCAGGGCCTTGTCGGTACAATTGCTGCCAGTGCACGTCCGTTAAACCTGACCGACGCTCAGGGTCATCCAGCCTTCGCTTATCTGCCGGAAACCGGTGAAGAAGCCTATAATTCATTCCTTGGTGTGCCTGTGCTTCGTGCTGGCCGCACTTTGGGCGTTCTTGTTGTCCAGAATCAGACCAAGCGCGCTTATCGTGAGGATGAGGTAGAGGCCCTTGAAACGACAGCCATGGTTCTGGCCGAAATTATTGCAACCGGAGACGGCCTGCGTCTCGCACGCCCCGGTATTGAACTGGATCTTGGCCGTCCGATGAGTGTGACGGGCAATGGACTGAATGACGGCATCGGCCTTGGTCATGTTGTGCTGCATGAACCGCGTATTGTTGTAACCAACCTCTTCAATGAAGACAGTCAGGCGGAGCTGCGCCGGCTGGAAGATGCAGTTGGTTCGTTGCGCATTTCCATCGACGATATGCTTTCGCGCCGCGATGTGGCTGTTGAAGGCGAGCATCGCGAAGTGCTCGAAGCCTATCGCATGTTTGCGCATGATCGCGGCTGGGTGCGGCGTCTGGAAGAGGCCATTCATAATGGCCTGACGGCGGAAGCAGCCGTTGAAAAAGTACAGAGCGACACACGCGCGCGCATGGTGCATCTGACCGATCCTTATATGCGTGAGCGTCTGTCGGATTTTGACGATCTCGCTAATCGCCTGCTGCGCCAGTTGATGGGCCGGGATATCAAAACAATCGCCGAATCGCTCGCCAAAGATGCCATTATCGTTGCGCGCACCATGGGTGCAGCCGAGCTGCTTGATTATCCGCGTGAACGTTTGCGTGGTGTCGTGCTCGAAGATGGCGCTGCCACCAGCCATGTGGTGATTGTTGCGCGTGCGATGGGAATTCCCGTAGTCGGTCAGGCCAAGGGTGCTGTGTCTATGGCCGAAAACAACGATGCCGCCATTATCGATGGTGATGAAGGCATCGTGCATTTGCGCCCGCAGGCTGATGTCGAAACGGCATATGCGGAAAAAGTTCGTTTCCGTGCGCGTCGTCAGGCGCTTTATCGCGAATCACGCGACAAGCCAGCACTGACCAAAGACGGCGTCGATATTTCGCTGCTGATGAATGCGGGTCTGCTCGTGGATCTGCCGCAGCTTTCCGCATCGGGTGCTGCTGGTATTGGTCTGTTCCGCACAGAACTTCAGTTCATGGTGGCTTCGACCTTCCCGCGTGCGGAGCAGCAGGAACGGCTTTATCGTTCGGTGATAGAGGCTGCGGGCAACAAACCCGTAACCTTCCGCACCCTCGACATCGGTGGCGACAAGGTGCTTCCTTATTTCCGCGCCACAGCGCAGGAAGAAAATCCGGCACTTGGATGGCGCGCCATCCGGCTGACGCTGGATCGTCCGGGATTGTTGCGCACGCAGTTGCGCGCACTTCTCAAAGCTGCTGGTGGGCGCGAGCTTAAAATCATGCTGCCGATGGTGACGGAAGTGGCCGAGGTGAAGGCTGCGCGTGAGATCATTGATCGCGAAGTGCGTCATCTTTCTCGCTTTGCACATACGCTGCCGCTCAATCTCAAACTTGGTGCGATGATCGAAGTGCCTGCGCTTTTGTGGCAGCTTGATGAGTTGATGTCGATTGTCGATTTCGTCTCGGTCGGCTCCAACGACCTGTTTCAGTTCCTGATGGCGGTGGATCGCGGCAATTCGCTGATTTCTGCACGCTTCGATCAGCTTTCGCCTGCCTTTCTGCGTACGCTTCGTCATATTGTTGATGCTGGCAATCGTCATGCAAAGCCAGTCACCCTGTGCGGTGAAATGGCCGGACGACCGCTCACCGCAATGGCGCTGCTTGGTCTTGGGTTCCGTTCGATTTCCATGTCGGCAGCCAATATCGGCCCTGTGAAGGCCATGCTTGGTGCGCTTGATGTCGGTAAGCTCAATGCATTGCTGCTTGATAAGCTCGACAAGCCAAATGGAGCACATTCGCTGCGTGAATTGCTGCTTCAGTTTGCCGAAGACAACGATATTCCGCTATAGCGATGGGAACTGCATTTGATGAGCGGATGCTGCGCATGACAGGCAGCATCCGATTTCGCACATTTGCTTGCCATAGAGATTTTAGGACATAACTATGATTGCCTTGCCACAGGACCGGATGGACCAGCTTTTGAAGCGGTTCTTGATGATTGAAAGCCAGATGGCGAGCAATCCGGATTCTGAAACCTATGTAAAGCTGGCCTCCGAATATTCCGAGCTTCAGGACGTTGTGGGTAAAATCCGTGAATTGACCGATGCGCGCAATGAAGCGCGTGATCTGACGTTCATGCGTGATGATGCATCGACTGATGCGGAGATGCGCGCATTGGCAGTGGATGAGCTGCCTGAGGTTGAAAAGCGTATCGAAGCTTTGGAGCAGGAAGTTCAGATTCTGCTTTTGCCGAAAGATGCAGCCGACGAGAAGAACGCGATTCTTGAAATCCGCGCAGGTACGGGCGGGCTTGAGGCAGCGCTTTTTGCGGGCGATCTTTTCCGCATGTATGAGCGCTTTGCTTCCGAAAAAGGCTGGCGCGTTGAGATGGTCTCGGCAAGCGAAGGCGATGCGGGCGGCTATAAGGAAATTATCGCCACGGTTTCGGGCAAGGGCGTGTTCTCCAAACTCAAATTCGAATCAGGTGTGCATCGCGTGCAGCGTGTTCCGGAAACCGAAGCAGGCGGACGCATTCACACATCGGCTGCGACGGTTGCGGTTCTGCCGGAAGCAGAAGACATCGATATTGAAATTCGCAATGAAGATATTCGCATCGATACGATGCGTGCATCGGGTGCTGGTGGACAGCACGTCAACACGACCGACTCGGCTGTGCGTATTACGCATATTCCAACGGGCATCATGGTGGTGCAGGCCGAAAAATCGCAGCATCAGAACCGGGCGCGTGCCATGCAGATTCTGCGTGCGCGGCTTTACGATATGGAGCGGCAGAAGGCCGAAAGCGAACGCTCAGAATCCCGGCGCAGCCAGGTTGGTTCGGGCGATCGTTCCGAGCGTATCCGCACCTATAATTTTCCGCAGGGCCGCGTGACTGATCACCGGATCAATCTGACGCTTTATAAGCTTGATCGCGTGATGATGGGCGAGCTTGACGAGCTGGTCGATGCGCTGATCTCGGATCATCAGACCGCACTTTTGATGGAACTGGGCGCAAACGCGTGAGCGGCGAGCGTCTCGATGCACTCATGATGGCGAGCCGTGCGCGATTGCGTGCGGCAGAACTTCATACGCCTGATCTTGATGCACAGCTCCTTGTGGAATGGACTACGGGCGCGACACGGCTCGATATGATTTCGTCGCCGGAAAAGCTGATTGATGAGGAACAGGTCGCGAAATTAAACGATGCGCTTGAGCGTCGAATAGCGGGCGAGCCGGTACACCGCATCATCGGCATGCGTGAGTTTTACGGTTTGCCGTTCCGGCTTTCGCCAGAAACGCTCGAACCGCGCCCGGATACGGAAGCGCTGGTTGAATTGGTAGCTCCTTACGTCGAAAAGCTGATTGATACGCAAGAGCGCGCACTCATGCTTGATATGGGGACCGGCACCGGAGCCATTGTTATTTCGCTTCTGCACAGGTTTGAAAAACTGCATGGTGTCGGGCTCGATGTTGCGGATGGTGCGCTTGCCACGGCGCGGATCAATGCGGCGGCCAATGGTGTCAGCGAGAGATTTGCAGCCTTGAAAAGCGACTGGTTTTCGACTGTCGCCGGGCGTTTTCATCTGATTGTTTCAAACCCGCCTTATATTCCGCATGAAGAAATTGCGGCCCTGTCGCTTGAAGTGCGCGAGCACGATCCGATGGCAGCCCTTGACGGTGGAGCGGACGGGCTTGATTTTTATCGCGCCCTTGCAAGTGGGGCAGGTGAATACCTATATGAAGGGGGAATAGTTGCCGTCGAAATTGGCGCAGGCCAATTTGACGATGTCAGCGCGATTTTTGAAAGCGCGCAGTTTTATCTGATCGATTCAGCGAGCGATCTTGGTGGCCACAGAAGGGCCATGGTTTTCAAGCAAAAAGACGTTGTGAAGATTTGATCGACGGGGTGCCAGAGCGTTTTTCTATATGATTATATCAGATTTGCGCTCTAACTTTTTAATTCAACGCGCATCGTGCCCGAAAACCGTTTCACACTTTTCGGGATGCGCTGTAAAAAACGCTCCATGACATTAAAATACCGCTTGGAATTTGGCGCGAAGCCGTTTAGTTTCCAGCTACCGTATACAGCCAGAATGGTTTTGCCCGCTTGAGGGCGGTGGCGGAAATGCTCCATGACGATTTAAGGTCATGCTCCTATGAGGGTTTTTCTCATGGGATGGTTTGTACGGAAGTGCACGACTTTCAAAAATCGTTCCGGAAAGTTTGTCTTTTCGGATGGGTCTTGCAAATACCAACCCAAAAATTTCGTGTTGTCTTTGATGGGCAGTGCGAAACTCAGAACCATTCGATGTGTGGGAAGTTTTAGGGTGTGCTTCCTCCATGGCTCGATAATACGAAGCCGGTGGCTTTAGCCGCAGGAATTTTACGCCCTTTAATCTGAAAAGAGAAGACGATGAGGCCAGCACAGCAGAACAGGCGCATGCGCGGACGGGGAAATAACAATAACAATAATAACAACAATAACCGCAAGGGCCCCAATCCTCTGTCGCGTAATTATGAAAGCAATGGACCGGACGTAAAAATCCGCGGCAATGCTCAGCATATTGCAGAAAAATATACGACACTGGCTCGCGACGCGCAGGCGTCTGGCGATCGTGTTATCGCTGAAAATTATCTTCAGCACGCAGAACATTATAATCGCATCATCATGGCTGCCATGGCGCAGCAGAACATTCCGTATCAGCGCGAAGAAAACTTCGACAATGACGGTGGTGATGAAGATGAAAGCGGCTTTGCACCAGCAGTTTCCGCACCGCAGCCAGTTAATGGTTCCGGCCCGCAGCCTGTAATCGAAGGCACACCTGCCGAAGTCGTCTATGGCGAAGACGGCAGTGACAACCGTTCAGACAACCGCCCGGACAATCGTTCGCAGCCACGTGATGGACGCGATGGCCGTGATGGACGCGATCAGCGTCGCCTGGGTCGTGGTCGCCGTCCGCAGCGTGAACGTTTCAATGCGGACGAATCTTCGGAACAACCTGTCATTGAGGCACCGGTTGCGACGTCAGCCGATGAACAGCCAGTAGCAGTCGCAGCACCGACTCCCGTTGCTGAAAAGGCTCCAGTTGTTGAAAAGGCTTCGGCCGTTGAAAAAGCTCCAGCCGTTGAAAAAGCTGGGCGCGCTGAAAAGCCTGCCAAGGTTGCTGCAGAAAAAGCGCCTGTTGCTGAAAAGCCAGTAGTGGCTGTGGAAGCCCCGGTTGAAGCAGCTCAGGGTGAAGAAGAAGCGCCTGTGCGCCGTGCTACGCGTCGTCCGGGACGCCCGCGTCGCGTAGTAAAAGACGAAGGCTCGGTTGCTGAAACAGCAGACTCCGACGCTTAATTGTTTTTCTTATAGCGATTGATTTGAAAAATGGCGTGGTTTTCCGCGCCATTTTTATTTGCGCATTCCTGGCCTTTACGGTCTTGCCGAAACCAGTGCATCTTCCCATATGATTTCTTGGATAAGGAGCCAGCCGAATACGGGGGCTCCGTCACCCATTATCTTCCAATGCCAGAATGGGTTGGAAGGAAAAGGAGACATCATGAATATTGAAAAATACACCGAGCGGGTTCGGGGTTTCATTCAGTCGGCCCAGACCTTTGCACTTTCCTCCGGCAATCAGCAGTTCACACCTGAGCATCTTCTCAAGGTTCTCGTTGATGACGAAGAGGGCTTAGCTGCGTCCTTGATTGAGCGTGCGGGTGGTCGCATCGCCGATGTGCGCCTTGGTTTACAGGCAGCACTTGAAAAACTGCCAAAGGTGAGCGGCGGTAACGACCAGCTTTATCTTTCTCAGCCACTGGCCAAAGTTTTTACCCTGGCCGAGGAGTTGGCAAGCAAGGCAGGCGACAGTTTTGTTACTGTCGAACGTCTTTTGAGCGCACTCTCAATCGAGAAATCTGCAAAGTCCTCTGAAATTATTGCGGCTGCGGGTGTGACACCAACAGCGCTTAACAAGGCTATTAATGACATGCGCAAGGGTCGCACTGCCGATTCGGCTTCCGCTGAAAGCAATTATGATGCGATGAAGAAATATGCACGCGATCTGACGGAAGATGCACGCGCTGGCAAGCTTGATCCGGTGATTGGTCGCGATGAAGAAATCCGTCGCACCATTCAGGTTCTGTCGCGCCGTACCAAGAATAATCCGGTGCTGATCGGCGAACCGGGCGTTGGTAAAACCGCGATCGCGGAAGGTCTGGCACTGCGTATCGTCAATGGCGACGTGCCGGAATCGCTCAAAGACAAGCAGCTTATGGCGCTTGATATGGGTGCGCTGATTGCCGGTGCGAAATATCGCGGTGAGTTTGAAGAACGTCTGAAAGCTGTGCTTTCGGAAGTGCAGACGGCTGCCGGTCAGATCATTTTGTTCATCGATGAAATGCACACGCTTGTCGGTGCAGGCAAATCCGATGGCGCGATGGATGCGTCGAACCTGCTGAAGCCAGCACTTGCGCGCGGTGAGTTGCACTGCGTTGGCGCAACCACACTTGAGGAATATCGCAAATATGTTGAGAAAGACGCAGCGCTTGCACGTCGTTTCCAGCCGGTATTTGTCGATGAGCCGACAGTTGAGGATACGATTTCAATCCTTCGCGGGTTGAAGGAAAAATATGAGCAGCACCATAAGGTTCGCGTCTCTGACTCGGCACTCGTCGCGGCTGCAACGCTTTCCAATCGTTATATTACGGATCGCTTTTTGCCGGATAAGGCCATCGACCTGGTGGATGAGGCGGCATCGCGGTTGCGGATGCAGGTTGATTCAAAGCCGGAAGAACTCGATGAGATCGACCGCCGTGTGATGCAGCTCAAAATTGAGCGCGAAGCCTTGAAGGTTGAAACCGATACGGCTTCGAAGGACCGTTTGCAGCGTCTTGAAAAAGAACTGATCGATCTGGAAGAAGAATCAGCGGAACTGACTGCGAAGTGGCAGGCTGAAAAGCAGAAGCTTGGCCTTGCGGCAGATTTGAAGCGTCAGCTTGAAGAAGCGCGTAATGCTTTGGCAATCGCACAGCGCAGCGGCGAATTCCAGAAAGCAGGCGAACTTGCTTATGGCACGATCCCGCAACTCGAAAAGCAGCTTGTGGAGTCGGAAAGCAACGAGAACAAAGGCTCGCTGCTGGAAGAAACGGTAACGCCTGACCATGTCGGGCAGATTGTTTCGCGCTGGACCGGCATTCCGGTTGAACGGATGCTGGAAGGCGAGCGTGAAAAGCTGCTTCGCATGGAAGACGAAATCGGCAAACGGGTCGTGGGACAGGGTGAAGCAGTTCAGGCTGTTTCAAAAGCTGTACGGCGTGCGCGTGCCGGTCTTCAGGATCCCAATCGTCCGATCGGTTCGTTCATCTTCCTTGGACCGACAGGTGTCGGCAAAACCGAGTTGACGAAGGCGCTGGCTTCGTTCCTGTTTCAGGACGACACGGCCATGGTGCGTATCGATATGTCTGAATTCATGGAAAAGCATTCTGTGAGCCGGCTGATCGGTGCACCTCCCGGCTATGTCGGTTATGAAGAGGGCGGTGTTCTCACAGAATCTGTGCGCCGCAGGCCATATCAGGTGATCCTGTTCGATGAGATCGAAAAGGCGCATCCCGATGTGTTCAACGTGTTGCTACAGGTTCTTGATGATGGTCGTCTGACTGATGGTCAGGGCCGCACGGTCGATTTCCGCAATACTGTCATCATCATGACCTCGAACCTTGGTGCTGAATATCTCGTCAATCTTGGTGAGAACGAAGATGTCGAAAGCGTTCGTGATGAGGTGATGGGTGTTGTGAGAGCCTCGTTCCGTCCGGAATTCCTCAACCGCGTTGATGAAATCATCCTGTTCCACAGGTTGCGCCGTGAGGATATGGGTTCGATTGTCGACATTCAGATGAAGCGTTTGCAGGCGCTGCTGCATGATCGCAAGATCGCGCTGGAGCTTGGAGACGATGCGCGTGAGTGGCTGGCAAACAAGGGGTATGATCCGGCTTATGGTGCGCGCCCCCTAAAGCGCGTCATCCAGAAGGAAGTTCAGGACCCGCTTGCCGAACGCATTCTGCTTGGCGATATTCTTGATGGTTCTATCGTCAAGATATTGCCCGGCTCAGACCGCCTCAATTTTCGCCCGATCCGCGTGATGGGTGAAGGTGAGCCGGTAAAGGAAGACGAAAAGGCTTAAGCTCTTTTCCGAATGTTTGAATGTTTGAGAAAGCGCCGCGATCAGCCGATTGCGGCGTTTTTTCTTATCTCTTTATATGCTGGCAAGTTTTACCGCCATTTTCATGTCCAGTTCATCTGTCATTTGCTCATATTGGGTAATTAATTGTTAACCATATAACTGCATCCATAATGATAGGCTAAACGGCCTGAGATCATTCAGGGTTTTCTTCATGTCGCATCTTTTACGCATGCTTCGCTTCGGATTGTTCGGTTCTGCAATCATTCTTGCAGCAGGGGTTTCTGCTCAGGCCGAAGAAAGCGCCGCATCAACTGCCATTTCACAGCCGGTTCAGATGGCGCAGCTTTTTGACTGGGGCCAGGATCGTGGTCGCGACAGAGGCGTGCGTGTTTACACCGATGAATATGGTCGCCAGATAACGGTTGATCGTCGCGGGCGCGTTTTGCATGTCGAAGACCCTCGCGATTCCGGGCGCTATGCCAGTGGTGGTCAGCAGGATGGCGGATGGTCAGAAGGCCCCACTGGGGGCGGCGCGCCCTATGACGGTTTCGGCAATGTGCCGGAAGACCCGAATTATTACCCGGAAGCGCCCTCCGCGCCGAGCTATGATTACAATCGTGATGGGCAGGTGCAGCGATCCGAATTGCCACCGGCGGGAACAGAATATCCTGATACCGAATCTCCGACTGCAAGCATCAATCGCGATCCGGGTTATGAACAGCCCGGGATGCAGCCGCATGCGGTGCCCAATGCTGAGGATATGACACCTGCAATCGAAATGCCGAAAGGGCAGGGCGCTAAGGAGAAAATTGCAGCCTATCAGGTTTTACTTGATCGCGCCGGTTCATCGCCGGGTGTAATTGATGGCCGTTCGGGTAGCAATGTCGATAAGGCCGCCGCAGCTTACAGCGAGATGACGGGTAAATTTCTCAACCCGACCGATGAAGCTGCAATCGATGCGGAGTTGCAGGCAACCGGTGGTCCAGCCTTTACCGAATACACCATCACCAACGAAGATGTTGGCCGTCAATATGTTGCTTCCATTCCCGATGATTATGCACATAAGGCACAGCTTCCGGCCATGGCCTATACGTCGGTTACCGAAATGCTCGGCGAGAAATTTCATATTGATGAGGCCTATCTCAAGGAAATCAATCCGGGCGTTAATTTCAACCAGCCGGGATCAGTTGTTAAAGTCCCCAATCTCGGTAAGCCCGTGCGGGCAAAGGTTGCGCGCATAATCGCCGATAAGGGTCGCAAGCAGGTTCGCGGTTATGATGAGAGTGGCAAGCTTGTTGTTGCCTATCCTTCGACAATCGGCTCGTCGGACACGCCTTCGCCATCGGGGACAGTGCAGGTGCAGCGCATAGCCATCAATCCGAATTACACCTACAATCCGAAGATCAATTTCAAGCAGGGCAGCAATGATAAGGTTCTGACCATTCCGCCGGGTCCGAATGGCCCCGTCGGTACGGTTTGGATTGCGCTTTCCAAGCCGACTTACGGTATCCACGGAACGCCTGAACCTTCGCGTATCGGTAAAACATCCAGCCATGGCTGCGTGCGTTTGACCAATTGGGATGCCGAAGAACTGGCGAAGCTGGTGAAACCGGGTGTAACGGTTGAATTTACAGATTAAGCTTCGCGGTAACGATTAAAAGATAAGGCCCAGAATCGATTTCGATTTTGGGCCTTTTGTTTAGAAGCATCAGCTCTTCGTGGATCCGCTGGATGCAAGCTTGGTGCCTGCATCATCAGTGTTTAGCAGCGTATCAATGCGATCACGCTCCAGCCTGAACGCTTCGAGCTCTTTGCCCTTGAGTGCTTTATTATCCGGCAGGCGAATACGAAGCGGATCAACCTTGGTTCCATTGACGATCAGCTCATAATGAAGGTGCGGCCCGGTCGACAGTCCGGTGGAGCCGACGTAACCGATGACCTGTCCCTGACGTACACGCGATCCGGCGCTGACGCCGCGGGCAATCGCATTCTGGTGGCTATAGCTGCTCACATAACCATTGGCATGACGAATCAAAGTCTGATTGCCATAACCATTGGTCCATCCGGCCTTCTCAACCACACCATTGCCCGATGCTATGATCGGTGTGCCGCGGGGTGCGGCCCAGTCGACACCTGTATGCATACGGCTATAGCCGAGAATTGGATGGCGACGCATACCAAAAGGAGAGCGGAAAACGCCATTGGGCACTGGATTGCGTAACAGGAACTGCTTGGCACTTTTGCCGTCTTCATTGAAATAATCGACGGTGCCATCGGGTGCCTGATAGCGATAGAACTTGCGCGTGGTTCCGCTGAACGTGGCTGAAACGAAAAGAAGCTGCGAGTCGCCATCCGCTTTTTCCGGATCTTCCGGCAATGAGAAGAAGGCGTCAATCTTGTCATTGGGCGAAAGCCGCGCCTGAAGATCGACATCGCTCGCCAGCATTTTGACGAGGTTTTCGCGCATGGTTTCGGTCATGCCATAGGCAAGGGCTGCGCGGCTGATACCATCATATGCACTTGGCAGATTGCCGCGAATAGCTGACGGCGGTGCATCACCATCGAAAGCAGATGCCAGCAGGGGTGTTTCTTCCGGCTGATCGGATGGTACATATTGCTTGCGATCATTCAGCGAGACGGTCACAAGATGCGTTGTTCGGTGATAAACACTGGCTCTTACGACGCGGTCTTCGCCCTGTTGAGTTTCTGTTCCGATACGCAGCACGCTGCCTTCTTTAAGACGCGGCGAATTGAGAAGCTTGGTAAGCGCGTCAGCCATATTGGAGACGTCTTCACCCGTATAGCCCGCATCCTGCAGCGCCTGATTGATGTCCATTGTCTGGTGGAAAGGAATCAATTCTTCCGAGAAACCATCAGTGGCTTCTTCATCGTCGGCACGCTGCGCGACGCTGACATTTTCCTGCGTGATTTTTACACCAAGCGCCGGGCTAAGCGCAAAAGACGAATCCGTTCCACCAAACCGTGCCGGGTCCACATAGTGTAAAGATGCAACCTGAACATCGCCGTCGGTCAGCAGCACGCCGGTATCGCGAACGACTTTTTCGACTTCATCGACAGTCAGATCATTGGAGGCATCGAAAGTCGCGCTGTTAAGCGGGAAGTCAGCAACCTGCAGGCTGACTTCACTTTCAACTTTCGCACCATAAATCTGGCCGGTATCTGTGGGCTGCGGTGCCGCGGGCCCTTCCGAGAAAATCGACATCGCATCAAATGCCGGATATTTGCGGCTTGATGGATGGTCAACGGCCAAAGCCATATGGACAAGCTCAAAGGGCCTTGTGCGGATAACCTCGCGCTCGCCGACCTTCTGCATGGTTGAGAGGTCGAAGCGACGGCGATCATTGGTTTTCTGTTTTGAGATCGTGCTTACAAGGCGTGCGCCCTTGGTGACGCTCTTATCACTGACCGCACCGTGCATGTCAGTGCGAGCCAGAATTTCAGGCGGGGTTGCCAATTGCTCGCGACCATCAAGAGCGGCAAACAAGGCAACGCCAATTAGCATACAAGAAGTTACACCCGTCAGAAATGTGCCAGCAAGCCAGCGCGCCGAAACCTCGCGCCGGTCGGGCGGCCGCCGCCGTCCGCCTAGTGTCAGCGGGGGCTCGTCACCCGGATCCAGATTGTTGGGCCCCAATTCATTCATGCTGCTTTTGTAGGCCCTTCTTCAAATCTGGCCGCACCAAAAGGTGCGTGAACATCATTTTTCCAGAAAGCAGTGTGACTGCCATCCGATGTATGGTGTCTTCCCTTATTATGGAAGTCCCTCAAACGGGTTACTGAGTTTTGCCTGCCGCAGCCTGCTAAGTCAACGATAAGCGGATCAGCTTTCGTTATTCACAGCACTTGGTGACCAATTTTCAATTTACGCGGAAGATATTCGAATAATGAGGCCGGTTTGTGACCCAACCCTATATATAAGGAGATGTGTCACGTGCGCATATATAAGCGCAAACCGTGGAAAACCTGACAACTGTGGAAACTTGTCAAAAAAAAATCAAATAAGACAGATTAGTCGTTGACAGTTTTGCTGCGTGGGGTCTATATGGCGTTCAACGAGGGCGGCGACGCTGCTAGCGGCAGATAGCTTCGTCCTTGTAGTTGGTTTAAATGAGTTGACATTGAAGTTTACTTTGTTTAGGTCGGCGGCATTGATTG
>Ga0213829_1001936_pt1 | contig 14108 bp, 12 predicted proteins | sample MC6MC0896MG_FD_180665 | JGI IMG/M metagenome (GOLD analysis project Ga0213829, IMG submission 180665) | Enriched soil aggregate microbial communities from Iowa State University, Ames, United States - MC6-MC0896-MG | ecosystem: Environmental > Terrestrial > Soil > Unclassified | place: USA: Iowa...
TATTGGCTTTTTCACGATCAATATCCAGTCGGACAGTACTTCCCGGCGGCAGACCGTCCGGGTAAACCTGCGTGACTTTATGGCTTTTAGCGGCAAGTTGCAGAAGTTTACTCTGGGCGGCTTCCAGCGCTGGGTAGCCCTGATTCGCACGATCTTCGAGTCTCAGTGTAAAGCCTGAAGAGGTACCCAGCTCCTCAATCGCCGGGGGCATCATCGTCATGATGGTGCCTTCCGGCGAGTCGCGCATCGCGTGCCCGACAAATTCAACTTCACCTCGTGTCGTGTTATCGCCGCGTTCTTTGCCCTCTTTCAGGACGGTGAAAGCCAGTGCGGTGTTCGCCCCGGCACCGGAGAAACCAAAGCCAATGATGGATTGATTGGTTGCGATGGCAGAACGCGAACTCACTGCCTCTTCATATTTTTTAACCACCGCCATGGTGCGCTGCTGCGTTGCCTCCGCCGGTAGCTGAAAAGCCGTCATGAAGTAGCCCTGATCTTCTTCTGGCAGAAAAGCAGAAGAGAGCTGACTGAATGCCAGACCGGTTCCTGCGCACAGCGCGACAAATAACAGCATCATTCGGCCAGAGCGTTTCAGGATAATAGCGGTCCAGCGTAAATAACGGTTTGTCAGTCGATCAAAGCTGCGGTTGAACATGCCGAAAAATCCGCGCCGGGCGTGATCGGAAGGCGTTTTAAGCAGCGTCGCGCAGAGTGCGGGCGTCAGTGTCAGCGCCAGCAAAGCGGAAAACAGAATCGCGGTCGCCATTGAGAGGGCAAACTGCCGGTAGATGATGCCGACTGAACCACTGGCGAATCCCATGGGGATGAAGACCGCCGTTAGCACCAGCGTAATGCCGGTAATGGCTCCGGTTATCTCGTGCATAGCTTTTGACGTTGCCTCGCGGGGGCCGAGGTTTTCCTCACGCATGATGCGCTCAACGTTTTCAACGACGACAATCGCATCATCAACGATGATGCCGATGGCGAGCACCATTCCAAACATCGTGAGAACATTGACGGAGAAGCCAGCGAGCAGCATTACGGATAGCGTGCCCAATAAGGCAATCGGCGCGACGATGGCAGGTATGAAGGTATAGCGGATGTTCTGTAAGAACAGATACATCACCATGAACACCAGCACCATAGCTTCGAGAAGCGTGTGGATCACCTTCCCGATTGAGAGCTTTACGAAGGGTGCGGTATTGAAAGGGAGTGCGTACCGGATGTCCTCCGGCATCGACAGACTCAGTTCCTGCATTCGGGTCGACACCGCCTCTGCAGTCTTTACCGCATTGGCACCGGGCGCCAGCATAATCGCCGCACCGGTTGAGTTCTGACCATTTTCACGCATCATCATGCTGTAACTCTGGGAGCCGGCCTCGACTTTTGCCACATCAGAGAGTTTGACGCTGGACCCATCCTGATTAGCGCGCAGCACAATGCGGCCGAACTGTTCCGGCGTGGTTAACTGACCCTCCACCGTTAAGGGGATGGTGACCATCTGCCCGGGCAGCGCGGGTTCGTCACCGACCCGTCCCGGGGCGATTTGTGCATTCTGCTGGGTGATTGCGGCAGAAATGTCATTCATTGTCAGATTGAGTGAAAGCAGGCTGGCCGGATCGACCCATACACGCAGGGCACTTTCCGCGCCAAACAGCTGAACACGTCCTACGCCCGGCAGTCTGCGCAGCTCTTCAACCACGTTTCTGGCCATGTAGTCACTTAACGCTTCACTGTCTGTTTTACCGGCTTTAGAGGTCAGACTGATAATCATCAGGAAGCCAGTGTCTGCAGATTCAACCTGAAGTCCGTTCTGCCGCACCGTCTGAGGCAGGCGGGACTCCACCGTCTTAATGCGGTTCTGTACATCAACCTGAGCCAGTTCGGCATTTGTGCCCGGTTTAAATGTGACCGTGATGGTTGCCTGTCCCGAGGTATCTGTGGATGACTCAAAATAGAGCAGATTTTTAACGCTGGAGAGTTCGCGCTCAATCAGGCTGACGACCGTGTCGTTCATCGTCTGCGGCGAAGCGCCTGCCCAGGTCGCGGTAATGGTGACATTCGGCGGTGCTACAGAGGGATAACGGGCCACCGGCAGTTTGGGGATCGCAATGCTCCCGAACAGAATGATAAACAAGGCGACGACCCAGGCGAAAACCGGGCGCTTGATGAAAAACTGAGCCATATTACTCTCCGGCCTTCATGGTCAGATTTGCAGGGAAGGCAGTTGAAATCACTGCCGCGACTTTCATTCCATTGCTCAGCTTATCCATGCCCTGGACGACAACACGGCTGCCGGCAGGTAAGCCTTCGGCAATGCGGTATGCACCGTGGGTTAACTCCCCAACATGGACGTTGATCTGGCGGGCCTGTTGCTGCTCGTCAACCACCCAGAGCACAGCGTTACCTTCCCGATGCGAGACAGCCTGCTGGGGAACCAGTAGCGCGTCTTCATAATGCTGACGGGGGATCTCAACCCTCACAAACATGCCGGGCAGGAGTTCGCGATCCGGATTACTCACCTGGATGCGCACCATAACGTCGCCCGTAGCGGTATCAACGCTGATGCCGGAAAAAAGAATCCTGCCCGTCTGTTGATAAACAGCGCCACCGGGTAACAAAACCTTTACCGGCAAGCCTGCGTCGGCATCCTGATGACTTGATGCTTGCTGGCGCAACTGGTGGTAAACCTCCGCTTGCTGGTGGACGTCCACATAAATGGGGTCTGTCTGGTAAATGCGAGCCAGCGGGGTGCTATCGCTGGCTGTCACATAAGCCCCTTCGGAAACCAGAGCCTGATCAATGCGTCCGGATATGGGTGCCTCAACTGTGGCAAAACTCAGGTCAAGCTCTTTGCGCCTGAGCGTAGCGCTGGCCTGCGCGACATCTGCCGCCGCCTGGCGGGCATTCGCTATGGCCTCATCGAAACTTTGACGGCTCACTGCGCCCGTTTTCATCAGGGGCCGCAGGCGAGCAGCCTGCTGCTGAGCTTTATCATTGGCGGCCCGGGCACGCAGTAAACCGGCCTGCGCACTTGCCACTTCCGCTTCAAAGGGAGCCGCATTGATCTGGAAAAGTGGCGTTCCTTTTTTAATTTCTGCGCCCTGTTCAAACAAACGGCGCTGAATAATACCGCTCACCTGCGGCCTTATTTCTGCTGTGTGCAGAGCATTAACGCGACCCGGAAGCGTCTCGTTAACCGATAAAAACTGTGGCTGGATCACCTCAATGGCAACCTGAGGAGCAGGGGCATCAGCTGCCGTAATGGTTTTATCATCGCAGCCAGTCAGCGCGGCAATCAAGGCAACCAGAAATAAAGGCAGCGAAAACAGTTTGAGGGACAATGTGGGTTTCTCGTATCAAAGAGTGATGCCCCATGTTATCGAACACGTGTTTATTCGCCGTTGAGGGTGTGTTGAGATTGTGTGTAGAAGCGAATTTTTTTACTGATTAAAGGTAATTGTATTGCCGGCCAGAAGTTCGGGTGGCAATGCAAAACCCTTAATATATTCAGCTCAGAACAGAGTACGACCTGAGGGCATAATATCGCACCACTGTTTTTTGTAATGCCAGCCTGGGTTGTAGGCGCCTAGGGAAAAAATAAATTTTTTATCTGATGACGTGGCTAACGCTCTGGCGTGCTGGATGTTCTCCCAGAGTAAAACAGAGCCAACCCCCATCGATTTGAACTGGGGATCAATCCCGCCATTAAAGTCCTCGAAGTAATACCATGATGGGCACTCAACTTTATAATTGAGATCAAAAGCACAGGGTGAGTCATTAATGAATAAAACTTTGCCAAAAATCATGTCTCTGAACGTGGTGAACGTCTCAGTCAGGATCCCGGGGTCAGTGCACTTAAGGCTGTTTTGCCACCGCAAATCGAACAGGTGCTGATAGATAGCCGAAAGTTCAGCAGGAGAAAAAGACGTAACATCTTCGACTGTTCCCCCCGCTTTTCTGAATCGTCGGACCTCTCCGGTACGCTTCTTAGCGGTTTTCACGGAAAAATCAGACTTGATATGAGCCATTTTCTTCTTAAACAGGTTGTGAGAGATGCTGTTAAAGATTATGCCCTGAGAATGGGGCGATAACCGCTTGGTTTTAAAGGGAAGAATGACTTTTTCACCCGCTTTAATCGGGAGGATAAGATCATCAAAAACAAAGGGAAGCGTTGAATTTTTATATGCCAGAGAGCCATTGACAGAAAACACGCCAGCAATGGGTTGCCCGTGTCGCCTTTTCATATAGTACTGAATACGGACGCCTTCACGTTCAGAAAGGTAAGCGAGAACGCGGGGATGGGTGCACACGCTCCCCCCAAATGTAGTGTAAATTTGGGCATACGCAGAAAGCGTGCATTCTTCCCAGCCGGTATTTTTAAGTTTTAAGTGTGTTGTAAACATGCCTGTTACCTGAAGTGAAACACAAGAGTCCCTGGATGATTTGTGCGGAAATATTTAATGACAGGCAAGGGTGTAATTGATGAATACTAAACAAGGGGTAAACAAAAGCAGGGATTTCTACTATAAACCTTCTTTGTTTAGCTTCTACACATGATCTACACACAGTCTGAACTGACTCTCCATAAATAAGCCCAGGAAACACTTCATTCACCAAAGTAATAATAAGTTCACGAAAAAAAATTTAAATAAAGCTTGATTCTAAATGGCAAAAATTGTTCAAATCAGATCGTGAATTCAGCAAGGGGATACGTATATTTAAGAATTACTACCTGCACATGGAATATAAACAAAATCTAAATGAACAAGTTTAATGAAATATCTACATTGTTGTTGAGCCTGGCGATAGTTTTTATCTTTATACTGGTATGGTTTATAACATGATAAGTAATTAAATCGTCAGTATGGGATTTAACGTCAATCCTTAATTTATCTTTAACTCACCATAAATAATGAAATCACAATAATTCATTTATTTTTTGGTTTTTTTGTGTTCGGAAGGCGTTCTGTTAATGCTTTCCTTTAATCAACCAGATTCAATGGCACTATCATGAAAAATATCCTTATTACCGGTTCAACAGGTTTTTTAGGCGGGGCTGTCGTAGCAAATTTATTGCAGAACAGGGTTAAGGATCGACTGCTGCTGCTGGTCAGAGGCGAAACCGTTGAGGAAGGGTTAAACAGGCTTAAAGCAAACCTGAAAAACTTTGGCTTAAATGAGTCAGCAATCAACACGATAGCCCCTGAGAATATTATTCTGGGTGACCTCGCGTTAACAGAGAAATTTATTAATGACTCACGGCTTAGCGACGTTACCCACGTTATTAACTGTGCTGCTGTCGCCTCTTTTGGTAACAATCCCACTATCTGGAAAGTGAACGTTGAGGGCACATTCCAGTTCGCAGAACGGATGAGCCGCGTTGAAGGGTTACAGAAATTTATCCACGTGGGTACCGCAATGTCATGTGCACCTGAATCGGGTTCACTGGTCACAGAGGGCGGACTGGACTCCAGCCGGGATCAGCATATTGTCGAATACACCTGGAGCAAGGCCTCGATTGAAAAACTGATGATCGAAAAGCTGCCGGGTCTGCCACTGGTCATAGCCCGGCCGTCGATAGTAGTAGGTCACTCCGATCAGGGGTGTCTGCCATCAGCCAGTATTTTCTGGGTATTCCGGATGGCGCTGGCATTAGGCAAATTTACCTGCGACCTGGACGATCGTATTGACGTGGTTCCGGTTGATTACTGCGCGGAAGCGCTGGTTATGCTGCTCGACGCAGAAAAAGTCATCAATGAAGTGATTCACATTTCTGCCGGAACACAGAGCAGTGTAACGTTCGCAGAAATTGATGAGGCGATGGCCAAAGCATCAGGGAGAACGGCTCTGGGTGTTGATTATCAAAAGGTTTCCTATAAACAGCTTTCTGACAGCAGAAGAACATTTAAGGATCTGTTTGGCCCGTGCAACGAACGGATCATGCTGCGTGCAATGAACCTGTACGGCCATTTCTCAAGTCTGAATGTGGTGTTTGATAATTCTAAACTGCTACAGCTTGGTATGAATAAGCCTTCCAGGTTCACCGATTATCTGGATCGCTGCGTGCTGACAACGCGTGACTCAACAATTGCCGAACTTATGCAGGTCGATTTTAAATAGTCAGGTATCGGAAAAAAGAAATAAATACTGAAGCATAAGTGGGGGCAGGGATCGATTTATGTCGCCCTGTTCATGATGAGCAGGGCGTCCCTGGAATATCACCGTTTGCGAACAACTTTAGCGTGTACAGGGCTAACCTCCAGCCAGACTGCCACACAGGCCTCCGCAGCGCCGATGAAAAAATCCTGATTCAGCCTCTCATCCAATACCAGCTCTATAAACTGGCAAACGGCAGGAGCAGAAAGGGCTCGGATATTAATTTCAACGATCCGATACTGGTGATCAGGTAGAAAAAGAGAATTCAAGCCAGCGAGCTGCAGATGAATTGTACATTACTAATGTTCGGTGAGCTGAAAGCGCGGGAGTTTTATCTCGAGTTTCTGCCATTCAGCGTTGAATTTGAACACCGGTTCGAACCCAATTTACCTTTGTATCCTGGCATAGATCGAGATGGTTTGCAGTTGCACTTATCTCAACATCACGGTGACGCCCCCCCTGGAGCAACAATATTTATCCCTATGAAGAATATTGAGTTGTTCAGAAACGAGCTACATTGAAAACAATATGGTTATGGTCGCCCGGAAATAGTAAGCCAGGACTGGGCGAATGTCCTGGAAGTTTACGATCCGTTTGGCAACCGGCTCAGCTTCTGTCAAAGCTGATTTACGCTGTTCATTGCGAGAGGGATTGCCATAGGCTATTTCCAATATTTCATAAACCAGAAACTAGTAATGTCCGTTTATGACATACAAGGGGACTTGTAACAGTCAGATGTCTGCTAAGAGCGAGAAGCGGACGCCCGGTGTCCGCTAATGTGAACTCGCCAGGTTACTTAAACCGTCTCCCTGCCTCATCAGTCACCTTTTCTCCATCCTCTTTGGTGAAAGAACCTTTCTGACCTTCAGGGAGAATATCCAGCACAATTTCTGAGGGACGGCAAAGTCGTGTCCCTAACGGTGACACTACTACCGGCCTGTTAATCAGGATCGGGTGCTGAAGCATAAAATCGATCAACTGCGCATCAGAAAATTTATCTTCATCCAGACCCAATCGCTCATAAGGCTCAACATTCTTACGCAGCAATGCACGTACAGAAATCCCCATTTCTGAAATCAGCCTGGTAAGCTCTTCTCGTGTCGGTGGCGTATCGAGATAATAAATAATTGTTGGTTCGTTGCCGCTGTTACGGATCATCTCCAGCGTGTTACGTGAGGTGCCACAGGCCGGGTTATGATAGATGGTAATATTGCTCATATCAGTATCTCATTACAAAGTGACAGAGAGCCGCCATACCAGCGCGGCCAGAGTAACGAACAGCACGGGCAGGGTCATAATTATGCCTGTCCGGAAGTAATATCCCCAGGTAATGCTCATGTTTTTCTGTGCCAGTACATGCAGCCACAGCAGGGTTGCCAGACTCCCGATTGGGGTAATTTTGGGACCTAAATCGCAGCCAATCACATTGGCGTAAATCATTGCTTCTCTGACGACGCCAGTCGCAGTACTCCCGTCAATGGACAGCGCACCAATCAGCACCGTCGGCATATTGTTCATCACCGACGACATGAAGGCAGTCAGGAAGCCGGTGCCGAACGTGGCAGCCCATAAACCGTTGTCTGCCAGCATATTGAGTACGGCAGAAAGATACTCAGTGAGTCCGGCATTACGCAGGCCATAGACGACCAGATACATACCCAGCGAGAAAATCACGATCTGCCAGGGCGCACCACGAAGCACTTTCCCGGTATTAATGGCCTGGCCCCTCTTTGCCACCACGAACAGCACCGCTGCGCCAACTGCTGCTATAGCGCTGACAGGGATCCCCAGCGGCTCAAGAACAAAGAAACCGACCAGCAGGAACAGCAGAACAATCCAGCCAGCCCTGAACGTCGCAGGATCCTTAATCGCACTGCCAGGAATCTTCAGCAGTGAGACGTCATATCTGACAGGGATATCGCGGCGGAAGAAGAGATGCAGCATGACCAGCGTGGCAGCAATGGCTGCCAGATTCACAGGAACCATCACGGAGGCGTACTGCGTAAAGCCCAGGCCAAAGAAATCCGCCGAGACAATATTTACCAGGTTAGAGACAATCAGCGGCAGGCTGGCGGTATCAGCGATGAATCCTGCAGCCATGACAAATGCCAGTGTCGTTCCCTGGCTGAACCCCAGAGCGAGCAGCATCGCAATCACAATCGGTGTCAGTATCAGTGCTGCACCGTCGTTAGCAAACAGCGCAGCAACAGCAGCGCCAAGCAGTACTATCCACGTAAACAACAGGCGACCGCGCCCGTTACCCCAGCGGGAAACATGCAGTGCGGCCCATTCAAAGAAACCAGACTCATCGAGCAGCAGGCTGATGACGATTACCGCAATGAACGCCGCTGTTGCATTCCAGACGATATTCCAGACGACAGGGATATCTTCAAAGTGGATGACTCCCGTTCCCAGCGCCAGCACGGCTCCGATACTTGCGCTCCAGCCAATGCTGAGGCCTCTGGGCTGCCAGATGACCAGGACAAGCGTGAGTATAAAGATACTTCCTGCCAGAAACATGCTCAGACTCCTTTATATATGCTTATGTGTATGTGATTAAGCTTGTCAGCAAGAAGTACATGCGGATTTTTCCAGTCGTTCACGCACATCATCGCGCAGGCAGTGCCATGCCGTCGTTATCGTCTCGCCGGCCCATGCGGGCATGTGGGGTGAGAGACGGTAGTGAATCCATTTCCCTTCCCGACGGTCCAGTACCAGTTCAGCCTCACGCAGGATAGCCATGTGACGGGAAATTTTAGGCTGTGATTCAGTGGTAGCCGCACATATATCGCATACGCACAGTTCGCCCGATTCCCGAAGAAGCATGACAATTGCGAGCCGGGTTTCATCCGACAGGATCTTAAAAAGCTGAACAGGCTGTAGCATTTATTACTCCATTCCCTTTAGAATACATATATGTTAAATCATATGTGTTTATTTTGAAATCACCAGAGCCACCCGAAGGAGAAAAAATGGAGCACTTTCCTGCCCTGAACGCTGATTGCTTCGATCAGCATATTGCTGAACGTCTGCAGCTCCATGAGCCGCCACGCATTCTGATTCTGTATGGCTCGGTAAGAGAGCGTTCTTACAGTCGTTTTACAGCAGAGGAAGCAGGTCGCCTGCTGGAGGCGATGGGAGCGGAGGTCAGACTGTTTAACCCTTCAGGTTTACCCCTGCCGGACGACGCCCCGGATACGCACCCAAAAGTCACCGAGTTGCGCGGGTTGGTCAGGTGGTGTGACGGGATGGTGTGGAGTTCCCCGGAGCGGCATGGGGCAATGAGTGCCGTGATGAAGGCACAAATCGACTGGATTCCCTTAAGCGAAGGGTCCGTTCGCCCATCCCAGGGAAAAACTCTGGCGGTCATGCAGGTATGCGGCGGTTCGCAATCTTTCAATGCCGTGAACCAGATGCGAATTCTGGGACGCTGGATGCGGATGTTTACGATCCCCAACCAGTCTTCAGTGGCCAAAGCATGGCAGGAATTTGATGAGAACGGGAGAATGAAACCCTCGTCCTGGTATGATCGTATCGTCGATGTCGCCGAAGAGTTGTTTAAAATCACCCTTATACTCAAGGGACAGACCGGTTACCTTGCCGATCGCTACAGTGAACGAAAAGAGAGCCATGAGGAGCTTTCATCCCGCGTTAATCAAGACAAAATATGACGTTCCTGTTTTCATGAATTCATGCTGTGTGAACTCAACAACGTCCGCTCCTGGCATAGAGTGGTCTGACATCGGATAATACCCGCTATGAGCGAAAAGCGGACGTTGTCCGCTTTGGTACAGAGTTGAATTTACTTACTGCACTTTGGGCCTGTCAGATAAGTCCTGTATTTAACTGTTTATGTCCTCGGGGCTGGCTACCTGAACCCGGGTTGCGACCAGACTGGCAGCGAGAATGAAGACCAGGCAAATCAGTGCCTGTATTCTGAGAGTGACGTGTTGATCAATCAGCACACCCATGATGACCGGGGAAGCGCCGCTGGCAAGCACAGTACCTGCCTCAACGGCCGATCGCACTTTTGCCAGCTGCGCGGAGCCAAACAGCTGCACCCACAGCGCGGTCGCCAGCGTGGACGCAATGGCTGACGATACGCCGGTCATTATGAGATAAAACGGCGTGACCCACTGACTGCTGCTGAGCCACAGCGCCAGCATGCCAGCGCCCTGCGGCAGCAGAAACCACGGCAACAGACGGCGTGGCGTCATCCGGTCTATCAGCGGACCAAATGATAACAGGGAAACCGCCTGCGTTATCGCGTAGGCAATAAACCACCCTGCAACCCACGACAGTGCCCATCCTTTCTCCTCTGCCAGGCGCGCCTGATGGAAAAAGAAGCCCGTAGTGATGAAAGGTGACGCCAGCACTGCGGGCAGGGCAAGAAGCAGATTCCGGTTCTTCCATACTGATGCTTCGCGAACCTTCTCTGCGTCCCGCTTTCTGAACGTCCGCAGCGGTTTTTCGGCAGCGCACGGAAGGCAGATGACAACCAGCGCAACGCCGGCAACCAGAACTGCAGCGTTTATCAGCCAGGCAATGCGCCATCCCGTCGGATAATTAATCTGCACAGCAGCCAACGGAAACAGCACCAGCGCCAGCGCCAGGCTCAGCGCGATGGTACCCAGCGCCTTGCCGGCATCAAGCGGACACTGGCGCGCAGTCGCCGTCAGGGCGGTATGCACCAGCAGCCCCTGCCCGCCGAGGCGAAGCAGGTAAAAGCCTGCACAAAGCATTCATGCCGCCTGCGCACCGGAAACCAGCAGGCACGCCGCTATCAGCAGCAGGGTATCGGCCAGGGTGAAGCGACGGGTGGTGGTGTAATCAATCATCCTGCCTGCCCAGGTCAGCGTGACGGCACTCATCACGGTGCCGGCGGCATAAATGCCGCCCAGCCCGCCGTCGGTGAGCCCGAAGGCCTGACGCAGGTCCTGCCCGTAAAGCGATACGAAATAAGTCTGTCCGAAACTCGACATTGCCATCAGTATCGCGCCAAAAGCCAGATGGCTGAAGTGCTGATACATAAAGTGAAACAGCTGACGCAGGGTATTCCCTGAGCGCGGCTGACAAAGGTGCCGCACAAATGAACTGCTCCGGGACTGATGTTCCGCAGGCGCGTTATGGAAAGGGCCCGCGATTGCAGGCCCGTAAAGTTTATCGCAGCATCAGCAGCGGATGACGGCTTTCCGCCAGCATCGCCGTGGCGTGACTGCCGGTAAAGAACCGGCGCAGCCGGGAGTGTCCCCAGGTTCCCATCACGATCTGGTCCGTTCCGTTCTCCTCCGCGTAACGGCACAGCCCGCGCGAGACGGATTCATCCTGAATCAGCCGGGACTCTGCATCGATGCCGGCTGCCTGCAGGATTTGCTGCGCATCATGCAGTGAAGCATCGTCGCCGTTCACCATCACAACATGGCAGGCCAGACCGCGAAGCAGCGGGCTCACGGTCAGCCGGGTCAGGTTTTGGCGGCTGGCCTCGCTGCCGTCCCAGGCAAAAAGCACCCGGGATGGTGCGCTGAACGTTTCAGGCACGACCAGCACGGGCTCTTTCTGCAGGCGGATGACGCTTTCCAGCTGGCTGCCCACTGTATGTTCCGCGCCCCGTCGTCCGAGAACCATCAGCCTGACGTCATCCAGTCCGGCAAGGATTTCATCCAGCGCGCCGTGCATCTGTAGCTGACGCACTTCCGGAACCCCCGCACGGGACAGCCGCTCCGCGCAACCGCTCAGAATGGCTTTACCCTGTGCCATGAGCAGGCGGCTGCGCTCACCCTCCACGCGCACAAGCTCTTCGGTCAGCAACTCTTTGCTGTCAATGCCAATGCTGCCGCTCAGGTCAGAGACGGCCGGATGACCATCTTTTTCCAGCACGTGCAGCAGGGACAGTGGCGCCGGGAGGCCGGCGGCGGCCCACGCCGCGTAGTCACAGACCGGCCCGGTTGACGGCGAACCGTCCACGCAGGCCACAACGGTATTGTTCATAGCTGAATCTCCTGTCGGTTAGTGCCCGCCCATCAGTTTTTCCGCTTCTTCCGGCTTGTCATGCACGCCGAAGCGGTCAACGAGGGTGCGGGTAGCGTCGTTCATGCCCGGTATTTCCACCTCAGCCCCTTCACGGCGGAACTTAATCACCGCCTTATCCAGCGCGCTAACGGAGGTAATGTCCCAGAAGTGAGCGTGTGTGACGTCAATGACCACGCGCTCTGGCGCCTCCCTGAAGTCAAAGTGGCCCATAAAGCGATCGGCGGAGGCAAAAAAGACCTGGCCGGTCACGGTATAGGTACGGGTATCGCCCTCCCGTGATGATGTGACCGTCATAAAGCGCGCTACCTTGGTGGCAAAATTCAGCGAGGCAATCAGCACCCCGGTCAGCACGCCGAAGGCCAGATTGTCGGTTGCCACAACCACGACCACGGTTGCCAGCATGACCACGCTGGTCGAGAGCGGATGCCGGCGCAGGTCGGTAATGGAACGCCAGGAGAAGGTGCCGATGGAAACCATGATCATGACCGCGACCAGCGCCGCCATCGGGATCTGCGACACCTGATCGCGAAGGAAGATAATCAGGCAGAGCAGCACCAGTCCGGCCGTCAGGGTAGAGAGGCGCCCGCGCCCGCCTGACTTCACGTTAATCACCGACTGACCGATCATGGCGCAGCCCGCCATGCCGCCGATAAACGCCGTGCAGACGTTGGCGATGCCCTGCGCCTTGCACTCGCGGTTTTTATCGCTCGGGGTATCGGTCATGTCGTCCACGATAGTGGCGGTCATCATGGATTCCAGGAGTCCCACCACGGCAAGGCCGGCAGAATAAGGCAGGATAATCAGCAGCGTATCCAGGTTCAGCGGAATGGCCGGAATGAGGAATACCGGCAGGCTGTCAGGCAGTTTGCCCATGTCGCCCACGGTGCGTACGTCCAGGTGCAGCCACATGGAAATGGCGGTCAGCACCACGATGCAGATCAGCGGGGAGGGAATGGTTTTATTGAGACACGGAAAGAGGTAGATGATTGCCAGGCCAGCGGCGGTGAGTGCATAAACGTGCCAGGTGACGTTTGTCAGCTCCGGCAGCTGCGCCATGAATATCAGAATGGCCAGCGCGTTGACGAACCCCGTCACGACAGAGCGCGACACATAGCGCATCAGACTGCCGAGCCTGAGGTAGCCCGCAGCCAGCTGCAGCAGGCCGGTGAGCACTGATGCTGCCAGCAGATACTGCAGGCCGTGGTCTTTCACCAGGGTTATCATCAGCAGCGCCATGGCGCCGGTGGCCGATGAAATCATGGCGGGACGTCCGCCAAAGATGGCCATAACAACGGGTATACAGAACGCCGAATAGAGGCCGACCTGCGGGTCAACTCCGGCAATGATGGAAAACGCGATCGCTTCAGGAATGAGCGCGAGCGCGACGACAATACCGGCGAGCACGTCACCACGGACGTTACCCAGCCAGTCCTTACGCGTCGAGGACAGCAGCATAGTAATTTCTCAGATTTTGATACAGTCAGCCCGTGAGGGCAAAAATTTCAGGTGCGAAAAGCACATCCGCAGACGGGATGCTATTGAGTGCGCGACTGAGACAACTCAGTGCGACAGAGAAGGGTTACGACTCAGGGTGGCGTAAGACGCATGATTTTTAGAGTTCTCCTTTACGGCAAACGATGCCTTCAGGACTGAATTAAGCCAGTTCATCAGGGGGATGAAAGCTGACCGGGAAGCCTGATCTTGTCAGAACAGGCGCTAAACTATAAACGAAAGAAGAAAGAGATCAAAGTTTCACTGTGCATATCATCGTCAGGTAAGTAATCAGAAAGGCATTCCTGCGAACGTCCGCTTCTGGCACAAAGCGGACTAAATGCAGGCCAAGATTCGGTATGAGCGAGGAGCAGAAATTTTGACATGAGCTACCCACTTGCCTTATAAAATTGTTTTCACAACAAAGG
>Ga0213829_1001944_pt1 | contig 14077 bp, 15 predicted proteins | sample MC6MC0896MG_FD_180665 | JGI IMG/M metagenome (GOLD analysis project Ga0213829, IMG submission 180665) | Enriched soil aggregate microbial communities from Iowa State University, Ames, United States - MC6-MC0896-MG | ecosystem: Environmental > Terrestrial > Soil > Unclassified | place: USA: Iowa...
CTCACATTGCGGGAATAGCTCAGTTGGTAGAGCATAACCTTGCCAAGGTTGGGGTCGCGAGTTCGAGTCTCGTTTCCCGCTCCAAAATTTAAAAACCACTTAATTCGAAAGAATTAGGTGGTTTTTTATTGGCTATTGGTGAGCTTTGACTAATTAAAATTGATATTAAATCTGATGTGCCGCCCACCTCTTTCTTAGCAAAATTTCTTCTATCAATCTCAATATGGGAGGGGTCTTATCGACTTTATTAATAGATGAAAACTTAGGACTACGTCAGACTTTGTTCCCTCTGTAAAAATTATTTTAGACAAACCCTAAATATGAGAAAAATAATTATAGTTTAAATATTATTTAATAATGGATATTTTCAGAACTTAAACCAAATGTTAAAGTATGTAAATCCCGACTTTAAAATAAGTGATTTAAAAATAGGTGATTTGGTAGCTGTTGCATGCAACCGTGAAATAGAGGCAGCTTTCAAGAAATTCATTGTAGAAAGCAACGATATGTATTTAGAACCCTTAAACCCTAAATGGCATGAAAAATCATACCACTCTGTAAAGGATGTTAACTGGTTAGGCTATATTGGGACGTATGATATACTTTATTAAATTAGGCAATATATGAGTATAAATTTATTAGCAGATACAAAACCAGCTAAAGAATATTTAGTTAATGGCATTACAAAGGATGTTACTATTGAGGAATGTATTTTTGACTTGATAGATAATTCTATTGATGCTTACCCTAAAAATACTATTGAATTAGTGTCTGATTATAATAATTATTCTATTGAGATTAATTTTTCTAAGGATCACTTTTCCATAAAAGACTATGGTAAAGGCATTACACGTGAAGCCCTAACAAATGAAACTTTACGATTTGGTACAAAGACCCAGCATCATAGTACAAGTATTGGTTTTTATGGTATTGGCTTAAATCGAGCGTTATTTAAAATTGGTAAAGATATAAAAATTATTTCAGAAACTAACAATGAAAGATCTCTTATTAAATTGGATGTTACTACTTTTCTAAAAGATAATAACAACTGGTCCCTACCCATACTTACTGAAAATACGCAAGGTAATCTAGGCACATATATTGAAATCAAGAAATTAAATGAAGAAGTCAATGATTATTTTACTAATGCTGAATGGATTAAATCATTCCAAAAAGAGATTTCGTTAAGATATTCTGAATTTCTCAATAAAAATTTAATTATTAAAGTTAATAACATAGTTATAGATGGACAAAAGATTTTAACACGGGCTTCTAGTGGTTTTCAGGCTCAAAAAAAAGATTTTACCTATAGAGGCATTAAAGTAATTATTGAAGCTGGCCAAAGCTCTAAACATTTTTTCACTTATGAAAAAAGTTATGATAAAGAAAAAAATGCCACACTAAAGGAATGCGGTTGGTTTGTATATTGTAATAATAGAGCGGTTAAACTATTTGACTTTACTTCAGATACTGGATGGAAATCTAAACCCCACACTGAACACGCTGGTTTTATTGGAAAAGTTTTTTTTATTGGTAATGCAGGCAAATTACCTTGGAACACAAGTAAAACTGATGTTGATTTAAATAATGAAGTGTATAAAAAAGCTTTAGAAACAATGCAATCCTTTTCTGAAGCATGGAGAAAACATACTCATAAAGTTAATAAGAAAAATTTTAGACCAACAACTGAAGAAAATCCTTTAATCGAAGATCTATTTGGTGGTACTGATCAACAACAAGAACAAACCCAGCAGGATCAAACTCAGCAAGAACAAACCCAGCAGGATCAAACTCAGCAAGATCAAACCCAGCAGGATCAAACTCAGCAAGAACAAACCCAGCAGGATCAAACTCAGCAGGATCAAACTCAGCAGGATCAAACTCAGCAAGATCAAACCCAGCAGGATCAAACTCAGCAAGATCAAACCCAGCAGGATCAAACCCAGCAGGATCAAACTCAGCAAGAACAAACCCAGCAAGATCAAACCCAGCAAGAACAAACCCAGCAGGATCAAACTCAGCAAGATCAAACCCAGCAAGAACAAACCCAGCAGGATCAAACTCAGCAAGATCAAACCCAGCAGGATCAAAACCAAGAAGAAGATGACACATCAAAAGATGATAAAGATTCTGATGCATTTTATGAATATGACCCTAATTATACTGCCCCGAGTCATATCTCCGAATACGAATATTTATTTGGATCTAAAAAAGCAAAAGTTCCTTTTTTCATTCCAGAGGAAGAAATTAAACACAGAAGCATTCTATCTGAACTTATAAAAATTAGTATTGGTTCACTTCCCGTAGCAACCCTCTTATTAATGAGAGCATTTATTGAAATGAGCTGTACCCATTATAGTAAAAAATTTAATGTAGATATCAAAAGTAAGAACCCTTCTTTAGCCCAAATCGTAACACGCTGCCTTAATAAGATGGAAGAAAAACAACATTTGCAACTAGACAGCCGACGTATTTCAACCCTTCACGCTCTTTGTAATGAAAGAAAATTCGAAAAGTCATTTTTATCAATTCAAAATTTACAAATTACTGTGCATTCAGATGATCTGATTTGGGATAAGGGTTCTCTTATATCATTTTGGTATGCAATTTTACCGTTTCTTACGACTTGCTATAAAGGCTCCTAAAGATAACACTTAGGATATTTTCCGCGACTATAGGGCTTACACTATTCCCGATTTGTCTAAAACTATGCCATTTAGTTTCATGAAATACAAACCAATCGGGAAAACCTTGTAGTCGTGCTGCCTCACGTGGAGTAATAACACGTGGTTTTAAATAATGTATAGGTCTAACAGCTTGATAGCTTCCTTTATCACTTCCTGTTCCAGCGCGTAAAGTTGGACAATAACCATTAGGCTTTAATTTAACAGACTTTGAAATTTTATCTTGTTCACCAAATTTTAATTCTTTATATCTATTTTCAATTTCTGGAGAATGTCTTGTACCATGGCAACCAGAAACTAAATTTTGCTCACAATATTTTTGTATACTTTCAGGGGCCCCTACGCCCCAAGGAATCTGGCCCGAAACCTTTTTAAAGAAGATATCTGTACCAAACTCTTCTTTTGCAATTGGTTGCCAAGAATCTGACTCTTTTAACCACTCTGGATTAATTTCTTGTGGTAACCCCTTAAGAGCTTCTTCAACAGTTACTGCTTTTACTGCTTGATCATAAAAAGTTTGTTCTTGAAGTGGTTTTTTTATTTTCTTTTTATGAAAACCTATAAAAAAAATTCTTGTCCTAATAGTAGGAGCTCCGAAGTCAGAAGCTTTAATTTTTAGAGGAGGAAGTAAAATATACTTTTCATTAATATGAGAAAAAGCAGCCGCTCTTATTTCTGAGTATTTATCATTTAAAATACCAGTAACATTTTCAGCAACAAAAAATTCAGGTTCTAATTCTTTAACAATACGAAAAAAATCATTAAATAAATTATTTCTTGGGTCTTCTAAGTTACGTTTACCTATAGTACTAAAACCTTGACATGGAGGACCGCCTATTATTCCTTTTAAGTCCTTTTTTGAAATAGCTAAATCTTTTAAAATTTCTTTACCAGTAAGTTTTGAAATATTCTTTTGAATATGCACAGCATTAGGAAAATTTTTTGTATGAGTTGAGATCGCATGGTCATCCAACTCTACAGCACCTACTACATCAAAACCAGCACGAATGGCACCAAGGCTTAACCCCCCTGCTCCTGCAAATAAATCAATAACTTTTTTTGTCATATATCCCCCTATGATCCCATGCATAATACATTTTTTTAAAAAAAATACGATCATAGGAGATATAAAAGTTGTTTTTTTCATCATCAATTTTATTTTTTATTAAATAAAACTAGCAATAAACATAAAGGTAAATTTAATTATGATTTCTATTGGTTAAATAAGTAAGTTATCTTTATCTCGCAGACAATAAAAAGTATCAAGAAGGTCTGGATATTTTGCGCAATTACGAGGTAAATATGAAAAAAACCCACCTTTACAAACCACAACACACCTATATCGATACTATTCCCCACTAACACCCTCAAATATTTTTAGCTAAATCTTTTGCCAAACATTGTTGATGCCACGTGGTTTGGAAATTCTCGACAGCTTTTGACTTAACAAGAGGGTCTTCAAATAACTTTGAAGAATATGCAGATTTGATAAGCTCTTGATAAATTTGTTTGGCTTGTTCCTCTTCAAGATGATTCGCTATGTCATGTAGCTCTTTAGCTGGCACCTCATGTTGTCTAGCATCCATCACACCACTTGCTGCTTTTTTTACAGTTTCGCAGTAATGAAGCTGCATTGCTTCTGACGCTGCATAACATGGAATAGAAATTGCGCTGATAAAGAGGAATATAAATCTCATAGTCTCACCTTAATTTGACGCGCAAGGTTAACAACTAATCTGCCCAAATTTAAGTTAAGAAAGGTTAATTTTTCTTTTCTCTGCTTTTACGGTTGCAAAAGAATGCGGCGGTGTGATTAATTTCATTTCACCTTTTGCACTTGAGTGTCAGACGCATTAAGCACTTTTCCATCTTCTGCAACTGGCGTCATGAATGGAATTTGCTGACCTGTATTTTTATCAATTAACAGAGAATAGCGCTCACCACTTTCAAATAAGTTGTGTTCTCCCCATTGTCGCAAAGCCACAACCACTGGAAACAAACTCTTCCCTTTAGCAGTCAATACATATTCTTGATATGCCGTACCATCCGAAGCGTCTTGCATTTCAAGAACACCTGCATCAACTAACTTTTTCAGTCGATCAGAAAGAATATTTCGCGCAACTCCCAAGCTCCGCTGGAAATCTCCAAAACGGCGCATTCCATCAAAAGCATCACGCACAATAAGCAATGACCACCGATCTCCTATGAGATTGACACAGCGCGCAACAGGACAAGGTTCATCTTTCAAAGCTGGAGAGTTCGTCATTGAGTTTCCTTGCAAGTAATCAGGAATAAAACATCTAGTTGCATTTTAAAACTAGTCAATCTAACATTCAACTAGTTTCATTTTAAAACTAGATTGGATGGATTTAGGACTATGAAAGCTTCTCTTGCGCCATCAAACATAGCCATAGAAAATCATAGACAGCTTTCAGGCATGCCTCGTGGCGTCATATTGCTGTTTGCTATTGCAAGTGGTGCAAGCGTAGCAAATGTCTATTATGCACAGCCCTTGCTCGACATATTGGCTAGGGAATTTAACATTAGCAATGCCGCCATCGGTGGTGTAGTTACAGCCACGCAAATTGGTTGTGCGCTGGCCCTCGTGTTTCTGGTGCCGTTGGGTGATCTTGTAAATCGGCGTCGATTAATGGCTATACAGTTACTGGCTTTAGTATCTGCATTGCTAGTTATTGCATTTGCTCATTCTGTTGTTGTTCTTTTGGCAGGAATGCTTGCTGTGGGTTTACTCGGTACAGCCATGACACAAGGGCTTATTGCTTATGCTGCGAGTGCTGCGGCTCCACATGAGCAAGGACATGTAGTAGGTACTGCACAAAGTGGTGTATTCATTGGATTACTGCTTGCTCGTGTATTTTCAGGAGGCATTAGCGATGTAGCGGGTTGGCGTGGCGTGTATTTTTGTGCAACCATTATCATGCTCATAATTGCTTTACCACTCTGGAGAAGACTTCCTCATTTAAAAGTTCAGCCCAATACAATGCGTTACCCGCAGCTTCTAGCCTCTATGGTAAAACTGCTTCACCAAGAAAAAGTACTACAAGTGCGCGGTGTCTTAGCTTTACTCATGTTCGCGGCATTCAATATTTTTTGGAGCGCACTGGTATTACCCTTGAGTAAACCACCTTATAGTTTTTCACATACGATTATTGGGTCTTTTGGGCTCGTCGGGGTTGTGGGCGCGCTGGCCGCTGCACGTGCTGGACACTGGGCTGACCGCGGATATGCTCAGCGCACAAGCTTGGCGGCACTCGTAATATTATTAATCGCATGGGGACCACTTTCACTTATGGCGTACTCACTTTGGGCACTGCTGATTGGCATCGTACTGCTAGACTTGGGTGGACAAGCTTTACATGTGACCAATCAGAGTATGATTTTTCGTACTCGTCCAGAAGCGCATAGCCGGCTTGTTGGCCTTTACATGCTATTTTATGCAATCGGTAGTGGAGTCGGTGCAATTAGTACAACAGCTACTTATGCCTATGCTGGATGGCTTGGCGTGTGTGTTCTAGGTGCAGGTGTTAGTCTGTTAGCGCTATTATTTTGGTGGATGACACGTCATATTTTGCCCCCAAACACAGACGAAAAAGATAACAATATATGAATGAGTAAAATATAATGAGATGAAATCTTCTCTAACAATCTAAATGTTGATATGCAACGTTAGTCCATTACTATCAAAAATACATGGAAGTCCCTAAAGGAACAAAATTGGGTATTAATAATAAATTGATTTGCACAGTTGTTTTGGTACTCCTTACGGGATGTCAGCGGCAAGAAGCGAACGAAGAAACGAGTGCAGTGAAACTACCTGTTTATCAGTTTAATGGTGTTTCAGCTTCAGCACACTTAAAAGGAATATTGCAGCTAAAACAAGAGTGTCTTTATGTGAACGATATACTGGTTATTTTTCCGGAACACACCGCTCAGTGGGATTCTGAAAAAGAAACTTTAAGTTATAAAGGCAAGCATATCGCCATAGGCAGTGAATTAGATGTTGCTGGGGGTTTAGGTGATTTTGAGCAAGACAATTTACGCATTAAACATTTGAGCCCAATGTGTGATCATCAGAATATTTGGTTTGCTGGATAATTTATAGCGCAGGGTTCGAATTCAATTTTCGCCCCCTTCAACCGCTAAGTCTTAAACTGAATGAGCCAACTGATGATCAGATTTATATATTTTCCTGACAGGCAACCAGAAATAAATATAAATGAATAGCATGACCCAACCCAACAATACGTCTCCAATTAAATGTGGAGACTCATGTGCCATCACCAATCCCATAACAAACATTGCACCGAAATGAGCAATATTTGCAATCATGGTAAATTCAAAAAACATATAGTTTTTTAGAGGTTCATTGGCGGCTTTTAATAGAAACCAGCCCCATACAATATAGATGGCTGAGATCATCAACTCGTAATGCTCACCTCCCCCATGCAACTCTCCCCAGCGAATTAATCGAACAAGAAATTTACCCCATTCGAACTGAAGTAAAATTGCAGGAATATTTAAAAAGATGAAAAGCACTGCACCTGCAAAAAATAGAAGAAAGCTAATTCCCATCAATTTTGCGACTAGACTAAATCTCGATATTTTTATCTGATAAGCGGTCGACATAACTTATAACCTCATTGATATAAAACGTTAATTTATAATTTTAAGACGCACGTAATCGACGAGTTTTGAAAATACCCAATCCTTTATCTTTTTCGTTTTCAATAATGACATTGCCCAGTTCACCGATTACTCTAGAATCAATCATCACGTTACCCATAATCAGAACTCCGACACCAGATTGCGACCAAGTTCGATATAGCTGAATCAGCTCTTTACTTGGTCGCCCATATGTATGTGCCAGCCCTTCACTTAAAGCCGATTTAATAAGCCTATTCTTGAGTGTAAAACCATCTTTTAAAACAAATGGTGATGCCAGTTTTAATTCGGTTTCCATTTTAGACCTCCAGCTTTATTGTTTTTACGCAGTCAGCTTTTGAATATATTTACGAATAGGCATTGCGATTAAATCAGGATGGCTTGCAATTCCCCAGTGGCCCAATGGAATATCTGTACGTGTAAAAGATGAATTCACCCATCGATCTTGTTTGTCTACAATATGCTGAGGCACAAAACGATCTTTAGTCATTGATACAACATGTATCGGCACCGATGTATAACGTTTCTGTGCATTCAATAATGGCTTGAATAAATTTAGGCGATAAAAGCCCAAGCCATGTATTCCATTTTTGAGTTGGTTGGAATGAGCTGTAACTTTCTTACCTTCGAGTTGTGAAACGACTTGGGGCCAAACTTTTGCCAAGCCCAAATACCAGCTTAATTCAGGGATAAGGGGAACATTAAAAAACAGCATGTAACTCGAGGAAATCATTTGTTTGACAGCAGCGAACATTTTCATCGGATCTTTACTGTTTAGATTTTCTTTAAACCATATGCCCACATGGTCAATACTAGGCGCTAAAGCTGTATAACTTTTGATATAAGGTTTTAACTTGTCATCTAAAATAGCTTCCCACCCTTGTAATGCCCCTAAATCATGGCCAACTAGGTGTACAGGACGATCGGGACTTGTTTGTTCAATAACAGCTTTTAAATCAGAAATGAGATAGTCCATCTGATATCCCGCTTCAGATAACGGAGTCCCAGATAAACCCGTACCTCGTACATCGTAAGTCACAATATGGAAATCTGATTTAAGTAATGAAGCCAGCTCATCCCAAATCTGTGCTTCGTCAGGATAACCATGAATAAACACCAGTGTTTCATTATGATCCGCTGCTATCCCCCATTCATATATTGATAAAGTGACATCAGCAGACTGAATATATCTTTGTTGTTTTTCAATATTCGTATTCATATTAGCTCACCAATCCTTTTTGTATTTCTTCATAAAGTTTGACCGCTGGTGATCGATTTATATAATCCAATGCAAGCTCGGTTGAACCTTCATAGTAAGGATGATACGCAGGTTTAAAGAAGTTTTTAGCAATCGTGATAAACCACACAGGACTTGGTACTAACTCTTGAGAGCTTGCTTTAAACCATTCTTGCCAAAAACCTAGACGAGCTAAGCTTTGTTGAGATTTAGGTAAACTACGATCTACCGCTGCCAGCTCTTGTGTACCCTTAACCATTAAATAAGTAAAAATTGGTGCAGTTAAACTCATGATCGCAGCACGCAATGCATAGTTACCGCCTAAGTGCTCAAATAAATCGAAAGCAACCGTTCGATGTTCAACTTCTTCTGCACAGTGCCAAGTGAATAGATCACTTACTGCTGGATCACAACCTTTTTCTTCCCAGTGGGCTTTCGTCAAAGCATATTGACCTAATGCGCAAGTGTAATGCTCAGCAGCAGCGACAATACCAACACGGAACAATAACCAAGATTTTTGCATACGCTTTGGTAGAGCTTTGCTAAACGGCTTATCTGCAAGCATATAATCAAATAGCTCAATTACACGTTCGTACTGTTTTTCAATATCAATCCCATAACGCTGTATATATTTTTCGATAGATTCTTTGTGCGCTTGAGCATGAATCGCCTCTTGGCGAATAAAAGTTTCTACATCTTTTTTTAATTTTTCATCAGTTACGAATGGCAACGCCTTATTAAATATTCGGCAGAAAAAGTACTCTCCTCGCACAAGTGTAAAACTGAAATGGTTTACAGCATGACTTCCTATTGGAGATTGTGGCATCCAGTGTAGTGGTGATTCATTCCAATCAAAAGCGACACGACGTGGAAATAAGGGCCATAAAGTTTTAGAAGCCATATCTTTGAATGCGTTTGGGTACATGTTCTTTTTCTCTTCCTCAAGATAGTCATACATTAAGTTCCAAAAAGGAACTTGTTAATATCTTTAAAGGACAATTCCTGTGTCAGAACGGTCAAAACTTAAATTAATCTTTAAAATAATGGCGAACAGAAAATTTCAGGAGTGAGAAAGATTAAAAAAGCCCCCATATGGGAGCTTTGAAAAATAGTTTAGGGTTTGTTATTTAAAACTTAAGTTAGGTTAATCTCTGCCGTTAATCTTTGCAAATCATGACCCGAAGGTGCTTGGTAAACACGTAAACCAAACTCGGGAAGAATCGCAATTAAATGATCAAAAATATCGGACTGAATTGCTTCATAGGAAACCCATGCAGTTGTATTGCTAAATGCATAAATTTCTAACGGCAACCCTTGGCTAGTCGGCTGTAATTGACGAACCATAATCGTTTGATTTTGAGCAATCCCCTTATGTTGGCGCAAATAAAATTCAACATAGGCTCTAAATGTACCGATATTGGTTAAACGGCGTTTGTTATAACGAGATTGATTACTTAAATGTTTATTGAATTCTTCAATTTCAGAATTCTTTGCATCGAGATATTGATCTAATAATAAAAACTCTTTGAGCTTTTGTTGCTCTTCATCAGTCATAAAATGAACACTGCTTTGATCGAGAAAGAGTGAACGCTTCATTCGACGGCAACCCGAATTGCTCATGCCTCGCCAGTTTTTAAATGTATCGGTAACAAGCTTATTGGTTGGAATGGTGGTATAGGTTTTATCAAAATTTTGAACCGTCACCGTATGCAACGAAATATCGATCACATCCCCATCTGCATTTAGTGACGGCATCTCAATCCAGTCGCCAATACGAACCATGTCATAAGATGCAATTTGTACACTGGCAACTAAAGACAAAATCGTGTTTTGGAAAACCAGCATTAATACTGCTGCCATCGCACCAAAACCTGCAAGTAAAGTGAACACATCCTTTTTAAGGAATGTTCCCAAAATCATAAGGCCACACACAACAAATAAAATGAGTTTGACTAGCTGTAGGTAACCTTTAATCGGCTTATTTCTAGATTTTGGATTACGTTGATAGATGAGATTAAAGATATTTAACACTTCGCTGACTGTGAGTGCGAGTGTAAGAAAAATAAATGCTTGCGCCCCCATCTCTACAAAAGTAATAAACTTCTGCGTTAAATGAGGAACTGTTGCAATACCGTTCATAATCACAACAGCAGGAACAATATTTGCAAATTTCTTTATGACGCTATGCTGAGCAAAAATAGATTGATTTGGTGATTTGAGCTTTGTGATTAAATGACGCACACCTCGAACAATAATTCGCTTAGCAATAAAATTGGCTATTGCTGCAAATAAAATCAAAATAATGAGTGAAACCAACATCTCTAGCCATGGATAATGGCTTAACTCAACCCGAATATCTCGAAAAAAATTTAAAAAATCCAAACATCTACCCCTTAAAAATTTAATTCTAGAATTTTAAGGGCTAAAGCATTTGATAATAAGACTTGTTTACATATGTAGTCATAAATACAACAACTAAGTTATATACCCTGCCCAAATTTAATTATGAATCTTTTAGTTTTGGCTCTTAACGATGAGGTCTTATCTGCATGACTGAAAATCTAAAGGTGCTTGCTGCTAAACAAAATCACGATCAATATAAAGTCGGTAGCATAATAAAAATTAAATATGACCGACAAAATTTAAAGAATATTTCGATATTAGGAGAAGTGATGTTGTGAGTCATTAGAGATTATTTAAAAAATACGATAATCCCTGAGGTGCGCGCCCATTTAGCCGACTACTCGTCGTCACTCTAACCAGATTACTCCAAGTAATATTACAAGATAGACTTTTAATCTTTTCGATGAGGGAAATATCTTCATGACATGAAATAGGCTCAAAGCCCCCTACCAAAAGATAAACTTCTGCACTAAAACTTAAATTTGCCCCATGAATATGTGCATGATCCATCTGATCTTTATAATGTGCCAAGTATTTCTGCCGTTTGGCTATAGATAGATGGCTCAAGTCATCTAAGGTCACAGTACCGCAAATTGCATCTGTTGGTTGATGCTGGATCTGATAGCGTAGCCAATCAAGACTAACCACCGTGTCTGCATCCGTACATGCAATCCATGTCACTCCACGCCCAATTAAATGGCGAATACCTAAATCTCGTGCTTTTCCAACACATGCATAGTTGCACTCAATCCAATTGATCTGATGGCTTTGGACAATCAACCGCGACTGGTCTGTACAGTTATCGAGTACAACAATCACTTCTACGTCATAACCGCTAATATTATCTATGGCAACCTGAATCGATTGCAGGCATGCTGATAGATATTGCTCTTCATTATGTGCTGGAATGACGATACCTATTTTCATCTTAGTTTTTCCTGCTGTGCTAAAGAGGAAGTGTTCGCCGTCCAAAGATCAATCATAAAATCTGGATCGTTTAAACTTAGATAATGATGAAATGGAAAATGTTGCTGAAAACTTTGATGGACTTGCTCAGCATTTAACTCAAAATCTTGAATTTCATGACGCCAATGACAACAAAGAATTTCACCGTCGTCATTTAAACTATGTTTTAACTTTTCAATAAAATGATGCAATTCATCTGCCGACAAGTAATAGGCCATCTCACTAATTAAAATCAGATCAAATTTTTGAATCGAATAGTCCTCTGGTATTTTTCTATTCTCAACAACAACATGCTCAAACTCTTGTAAACGCTCGGAAGCTAATTGAACAGCGCACTCAGAGACGTCTATACACAGCAATTGCTCAGCTCTTTGAGCTAAATGAATACTTAAATGCCCATTTGAACAGCCCACCTCTAACACTTTTGGGTAGCGAGGTCTTGTGAGCAGCGCAAGACAAATTTGTCTCTTACGCGCTTCATACCAATGAGAGTCATAGCCCCATGGATCACTGTTATGACGATATAAATCTTCAAAGTACATGCGAGAATGAATCACTCAAATAGACCTCATAAGGCATTAAAAGACGATTAATTGTAGAGGGAGATAAAACTGCCATATTCCCCGTGGTTTCATCTGCTTCAATTTGGCTTTTAAACTGCAAAATTGCTTGATGTTTTTGAGTTAACTGTTCTTCGGTCAAGTGGTACGCTTTTGCTCGCTGCCAATCAATTCGTGGGTCTAAAGGCTCAGCCCAATGCCAAGCCCAAATTAATACGTGTAAACACAATATCTGCTTAGCGTTTGCATAAGCTTGCACGGTTTTACCTACGGCTTCATGGTCGGGGTGACCATCCAATGCATAACTACAAATGACAATATCATCAGCCTGCACACTCTTTTCTAAACTCTGCCATAGTTGATGGGTTTGAAAAGGAATCTGTCCATCCTGTAAATCGAGTGCAATGCGCTCAGCAGACTCTGCCACGCCTAAACAATTTAAGGCAGCCAAGCTTTCTTGCGGACGAAGAATATTGAGCTGATCTGGAGAATATTTTGTAGAGTTAGGATGGCTTTGAGTACCGTTACTCACAGCTAAAATTAGGATCTTACAATCCAGCGCGATGAGTTGCTGCATTAATCCGCCACAACCGAGCACTTCATCATCAGGATGTGGAGCCACAATTACGACCCTTTTAGAGCAAAATAACTCAAGATCTAAAGGTGCTAAAGGTTGTTCTTTAAATGCCTTTAACCATTGCTCTTTGGCCGTACCTTCTCCAAAAATAATGCGATCTTCTACTAAAGGATGTTTTAAAGTTCCCATAAGCTTTGCTCCGATAAACAGAGTTCTGCAATTTGTTCATAGTCAAAAGCGGCATGACTTTGTCGGATGAACACAGGCAAGTCAGCCATGAGCTGAGCGAAAGTCGCATCTTCACAAAAAGGTCGAGCACCTAAGGCTTTACCTACTCGCTCAACCACACTCAGACAACATTGTTCTGTTTGGGCACGTAATATTCTTATTTCTCGCTCATGACTCAACTGTGGCTTATGGTCAATCAGTTCAGCAACGTATTGAAAATACTGCTTGGTGATCGCTAATTGCTGAGCGACCTCTCCTAAGTACAATTTTTTAAAAGGATTCGGATTTGCCTGACAACTTTCCGGCAAAAAGCTGGCTAAACGCACAGCGGCACCGTACCAACAAGCCGCAACTCCAGCCGCACCATGCCAAAAACCTGAGCGTTCTAAATAACTATTTGGCTGACCTATCAGCTTAACAGGCGTATTTTCAAAAGTGACTCTGGCTGTTTGTGTGGCATGCATCCCTACTGCATGCCAGTGGCTCAAATCGGTAGTAATTGATGAGTGATTTAAATCGACAATACAAAGCTGTGCTTGGCCTTGCTGGTCTTTATAACTCATTAAAGCTTTTTGAATAAACTCCGCACCGGAGCACCACGGTTTTATGCCACTACAAAGATTATCTTTTATTTGCAATGGAGCTGGTCCACCGTCTGCTGCCCAGACAGCCCAAATCTGGTCATCTATTTCTTCTTGATAACCCAATTCATTTAAAATACTTAAGGCATCACAATGAG
>Ga0213829_1001945_pt1 | contig 14062 bp, 12 predicted proteins | sample MC6MC0896MG_FD_180665 | JGI IMG/M metagenome (GOLD analysis project Ga0213829, IMG submission 180665) | Enriched soil aggregate microbial communities from Iowa State University, Ames, United States - MC6-MC0896-MG | ecosystem: Environmental > Terrestrial > Soil > Unclassified | place: USA: Iowa...
CACGACCGCAGCTATCTCTACGAGCATGACCGTCCCGCCAGGCCGGCCCGGAAGCGCCGGCTCTTCGGCCGCGACAAGGGCGGGGATGACCGCGCGGTGGAAGGCTACGCGGGTGATGAGGCCTTCGAACATGCCGTGATCGACGACGACGCGGACCGACTCGCGGCCGGCGCGGCTCCGGCGCCACGGACCAGCGCTCCTGCCGCCCCGGCGGTGCCGGCCGGCGTCCGCCGTCCCACGCAATCCGAGCTGGCGCGCGAGAAGATCAAGGAACGGCAGACGGCCCCCGAGACGGCGGGTCCGGACGACACCGCCACCCAGGCGCTGCCCGCCGTCGCGGCCACCACCGTGTTCAATGTCGAGCCGCAGAAGCCGCCGGTCCCGGCGCCGATTCCCCAGAGGACCGAGCAGCTCTCGCTGGCCGGTGACGTGACGTACACGCTGCCCAACGCCGACGCCCTGGTGGCCGGCAGTGTGCCGAAGGAACGCACCGAGGCCAACGACGCCGTCGTGGCCGCCCTGACCGACACCCTGCAGCAGTTCAACGTGGACGCCGCCGTGACCGGGTTCAGCCGTGGCCCGACCGTGACGCGGTACGAGATCGAGCTGGCGCCGGGCACCAAGGTGGAGCGCGTCACCGCGCTGTCCAAGAACATCTCCTACGCGGTGGCGAGTTCGGATGTCCGCATCCTGAGCCCCATCCCCGGCAAGAGCGCGATCGGCATCGAGATCCCGAACACGGACCGCGAGACCGTGTCCCTGGGCGACGTGCTGCGCAGCCAGAACGCGCGCCGGACCGACCACCCCATGGTGATGGGCGTCGGCAAGGACGTGGAGGGCGGGTTCGTCGTGGCGAACCTCGCCAAGATGCCTCACATGCTCGTGGCCGGCGCCACCGGCGCGGGTAAGTCCTCGTTCGTGAACTCCATGATCACCTCGATCCTCATGCGCGCCACACCAGACGAGGTCCGGATGGTCATGGTCGACCCGAAGCGCGTGGAACTCACCGCCTACGAGGGCGTCCCGCACCTCATCACGCCGATTATCACCAACCCCAAGAAGGCCGCCGAGGCGCTTCAGTGGGTGGTCCGCGAGATGGACGCCCGGTACGACGATCTGGCGAACTACGGCTACAAGCACATCGACGACTTCAACAAGGCCGTCCGCGCCGGCAAGGTGGTCCCGCCGCCGGATTCCAAGCGCATCATCAAGCCGTACCCGTATCTGCTGGTGATCGTGGACGAGCTCGCGGACCTCATGATGGTCGCCCCGCGCGACGTCGAGGATTCGATCGTCCGCATCACCCAGCTGGCCCGTGCGGCCGGCATCCACCTGGTGCTCGCCACCCAGCGGCCCTCCGTGGACGTGGTGACCGGCCTGATCAAGGCCAACGTCCCGTCCCGCATGGCGTTCGCCACGTCCTCCGTCACCGACTCCCGCGTGGTCCTGGACCAGCCGGGCGCCGAGAAGCTCATCGGCCAGGGCGACGCGCTGTTCCTGCCCATGGGCGCCTCCAAGCCGATGCGTGTCCAGGGCGCCTGGGTCAGCGAGTCCGAGATCCACAAGGTCGTGGAGCACGTCAAGGGCCAGCTCCAGGTGACCTACCGGGACGATGTGGCCGCCGAGGCGCCCAAGAAGCAGATCGATGACGACATCGGGGACGATCTGGACCTGCTGCTGCAGGCCACCGAACTGGTGGTCACCACGCAGTTCGGTTCCACCTCCATGCTGCAGCGCAAGCTCCGCGTGGGCTTCGCCAAGGCCGGCCGCTTGATGGACCTCATGGAGTCCCGGGGCGTCGTCGGGCCGTCAGAGGGCTCCAAGGCCCGCGACGTCCTGGTCAAGCCGGACGATCTGGGCGCCGTCCTCGCCACGATCCGCGGGGACGACGTCCCGGCCGCGCCGGACAGCACCACCGAGGCGCTGGCGGACAACGCCAATGCGAACCACCAGATGGGCGACTACGGCGTGGACCTGGTCCAGCAGGACCTCGACGCCCGCAAGCAGGCGGGTGACTACGGTGGCGACGACGATGATGACGAGGGCGAAGACGCGTGGCAGCTGACCGGACGGTAGCCTGAGAACGTGAGCGGAACCCCGACGTCGCAGGTCTGGAACCTGCCCAACATCCTGACCATGCTGCGGATCGCCCTGGTCCCGTTTTTCGCCTGGTTCCTGCTCGCGGACGCGGGGGAGCACGGCCTGTGGCGCTGGGCGGCCCTGGTGGTGTTCGCCGTCGCGATGTACACCGACAAGCTGGATGGCGACATCGCGCGCGCCCGCGGGCTGATCACGGATTTCGGCAAGATCGCCGATCCGATCGCGGACAAGCTCCTGACCGGAGCGGCCTTCGTGATCCTGTCCGTCCTCGAGGAGATCCCCTGGTGGGCCACGGTGATCATCCTGGTGCGGGAGTGGGGCATCACCCTGCTGCGCCTGGTGGTCATCCGGTATGGTGTCATCCCGGCCTCCAGCGGCGGCAAGATCAAGACCGTGCTCCAGACGGCCGTGCTGTTCCTGTATCTCCTGCCGTTCACGGCGCAGTGGGCCTGGCTGGGCGTGGTCGCCTTCGTGCTGCTCCTGGCCACCGTGGCCGTCACGCTGGTGACCGGCCTGCAGTATGTCTTCCTGTCGGCACGGCTCATCCGAGGAGGAACCCGTGCCTGATGTCTTTTCCGCCACGGTCCGCGAGACCGTGGAGCTCGCGATCTCCCGTGGGATCACCGTAGCCACCGCGGAGTCCCTGACAGCGGGGCTTGTGGCGGCCCGGCTGGCCGACGTGCCGGGGGCCTCGGCCACCTTGCGCGGGGGAGTCGTGTCGTATCACAACGAGGTGAAGGAACAGGTGCTGGGCGTCAGCGTCGAGCTGCTGGCCGAGCGTGGTTCGGTGGACCCGGACGTGGCGCGGCAGATGGCGGAGGGAGCGCGCCGTTCCTGCGGCGCGGATCTGGCCGTGAGCACCACCGGTGTGGCCGGTCCGGATTCCCACGACGGCAAAGCGGTGGGCACCGTGTTCATCGGCATCGCGGACGCGCAGGGGTCCCGGGCGTTCGCCCATCATTTCGTCGGTGGCCGGGAGCAGATCCGTGAAGCGGCATTACGCGGCGCGATCGGTCATTTGCTGGAGGCACTCCGTGAGTTCCCTGGGAAACAGCCTCCGGGGAACAAAAGCTGAGAGCCGGGAGTTACTTTAGTGTCGCCATCACAAGGGTGATGGTCATAGGATGAAATTCAGGCCGAGGCCTGAACGAAGGAGCAAGCGATACACATGGTCAAGCAGCCCGTATCCGTGAACGGCGTGGTCCGCTGGAAGGATGTGGGCCTACTCGATCCGGCACAGCACGAAGCGAAGGAGCGCAAGATGGTGATCCTACGTCACGAGATCGGTGACGTCCTCCGCGATGTCCGTCAGCGCCAGGGACGCACACTGCGGGAAGTCTCCCACAGCGCGCGGGTTTCGCTCGGATATCTGAGTGAGGTCGAGCGCGGCCAGAAGGAGGCCTCCTCCGAGCTGCTCTCCTCGATCTGCTCGGCATTGGACGTTCCACTGTCCAGCATGCTCCGCGAGGTCAGTGACCGTGTGGCCGTGGCCGAGGGCGTCGCCGTCCCGGACACCGTCCCGCAGGACTTCACCCAGCGCTACGGACGCGGCCTGGGAGACGAGCTGGAGCTCGTCGGGAGCCGCTGAGAGCGGCAGAACTGAATACGGGAAGGCCCCGGCACACTTCGTGTGCCGGGGCCTTCCCGTGGGCGCTCACAGCCCGTCGCGTTCGTAGATGGTGTTGAGGCGTTCCAGGTTCTCCGCCAGCGCGTCCAGAGCCGGGGTGTCCCATTCGCCCAGCCGCTGCCGGAAGATCTCCCGCCGGGCGTCCTGCACGCGGGCCATGGTGGCTTCGCCGTGGTCGGTGAGATGCAGCAGCTGTGCCCGGCCGTCCAGGGGATCGGCGTCCTTCGCCACCAGACCCAGCTGCATCAGGAAGGTGACCTGCCGGCTCACGGTGGGTTTCCCGACCCCGATCAGCCCCGCCAGCTCGGTCAGGCGGATGGGTCCCTGCCGGCGGAGGATGGACAGCAGGCCGTACGCCGAAGGGTCCATGTCCGGGTGGACCTGCCGCGACAGGCGCAGCGAGACGGCGCGGCCGCGCCTCCACAACAGGCTGAGCTGGTGCTCGACGGCGTGGATCGCCTCGTCCAGGCGCTCACCTTCCGGGGTGCCCGGCGGCGGAGCCGCCGTGTCTCGGGGTTCGTCACCGGGGGCGGGGGCGCCGGTGCTCTCGGCTGGGGTCATGGGTCCATTCTAGTTTGGCCGCCGGTGCCGCCTGGCCCGGCGGCGTCCGGGTCCGGCACGTGAGAAGCTGGTCCGATGCGACGTTCCCAGTTCTGGCAGTTGATGGAAGACGAGTTCGGTGCGTCCTATGCGCGCCATCTGGCCGCGAACCTCGCACTGCGTGAGCTGGGAAGCCGGACACCGGACCAGGCCGTCCGCGACGGCCAGGACCTGAGGTCGATCTGGCTGGCGGTCTGCGAAGCCCAGGATGTCCCGGAGGAGCGGCGGCTGGGCAAGGACCCCAAGGCGGCCAGAAAAGGCTGAAGGGCGGGATTCTTCCGACGGGTTCCTCCAACACGCCGTGAAATCATTCGAATAGTTGTTCGAATGGCGCTAGGCTGAGAAGCAGATAAACACACGGCTGAGTTGTCCACATGAGCAAGGTCGCGGGAATTAATGTCAGTCCTGCTGCCTAGTCTCGTCAGTAAGGGTTCCCGGAGAGGGAACTGACGATTCAAGTCATCACCTTCGCCGGGCCGTACGGGTCCGCGAACCAGACAAGGGGTATGTCATGGCGGCAGCAACACCGGACCGCGCCAAAGCTCTTGAAGCGGCACTGGCCCAGATCGACAAGCAATTCGGCAAGGGATCCATCATGCGGCTCGGGGATGACACCCGTGCTCCCATCGAAGTGATCCCCACGGGTTCCATCGCCATGGACGTGGCTCTCGGTATCGGGGGTCTGCCGCGCGGACGCGTGGTGGAGATCTACGGTCCGGAATCCTCCGGTAAGACCACGGTCGCCCTGCACGCCGTCGCCAACGCCCAGCGCAATGGCGGGCTGGCGGCCTTCATCGACGCCGAGCACGCTCTGGACCCGGAGTACGCGGGCAAGCTGGGTGTGGACACGGACGCCCTGCTGGTCTCTCAGCCGGACACCGGTGAGCAGGCCCTGGAGATCATGGACATGCTGGTCTCCTCCGGTGCTCTGGACATCATCGTCATCGACTCCGTGGCGGCTCTGGTGCCTCGCGCGGAAATCGAAGGCGAGATGGGTGACAGCCACGTGGGTCTCCAGGCCCGCTTGATGAGCCAGGCGCTCCGTAAGATCACGGGCCGTCTGAACCAGACCAAGACCACGGCCATCTTCATCAACCAGCTGCGTGAGAAGATCGGTGTCTTCTTCGGCTCCCCGGAGACCACCACCGGTGGTAAGGCGCTGAAGTTCTACGCATCGGTCCGCATCGACGTGCGCCGTATCCAGACCCTCAAGGAGGGTGCTGACTCGGTGGGTAACCGCACCAAGGTCAAGATCGTCAAGAACAAGATGGCTCCGCCCTTCAAGACCGCTGAGTTCGACATCATCTACGGCCAGGGCATCTCCCGTGAGGGCGGCATCATCGACATGGGCGTGGAGCACGGCATCATCAAGAAGTCCGGTTCCTGGTACACCTACGACGGTGACCAGCTCGGTCAGGGCATGGAGAACTCCCGTCGTTTCCTCCGGGACAATCCCGATCTCGCCGATGAGCTGGAGCGCCTCATCAAGGAGAAACTCGGCGTGGGCCAGGCTGCCCTGGTCGAGGAGGAGAACCCGAAGCTGAAGGCCGTCGACGGGTACTGAGTTGGCGCGTTCTGAGCAGCATTCCGCTGAACACGAGGGCGCAGAGAACGCACGCACAGAAATCACGGGCGCTGAACACGAGAGCCCGCAACGTTGGAGCCCTGGTATGTCGATGCCGGGGCTCCAGCCCGCTTCGGCGCTCTCCAAGCCGACGGGCCCGCCCCAGGAACTTCCGTGGAGCCAGGATGAGGCGAGCCCCGGGAACGGGCCTGGCTCGGCACGGCCTCGGGTGGGCGGCGGTGGCCGTGGTTCGAGTTCCGGCTCTCGGGCAGTAGGTCGTGGCCGGGCTCGACGAGCGGGATCGTCCGAAACCATGGAGTCTCCCGAAGCCGTGGAGACCGTGCCCCCGGCACCCGAACTGGACCGTGACGCCGATCCGGAATCTGTCGCCCGCGCCATCGTCCTGCGTCAGTTGAGTGCCGGGCCGAGGACCCGTCATCAGCTCGCCACCAAACTCAAGGACCGTGACGTGCCGGAGACGGCCGCGACGGCCGTGCTGGACCGCTTCGAGGAACTCCGGCTCATCAACGACGCCGAATTCGCCGATCTCTGGGTGCGGAGCAGGGCCGAGAACCGGCACCTGGGGTCTGCCACTCTGCGGAGGGAACTCCGCGAGAAAGGCGTGGCGGACCACTTGATCGAGTCCGCGCTGCAGCAGCTCTCCGCCGACGACGAGCGGGAATCGGCCCGGCACCTCGTGGCCAGGAAGCTCGCGCGCGTGGACCGGGCGTCGCTGGACCGGACCGAGAAGGACAAGCACACCCGCAGGCTCGTGGCGATGCTGGTGCGCAAGGGGCATTCGCCGGGTGCGGCCTTCGCCGTCGTGGCCGAGGAGCTGAACCGCGAGGACGAATCCTGGGACTGAGCGCCTTCCGTTCCTGAGGCGGGACGGGTGAACGCGGTCGTTTCCAGGAGGCGAAAGGGGACCTGCCGGTCCCGGTACCCTTGAAAGGTGAGCGTGAGCATTCCTTCTTCGACTTCTTCCGTCTCTCCGGACTCCCTCGGTTCTCCCTCGGTGGGACAAGACGTTCCGGAAGGCGCAGCTCCCCGCACCTACCAGGTGCGCACCTTCGGCTGCCAGATGAACGTCCACGATTCCGAGCGGATGTCCGGTCTGCTGGAGGACGCCGGTCTGGTTCCCGCCACCGGGGAACTGGCGGACGTCATCGTCTTCAACACCTGCGCCGTTCGCGAGAACGCGGACAACAAGCTGTACGGGCACCTCGGGCAATTGCGTCCCGTGAAGGAGAAACACCCCGGGATGCAGATCGCCGTGGGCGGCTGCCTGGCCCAGAAGGACCGCGAGACCATCCTGCAGAAGGCGCCCTGGGTGGACGCCGTGTTCGGCACCCACAATGTGGGAGCCCTGCCCGCACTCCTCGAGCGCGCCCGGCACAATGCCAAAGCCGAACTGGAGATCCTGGAGTCCCTCGAAGTCTTCCCCTCCACGCTGCCCACCAAACGCGATTCGGTGTACTCCGGCTGGGTCTCCATCAGTGTCGGCTGCAACAACACCTGCACCTTCTGCATCGTCCCCTCACTGCGTGGCAAGGAGCGTGACCGCCGTCCAGGCGAGATCCTCGCCGAGATCCAGGCCCTGGTGGACGACGGCGCCATCGAAGTCACCCTGCTCGGGCAGAACGTGAATTCCTACGGCGTCGAATTCGGGGACCGTCAGGCCTTCAGCAAGCTCCTGCGCGCCTGCGGGGACATCGAAGGGCTCGAGCGGGTCCGGTTCACGAGTCCTCACCCGGCGGCCTTCACGGATGACGTCATCGCCGCTATGGCGGAGACCCCCAACGTCATGCCGCAGTTGCACATGCCGCTGCAGTCGGGCTCGGACAAGGTCCTCAAGGACATGCGCCGCTCCTACCGATCCACGCGATTCCTCGGCATCCTCGACAAGGTGCGGGAGCGGATCCCACACGCCGCCATCTCCACGGACATCATCGTCGGTTTCCCCGGCGAGACCGAGGAGGACTTCCAGGCCACTCTGGACGTGGTGGAGAAGTCCCGATTCGCCACGGCCTTCACCTTCCAGTACTCCAAGCGCCCGGGTACCCCCGCCGCGGAGCTCGAAGGGCAGCTGCCGAAGGCCGTGGTCCAGGAGCGTTACGAGCGGCTGATCGCTCTGCAGGACCGGATCGCTGCCGAGGAGAACGCCAAGCAGGTGGGCCGCGAAGTCGAGATCCTGGTCGCAGCCCAGAGCGGCCGCAAGGCGGACCGGACGCATCGCCTCAGCGGTCGCGCCAAGGACCAGCGCCTGGTCCATTTCACCGTGCCGGAGGGCGCGGAGACCCCTCGTCCCGGAGACCTGGTCACCGTGACCATCACCGAGGCCGCTCCGTTCCACCTCATCGCCGATCCCCGTGATGCCTCGGAGTACCAGCTCCGGAGGTCCCGTTCCGGGGACGCCTGGGACCGTGCACAGGCCGACTCCTGCGGTGTCCCGTCCGGTGGAACCGCCGGAACTGCGCCGGGCAAGGGCGTCCTCCTCGGCATGCCGAAGCTGCCCACCCCGGTTCGATGACGGCGTCCTCCAACCGGGTTCATCGCTCAACGGCCGCGGTCCTGGGGCGGGCGACGGCGGAGGTCCCCGGAACAGCGCTTCGTCCGGGTGAGGGCGCCTCGCCCGTCGCGACCGTCCGTCGAAGCACCGGCGTACCACGGACTGCGGAGCTGCCCGCATGACCCAGCCATCCCGCCCGCTGCCGCTCCTCGCCGTCGTCGGGGCCACCGGAACGGGCAAATCCGAACTGGGCCTCCACCTCGCCGAACGCCTGGGCGGGGAGATCATCAACGCGGATGCGATGCAGTTCTACCGCGGCATGGACATCGGCACCGCAAAACTCAGCGTCGCCGAGCGCGAAGGAGTGCCCCACCATCTGCTGGACGTGCTGGACGTGGTCGAGGAGGCCAGCGTCAGCGACTTTCAGACTCAGGCCCGTGCGCTGATCGAGGAGATCCGCGGCAGGGGAGCGGTGCCCATCCTGGTCGGAGGGTCCGGGCTGTACGTCCGGGCCGCGCTGGACGTGCTGGAGTTCCCCGGCACCGACCCGGAGCTGCGCGCCGCTCTCGAAGCGGAGGCGGCCGCCCGTGGCCTGGCACCGCTGCGGGAGCGTCTCCGGGCGGTCGATCCCGTGAGCGCCGAACGCCTGCAGGACGAACGCCGGGTCATCCGTGCGCTTGAAGTGCATCAGCTCACCGGGCGGCCCTTCAGCTCGTTCATGCCGACGCGCGAATACGCTCAGCCCGCGCTCCAGCTCGGGTTGGAGGCGGACCGTGAGGTGCTCAAGGAACGCCTGGCGCTGCGGGTCCACCGCATGGTGGACCAGGGTCTGGAGGACGAGGTCCGGGCGCTCGACGGCCGTGGCCTGCGTCAGGGCAGGACGGCCGGCCGGGCGATCGGATACGCCCAGTTCCTCGCGGCGCAGGACGGCATTCTGAGCGTGGGGGAAGCGATCGAGGACACGATCGTGGCCACTCGGAAGTTCGCCCGGCGTCAGCTGACCTGGTTCCGCGCCGACCCCCGGATCCACTGGCTGGACTGGACCGCACCGGACCTCGTGGACCAGGCCCTGCGCCGGGTGGAGGACGAGTTCCCGGGTTCGGTCGCGTAGGGGAACCTCTGTACGCTGGACGTATGACTGAGACGCTTCCCGCACCCGCCGCCGTCGTCCTCGCCGGACTCAGCGGTCTGGAGTTCGCCAAGGGCCATGGGACCGGCAATGACTTCGTGCTGATCGCCGACCCCGAAGGGCAGCGGCACCTCAGCGCCGAGCAGGTCGCCGTGCTGTGCGACCGGCACCAGGGCATCGGCGGGGACGGCCTCATCCGGGCGGTTCCCTCCCGGTTCCTGGCCGAGGGGCAGGAGCTTCTCGCAGTCGAGCCGGACGCCGAATGGTTCATGGATTACCGCAACAACGACGGCTCCATCGCCGAGATGTGCGGCAACGGAGTACGGGTCTTCGTCCACTTCCTGCTGGATTCCGGGCTGGCCCGTCTGGAGGAGGGGGCCCTCCTCAAGATCGGCACGCGCGCCGGCGTCAAGGTGGTCACCCTGGTTTCCGAGGGATACGCGGTGGACATGGGGCCGTGGGCCTTCATCCATCCCGAAGAGGCCGCCGAACGGGCCGTCGATTCGCTCGTGACCGCCCGGGGTCTCGACGGCGAGCGTCCCGCGCTCTCCATCACCATGGGCAATCCCCACACGGTCCTGGCGCTTGCCGGGCTCGAGGAGCTGGAGGCACTGCCCCTCACCGAGATCCCGACCGTGCACCCCACCCCGCCGAACGGCACGAATGTCGAGTTCGTGGTGCCCGCGGAGCCGCTCGTCCAGAATGGCAAGGGCCATGTGAGCATGCGGGTGCACGAGCGCGGAGTGGGGGAGACCCAGTCCTGTGGCACGGGTGCGTGCGCGGCCGCTGCAGCCATCCGTTACTGGGCCGGGTCGAGCGCCCCCGCGACGTGGGACGTCCGGGTGCCCGGCGGTGTGGTCGGGGTCGAATTCCTTCCCGCCGCGGCGGACGGGGAGCACGTGGTCCTCAGCGGTCCCGCGACCATCGTGGCACGCGGCCGCCTCGCCTGAGCGGGCCGCCACGGCGGCGTGATCGACGCTTGAGACGCGCGACGACGGCGGGGCCTCCCGCCGTCGTCGCGCATCTGAGCGACCGGCGGCCGCGCCGGCCGGAGCCGGGAGCCGGACGTCAGCCCTTCCGGACCACTTTGAGGACGCGGAACGACTTGGAGGTCGAGAAACGGGACACGGCGAATCCGCCCGGGAGCGTCTCAGCCAGCCACTTCTGCAGGGAATCCGAGCCGAGATTCTTCTGGACCACCAGGAAGGCCTCGCCGCCGGGGTTGAGGCGGGGGAGCCAGAGCAGCAGGAGCTCGTGGAGCTCGGCTTTGCCGATCCGGATGGGCGGATTGGACCAGATGAGGTCGAACCCGAGCTGCGGGTCGACCTCCTGGGGCAGCGAAGCCGCGACGTTCTCCAGGCCGAGGGTGGCCGCGTTCTCAGTGGTCAGCGCGAGGCACCGCTGATTGACGTCCACCGCGGTGACCCGCGCAGCCGGGGACTTGAGGGCGAGCGTCAGGGCGATGGGCCCCCAGCCGCAGCCGATGTCGAGGAACGATCCCTCGGCCGGAGGTTCCGGCACCTCGTCCAGGAGGATCGTGGTGCCCTTGTCGATGGCGTCAGGACTGAAGATCCCGGTCGAGGTGTGCAGGGAGCGTTCCCGGCCGTCCAGAACGGCGGTGAGGGGCTTGCGGATGAACTCGCCGGCCGGCTCGCTGCTGAAGTAGTGTGCGGACTCCATGCGTGCAACCTTAGTGGGCCGGGAGCGGGCGCGGGAGCTGGTAGAATGGTCCAATGCTGTTGTTCCTGTAATGAGTCCCGGCCCCGCGCCCCGCTTCCCGATGTGTATCCGGGTGAAGCCGGCTTCCGCGTGGCACCGGTCGACCCCGTGACCCTGACCCCAGTGGTGCGGTACTGCAGGAATCCCTTTCGTGTGACCCTCCGGTTTCCGGAAGACGAGCTTTTTCCTTTCCGCACCTCAATTCACCATTAGCCCCTGTTGTCGGAGCCTCCGGCTAGCATGGGACCGAACGCTTTGAGGGAGACCATGACTGAACAGACTCATTCTGGTTCTGAACTGAGCCCGGAGGAGATGCAGGCCGTCATCGACCGCATCCTCGCCACCGATTCCGAGTCGGTGCAACCGGAAGCGGGGGCCGGCTCCGGCACCCCCCGCAAGACCGTGCTGGGCTCCAGGGCCCAGGCGCTGTCCACCCTGGACAAGGAACACAGCGAGTTCGACGGCCTGCAGCAGGACCTCGCCGAACGGCGCGCACTGCGCCGTGTGGCCGGCCTCTCGACCGAACTCGAGGACGTGACCGAGGTCGAGTACCGGCAGCTCCGTCTGGAGCGCGTGGTGCTGGCCGGTCTGTGGACCGAGGGCACGCTCGCCGACGCGGAGAACTCCCTGCGGGAGCTGGCCGCACTCGCCGAGACCGCCGGTTCCGAGGTGCTCGACGGGCTCGTGCAGAAGCGTCTCAAGCCGGACCCCGGGACCTTCCTCGGTTCCGGCAAGGCGCTGGAACTGCGCGACATCGTCATGGCCACCGGCGCCGACACCGTGGTGGTGGATTCCGAGCTCGCCCCGTCCCAGAGGCGCTCCCTGGAGGACATCGTCAAGGTGAAGGTCATCGACCGCACCGGCCTCATCCTGGACATCTTCGCCCAGCACGCCAAGAGCCGCGAGGGCAAGGCCCAGGTGGAGCTGGCGCAGCTCGAGTACCTGCTCCCGCGCCTGCGTGGCTGGGGTGAATCCATGTCCCGTCAGGCCGGTGGCCAGGTGGGCAGCGGTGGGGCCGGCATGGGTTCGCGTGGTCCCGGTGAGACCAAGATCGAGCTGGACCGCCGGAAGATCCGCAACCGCATGGCCAAGCTGCGCCGGGAGATCGACGCCATGAAGCCGGCCCGTGAGGCCAAGCGGGCCAACCGCAAGCGTCACGAGGTCCCCTCGGTCGCGATCGCCGGATACACCAACGCCGGCAAGTCCTCGCTGCTGAACCGGCTCACGGACGCCGGGGTCCTGGTGGAGAACGCCCTGTTCGCCACGCTGGATCCCACCGTGCGCCGCGCTCAGACGCCGGACGGTATCACCTACACGCTGGCGGACACGGTGGGCTTCGTGCGCTCCCTGCCCACACAGCTGGTGGAGGCGTTCCGCTCCACGCTGGAGGAAGTGGCCGATTCCGACCTCATCCTGCATGTGGTGGACGCGTCGCACCCGGATCCGGAAGGGCAGATCGCGGCCGTCCGTCAGGTGTTCACCGAGGTGGATGCACGGAAGGTCCCCGAGATCATCGTGCTCAACAAGGTGGACGCCGCGGATCCGTTCGTGGTGGAACGCCTCAAGCAGCGGGAACCGCGGTGCCTGGAGGTGTCCGCCCGTACCGGCGCCGGCATTCCGGAGCTGCTCGCGGAGATCAGCCGCTCCATCCCACGTCCCGATGTGCGGATGGAGCTGCTCGTGCCCTACCAGCGGGGTGACCTGCTGAACAAGCTGCACGAAGGTGAGTCGGAGATCCTCAGCATCGAGCACACCGGGGAGGGCACCCGCGTCACCGTGGTGGTCCGGGAATCCCTGGCCGCGGAACTGGAGCAATTCGCCATCCATGAGTGAGACGCCCGCGGCCCCGCAGGAGCCTGAGGAGGAGACCAGGAGGGACAGCCCCGCCATCCGGCGCGCGCTGTCCCTCCTGGACACCGCCGTCGGCAGCCTGGGAGGCCAGAACCGCCCCGGCCAGCATGAAATGGTGCGGCAGGTCGCCGCGTCCCTTGAGGAACAGCGGCACCTGCTGGTCCAGGCCGGCACCGGCACGGGAAAGTCGCTGGGGTACCTGGTGCCCGTGATCGATGATGCGGTGCGCAACGGCCACCGCGCGGTGATCTCCACCGCGACCCTCGCGCTGCAGGCCCAGATCATGGGACGTGACCTTCCCCGCTTGCTGGAGACGGTCACGCCCGAACTGCCGCGCCCCGTGAAGACCGCGCTCGTGAAGGGACGCTCCAACTACCTGTGCCTGCACAAGGTGGGCGGCGGTTTCCCGGAAGAGGATGCTTCGGACGATCAGCTCTTCGGCGTGGGGGCCGACGGCGCGCTGTTCAGCTCGAACAACGGGCCAAGCCTCGGCAACGGCCCCGGAACCCAGCTGGGCCGGGAGATCCTGCGTCTGCGGGAGTGGGCGCAGGAGACGGACACCGGCGACCGGGACGATCTGACTCCCGGAGTCTCCGAGCGGGCGTGGCGGCAGGTGTCCGTCACGGCGCTGGAGTGCCTGGGGCCGTCCAGGTGCCCCATGTCCGAGGAGTGCTTCAGCGAACGTGCCCGGGCCACGGCCGCGGAGTCCGACGTGATCGTCACCAACCATGCCATGCTCGCGATCAACGCGTTCGAAGGTGTGGCGGTGCTTCCGGAGTACGACGTGGTGGTCGTGGACGAGGCCCATGAGTTGCAGGATCGCGTCACCAGCGCGGTCACCGGCCAGCTCTCGGAGGCCATGGTGACGGCGGCCGCGAGGGCGGCCCGTCGGCACGCCCGTGTGAATGTCGAGGCGCTGGATGCGGCCGCCGGCGGCCTGGAGTCCGAACTGGCGCAGCTGTC
>Ga0213829_1001947_pt1 | contig 14058 bp, 10 predicted proteins | sample MC6MC0896MG_FD_180665 | JGI IMG/M metagenome (GOLD analysis project Ga0213829, IMG submission 180665) | Enriched soil aggregate microbial communities from Iowa State University, Ames, United States - MC6-MC0896-MG | ecosystem: Environmental > Terrestrial > Soil > Unclassified | place: USA: Iowa...
TGCCGAGAAATGCCAGGACTATAAACACCAGGCCAAGGATCAACCCGCGCAGGCCAAGGTCGATGGAGAACGCCAGCGCACGCACCACCAACCCGGCCGGGCGCAACGGCAAGTCGATGCCTTCGGGCGTTTCGATCTGGTACCGCGTATCCAGTGGCGGGGACAGCGTCGCGTTCCTTGGCAGTGCTGTGGTCTCGAGCATGGGCAACCTGATGATGTGGCCTGATCGGGAGTCTCTGTCCATGGGATGCTAGCAGCCTCCCGGGGGAAAACGCATAACTATGTAATGCACGATGGGGCGGCCGAGGTGATTGAATGACAAGATGACTGGCCGGGGCGGGATGTGAACGCCTAGACTTCGCCGATCTTCAGTTCAGGAACAGCCCGTGACCTCCATCTTCTGGTACGACTATGAAACAACTGGCATCAATCCCCGTTGCGACCGTCCGCTGCAAGTGGCGGGGATTCGCACTGACTTTGAACTCAACGAAATAGACGAGCCGGTCAATCTCTACTGCCAGCCCAGCGATGACATCTTGCCTCACCCTGCGGCGTGCGCGATCACCGGCATCACCCCGACTCTACTGGCCGACCAAGGCTTGAGCGAAGCCGACTTCATGACCCGGGTGCATGCCCAGCTGGCGGCGCCCGGCACGTGCGGGGCCGGTTACAACACGCTGCGTTTCGACGACGAGATGACCCGTTACAGCTTGTACCGCAATTTTTTCGACCCCTACGCGCGTGAGTGGCAAGGCGGCAACACTCGCTGGGACCTGATCGATGTGGTGCGAGCAGCTTATGCCTTGCGTCCTGATGGCCTCGTTTGGCCAACGGACGACGAGGGGCGGGTGACGCTCAAGCTGGAGCGCCTGAGCGCCGCCAACGGAATCGATCACGGCCATGCCCATGAAGCGCTATCGGACGTTCGCGCCACGATCGCCCTGGCGCGGCTGATCCGCGAGAAGCAGCCGAAGTTATATGACTGGTTGTTTCAATTGCGCAGTAAACAGAAGGTAATGGATCAGATTCGACTGTTGCAGCCGATCGTACATATCTCCGGACGCTTTTCGGCGGCGCGCAACTACGTCGGGGTAGTGTTGCCCCTGGCCTGGCATCCGCGAAACAAGAACGCCTTGATTGTCTGTGATCTGCACATGGATCCCCAGGGCTTGCTTGACCTGAGTGCCGAAGCCTTGCGCCAGCGGTTATATACCCGTCGCGATGAGCTGGCAGAGGGCGAGTTGCCTGCTCCCCTCAAGCTCATCCACATCAATAAATGTCCTGTGGTGGCGCCGCTGTCGGTGCTTCGTCCCGAAGATCAGCAACGCCTGGAACTGGACATGGCGCTCTACCAGGCGCGCGCGCTGCGACTAAGTGACGCGCAAACAGTTTGGCGAGATAAAGTTCAGGCCATTTATGCCAACGAGGATTTCACCCCGAGCCAGGATCCCGAGCAACAGTTATACGATGGTTTTATCGGTGATCGCGATCGGCGTCTTTGTGAGCAAGTCCGGGCGGCGGACCCGGCACAATTGGCGCAAGCGCAGTGGCCTTTCGATGATGAACGCTTGCCGGAATTATTGTTTCGATATCGCGCACGTAACTTCCCCGATACGTTGAGTTCCGAAGAGCAACAGCGCTGGCGATTATTCTGTCAGAAACGTCTGTCGGCACCCGAGTGGGGGGCACCCAATACCTTGGAAACTTTCGCAGCGGCCGCCGCCCAATTGAGCGCTACTGCTACATCCTTTCAGCAAGAGGTGTTGAATGATTGGCACAATTATGTTCAGCAATTACGCAATCGTTTGAGTCTTTGAAAACGAAAATGTCGCTGGCCCGAACGCCAGGCATAAAAAACGCCAGCATCTGCTGGCGTTATCTTTTGTCGCGGACGAGTCTTCGACAAAAAGTTGCGGCTTAGCCCAGCAGAGTGGCCCAGCCCTCAACCACATCGCCGCCCCACTTGGCTTTCCACTCTTTCAGAGTCTTGTGGTTGCCACCTTTGGTTTCGATGACTTCGCCGTTGTGCGGGTTTTTGTATTGTTTAACTTTGCGAGCACGTTTGGTGCCGGTAGTTTTTACGGCGCCACCGCGTGGGGCTTTGGTTTTGGACTCTGGGTCCAGCAGCGCAATGATGTCACGCAGGGACTTGGAGTATTCGCCCATCAGGGTGCGCAGTTTGCCTTCGAATTCCAGCTCGGTTTGCAGTTTGTCGTCTTGGGACAGATTCTTCAAACGGGCTTGCAGCTCTTTGATAGCTTCTTCGGTGGCACGGTATTCGTTGATCAAGGACATGAGGACTACCTTATGTTGGGCGCTGGGTGCTAGGTGACAGTGCGGCAATAATAGTCAGGCTGTTTCATCAAGTAAACAATTAACCGGCGTTTATTTAATTTAGTTGTGTTGAACAGGCCTGGATTGGAGGCGCAGTTAAAAGATCGTTCACCCGGTATCACAGACAGTCACATTTTGGCACTTGAAGAATGGCTATAAGAACACCATCGCGCGGGGAGCGCCTGTCGCTGGAACCGGTCCCGGCAACCTTCAAGCAACGCAGGACGTCATCAATACTGCAGTTTTGCTGCGCAATCGCTAGAATGGCGGCCTTTGCGAAGTTCTGGAGTTTGACCCTCATGCGCACATTTCGGCTGGTGATTGCTTGCCCGGACCGCGTCGGCATCGTTGCTAAAGTCAGTAACTTTCTGGCGTCACACAATGGCTGGATCACTGAAGCGAGCCACCACTCGGATAATCTCAGTGGCTGGTTCTTCATGCGTCACGAAATTCGTGCCGATTCACTGCCCTTCGGTATCGAGGCCTTTCGCGAAGCGTTTGCACCCATTGCCGAAGAGTTCTCGATGGACTGGCGTATCACCGACACCGAGCAGAAGAAACGCGTGGTATTGATGGCCAGTCGCGAGTCGCACTGTCTGGCCGATTTGCTGCATCGCTGGCACAGCGACGAACTGGATTGCGAAATTTCCTGTGTGATTTCCAACCATGACGACTTGCGCAGCATGGTCGAGTGGCATGGGATTCCTTACTACCATGTGCCGGTCAATGCTCAGGATAAAGAACCGGCATTCGCGCAGGTTTCGCGCCTGGTCAAACAGCATGATGCCGAAGTGGTGGTACTTGCCCGGTACATGCAGATCCTGCCGCCCGCGTTGTGCCGCGAATATGCCCATAAGGTTATCAACATTCACCATAGCTTCCTGCCGTCGTTCGTCGGGGCCAAGCCGTATCACCAGGCCTCCTTGCGTGGCGTGAAGCTGATCGGCGCTACCTGCCATTACGTGACCGAAGAGCTGGACGCCGGTCCGATCATCGAACAGGACGTGGTGCGCGTCAGCCACAGCGACAGCATCGAAGACATGGTGCGTTTCGGCCGCGACGTCGAGAAGATGGTCTTGGCCCGGGGCCTGCGTTATCACCTGGAAGACCGCGTGCTGGTGCACGGCAACAAGACCGTCGTGTTCTGACGGCGAGACTGCTCGGTTGAAATCCGAAGGGCCTGGGCGTTCAATCGCTTCAGGCCCTTCGTCGTTTCTGCCCTGAGAATATGTTGATGAACATGATCGGGGGGCAGGCCTGAATTGACGGTGCGCTGAAGATCCCTGTAGGAGCCGGCTTGCCGGCGAAGGGGCCCTCAACTCATGCACAGGACTCAGTGTTCACGCCTGTTTGAGCCTCAACAATTTCTTCAACAACGGCCGCCCAAGCATCAACAAAAACACCGGTCCGCCAACCAGCAAATAGAAGTAATAGGTCACCGCCCGCCAAATCAGAATCGCTGCCGCCGCCGTGGATTTCCCCACCATCGGCGCAAGCAACGCCGCCGAGGTCAGCTCCGCCGCTCCGGCGCCACCCGGCAACAGGCTGAATTGCCCGGCACTCAATGAAAGCATTTGAATCAGAAAGCTCCAGGCCCACTGCAAATCCGCTCCGAGCCCGCGCAACGCCAGATACAACACGCTGTAGCGCAAGAACCAATGCAGGCAAGTCAGGGCAAACACCGTGATCAACGTCTGAAAAGGCAACTTCAAGGTGTCAGTGAAAGCTGCCAGGAAGTGCAGAAGTTTTCGCGCCCAGCGTACGCGCGTGGCGCCTTTGACATTGAGACGGACGAGCAAACGACCGCTCAGACGAATCAGCAAACGGTGATAACGGGCCACCACCACACAGGTCAGCAGGCCGCCAAACATGGAAACGGCGCTGACGGTCAGCAGCCACTCCATGCGCTCGCTCAAGTGCTGGAACAGGGCATAAATCAGAATCCCGCTCAGTGCGCAGAGGAAAAACAGCAGGTCGCTCAACTGGTCCATGGCGAACACGGCGCTGCCCCTGGCCGGACGCACGCCATTGCGCGCGAGCAATGCCATGATGGTCAGCGGCCCACCGCTGCCGCCGGGCGTGGCGCAATAAGCGAACTCGGCGGCCATGACCACTCCGAGGCTTTTGATCCGGCTCACCTTGTCGCACTGATCCCCCAGCAACAACCGCAAGCGCAGGGTATTGAGCACCCAGCACAGCAGGATCATGCCGAACATGATCAGTAGCCATTGCAGCGGAAATTTTTGCAGTCGAGACCAGGTTTCGTTACCGCCCAGCAGTGACGGAATCAGCACCGCGGCGAGCAGTGCGACAAGCAGCAGTATCCCGCGACTCATGCGGCGCGTCCGATACGGTCGGTGCGCAATGACAGCCAATGCGCCTTGGTCATCGGTATGCGCCCCTCATCGAGCAGGCGCTTGAGCGTCTGCAGCCAGTAAGTGCGAGAGGACTCATGGCGCATGTCCACCGGGTGCAGGCCGAGGCGAATCACCGGCGCCTGCCGCCAGCGTCGTTCGCGTTGCTCACTGAGCAGTCTGGACAAGCCCCGACGCCAGGCACTGCGTGCGCTCCAGACCAGCCCGGGAGCGTCAACCACAGAGAAATCAGGCAGTCGGTACAGATGTTGCGGATCACTGGTGTAATTCAGCGGCAGTTGGCGCAAGGCCTGGCGTGTGCCCTCACTCATCAGCCAGGCCGGGGCGACGAAACCTGACAGCGGCCAGTCGTAACGGCGAAACACCTCAATGCCGGCGTGCAGGCGGGCGAGGGCGGCGTCTTGGGTCAGGCTATAGAACTCGCCTTCGTGGGTGTAGATCCGGCGCATGAACCAGTCTCGTGGCGTGCTGGGCGTGGGGCCTTCATCGCAGTGAAAGTAGCCGTGCAGCGCCAGTTCGTCGCCACGGTTGACCCGGCCGGTGAGCATACGTCGAAATTCCGGATGGGCATCCAGATTATTGCGCTTGTGAAAATCGGGCACCACCAGCCAGGTCATCGGCACAGCGCCCAAGGCGTCGACGGCGGCGACGAAGGGCTGGTAATCGACCCAGGTGTCTGGCGCGACGTCGTGCAGCACCATTAACAGGCTGGGCCGGCTCATGAGCTCAGCCATTGGCTGTCAACGGCCAATGGCTGCCAAGCACGGCGTGATAGTGGCCCAGCAGGCTGTTGACCACCGTGTCCCAGGAGTAATGCTGCTCGACATGGCGGCGGGCCTGTCTGCCGAGGACGACGCTCCCCGAATCGAACAGTTCGCGCACGGCATTGGCCATCGCCATCGAGTTGTTCGGCGGGCACAACAGGCCGCATTGCTCGGTGACGATTTCCTGAAACGCCCCGGCCGCCACGGCCACCACCGGAATGCCGCTGGCCATGGCTTCAAGAATCACCAGGCCGAAGGTTTCCTGGTCACCGGCATGCAGCAGCGCATCGGCGCTGGCCATCAGTCGGGCGACTTGCGGCGCCGGACAGAATTCATCGACCACGGTGACGTTATCCGGCACCAGGGCCGGCATCGACGAACCGACCAGCAGCAAGTGATAGCGTCGCCCCAGTCGTTTCATGCAATCGAGCAGGACCGGCAGGTTTTTCTCCTTGGAGCCGCGTCCGGCGAAGATCAGCAAGTGAGTGTTTTCATCGATCCCCAATTCGGCCCGCAGACCCGGGTCTCGCACAGAGGGGTGGAAGGTTTGCAAGTCGACGCCCAGGGGCTGCACGAAAACGTTCTTCACTCCCAGACCGGTCAGCTTGTCGGCCATCACCCGGCTCGGTGCCAGGACCCGGTCGAAGTTGCCATATAGCTTGCGGACATAGGCTTCGACATTGGTCGTGACCCAGTTGCCCATACGGTTGCTGACCAGCAGCGGCAGGTCCGAATGATAAAAGCCGATCACCGGCACATCGAGTTGCCTGCGCGCGTCAAGGGCGGCCCAGGCGGTGAGGTAAGGGTCGCCGACTTCGATCAGGTCGGGCTGCAGATCCTGCAGGACATTGCGCCAGGGCGCGAGACGGAGGGGAAAACGATAACCCTTGCCGAAGGGCAAGGCAGGCGCCGGAACCGTGTAGATGCCATCCCGTTCACTCAAGGACGATCCGGGGATCAGTAAACTGTGGCGAATGCCCGGCTTGCTGCCCAGGCGACGGTGCTTTGCATCCAGATAAGTGCGCACGCCACCGCTGGCAGGGGCGTAGAACATGGTTATGTCAGCGATATGCACGATGAACATCCCTCCGGTCCGTAGTTCTCCCTTGGTTGACCTTTATGAAGGATAGATGTTCGGTTGGGGTTTGTGGCCCGTTGGCGGTCTTTAAACCTTGTGGGTTCGTCCAGTCATGCGTCGCAACACTTGCGAATTGCCCTGTCGATGATGCAGGACCACCGCTCCGATATGGCCCACGATCAACCCCAGCATCGTCCAGCCCAGCAAACTATGAAAGTTACTACCCAGGTCAGTCATCCACTGGATCTTCTCCCCTTCGAACCCATCCATTACCGGTACACCAAACGCCGAAAAGGCCCGGCCGGAGCCGTACTGACGTAACAAACCGATCATGGGGATCAGGAGCATCAGCCCATAGAGCGTCCCATGTCCTATGCTGGCGGCCAAATTCATGCTCGGCGGACGATGTTGCCGGTTCAGCAAGCTCCAACTGGCCCGCAGCACAAACAGCCCCAGCAGTAACAACCCCACGGGCTTGTGATAAGGCCACAGGGTTTTATCCAGCACTGAGTCAGGAAGCAGGTAATGGGCAGCAGCCGAGCAATAAATCCAGGTAAACATCAGCGCCATCAACCAATGCAGGCCTCGACTGACAGAGTCGTAGCGGTAGGGGTGTTCGGATACTCTAACGATTTCCTTCATTATGACCTCCTGGCGAGCGGCGTGGCCTTCACGGTGAACAAACAGGTGATGTAATACCCATCAATATCAAAAGGCTGTTTCGGTTATTGGGCGTGCGAGGCATAAATAGAACGGTCAGGGCGTGCGACCGCATTCAAGCTAAATGCGCGTAGATGATTTTTTTTGCCAATGTTGCTTTGTATCGTAACGTCACTGCCAAGGATTAATGAGTCAGGCGTGTCAGAGGGATTGGAGCTGGAGTGCACTTGTCCTTCTGACGCCAGGTAATGGGTGCCGTTATCCGGTGGTCATGTTAAGCAAGTATTGTTTTTTATATCGACTAAAGTAGCGTATCAAAAAATTTCGCCTGGTTTTTTGCACTGATTCCGGGGGGCTTGTACGTTGTTCCTGAAACCTATACTACATGTTGCGATGCCGAACTCCACGCCGTGTAGCGGTGCCCCAAAGGCGTTGCCCCTTTTTTTGACGGGTGTCGGATTGATGCCTCTGGCAAAGGCAACGATCCTGCCGGCGGGACGCTCATTTTCCATTGGTGAGCGTCCGCGAGCGTGAAAGCTGCCGATAGTCCAAAAAAACCGGCTCGATATGATGGCTCGCATGCTGCCTGCCAGCTGTATCTGCGAGCCTCGCGCAGGCGTCTTTACCGTCACTAAATCCGGAAGTTGCCCACCAACTGCTTCAAGCGCACCGCCTGCTGTTCCAGGTCGGCGCACGCACGCAAGGTCGATTGCAGGTTTTCCACGCCTTCCTGGTTCAGCGTATTGATCTCGGTGATGTCGACGTTGATCGATTCCACTACCGCCGTCTGTTCCTCGGTCGCCGTCGCCACCGACTGGTTCATCCCGTCAATCTCGCCAATGCGCAAGGTCACGCTGTTCAGGCGCTCGCCCGCCAGGTTGGCGATGTCCACGCTGTCCTGGCTGTGACGCTGGCTGTCGCTCATGGTACTGACGGACTCGCGGGCGCCGACTTGCAGTTCCTCGATCATGGTCTGCACCTGCTGCGCCGACTCTTGCGTACGGTGGGCCAGGTTGCGGACCTCATCGGCCACCACGGCAAAACCGCGACCGGCCTCACCCGCACGCGCCGCTTCGATGGCGGCGTTGAGCGCCAGCAGATTGGTTTGCTGGGAAATACTGGTGATCACTTCCAGGATCTGCCCGATGTTCACGGTCTTGCTGTTCAGCGATTCGATGTTGGTGCTCGAGGCGCTGAGCATGCTCGACAGTTGATTCATCGCGGCGATGCTGCGCTCCACCACTTGCTGGCCGTCTTCAGCCAGACTGCGGGCATCGCTGGCCTGACTCGACGCTTGCGCGGCGTTGCGGGCGATTTCCTGGGCGGCGGCGCCGAGCTGGTTGATGGCTGCGGCGACGCTGTTGGTGCGGGAAGCCTGTTGGTCGGAGTTGAACATCGACGAGTTAGAGGCCGCTACCACGCGCAACGCCACTTCGGTGACTTGCCCGGTGGCGGAGGACACTTCGCGGATCGAGCCGTGAATGCGCTCGACAAAGCGATTGAACGCGGTGCCGAGAACGCCGAATTCGTCGTTGTTCTGGATGGTCAGGCGTTTGGTCAGGTCACCTTCACCGTCGGCGATGTCGGCCATCGCGCGGGTCATGACATGCAACGGCTGGATCAGGATCCGGATCAGCATGCCCAACAGGGCGATGATGATGGCCACGGCGATGAGGGTCGCGATGACCGCCGAGGCGCGGAACTCGGTCAGCATCGAGAAGGCTTTGTCCTTGTCCACGGACAGGCCGATGTACCAATTGACCGAGGGCAGGCCCTTGATCGGAGTGAACGTGACGATGCGGGTCTTGCCGTCAACCTGCACTTCGCTGAAGTCGCTGCTGATGCGCGGGGTATTGGCCGGATATGCCTCGCTCAGGGGTTTCATCACGAGGGTTTTGTCCGGGTGTACCAGGATCTTGCCGTCGGAACTGACCAGGAAGGCATACCCCATGCCGTCGAAGTTGCGGGCGCCAAGGGTGTCGATCAAGGTTTGCAGGCTCAGGTCGCCGCCCACCACCCCGACGTTTTGCCCGGCTTTTTTCGAGGCGGTGGCGATGGAGATGATGGTCTGGCCCGTGGCCGCATCGATATAAGGTTCGGTCAGGGTCGCCGTGCTGCTGCTTTCGGCGCCTTTGTACCAAGGGCGTACCCGTGGGTCGAAACCGGCGGGCATTTTAGCGTCAGGCCGAATGGTGAAGCTGCCGGTAGCGTCGCCCAGGTAAGACGCCATGAAGGTCGACGTCAGTGCTTTCTGCTCGAGCAGGCTGGCAACGATGGACTGTTCAGGATTGATCGCGATGTTCTGGGCGAGATTGTCGATCAACAAGATACGACCGGCCAGCCAGGTCTGGATATTGTTGGCGGTGACATCCCCCATCTCATTGAGGTAGTTATCCAGGTCTTCGCGGATGGCATTGCGCTGTAGATAGTCGTTGTATAGCGTGAACGAGGCAAAGGCGGCCATGACGATTAGGGCGGCGGCAAGCAGGATTTTATGGCTGAAACGCAGGTTTTTGTTCATGGCTTGGAGTTCCGCAGAGGTCTTGGTGCCAAAGGCGTGCTTTTATAAAGGAACGCACAATGGACGGCAGTGAAAACAAGCTGATATTTCCGTACTCTCCTTAGGGGAATTACCGACGCTGTTCAGTCTTTTATATCGGCCGTGAAGGATCAAAGATTAATCGTGGGGTGACAAAATGCCTGATTCACTGCAACTCGTTATCGGTGCCGACCTCACCGGGCAACCGATTGCCCAGGCCATGCGTCTGGCCAACCGTCATGGTCTGGTGGCGGGCGCCACCGGTACCGGCAAGACCGTCACCCTGCAACGCCTGGCCGAAGCTTTCAGTGATGCCGGCGTGGCGGTGTTTGCGGCCGACATCAAAGGCGACCTGTGTGGCCTCGGCGCTGCCGGGACCCCTCAGGGCAAGGTCGCCGAGCGGATCGCCGGGATGCCGTGGCTGAATCACAAACCCCAGGCGTATCCGGTCACCCTGTGGGATATCCACGGTCAATCCGGGCATCCCTTGCGTACCACCTTGAGTGAAATGGGACCGTTGCTGCTGGGCAGTCTGCTGGAGTTGACCGACAGCCAGCAGTCGGCACTCTATGCCGCCTTCAAGGTCGCGGACCGCGAAGGGCTATTGCTGCTGGACCTGAAGGATCTGAAGGCGCTGCTCAATCACCTGCGTGATCAACCTGAATTGCTGGGCGACGACGCCGCGCTGATGACCACCGGTTCCAGCCAGGCCCTGTTGCGGCGTCTGGCGACCCTGGAACAACAGGGTGCAGAAGCACTGTTTGGCGAGCCGGGGCTGCAACTCGAGGATATTCTGCAGCCGGGCGCCGATGGTCGCGGGCGTATTCACCTGCTCGATGCCAGTCGTCTGGTCCACGAGGCCCCCAAGGTGTATGCAACGTTCCTGTTGTGGCTGCTGGCAGAATTGTTCGAGCAATTGCCGGAGCGCGGTGATGCGGACAAACCCCTGCTGGCGCTGTTTTTCGATGAAGCGCATTTGTTGTTCGCCGGTACGCCCAAGGCCTTGCAGGATCGGCTGGAGCAGGTGGTGCGGCTGATTCGCTCCAAAGGTGTCGGGGTGTATTTCGTCACCCAATCGCCGGGCGACTTGCCGGATGACGTGCTGGCTCAATTGGGGCTGCGCATCCAGCATGGATTGCGCGCGTTCACCGCAAAGGAGCAGAAATCCCTGCGCGCAGTGGCGGAGGGCTTTCGGCCGAACCCGGCGTTCGATGCCTTGTCGGTGTTGACGGAGTTGGGCATCGGCGAGGCGCTGGTCGGCACCCTGCAAGACAAGGGCACGCCGGGCATGGTCCAGCGTGTCCTGGTTGCACCGCCGCAATCGCGGATCGGGCCGCTGACCGAGACCGAACGCACCCTGCTGATCGCCGGCTCACCGTTCAAGGGGCGCTACGACAAGCCGATCGATCGCGAATCGGCGTATGAAGTGTTGTTGGGGCGTAAGGGGCTCGCGCCAGAACTGGACACGGCACCCGGAAAATCCGTGCCAGAGGAGCCGAGCTTCACCGACAAGGCCGGGGAATTCCTCGGCTCGGCGGCAGGGCAGGCACTGAAATCAGCGATGCGACAGGCGGCCAATCAGTTGGGCCGACAACTGGTACGCGGATTGATGGGTTCATTGCTCGGCGGCAGCAAGCGCCGATAAAAACGAAAAGATCGCAGCCTTTTGTAGGAGCGAGCTTGCTCGCGATGGTCGTTAACGATAACGCGTTCCCATTGACTGCACGCGGTGTCTGTAAGTCCATCGCGAGCAAGCTCGCTCCTACAAGGAGGCAGTTTTAGACCTTGGGTCTGGCATGCGCCGCAAGGCGCTCCAGTGCCGCCCGCAGGTTCGGATCAGTGATCCCATCGGCTGTGGCCTGAATGGTCGCGCCCGCATCGGTCGACAATCTGATGGTATGACCGACCGCGCCTTGCTGGACCGTCGGCGGCTGCACCTTGAACACGATCCGGGTCAGGCTGGCGAACTCATCGAACAGCTGCAATTGCCGCTGCAGACGCTTTTGCTGGTAGCGCAAACGAGTGGCCCAATGACCGTCGGTGACAATCAGCAACAGGCTGCCTTCGCGCCAGGACGCCACGTGGCAATGCTCGCGAGCAGCGGGCTGCAACTGGCTTTCCAACAGGCGTTGCAAATGACCCAGGCGTTGGGCGTGGCCAAAGATGGCTTTGAGCGGTTTGGCTTCGCGAAGCAGAACGGCGGGTGCTCTGGCCGTAAGAGGGCGAAATGCCATGATCAGACACCTGAAGTAACAGAGCGGCCATCTTAGCAGAAAGCACCGCATGCGCCCGACCCATTGCGTTGCGAGCGCTTTACCCATTAAATCAACGAGTAACTTATGGGGCGAACGGCTTGAAGTTCAGCAAAAAGCCCTTATTTTAATGGAGCCCCGTCACAGCGCTGTGCCAGCATCGTGGAATAACGCCACTTTCCTCACCACCGTTTCCGGGTAGAATGCTCGTTCGCATGCGGCCATGAGGGCTGCTCGGGCGACTCATGGGGCCGCCCTCCATCCCTTTAGTGTGGAAGATCCTGCCGATATGTTTGCGCCTTTGTTAAAGAAACTTTTTGGAAGCAAGAACGAGCGTGAAGTCAAACGCATGCTCAAGACGGTGCAACTCGTCAATGCCTTCGAAGAGCAAATGATGGCCCTTTCGGACGATCAATTGCGTGCCAAGACGGATGAGTTCAAGGCCCGCATCGCCAACGGGGAAACCCTCGACAAGTTGCTGCCCGAAGCCTTTGCGGTCGCCCGCGAAGCCGGCAAGCGCGTCATGGGTATGCGCCACTTCGATGTCCAGTTGATCGGCGGCATGACCTTGCACGAAGGCATGATCGCGGAAATGCGTACCGGTGAAGGCAAGACCCTGGTGGCAACCCTGGGCGTTTACCTCAACGCGCTGTCCGGCAAGGGCGTGCACGTTGTGACGGTGAACGACTACCTGGCCCGCCGTGACGCCAACTGGATGCGCCCGCTCTACGAATTCCTCGGCATGACGGTGGGTGTGGTAACGCCTTTCCAGCCGCCGGAAGAGAAACGTGCCGCTTACGCTGCCGACATCACGTACGGCACCAACAACGAATTCGGTTTTGACTATCTGCGTGACAACATGGCGTTCAGCATGGAAGAAAAATTCCAGCGCGAACTCAATTTTGCCGTGATCGACGAAGTCGACTCCATCCTCATTGACGAGGCCCGTACCCCGCTGATCATTTCCGGTCAGGCCGAGGACAGCTCCAAGCTGTACATCGAGATCAACAAACTGATCCCGCAGCTGGAATTGCACGTCGAAGAAGTCGAAGGCGAAGTCACCAAGGCTGGCCACTACACCGTGGACGAGAAGACCCGTCAGGTCGAACTCAACGAAGCCGGTCACCAGTTCATCGAGGACATGCTGACCCGCGTCGGCCTGCTGGCTGAAGGCGAGAGCCTGTACTCGGCGCACAACCTGGGCCTGCTGACCCACGTCTATGCCGGTCTGCGTGCGCACAAACTGTTCAATCGCAACGTCGAATACATCGTGCAGGACGGCCAGGTCGTGCTGGTCGACGAACACACCGGCCGCACCATGCCGGGTCGCCGTCTGTCCGAAGGCCTGCACCAGGCGATCGAAGCCAAGGAAAACCTGAACATCCAGGCCGAAAGCCAGACCCTGGCGTCGACCACGTTCCAGAACTACTTCCGCCTGTACAACAAGCTGTCCGGCATGACCGGTACGGCCGATACGGAAGCGTTCGAGTTCCATCAGATCTATGGCCTGCAGGTCATGGTGATTCCGCCGAACAAGCCTTTGGCGCGCAAAGACTACAACGACCTGGTGTTCCTGACCGCCGAAGAGAAATACGCGGCGATCATCAACGACATCAAGGAGTGCATGACTCAGGGCCGTCCGGTGCTGGTGGGTACCGCCACCATCGAAACGTCCGAGCACATGTCCAACCTGCTCGTGAAGGAAGGCATCGAACACAAGGTTCTGAACGCCAAGTTCCACGAAAAGGAAGCCGAGATCATTGCCCAGGCCGGTCGCCCGGGCGCACTGACCATCGCCACCAACATGGCCGGTCGTGGTACCGACATCCTGTTGGGCGGCAACTGGGAAGTGGAAGTGGCGACCCTGGAAAACCCGACCCCCGAGCAGATCGCCCAGATCAAGGCCGACTGGCAGAAACGTCACCAGCAAGTGCTGGAGTCGGGTGGCTTGCAGGTGATCGCTTCCGAGCGTCACGAATCGCGCCGCATCGACAACCAGCTGCGCGGTCGGGCCGGTCGTCAGGGCGACGCCGGTTCCAGCCGTTTCTACCTGTCG
>Ga0213829_1001949_pt1 | contig 14043 bp, 13 predicted proteins | sample MC6MC0896MG_FD_180665 | JGI IMG/M metagenome (GOLD analysis project Ga0213829, IMG submission 180665) | Enriched soil aggregate microbial communities from Iowa State University, Ames, United States - MC6-MC0896-MG | ecosystem: Environmental > Terrestrial > Soil > Unclassified | place: USA: Iowa...
TCATTAACAGAAGAGATTGTTTCCATGTTCACCGAGGAAAGAAAAAATGAGTTAATCAATATTATCCTTCCACATCTTTATCAAGGGGCAACATTCACGATGGAAGGTCATATTGATATCGGGGCAGGCAAGCGCAACAAAACAAGTGAATTTGTCAAAGAAATGGTAACAAGAATCGAATCCATGGGAGTAGAACCGAAAATCAAACCGAATGCCTTCGTCGCCTCCAGCTATGCGAACCGTTACACCAAATAAGGGTGTCAAATAAGGGTGTCAGGCACCACAAAAAGGACAATTGTCCACGAGTGGTGCCTGACACCCTTATTACGATACCCATATTATATATATTTCAATTCTACTTTTACTGTGGTGCCCTTGCCGAGTTGGCTTTCAATTTTCATGGTGCCGTTATGTTCTTGAATGATTTTGTTGCTGACCGTTAGGCCAAGTCCAATTCCTTTGTCCTTGGTGGTGTAAAATGGTGTCCCCAAAAAGTCCATGAGCTCCGTGTCGATCCCAATTCCTTCATCGGAAAAACTAATTAGTACTCTTTTCTCCTCTATTTTTTGGACATCAATATGGACGGTACCGCCGTACTGCATAGATTCAATAGCATTTTTTAAAACATTTACAAAGACTTGTTTCAATTGGTGTGGGCTGCAAAGTAAATCGATCTCGTTTGCATGGTAGTGGTTTATGATTTGCACATTATGTAGTAATGCTTGTGGATGAAGAATTTTAACCGTGCTTTCCAAGATTGAATTTAGACTTTCCACCTCAAATTGAATGGCTTGAGGTTTAGCGAGCGACATAAATTCATTGACAATCATATCAATCCGGTCTAGTTCATTCGTGATAATCAATAAATAATCTTCTTGCTTTTCTTTATCAGTTGTACCTTTCAAAAGTTTGGAAAACCCTTTTAATGAAGTCAAAGGGTTTCGTATTTCATGTGCAACCCCAGCAGCTAATTGCCCGATAATTGAAAGCCGGTCTAAATTACGCAGCGCATCATCATTTTTTACCCTATCAGTAATATTTCTGCCAACCGTCACAAAGGATTCAACCTCATTTTTTTCATTATAAATAGGAGACATAGTTGTCTCGGAAACAATTACTTCATTGCTCTCAGTTCTAATTTTTGTCTGAAACAGCTGAGGCTCACCCGTTTCGATTAGTTTTTGATAAGCGCTATCGAAATGTTCCTTATCCTCAGGTAAAATAAGATCATATACTGTTTTGCCGAATAATTGTTCCGGCGTATACCCAATCCCTTTTTCATGTGAGGGAGAAGCATAGATAATTTTCTTATCATATGAATAAAGCTTGATCATATCTGCTGTATTTTCCGTAATTAATCGATACAATTCACGCGTTCTTTTCAATTCTCTTTCCATATTTACTCGCTCTGTAATATCACGATAAAGGGCGAAGATGGCAATTATTTCTCCCTGCGAATTTCGGAAAGGAGAATAAGAAACAGCTATATCAAGAATGGTGCCATCCTTATGGCAGCGCTGCATATTAATATTATGAAAGGTTTTGCCTTGTTTTACTGCATTTACAATCTCTATCACCAATTCAGACATTGGAAATTCGTCGAATCTTCTTCCCAAAACATCTTCTTCTGTATAGCCAAATATTTTGGTATACATTTGATTTATCCGAATAAACCGATTCTCCATATCGACAATACAGATTCCATCAGCAGTACAGTTAAGAAAAAGATCAATTAATTCATCAGGATTATAGACAACCGTTTCATTTTCTTTTCCAAAAATCGGGAAACACTTCGCCATAGAGATCTCTCCAAACACATCTATAGTACTATCAAATTCCATTTTACAGAATTTTTCAGCAAAGAAAAGAAGTATTTTTAAAATGGTGTCAGGCACCACAATAAGACACTTTTCTACCGTGCATGGACATTCTTTTGACGTACAAAAAGCTTTGGCCATTACATCCACAGCTCCTACGGAATTTAATTGGGTATCTGTTACTCTAGAAAGGACAGGCAGGATCGGAATGGACCATTAGAGATTAAAATTGGAGAAGCTACTATACGGTTAAGCCAGGTTTTAACCCGACATCCCACGTAGATGTGCTCTGGACACTAAAAGTACTATTCTACAATAGCCCATGCCAGGCACACCAAAAAACCCGTCCTAAAATCAGAACGGGGTTTTGAGTGGTTGATGTTGCTGGAGGTTCATTAAATCCTATTATAATCGGTTTTATTGTTGGATTTATTACGGAACTTATTTGCAAATATAAACAAAAGGGCAATTCACACTTGGTATAACACCAAGTTTTTTTATGAACACCTTAACATAGACTTAATTGCTCTGATTTCGATAATTCACTGAATTCTCGTTAAACATGTCTCCACATTGCCTTATACCTCTATATATGGGATTATATCACCCATTTATAGAATGGTCGAATAGCAACAATTTATACGAAAATAGCGTTATTACTTGAAGTAACGAATGAGTTTTTAATTCCCATGATACTACCCCTTAGAAGGTCGTTAACTACTGTGATTATCTTAATGTCTTCTCTCTTCCGAAAACAGGACGTTTAAAGAACGCGATTAGACGTCCCTGATAAGGAACAACTGACGTTAGTTCCCAGTTATTGTGTCCCCAAAGAGAAAGTGCATGATCAAGCATTCCCTCGCTCATTTCGGGGTTATCGATTTCAAGATAATCCCCCAATCCGAGCTCAACACTGTATTCCCAACCATGATCCTTTTGTTCGCTGCTGTCAATTTTTTCTGTTAAAAATGTACCAGTAAATTCGTTATATTTGGTGATGCGGCTGGAAGCGCGAGAAAGTGCCTCGACAATCTCGCTTCTTTCCGTCTTCTCAAGTGCTATGATATCCGGTGAACGAGGAATACGAAACTGTGTATGATCGTGAAAGACACGGGTGACCAGGCTTCCCATCAGAGTACCATCGGCTTTTTTGCAAACATGCCACATGCACCGTTCCCGTTCTTCCGGCGGCCCCCAATACTCAACGGAAGAAGCCAAATGGTCAGACTCCAAGACAAACCCTTCACGTTCAATTTCTTTGATCAAAGGTCCGAACAACTTGCGTCCGAAGACACCGTAAGCAAATTCTCCCGACTTATCAAATGCATCCTGAAACTCCGATTGATATTCTTGCAATACGGATTGCCAATTATTCCGGGTATATTGCTTCATATAATTTGCAAGCGCTTGAATAGTAATCTCTTTTTCTTGGGTAAGAACTTCTTTCAGTGAATTCATAAAAAAAACACCTCTCAGTTTATTTTTCCCACTCATATAAGACATTTCATAATTATTTGCTTGCATTGAACTGTTATTGTTATTTGATATAATATGTTAAATAAGATTCTTATCTCGCTAAATAAATATCTTATCTCGTGAGATAAAATAATTATATGTGGAGGTTTATCAAAATGTCAATAGAAAATCTGGCAAGGGAACAATTATTCGAATTGTTCAATGAGGAATTGCGAAACTTCAGCACGGAAACTATCATGTTCCATCAAAACATGGCTGAAAAATTGGGCTTGAATTCAACGGATCATAAATGCCTGGATATTATCTTACGGAACTATCCTATGACTGCCGGTAAGCTGGCCGAAATGACTGGATTTACGACGGGGACGGTTACTGGTGTGATTGACAGGCTTGAAAAAACTAATTATGTGTACAGAGATAAAGATTTGAACGACCGCAGACGTGTTATCATTCATGTAAATCTTGAAAAAGTGCAGAAAGAGATTCTTCCTCTCTTCGCTTCTTTTAGCCATTCCATGAGAGAACTATTCAAAAAATATAATGACCAGGAGATTAAATTTCTAATTGACTTTGTAGTCCACAGCCGAGCTATACTTCACGAAGAGTCAAAGAAATTAAGATAATATGGAAATCATTTAACTGGTAACCATACAGATCAAGTCAGAGTAGGGATGCCAAAAGGCTACTGCCATTTTTTCCATCATAGAAGCGTTTGCAAATAACAACATGGAAACAAGGATTCCAAGACGAGTGGCATCCAATGTTCCCGCCGTTGTCGGTGAGACAAATTTATTGCAGCTAAGCTGCTGCATGATCAAACCAGCAATGCTCATCCCCGCGGCTGCCAGTAAAATAGCTACAAGCCGCGGCACCCTGCTGATAAGGAAAATTTGCGTTTCCTCAGATTGAAAGTCTACTAGATCCATTGGTGAAAGACTGCTTACCCCAACAAATAATGAACCCACAGATAAAATAATTAATGCCAAAAGTAAAAATCGTTTCTTCATGGCTGTCCCCAATAATTTAGTTTTATAAATGATGTTGAAAATCATTATCACTTACTTGTAACTTTGATTATAATAGCGTAAAATATGTTGTCAATGGATAAATGAGAATTATTATCAATTAAAATAGAAAATGCAAACAATTAGTAAATAGTATTTTTTTCACATAAATGAATTTGATGTGAAAATTGAAAAAAATAATTGAGCAACTTCCACAATACATGAACATTGTTAACCAAAAAAAATATTTTAATAATAGAAAACTAACCAAAAGAAGACCGTGGTCCCCTATGATCACGGCCAAATGAATATATCGAAAGAATTATCCATCCTTTGTCAGCCAAACAAGTGTGGATTATTTTTTTGCTGCCATTTTCTAATCATACGAATCAGCCTTTTTAATAAACAGATTTAATTCGCCAGATAGATGGTCTTGACATGCTCTAAATTTCGATACACAGTTTCCCTTTCTGCCGTGATTAATGTCAGCCTTCTATTAACAGCTTTCTTCAGTAAGCCAATTTTTTCACTGCTGTTACCACCATCGATGACGACCAGCTGGTTTTCTAACTTTTTACATTGCTCGTCGAAGCTTCTTGCTAATGGGATCTTTGCTGGATTGACAGGAAGAAACTTACCATCTAAGGAATACGGCGTTGCATTTTCAGGATATGGAATCAGCCATTTAACGTGGTTCATCGAAATAAACACTGTTTTATACACCGGGGAGTAAAAGACAAAATAGTCATTCATTATACTCGTTAAATAGCCGTGAATCGCCTTATTCCCCGTTACATACACCTCGACAAATTTCCCTTTAGCATTGGTTAATATTCTTCGAAATGAAATCACCTGTGACTCCGATTCGAGCGGTTTTTCTGAAGGGGGTTCATAATAAGTGCTGTTTTCCTCTTTTTTCGATTCTTTTATCCGCTGAATATGAACCGATGGAATATATAAAAAGGTCCCCGTTCTCCCCACATATAAAACAATAATGTCCAATCCGGAATCAACTAGTATTCCGGAGTAAAAATACCCGCCTGAAATCTCAATTTCTATATTTTTCCCCATTAGATCGCTAAACTCATTCAATGTACATTTCTCCTTTCCCCTTTTCGCTCTGGTTATTGTAGTGGGCCGCCAAAGAGCCATGAAACCCAATAGTATATAACAACTAACGTAAACAATGTTCCTGTTGGACTGACCACGAACGTGGTTTTTCGAATTCCCACTAGGTGATCATAATTTTTCCTTTTCTGACGATATGCATCCCATCTGCGTCGTGAGCGTACCCATTAGTAATGGCAGCGCTCCCAATAACTTTGGCTAAATTAGATACCTTCAAGGTCAGCATTCTAGGTTCCTATGAATTCTCCTCACAAATACTAGTAATTTATGATTTCATCATGAGACAGCTCTGCCTCCTCGAGTAGGTAATCCGCTCATGTCCCCCCCTCCCATTTATCACTCTTGTTACTGTGTACTTTATTTATATGTGCAGCTATAGATACAGGCTCTAGGTTTGTACCCGATTCCCGATAATTCCACAATAATCTAGATAAATCGAATAGCAGAAGCGCCTTCCTCAGGGGCTTATAACCCCAAGCCCCTAGGAGCTGGAGCTAGCAAACTAGACAAAAAAAGGTGTCAGGCACCCTGAAAGGACATTTGTCCATTTCCATTGTTGCCTGACACCCCTATTGTTTAGCTTATTGGTCACAACTTATAGTTTTTGTACTTTTTCTAAGTGGCGGTATTTCTAAATAGGTAACCATTCTCCATATCCATTCCAATGGACCGAATCGAAAGAAGTGCAGCCAAACTGTGCTAAATATAAGCTGGATGATATAAATCATTAAACATAAGTAAAGAGATTGTATATAGGTAATATTGTTGAATAAATTTAGCATATTACCAGCCAGATAGATTAAGGCTGTTTGCGAAATATAGTTTGTTAGCGCCATCCGTCCGTAGCTTTTTAAAGGGGATAACACCTTTTGAAAAAATGAAGATTGCAACAGCAACACTAGGAGCCCAACATAAAAAGCCGAGATAATCGGTCCGATTGAAATCCCAATGCTTAGAAATCGCTGCATCGCTTGGAAGTCTGCTTCCGAACCAACACCAAATACAACCGGAGTATTTTGATATTGATAAATAATACCTAGAATACTTAAACCAAACATGATACTTGTAAAAAGAATTACCTTATTACGTTTTTTGGATAACTCCTCAAATACATGAAATTGACCTGCTGCAATTCCCAATAACATGAGCGGAATAACCATAAAGAGTTTGAATGAAAAAATCCCCATAACGATTAACATGGCGGTTCCAAACACAAGATTAACTACCCTATTCGCTTTGTAAAATGGCAAAATAAATAGCCCGCAAATTGCGTAAACCGTTAACGCTTCGCCTGGATGGAACCGAACATGGACCAAGCCCATGATAAATAAGGCAATAATGCGCCTTAGAAATAAAACATAGCCATTCCTTCCTTTTGCATTGGCCCGTGTGATAAAAATATAAAATCCGACCCCAAACAAAAAGGTAAATATCGTATAGAAGCGCCCTTCCACAAATAAATATAAAAACCTCCAGTAAGAGGCCTCCATGGTGTGGGGCAAAGGCAGCTCCACCGACAGCAACGGTAAAATATTCACCAAAATAATACCCATCAGTGCAAACCCTCGTAAATAATCCAGCACATCAATCCGTTTACCTACATCCATAACATGTTTACTACCATCCATTACCTGTTTACTTACAACCATTATCTTCTCCTTTATAGTGTAAATGGTGCCTGACACCCTTAGTACTATTTCTCCCATAAATATACAACAATTATATCATTGGAAAAGGAAAAACGCTTTGATTCAATGGCTCAAAGCGTTTGTTGTAGTTTGTAATGTGATCTTTTAACTAGTTATGGGGTTAAACGGTTTCCCCAACCGGCTGCAGCATGGTTCCATTAGCTGCATAATTAGTGTGCCAGGAAAAAGCCTTCTCCAGCACATGCGGGGTTTGGCCGCCTCTCTCAAGCGCCACCTGGTAATATTCACGAAGCTGCTCACGGTAAATGGGGTGAGCACATCGTTCGATAATTAATTCAACTCTCTGTCTTGGTGCCAAGCCGCGCAAGTCAGCATACCCCTGTTCAGTAACAATTACATCAACATCATGCTCGGTATGATCTACGTGTGAAACAAATGGGACAATGCTCGAAATCTTACCGCCTTTGGCAATCGATTTCGTCACAAAAATGGCTAGGCGTGCATTGCGGGCAAAATCACCTGAACCCCCGATTCCGTTCATCATTTTCGTCCCTGAAACATGGGTGGAATTGACATTGCCATAGATATCTAACTCCAGCGCTGTATTTATCGAGATTAAGCCGAGGCGGCGGATGATTTCAGGATGATTGGATATCTCCTGCGGCCGCATGATTAGGCGATCACGGTATTTTTCAAAGTTCCCATAAACCTCTTTCATTTTTCCATCGGAAAGGGTAATCGAGCAGCAGGACGCGAAACGAACTTTGCCTGCATCAATTAAATCAAAAACTGCATCCTGTAATACCTCAGAATAAACCTCCAAGTCTGTAAACTCTGAATCTAACATGCCATGCAGAACCGCATTTGCAACCGAGCCAATCCCAGATTGCAGAGGGGCAAGGCATTCCTTCAGCCGGCCAGCCCTCACTTCCGCACGTAAGAACTCAATCAGGTGATTCGCCATAATCACTGTCTCTTCATCAGGCGGAACAATCGTTGATGGAGAATCAAGCTGATTCGTAAACACAATCCCCCTTACCTTTTCGATATCAATTGGAATACCACTCGTTCCAATTCGATCGTCAGCATTTTTCAACGGAATTGGGTCCCTCTCCCCTTGCTTCCCAGGATCATATAAATCATGTAACCCCTCAAGATTAACTTGATGTGCAAGGTTAATTTCAATAATGATCGACTTGGCATTCAAGGCAAACGATAAAGAGTTTCCAACCGAGGTGGTCGGAATCACCATCCCATCCTCTGTCACTGAGAACGCTTCCAAAATAGCGAAATCAACAGGCTCCATTACGCCAGCTCGTACTAATTCAGCAGTATGCGACAAGTGCTGGTCGACAAACAACATTTCCCCATTATTGATTTTGCTGCGCATTGTCGGATCTGCCTGGAATGGAAGTCTTTTCCTAAGAATACCAGCTTCGGCAAACAACTTATCCACATCGGAGCCTAAAGAAGCTCCCGTATAGACATTTACTTTAAAGCTTTCTGTCTCTGCGCGTTTTACTAGAGCGAATGGTACCGCTTTCACATCACCGGCACGTGTAAATCCGCTTAACCCCAATGTCATTCCATCTTCAATCCATGATGCAGCCTCTTCAGGAGTCACTACACGATCCCAAAGACGTTGATCCCGAATCCGTTCAAATTTATTTTCCATCTTTCATCCCACTCCCCAAGTGAAATATTAAGATAATTTTAACCGATAAAGTTTATCAACTAGGGATTTCCGGGATACATTACGGAAAATTCAGATAAAACAGCATTATCACAGTCTTAAACAGAATTTTTCTAAAATCCTAAAAGTCTGCGAAAATAACTGGAATAAGATTGGCTTACAGGCACCCGATCCCCATTATCCATCGAAAGGATAAAGGTCGAATGAGAATCAGGGAAAATCTCTTTAATATGATTGACATTCACGATAAACGAGCGATGGCAGCGGATAAAATAATCCTTTGGTAAAAGGAACTCAAATTCCTGTAACGAGTTTTTATGCGTACCGCTATGTTCCTTAGTCGAGACATATGTCTTTTTATCCTTTGCTTCAAGATAAATCACTTGTGAAAAAGGAACAGGGATCCAGCCATCTTGAGTTTTGATAGTCACCACCAGTTTTCCGCTCGTTAAGGCTGGGAAAATCGCCGTCACACAGCCTTCCAGCTTTCCTTCGTGAAAAAACGGTACTGCCATCCCATGATAGGGAACCCCAAACAAATCACGATTTATAAATTCAGAGATTTTTTGCTTCGAATGAATCGCCTTATAGGCAATCGTCCCCTCCTTCAAAGGGTCACCCGACGTGATTTTTAAATCAATTCGCTTACTCGGGCGGTAATAAATATATTCCTTCGTATTCGAAACCGCAATCGAAATCTCCTCAGAAAACAACTCACTAATCACGTCTAACAGTGAAACAACTGTAATACTCTCCATACCAAAACCCCTCGCCCTCGCACTAATATTGCAGCTGATAAATTAAAAATCTCTCATTTGGATTATGTTCATATAAATGAGGCAATATGACTTCTCCTTTTAGTTCAAACGAAGTCTGGTTTTCGAGAAAATAAATATAATCCTCAGATGGATAATATAACACCAGTTCAATATCCCGTTTCGATATTTCCACCGATAACAAGATATTATTTACAATCTTCCTAAACACTTGTATCGAAAATGGATTGAAGAAATAAAAGCGATTCTCCCTTGCGTCAATCTCATACTCCTCTGCCAGGCAGCAATAAAACTGAATTTGATCCCGGCCTTTTTTCATTTTTCTCACGTAACTGCCAAGATTCCTAACTGAAGCCTGAAAAAGAGTCTCATTCATCTCCACCCCAGCAACAGATGCATGATAAAAATAATGAATATAAAAATTCAATCGCCCTTTCCCGCACCCAAAATCAACCACCCAATCACTGCTTTTCACTTCATAATGACGAAATAATTCCTCCAGTGCACTATAAGGTGTCGGTTCATAGGGATGATAATGCAAGGACTTGTTAACGGCCCCTCCCCCATTTTGATCTCCCTTCGTTTTTATGTTCAATAATTTATCATAATAATGTTCCTTCATCGCTTACACCTATTCACGTATATTTAAAACAGCTACAATTCCAAATCTAGATTATACCATTTTTTGAAAAAAAGACATTAAATCGCGCCTTCGACCGCTTTTTCCTGATTAACTTCAATAAAAGAAGGAAAAAGTGGTATAATGTCGAAAGTCTAAAAGGTAGAAGAATGATTTTGTACTGACTTCGTAAGACTGAAATCATTCCCATATAATCGTTAATCATTAATCCTCAGTATGGCCGAAAAAACAAGGAGGTGGTCTCATGTGAAAATTAGAAAAATATTAAATAACAACGCTGTTGTCGTTACAGATAATAATGAAGAAAAAATTGCCATTGGGGCGGGTATCGCGTTTCAGAAAAAGAAAAACGATATTATTAACCCGAGTAAAATTGAAAAGCTATTTGTCATGAAGGAAAATGAAAAATTTCAGCAGCTGCTTCTTCAAATACCTGAAGAGCATTTTGCCCTCTCAGAGGAAATTATCACCTACGCCGAAGAATCTCTTGGAAGTAAATTAAACGACCATATTCACATTGCCCTTACTGACCACTTATCCTTTGCCATTGAACGTGTACGTGATGGAATAAATCTAAAGAATAAGCTTCTTCATGAAATAAAAATTCTTTATAAAAAGGAATTTGATATCGGACTGTGGGCGCTTAGGCATATTGAGAAAAAGACAAGCATCAAGATGCCAGTGGATGAAGCAGCCTTTATCGCCCTTCATCTTCACACCGCTAATTTAAATGGCGGGGACATGAAGCAAACGCTTCGGCAAACAGCGATTATTGGTGATATGGTTCAGACGATTAAGGATTACTTACATATTGAAATAAACGAAGACGATCTTTCTTATCAGCGCTTAATGACCCATCTTCGTTTTGCTCTTTCAAGGATTAGCAGTGGGGAGCAGAATACCATCGATGATGAAATGCTGAAAATGATCAACAATAAATTCTCACTGGCTTACAACTGTGCAAAAAAGGTTTCCAAGAACCTTTCGCAAAATCACGGCATCCACCTGCCTGAGCATGAACTCGGCTACTTAACTCTTCACATCGAAAGATTAAGAAAACGATAAAGAAAACTCGCCGATTGGCGATCCGTTAGGAGACGACAGAGGCGTAGTTGCACTTATGCCTGATAGGAAAGGATTAACTTTCCTATCGGCAAAAAACGCCTGGACAATATGCTGTCCAGGCGTTTTTGCATCAACTACATGCTATGATAATTCTACTTTTTCTTACGGATTTTAATAATTTCATCAGCAACAAATTGCACATTGGTACCAACAATAACCTGAATACTTTGCGGACCGACGATATTGATTCCTGGTACACCTGTTGCTTTAATTTTCTTTTGGTCGACGGCATTCATGTCTTTTACTTCCATTCTTAGACGTGTAACACAATTATCAACAGCTGTTACATTCGCATCCCCGCCTAAGCCTTCGTAAATTTGAGCTGCCATTGCGGCAAATTTGCTTTCACCTTTTGCAAGAGAAACCTCTTCAACTTCATCATCATCGTCTTCACGACCAGGAGTTTTTAAGTTGAATTTCGTAATGATGAAACGGAACAAGAAGTAGTAAATAACCGCAAACACTAATCCTTGAACAATTAACCAATACGGTTGATTTGCCATTGGATTTTTTAAACTTAAGAAAAAGTCGATGAATCCTGCACTAAAGGCAAATCCTGCTGTCCAATGGAATGCCGCTGCAATCGCTAAGGAAAGACCAGTTAAAACGGCATGCACAAGATAAAGCATTGGCGCTAAGAACATGAAAGCAAATTCAATTGGTTCTGTAACCCCAGTCAAGAAGGAAGCGAAACCGGCTGCAAGCATTAAGGAAGCTACTTGCTTTTTCTTTTTCGTTTTTGCAGTATGAACCATCGCTAATGCTGCTGCAGGTAATCCAAACATCATGATTGGGAAGAAACCTGCTTGATACATACCTGTAACCCCTTTTTCACCTTTACCAGACAAGAAGTTACCTATATCATTGATTCCGGCAACATCAAACCAGAATACGGAGTTTAATGCATGGTGTAAACCAGTTGGAATTAATAGTCGATTGAAGAAGCCATATAAGCCAGCACCGACATAACCTAATTTACTCATTCCTGTACCGAAAGAAACTAACCCTGTATAAACAACAGGCCATACAAAGAATAATACTGCAGAAACCACCAACATCGCAACCGCTGTCATAATTGGTACTAGGCGTTTCCCACTAAAGAAGGCAAATGCATCCGGTAGTTTTACATGACTAAAACGATTGTACATCATCGAAGCGACTATACCTGAAAGGAGACCAACAAAGGCATTTCCGATTTTCGCAAACGCAGGATCTACTTTAGCTGCATCAATTCCCTGCAACAATGCAACCGAGTTGGTTGAAAGCAAGGTTGTTACAACCAAGTAGGCTACCAAACCACTCAGTGCCGATGAGCCATCCTTTTCTTTGGCCATTCCCAACGCAACTCCAACTGCGAAAAGAATTGGAATATTATCGATAATAGAGCCCCCTGCTTTAATTAAAAAGGCAGCTAATGGACTATCAGCGCCCCAACCTGTAGGGTCAATCCAATAGCCTAAACCCAATAAAATAGCGGCAGCCGGTAATACGGCTACAGGCAGCATCAATGAGCGGCCAAGTCTTTGAAAATATTTCTTCATTTTTTTACCCCCTATAAATTTTAATCAAACTACTAAACATCTGAAAACTCTACCAATGAAAATGAATAATTTCTACAAAAGAATGACGAATAGCAGCTTTAAATCAGTCTTACTATTTTGTCCATCACCTCCTTAAAGTAAATTTTCCAAAAGTGAAGTGCTGCTGCAAATTAAAAGCAGCACTCACTTATTGAATTACTTAGCAGCAGCTGTGAATAGAACCGTCTTGCCGGCAGTCCCTTCCTTTTCTTCGGTGAAATCATATCGCTTTTTACCTTCTTGACTGTTGGTAATGACAATCGGAGTAATAGTGCTTTTGGCATTTGTACTAATATATTCCCAATCAACCTCTATTAGTAGTTGCCCGGCAGAAACTTTGTCCCCCTCTTTGACAGCAACATTGAAGCCCTTTCCATCCAAGGCGACCGTTTCTAACCCGACATGGATGAGAATTTCCGACCCATCGTCGGCACGAAGACCAACTGCATGCTTAGTAGCTGCCACAAGAATAACGGTCCCCTTTACTGGTGAAACAATATCTCCTTTTTCCGGCATCACCGCGATCCCTTCTCCCATCATCTTTTGACTGAAAACGGGATCTGGAACTTCCTCAAGAGAAATAATCCTGCCACTTACCGGTATATAAAAATCAACTGCTTCTTTTTTAAAAAAATTAAATCGCATAACGATTACCCCTTTACTTTTTTGTTTATGGTTCCCAAAAGATGTAAAAAAACAACAAAAAAAGGCATGGGGGTACAAATAAACGGATGTAGAAATCCATTCATTTTACCACCATGCCTGATCGTATCAGTAACATGTGATCAATATTAAACTTGTATCATTATCATACCACTAATCTGTAATAATACAATATGTAAACGCAAACATTTTTATGAGGGAAAATTACCCAGTACAAAAAGCCTATTCTAGCTTCTTTTTTGCTGGGTAATAGTTATGTTAGATTTCTACATTTTGACCTATATTTTTCAACAGCCAGTTAACGTAATATTCATATTGAAAAAGGAATCTCTCAGACATTAGTTTGAGGGATTCCTTTGCCTTACCACAGCAATATTAGTTTAGTACAACGTTTCATCATTACAACTATTTTTCTAAACTTAAGATAATTTTTTCACAGATTTCATGTGTTGCTAGTGCATCCAATGCCGAGAATTTTGGCATACCATTTGT
>Ga0213829_1001950_pt1 | contig 14041 bp, 10 predicted proteins | sample MC6MC0896MG_FD_180665 | JGI IMG/M metagenome (GOLD analysis project Ga0213829, IMG submission 180665) | Enriched soil aggregate microbial communities from Iowa State University, Ames, United States - MC6-MC0896-MG | ecosystem: Environmental > Terrestrial > Soil > Unclassified | place: USA: Iowa...
GGGGGTGAACACGAACACCTCATTGGTGCTGATCTCATGGCGCAGGCTGTCGAGGAAATCCCCCGGATCCACCGTCTCACGCTGCATGTCCACCAGGGAGCGGAGCCAGCCCATCTCGCCCTCACGGGGCGTCCCCGCGGTGCGCGCCTGGTGCTTGTACTTCCAGTGCGCCGCGACACCGTACTCGGCGTTGCGGTGCATCTCGTGGGTCCGGATCTGGATCTCCACGGTCCTGCCCCCCGGACCGATCACCGAGGTGTGCAGGGACATGTACATGTTGAACTTCGGGATGGCGATGTAATCCTTGAACCGCCCGGGGATCGGCTTCCAGAGGGAATGGACCACGCCGAGTGCCGCGTAACAGTCCTTGACGCTGTCCACCAGGACCCGCACGCCGAGCAGGTCGTTGATGTCGTCGAATTCCTTCTCCCGCACCACCATCTTCTGATAGATGGAGTAGTAGTGCTTCGGACGGCCGGTGATCGTGGCCTTGATCCGCGCTTCCCGCAGCTCCTCCGCCACCATCTCGCGGATGCTGCCCAGCAGCTCCTCGCGCTCCGGAGTGCGCGCGCTGACCATGCGGACGAATTCCTCGTACACGCGCGGGTACAGGGCCGCGAAGGACAGGTCCTCCAGCTCCCACTTGACGGTGTTCATGCCGAGCCGGTGGGCCAGGGGGGCGAAGATGTCCAGCGTCTCCCGGGCCTTCTTGGCCGAGGACTCGGCCGAGACGAAACGCCACGTGCGCGCATTGTGCAGACGGTCCGCGAGTTTGATCATGAGGACACGGATGTCCTTGGCCATCGCGACGACCATCTTGCGCACGGTCTCTGCCTGCGCCGCGTCCCCGTACGTGACCTTGTCCAGCTTGGTGACTCCGTCAACCAGCATGGCGACCTCGGGCCCGAAGTCCTTGGATAGCTGCTCGAGGGTGTAGTCGGTGTCCTCGACGGTGTCGTGCAGGAGCGCTGCGGCGAGAGTCGTGCCGCTCATGCCCAGCTCAGCCAGGATCGTCGCGACCGCCACCGGGTGGGTGATGTACGGATCGCCGCTCTTGCGCTTCTGGCCACGGTGATGAAGTTCCGCGGTGTCGTAGGCACGCTGGAGGTATTCGAGGTCTTCCCGCGGATTGTTGGTGCGCACCGTCCGGAGCAGTGGTTCCAGGATCGGAGAGTAGCTCAGACCGCCCCGTCCGGTCAGGCGTGCCAGGCGGGAGAGCGTGCGTTCGCGCCGCCCCGGGAAGGTGGCCTTGGCCGCCGAATTGTCCACCGGGACGCCCACCACGGTGTGCCCCGGCGCCTGCAGCGCGGTGCGCTCCGCCGTCGTCGCGGGCGCTGACGAGCGCTCGGCACCCACAGGTGCCTCATCCTCCGGGGTCGAACCCGGCGCTGAACCGTCCACCACAGTTGTTCCTCCCCACGGACTTAATTCACCAATTCTAATCCGTTCCCGCAGCTTAAATGGACGGAAGGCCGTCCCCACCTGCGGGTGGGGACGGCCTTCCGGTGTCAGGACCGATCGACGGCGGTTCAGACGCCTTCGACGGCGGCCTCCGTGCGGCCGCGCCGCTCGTGGACCTTCTGGGCCTGGGCCTTCAGCGCCGGCTCGCCGTGACGCAGCCACGCATACAGCGGGGCGGACACGTAGAGCGTGGCGAGGGTGCCGAGGATGATGCCGACGAACAGGGCGAGGGACAGGTCCCTCAAGGTGCCGGCGCCCAGCAGACCGGCGCCGATGAACAGGATGGCGGCCACCGGCAGCACGGCGACCACACTGGTGTTGATCGACCGGACCAGGGTCTGGTTGACCGCCAGATTCACCTCCTCATCGAAGGTGCGGCGCGTGGACGTCAGGAGATCAGCGGTGTTCTCGCGGATCTTGTCGAAGACCACCACCGTGTCATACAGCGAGTAGCTCAGCACCGTCAGGAAGCCGATGATGGCGCTCGGGGTCACCTCGAAATCGCTGACGGCGTAGACCCCGGCCGTGATGATCAGAGTGACGGCCATACCCGCCAGCGCGGCGAGAGACATCTTCCAGGTCCGGAAGTAGAGCGCCATGAGCACCGCGGCCAGAAGGACGAAGATCACCAGACCCAGGAGGGCCTGCTGGCTCACGTCCGCACCCCAGGTGGGACCGATGAAGGTCGAGGTGACCTTGTCATCGCCCACGCCGTAGGCCTTGGCGAGGCTGTCCCTCAGCTGGAGGGTCTGCTCGTCCGTCAGCTTGTCCGTCTGGATGCGCATGGTGTCGCCGGCGATGTTCGCCACGCGGGGCGCGGAACCCTGGACGATCTGGCGGACCGCGTCCTCACCGAGGCGCTGATCGGTGCTGTGGACGTTGGAGATGGTGAACTCGGAGCCACCGCGGAACTCGATGCCGAGGTTGAAGCCGCCCTTGAGCACCGGGACCATGATGGAGAGCAGGACCGCCACACCGGCGATCAGCATCCAGAGCTTCTTGCGCCCGACGAAATCGTAGGAACGCTTGCCGGTGTAGAGCTCATTGCCGAAACGTGCGAAGACTGTTGACATGGCTACTTGCCTTCCTTTCCGGCGTCCTCCGCCTCGGTGCCCTGCTCGCGCTCGGCGCGGCGGCGTTCGGCGATGGTCAGACGGCGTTCGGCCTCGGCCTGCGCACGGGTGTTCTTGGCAGCCACGGGAGCACCCGCGGTCACCAGGTCCTCCGGAGTGCGGACCCGGCCGGCGCCACGGTACAGCGGCACGGCGCCCAGGTTCCGCGGATCCAGGCCGGAGAACCGGTGGCCTTCACCGAAGAACTTGGTCTTGGCCAGCAGCTGCAGCGTCGGGTGCGTGAAGAGGAACACGACCAGGAGGTCGGCCAGCGCGGTCAGACCCAGCGTGAAGGCGAAGCCCCGCACGTTGCCCACCGCCACGAAGTAAAGCACGACGGCGGCCAGCAGGTTCACCGCCTTGGACGCCAGGATGGTGCGCTTGGCGCGGCGCCAGCCGTTCTCGACCGCCGCCACCAGGCCGCGTCCGTCACGCAGTTCGTCACGGATGCGCTCGAAGTAGACGATGAACGAGTCCGCCGTCTGGCCGATGGCCACGATCAGACCCGCCACACCGGCCAGGGAGAGGCGGTAGTTCTGCGCCCAGCCCAGCAGGGTGATCGCCAGGTAGGTGATGACACCGGCCACCACCAGGGAGGCCACCGTCACGAAGCCGAGGGCCCGGTACTGGAAGAGCGAGTAGATGACCACCAGCAGCAGGCCGATGAGGCCCGCGATGAGACCCATCTTGAGCTGCTCGCCACCCAGGGTGGCCGAGATCTGCTCCTGGGACTGGATCTCGAAGCTGATCGGCAGGGCGCCGTAGCGCAGCTGATCGGACAGCGCCTTGGCACTGGCCTCGGTGAAGTTGCCCGTGATCTGAGGGCGGCCATCGGTGATGACGGCCAGCGACCGCGGGGCGGACAGCACCTTGTCGTCCAGGACGATCGCGAACTGAGCGCGCGGATCCGTGCCGTTCTCGCCTCCACCGGAGACGTAGAACTGGTTCAGACGCTGCGTGACGTCCTTGAAGATCTTGGTGCCCTGGTCGTTGAACTGGATGTTCACGGCCCATTCGTTGGTCACGGCGCCCTGGCGGCCCTGCTGCAGGCCGTAGGAGGACGTCACGATGTCCTGCCCCTTGACCTCGACGGGACCGAGGACGTACTTGATGGCGGGCTGACCGTTCACGGCCGGCTGGCACGTGACCAGCGGCTTGGTGGGGTCGGAGCGCTTGACGCCACCCTTGTCCAGGGTGGAGCAGTCCATCGCCTCGAACTCCTTCAGCACAGGTGCCGTGATCCAGGCGGTGTCGCTGGCGTCCTTGGGCGTGGTGGGCTTCGGGAGCTTGCTGGCCGGGGTGCGCTGCGCCTCCGGGACCGGCGTTCCGGCACCGGCGGTGATCACCGGGCGGAAGTTCATGTCCGCCGAAGCCTGGATCAGGTCGCGCTCCTCCTTGGTGGGGGAACCCGGCATGGAGACGACCACGTTGCGGCCGCCCTGCGTGCTGATCTCCGACTCGGAGACACCGGAGCCGTCCACACGCTGGCGGATGATCTCCACCGCCTGGTTGAGCTGCTCCGGGCTGACCGAGGCGCTGCCCTCGACGCGGGGCGCCAGGATCATCTGGGTGCCGCCTTCGAGGTCGAGGGCGAGTTTGGGCGTCCAGCTGGATGCGCCGGACAACGCTCCCCCGGCCACGACTGCCGTCATGGCCAGGGTCAAAGCGACAAGCCAGAGCAGCGTTCTGCGCGCCACCCTTATGGGGCCGGTCTTAGCCATCTATGAGGTCCTTTGGGGCTACGTGGCAAGGCCACGGGAAGATGTTCAGGGGCTACTTGCTGTCGCCGTTGAGGCGCTTGAGAGTCTCTTCCGGCGTCTCGGCGGGGGTGCCGGGCGCGACGTCGTCCTTGACGGTCTCGGGCAGATCGGTCACCGGGGTGCTCTCACCCTCGGTCGCGGTCTCCGCGGCGGGCACGGCGGCCTCGGCGGTGGACGGTTCGACGACCTTCGCGATGGCCTGGCGGTGCACGGTGGCCAGGTGGCCGGGGGAAAGCTCCAGAACGACCTTGTTGTCCGCCTCATCGATGGAGCGGATGGTGCCGAACAGGCCGAAGCTGGTCATGACGTCGACGCCCGGCGCGAACTTGGACTGCATCTGCTGCTGCTGTTGCTGGGTCTTCTTGTTCCGGCGCATCATGAAGAACATCAGAACGGCCAGAGCGGCCAGCATCAAGAGCAAGGTAGGATCCACGGATCATTTCCAATCGTTGCGTTTCAGGCGGGGGACGCCGCACCCGGAAGGGGGCAGGCGTCAACACAGTCTACGGGCAATTTCCGGGAGAACCGTGTCAAGCGGCCCGGCGCAACGATGCCGGGCATGCCCGCGTTATTCGCTGTAGCCGGCGCCGTCGTCGTCCAGCAGAAGCGGCTGGAACGCCTCTTCCACCAGGCCCGCCGCGGCGAACTGCTCCCTCCCGAACACGCCGTCGGGGACCACGAAACCCAGGTGGGTCCAGGCTGCGGCCATCGCGATGCGTCCGCGTGGCGTGCGGCCCACCAGCCCTTCGCGGACCAGGAACGGTTCGGCCACCGTCTCCACGGTCTCCGGCTCCTCCCCCACGGCGATCGCCAGGGTGGACAGACCCACCGGGCCGCCACCGAACTTGGTGACCAGGGCCTCCAGCACGGAACGGTCCAGCCGGTCCAGCCCGCGTGAGTCCACTTCATACATGTCCAGCGCGGCGCCCGCCGTCCGCGCGTCGATCTGTTCGATCCCGTGCACCAGAGCCCAGTCGCGCACACGGCGCAGGAGCCGGTTGGCGATACGGGGTGTGCCGCGGGAGCGTCCGGCGATCTCGCTGAATCCGGCCGAGGAGACCTTCAGATCGAGCAGTCCGGCGGAGCGCCGCAGCACCAGTTCCAGCTCCTCCACCGAATAGAACTCCAGATGGCCGGTGAATCCGAAACGGTCCCGGAGGGGGCCGGGAAGAAGGCCCGCACGGGTGGTGGCCCCCACCAGGGTGAAGGGAGGAAGCTCCAGCGGGATCGCGGTGGCGCCGGCACCCTTGCCCACCACGATGTCGACCCGGAAGTCCTCCATCGCCATGTACAGCATCTCTTCGGCGGGTCGGGACATGCGGTGGATCTCGTCCAGGAAGAGGACCTCGCCCTCGCTGAGGGACGAGAGGATGGCGGCCAGATCCCCGGCGTGCTGAATGGCGGGGCCGCTGCTGATCCGCAGAGGCGCGTTCATCTCCGCCGCGATGATCATGGACAGTGTGGTCTTGCCCAGGCCTGGAGGACCGGAGAGGAGCACGTGATCGGCGCTCTTGCCGCGCAGCCGGGACGCTTCCAGGACCAGTTTGAGCTGCTGACGGACGCGGGCCTGGCCCACGAAATCATCGAGGTTCTTCGGCCGGAGAGCGGCTTCGATGAGCCGTTCCTCCGGCTCTTCGCCACCCCGGACCAGCGAGTCCTCTGCGGAAGCGTCAGCCACGTCCACTCCTCACCCGCGCACCGTCCTGGCCGAGCCAGCGGAGCGTGGCGCGCAGGATCTCGGGAACACTCCCGGCCTCCGAGAGTTCCGGGGAATCCTTGAGCGCCTTGTCGATGTTGGAGGCCGCGTCCTTCTCACTCCAGCCGAGACTGCTCAGCGCGGCGACCACCTGCGGCTTCCAGGCCTCCTCACCGGAGACGGGGAGCAACGGCGCGCCTGCGGCGCCGGTGCCGTGCGGCACCAGCTTGCCCTTGAGTTCCAGGACGATCCGCCCGGCCACCTTCGGCCCGATCCCGGGCACCTTCGTGAAAGCCTTGCTGTCCTCACCATGCGCCGCCACGCGGATCGCCTCGGGGTCGAGGACCGCCAGCACGGCCAACGCCAGGCGGGGCCCCACGCCGCTCACGGTGAGCAGTGTCTCGAAGACCTCGCGCTCGTCGTCGTCGGTGAACCCGAAGAGCGTCAGCGAATCCTCACGCACGATCAGCGCCGTGCTGACGCGGGCCTCCTGACCGAGGCGAAGGGTGGAGAGGGTCTGCGGCGTGGCCTGCACGGCCATCCCCACGCCTCCGACTTCCAGGACGGCACTGGAAAGTCCCAGATGCGTCACGGTTCCACGGAGCGAGCTGATCACGGCGACCCCTCAGTAAGTTTCTGCCATTCGAACATTTCTACGAATAGGCTAGCAAGACGGAGCCCGCGTCAGCGACCGCGCCGCGCCCGGGCTTCCGCCTCCGCCCAGGCCTTCTGCGCCGGGGTGAGCGACGCGTGACCGGGTGCGGACGTGGCCACGGCGGCGCCGCTGCCGGCGCGCCAGGCGTGCGTGATGGCCAGCGCCAGGGCGTCCGCCGCATCGGCGGGACGCGGCGCCTCCTCGAGCCGGAGGATCTTGGTGACCATGCGCGTGACGGCTTCCTTGTCGGCGCGTCCGCTGCCGGTCACGGCGGCCTTCACCTCGGACGGGGTGTGAAGGGCCACCGGGATGCCCCGCCGCGCCGCGGCGGCGATCACCACGCCGGAGACCTGCGCCACGCCCATCACGGTGCTCACGTTCTGCTGGGCGAACACCCGCTCCACCGCCACGACCTGCGGCCGGTGGCGGTCCAGCCACTCGTCGATCGCGTTGGCGATCACGAGCAGCCGCTGATCCAGCGGCTGCTCGGCGGAGGTGCCGACGACGCCGACGGCCACCATGGTGGCACGACGGTCACCGGCGACGTCCACGACCCCCAGGCCGCAGCGCGTCAGACCCGGGTCAACCCCGAGCACGCGCAGGCTCACGGCAGGAGCCCCTTTCGGAGGACGATGACTACTCGGCCTCGAGCTGAGCCTGGACCTCTTCGCTCAGATCGGCGTTGGTGTAGACGTTCTGGACGTCGTCCAGCTCTTCCAGCGCGTCCACGAGCTTGAGGAACTTCTTGGCGCCGTCCAGGTCGAGATCCACCTGCATGGACGGGATGAATTCGGCCTCGTCGGTCTCGTATTCGATGCCAGCTTCGGTCAGCGCGTCGCGGATGGCCTGCAGATCGCCGGGCTCGGAGTGGATCTCCCAGTTCTCGCCCTGGTCCTTGACCTCGTCGGCGCCGGCCTCGAGGACGGCCATGAGGAGGTCGTCCTCGCTCAGGCCGTTCTTGGGCAGGCTGACGACGCCACGGCGGGTGAAGAGGTACGCCACCGAACCCGGGTCGGCCACAGTGCCGCCGTTGCGGGTGATGGCCAGGCGCACCTCGGAGGCCGCGCGGTTCTTGTTGTCCGTGAGGCACTCGATCAGCAGCGCGGAACCCTGAGGGCCGCGGGCTTCGTACATGATCTCGGTATAGTCCACGACCTCACCGGTCAGACCGGCGCCGCGCTTGATGGCACGGTCGATGTTGTCGTTCGGGACGGAGTTCTTCTTGGCCTTGGAGACGGCCAGGTCGAGCGCCGGGTTGCCGGAGAGGTCCGGTCCGCCCATACGCGACGCGACTTCGATGTTCTTGATGAACTTGGCAAACGCCTTGGCACGCCTGCCGTCGATCACGGCCTTCTTGTGCTTGGTGGTAGCCCATTTGGAGTGGCCCGACATGCCTACGCTTCTCCTTTGATCATCCGGATGAACAGTTCGTGAACACGCAGCTCCCCCGTCACTTCGGGGTGGAAGGACGTGGCCAGCGCGTTGCCAGAGCGAACCGCAACAATTCTAGCCCGTGAATCGAGCGTCGCCGCAGACGGCATCTCGTCGGGATGCAGCTGGGCCAGCACGTCGACGCCGTCGCCGATCGATTCCACCCAGGGTCCGCGGATGAAAACCGCGTGAACGGGGGCCACGCCGCCGTCGGGCCCGGCCGAGAACTCCAGCCCCGCGAAGTCCAGATCCACCTCGAAGGATTCCCGCTGACGGCCGAACGCGTTCCGCCGGACCGTCATGTCGATCCCGCCGAAGGTCTGCTGCGGGCGGCCCTCCAGGTCCAGGGTCGGATCCTCGATCCGGTCGGCGAGCAGGATCATCCCCGCGCACGAGCCGTAGACGGGCAGGCCGGCCGCCATCCGCTCCCGGATCGGGTCCGCCAGCTCGAAGGCACGGGACAGCTTGTCGATCGCGGTCGATTCACCGCCGGGGATCACGAGACCGTCGACGGCGGCCAGCTCGGCCGGGCGGCGCACGGGAACGGCTCGGGCGCCCACCTCGTGGACGGCCTTCAGGTGTTCGCGGAAGTCGCCCTGCAGGGCGAGGACGCCCACCAGAGGGGCGTCGGAGGGAGGAATTCGCACTGTGACAGTGTAATCAGCAGGGACCTCCCGGCCGGGCCGTGTGACGTCCGCGACGGCCGGGTGCTCCCCGGACGCGGCCCGCCCACCCAGTAGCATTGGTCAGGACCTGTTATCTATCGAAGAGGTGCGCAGTATGTGCGGAATCGCCGGTTACCACGGCTTTGGGGAGAACGAGGAGATGCTCAAGGCCATGAGCGCCTGCATCGTTCACCGTGGCCCCGATGGTGAGGGGTACTTCACCGAGGCGAACGTGGGACTCGCGCACCGCCGTTTGTCCATCATCGACGTCGCGCACGGCCAGGAGCCGATGATCAGCGCCGACGGTGACACCGTGCTCGTCTACAACGGCGAGGTGTACAACTACCTGGAACTGCGCGCCGAGCTGGAGGCACTGGGCCGGACCTTCCGGACCCAGTCGGACACCGAGGTGGTCCTCCAGTCCTACGAGGAGTGGGGCACGGACGCCTTCGACCGTTTCAACGGCATGTTCGGCTTCGCCATCCTGGACAAGAAGCGCAACGTCACCGTGCTGGCCCGCGACCACTTCGGCATCAAGCCGGTGTACTGGGCGAACGCCGGCACCGAGGACGAGCCCAAGGTCCTCTTCGCTTCCGAGATCCGCCCGATCCTGGCCACCGGCCACATCGAGGCGGCCCCGAACGAGCGGATCCTCTACCGCTACCTCCAGTACCGGATCCACGACGACACCGCGGAGACGTTCTTCGCCGGGGTCAACAAGCTGCTCCCGGGCGAGATGATGACCATCGACAACGCCACGGGCCGCTTCACCATCGAAAGCTTCACCCGCCTGCGCCAGGAGCTGGAAGAGCTCTCCGGTCAGAACCGCCCGTACACCCCGGAGGTCACCGAGGAGTACCGGCAGCGCTTCACCGAGGCCGTGCGGATGCGCCTGAAGTCGGAGGTCCCGGTGGGCTCGGCCCTCTCCGGCGGCCTGGACTCCTCCGCCGTCGTGGTCACCATCAACAAGCTGATGCAGGAACACGCCGACGCGGTCGACTCGATCGGCCCCAAGCAGAACACCTTCAGCGCGGTCTTCCCCAACTCGATCAACGACGAGGAAGCCTACGCGGACGCCGCGATCGCCAAGTGCAGCGGCAACATCGAGGCCCACAAGATCCTCCCGACGGCCGAGGGCTTCGCGGCGGACCTGGAGGACTTCGTCCGCACCATGGAGGAGCCCATCATCTCCTCCGGCCCCTACGCGCAGTACTGCGTCATGAAGGAGGCCAGCAAGCACGTCACCGTGCTGCTGGACGGACAGGGCGCCGACGAGATGATGGCCGGGTACATCCCGTACTACTTCGCGTACCTGCGCCAGCTGCAGAAGGCCGGCGACTACCGCACGCTCCTCAAAGAGGCCGGCCAGTCGCTGGACATCTTCTACCGCCTGGGCCGCTTCCGGCTGAAGTCGAAGCTCACGGCGAAGAAGCGCGTCACCATGGGCCAGCTCCTGAACAAGGACTTCACCTCCGGCTACCGCGGCGAGAAGTTCGGCAACGTGCCGGACAACATGAAGGCCCGTCTGATCGACGATCTCTTCCACAAGTCGCTCCCCTCGCTGCTCCGCTACGAGGACAAGAACACCATGCGCTTCTCCCTCGAAGGCCGCGTGCCCTTCCTGGACAAGGAAGTGGTGAAGTTCCTCTTCAGCCTGTCGGATGAGGCGATCATCAAGGGCGGCTGGAACAAGCGCATCCTGCGGGACGCCACCCGCGGGCTGCTGCCGGAGAAGATCAGCAACCGCCGCAACAAGATCGGCTTCACCACCCCCGAGGTGGAGTGGTTCCGCATCATGAACGAGCGGATCTACAAGATCTTCATGTCCAACTCCTTCTACAACCGCCCCTACTGGAACCGCGAAGCGGTCCTGACGGCGTTCGAGGAGTACCTCAACGACAAGAACGACGCCGACACCATGGTGTTCTGGCGCCTGATGAACGTGGAGCTGTGGTTCCGCGAGTTCATCGACAAGAACGAGACCCCTGCGGACGTCAAGCTCAACAAGAGCGACTACGAGCCGAACCCGGGCAAGGAACTCGGCATCGAGTCCGCCGGCACCACCTTCCTGCGCTTCCCGCTGCAGACCGAGGTCTTCGCCAAGGACACCGCGCTGGCTCCCGCCGTGACCCAGTACCCGGACCGCTTCTTCGCCGGTCTGGATGCCGCCCCGTCTGAGGTCCGCGACGCCGTCGAAAGCGCCCGCCAGGACGGCCGCAAGTGGTACCTCCTGGTGAGCGAGAAGATCGTGGCCATCACGCAGGGCCGCTCCTTCCCGGTCTGGGAGATCAAGGTGACCCCGGCAGCCCGCGTGCTCAGCAAGTTCGTCACCCGCACCCCCGCGGGCATCGGGCTCGGCAGCCCCTGGTCCATGCAGATCGCCATCAATGAGGTGGGCCTCCCCCTCATCGTGAAGGCCGCCGCGGCATCCGTGGTGGGCAAGTTCCAGGGCAAGAGCGGCGTCTTCTACGACGTGGTGGGCCACGACATCAACGCGATCGACGGCGCGACCCCGTACAGCCTCGGCGCGGCGAGCAACTCGGTCAAGCTGGCCCCGAAGGACCCTGAGGGCGTGGCACGCGCGCTCAGCGCCGAGATCCGCGCCACCCTCCCGGCCGAGGCCGTGGAGAACTTCGGCGGCGTGGCCATCATGGACGCCAACGATCTGGGCGTCGTGGTCATGGGCCATGACACGGCCCTGCCCACCGAGACGATCGCCGGGATGTTCAAGGACAACCCGCAGGGTCAGGGCGCCCAGGCGACCCCCATGTCGCTCGTGGTGACGCAGGCCTGACAGCCTTCAGGCGACTGACCAGGGAGGCCCCCGCCGGATGATCCGGTGGGGGCCTCCTCACGTCCAGGTCCGGTTTCCGTTCCGTCTCACCGGCTGAATGTCACCGACGACGGCGCTGGGCCACCTTGCCCATGAACCGCGACGCCAGGAGCACACGCGCCGCCTTCCGGGCCCGCAGCGCGGTGTAACGCTCCAGCAGGGCGATGACGTCCGCCCCGTCCCGCCTCACCCCGGCGATCAGGGTGCTCAATGCGGCCGCATCCTCGAACCCCGCCCCGGCGCCCTGGCCCAGGTCCGGCGTCATGGCGTGGGCGGCGTCCCCGGCCAGAGCCACCCGGCCCCGGTGGAAGGCTCTGAGCGGACGGGCCAGGTCGTGGATGTCGTGGCGCAGCACGGCGTCATCGGGAGTGGCCTCGAGGAGGTGACGTGCCGTCGGGTACCAGCCGGAGAATTCCCGGCGCACGGCGTCCTTCTCGGAAGCAAGCCCCTGCGAGGCGGCGGTCTCCCCCACCGGGCGGCTCGCCACCGCGAACCAGTAGACCCTGCCGTCCTCGAGAGGGACGGTGCCGAAGCGCTGTTCACCGGCCCAGTCCTCCCCTGCGGTGCCTGCCGTGTCGATCGGGACCGCGGTCACACCCCGCCAGGCGGTGTAGCCGGCGTACCGCAGCCCGGGGTCGAGTCCCAGGCGGGATCGAGTCCGGCTGCGCAGGCCGTCCGCCGCGATCACCAGGTCCCAGGAACTCGTGGTCCCGTCGCCCAAGGTGAGCTGCGCTCGGCGGAGGCGGTCGCCGTCGTCGGTCACGGAAGCGGTCACGCCCCAGTGGAAGGTGACCCCGGCGCAGGAGTCGAGCAGGAACTCCCGGAGCGCGTTGCGGTGGAACATGCGGACTCCGCGGTCACGGGCTGCCGGGGCGGAGAATCGGATTCGTCCGTCGCGGCGCCGCATGGCGGTGCGGATCCCGGGAGGTGGTCCATGCGGCAGCCGGTCGAAGCCCTCGCCGAGACCGAGGGCATGCATGGCTCTGCGGCTGTTGGGGAAGAGCGAGATCCCGGCGCCGGTGGGCGGCTCCTGCCCGGAACGTTCGAAAACCTCCACCTGCACGCCCTGCCTGGAGAGCCCCGCCGCTGCGGCCAGTCCCACCAGGCCTGCGCCGATGATCCCGATGCGCATGAGGCCCTCTCCCTTCTCCGATCCGACGGCGTCTCACGACACCGACCCGGCGCGCCCACCTTGTGACACACGCCACGCTTGTGAAATGGTCGTTTCATGACCAATCCACTCCTGCAGCCGAGCACGCTCCCTTACGGTCTGACGCCGTTCGCCGAGCTCACCACCGAAGACTACCGCGAGGCGATCCTCCAGGGCCTGAGCGAACACCGGGCCGAGATCGAAGCCATCGCCGGAAACGCCGAGACACCGGATTTCGCCAACACCGTCCTGGCGCTGGAATCCTCGGGCGCCCTCCTGGACCGTGCCGCCCGCGCCTTCCACACCGTGTCCGGCGCAGACAGCTCGCCGGAGCTGGATGCTCTGGAATCCGAGGTCACTCCCCTGCTCGCCGAGCACGAAGACGGCATCTACCTCAACCGCACGCTGTTCGAACGGTTCAACACGGTGGACGCCGGCGCGCTGGAGGGCGAGGACGCCCAGCTGCTGCGCGAATACCTCCGCAGGTTCCGATTGGCGGGCATCGGGCTCGAAGAGTCCCAGCAGGCACGGCTCCGGGAGATCAACGCCCGCCTGTCCGCACTCGGCACGGAGTTCTCCCAGAAGGCCAAGGAGAGCGTGAACGCCGGCGCTCTCGTGGTGGATTCCGAGGAGGCGCTGCGCGGTTTCGACGCCGAAGCGATCCGCTCCGCGGCCCAGTCCGCCGAGGAGGCCGGGCATCCCGGCAAGTTCCTGGTGCCGCTGATCCAGCCGAGCAGCCAGCCCGCACTCTCCGTGCTGGAAGACCCCGGAACCCGCGCCGAGCTTCTTGCCAACTCCGTCGCCCGAGGCATCCAGCCCGGCGATCTGGACGTGCGGGAGAACATCCTGGAGCAGGCCCGTCTGCGGGCCGAGAAGGCTGAGCTCCTGGGCTTCGCCAACTACGCCGAGCTGTCGGTGCAGGACCAGACCGCGCCCGGCCTCGAACCCGTGCTCCAGATGCTGCACCGCATGGCGCCGGCCGCCCGGGCGAACGCCGAGCGCGAGGCGGAGGCTCTGGCGGCATCGGCCGGCCATCCCATCCACGCCGCCGATTGGCAGTTCCACTCGGACCGCGTCCGCAACGAGCGGTTCCAAGTGGATGAGCAGGAACTGCGGCCGTACTTCGAACTGAACAACGTCATCGAGAACGGCATCTTCCACGCGGCGGGCAAGCTCTTCGGGCTGACGTTCACCGAGCGGCCCGATCTGAAGGCCTACCACCCGGACGTCCGGGTCTGGGAGGTCTTCGAGGAGGACGGCACTCCCCTGGGCCTTTTC
>Ga0213829_1001958_pt1 | contig 13989 bp, 5 predicted proteins | sample MC6MC0896MG_FD_180665 | JGI IMG/M metagenome (GOLD analysis project Ga0213829, IMG submission 180665) | Enriched soil aggregate microbial communities from Iowa State University, Ames, United States - MC6-MC0896-MG | ecosystem: Environmental > Terrestrial > Soil > Unclassified | place: USA: Iowa...
ATCCCGCTCGACGTTGGCCTTGAACTTGGGAAGCCAGTATTCCTGCCGGCTCTTCGGCACGCTCGCGTAACGACAGCCAAGATGACGATGCCAGAAACACCCATGCACGAAGACCACCGTCCGGAACCTCGGCAGAACTATGTCCGGCGAGCCTGGCAGATCCCGACGATGCAAACGGAACCTGAGCCCCAAAGCATGCAATGCCCGACGCACGACGATCTCCGGCCCAGTATGAGCACGCTTGACGGCACGCATAATGTCGCTACGCGACATTTTTCCTCCTCCATTGATCAGGCGTCGGCAGGAACGATCACCCCTGTCATCGCCAAAGCCTCCAGATGCCGGTTTAGCTGGCCCGGCAATGGGTCGCCCGAGATCAGAACGCCAGCCTCAATATTTTTCTCCATGGCGTGCCCAGTCAGATTCGCACTGGTGATAAAGCACATTTTGCCGTCGGCTACGGCGACTTTGGCGTGGACGCGCCCGTCAGAGAACGGGTCGGCCTTTTCACGCCAGGCATAGAGTTTTGCGGCGGGGACCAGCGATCTCATTTTGCCTATCGCATCGAAGGCGATGCTACCGCCGTGATCATGGGACAACTCAAGCAGCATGGAAATTACCACTCCTCGATCACTAGCCGCATTCAGCGCCTTTACGATAGTTGAGACGTCATAAGCCACGAAGCTGGTTATGAAAAGGGTCTTCTCGGCAGCATTGATGACTTGCAACAGCGCCTGCTCCGTTCGGCGAGCAGAGACGAAGGGAGTCGTCGGACCTGTCCACACGAGCTCGGTGGATTGCTGATTCGCAGCTTTGGTCAAAACATAACCTGAAGCGAGAAGCATAGATGCCAGCTCCTCGGCGCTAACAGCGCTAGCTCGCCAGGCATTGATGAGCTGGTCCAGTAGCCCGGCGGCAGTGGGCGTGCCAACCACGCCCGACAGTGCGCTGCTAGCTTTGCTGGTATCGGTCCGGCGAATCCGGCTAGCTATAGCCTGAACCTTCTCTGGAGAGACCAGGCAGACAACGGCCGCAATGGCATCCAAAAGCTCATCCACGTCAAAAACCCTTGAAGAAAGCAGCGTCGGCGCGTTCGAGTGTCGGTACGAGCAGTGATCGATCCAGATAACGGTTGCCCCGCTCACACGATGTCTCCGCTACCAAACTGCAAGCATGACAAGCAGCGCCATGGAGGGAGCGATCCTTTTCCGGACCATGCTCCGAACAAAGTGGATCGGAAGAGCAAATTTTCGAACGATTCAATGCTTGCTCCAACAAGCGCCCTAGATTGTCTGGCTTACCGAGATCGACGAGGCCGCCCAGTGTGCCGTCCGAATCCGCTGCAGCGGTATAGATGAGGATGCCAGCCTGCGAGCTAGCTCCTGATGTTTCGGCATAGATGCGCTCACGAATGCTCGCGGCGTTGTATCCGCACTCCAGCGCCAACTCCCGAATTAGTAAATGAGAGAGCGTGTGCAGCATCGCATAACGAATTCCGGGATAGCCCTCATCCGGGTCGAGATGACGCGAGTTTCGCCAGCCCTTATGACCACCCCGAAGCATCTGGTCGACCTTCTTGACACCTTCCAAAGCCTCCCAGTCAGCAAGCGCGGCCTCGTCGAACTGGATGAAGATTCCCTCACCATGAACCTGGTTGGCTGGCACCCAATCTGGCTTGCCACGTGACAGGCTAGCCATCTGCGGTCGCTCATCGGGGTTACCAGACTGTTCAGGGGCCTCGACCCGAGTAAAGCCCAGCAACGCATTCACCTCGCGTAAACGCTCAAGGAGCAGGACTCGGCTGATATGGCCTCCGAGACCCGGCGGCGTTCCAACTTTCTTACTCATGAAATGGGGGTAGTCCGTGGGCGGATTAGCTTCAGTCAGCACGCCCCATTCAGGACCTTTGATGTCGACCTCACCAACGACCGCCTGTCCTCCGCCGTTGCGGTGAGTCTCGACGGCCGCCCAGATCGCGGCCGTATCATATTTGTCGATACCTGGTAGCGTTCCAGTCTTCTTCAAGGTCTTCACCGTCACCAATACCTCGGCCTCGGAATTAAGGTCTTCGAAGAACTCCCAACCATCCTGAATCAGTTGACTGAGCGGGTCTTGGGTTTGAGGAATCGCAAGCGCCGAGAGTGTGATCGGAAACCAGCTATTCGTGGCCCCCAACAATACTGCGCGAGCCTCCTCTTCACACTCCTTGTCGAAGTGATCCAGATGCGGATGGCGCCCTCTGCAGCCAGGCAGATTCTCTTTCCCGGCCTTACCGAATGCCTGGGCCAAGCTTCTTGAAGTCGAACAGGTATCACACTTAACCCAAAGGTTTTCGGTCTGTAATGAGGCTCCGCTTTCATAGAAACGCAGCGTTCCCTTGCACGAACTGTTGCCACCATGGACGAAATAATGCCATGGGAAGTCGTCGAGATGACCGTCGCGGCAGGCTAAGAGGAAACGTGCAGGCACGGCGTCCGCATCCTTGGCAGGCTTGTTACCTTCAGAACCACGGCAGCCTCTGTGGACGAAACGTGTTCGCTCCGGTCTAAAGCGGTTCTCTTTAATCTCGAACAGGCCGGCATCGAAGGGTGACAGGAGGCCGCACTTCACGCAGCGCATCCAGCGCGGGAATGGCCGAACAGGTACGCCAATATTGGCCTCAGCCGACCAGACGTCGGCGAGCTCACTCTTCTGGAAGGGTGGCATCCGCAGATTCTCGACCTGCGCCCCCAGAACCTTCCGAACAGCAGCAAGAAGCCGTGCCTCTTGAATCGGCTGGCAGCGATCCTTATCCCATCGGTCGATACCGAGCGTCACTACAGAAAGGCTGGGTAGGTCGATCAGAGCACCGGGGCCATAAGTCCACAGTAATTGGCTGGGACGTACTTCGCCGACTGGAGTTTTGTTATTGATGATCATATTCAATCCTCATCCTTAGTTGCAGGACGAGGCTTCCAATCGTGATCGTCCGTGATATGGCTCGTGTTCATGATCAGGCGCACCCCTGGCTCAACCTCCCGCATCGACATCGGTACAGTCCAGTTGTCCCAGGCTTGAAGTCCTGGTGGCTTGATCAATGCAACGGTCTTGTCTTTTTCAGGGCCGCGTTTCTCATACGCCAAGATCCGTCCGCCCTTGCTTACTTCTTTCGCCCATTCATCGGCGCGCTCTTTCAACTCGGTCTCAGCCAACTGCTTACGCGAATTGTCTTCAGCGACATTGCCCGCGCGAGTCGCCAACACCTTGATGGCATCGACGATCTCGGCCTGATTGGACATGCTCAATTGGCCAGCGCCTTCGTTCGGGCTGAAATTGTCGTACTCCAACCGCATCAAGCTCAACAGCGAGCCCGTCAGACCTCGATCCATCGCTCGCGGTGAGAACGGCGTTACCGATTGCGCCTCGACGTGTTTGTAGAATGTGGCGTGGTAATGCTCGAAGGTTTCGTAATGCGAAAGGTCGCGCGGTCTGGCCCATGTCAGCACCGTGCAGACTAAGCCCGGGAAGGAACGCCCGACGCGACTGGTGGCTTGGATGTACTCAGCCGTACCTTTGGGCTGGCCATTGACGGCCATCAGGCCGAGTCGATTCACGTCAACACCCACTGACAGCATGTTGGTCGCCAGTACCACATCGATGGCGCGCGTGTCACCTTCCTGCCAGCGGGTCACATACCTGCCGGTAGCTGTATCGAACTCAGACTTGAACTTGACCTCCAGATTGTCGAGATACTTGGGAATATCCTGACTCGATACGCGCGACGTCAGCTCACGAATGTTACTTATGCTGCGCTGTGCTAGCGCGGGGCGCTCCACCATGCTCATCTGTACGCGGTAGGAACGTGTCTGTACGTCATCCTCTGCCAGACGCTTCATCCCCCCCAGCTCACGCAGGGAGTTGAAGTAGCCCACCATAGTCATGTAGGGGTCGGCAGGCTCGCCAAAGTGATCGAACAGCTCTTGTGCCGCCGTCAGAAACGCAGTGTAGACTCGGATCAGCATCGCAGGGCGTGAACTACCGGGAGAGCACACACCGAGGTAGCGCCGCCCCGGTTTTTCCTCTATCGGGCGCTGCACCGAAAAGAAGTTGTCTTCCACGTCCAAGCCGTGCGGAGGAAACACCGAAACACGCCGCATGAAGACGTTGTTCACTTGCTCCTTGGCTTTGCGTACCGTTGCCGTGGAAGCGATGATCTTCGGCTTGACCGTCTTGCCATCAAGCGTCCAGCCGCACAGCTCATCGACAGCAGTTTCATACAGACCAACCATGGTGCCCAACGGCCCACTTATGAGGTGAAATTCGTCCTGAATAATCAGGTCAGGTGGGCGAATCGGGTTGATGACCTTTACCTTCGAAGTAGGAAAGCCTTTGCCCGCTTGGTGATTGCCATTGCAATCGGCGCCTTGCCAAAGCAGCCCGTGGCGCTCGCATTCCCGGCCTACACGACCAAACAATGTCCGCACCTGACCACGCCACGCCATCATGGCGAACTTGTCCACGGTGGCGATCATCATGGTGGGTGGGCGGTGATAAATCTCTTCGTCCACGACCAGCACCGGAATCCCCGGGTGCGGCTGCTTGATGGACTTTCCTTTGGAAAAATCGCAGCGGCCTTTGTTGTCGCCGCAATAGACGAAGGTTCGGCCAGATCTTTTATCGACTTCGACGTCCCGTCCCGGAGCCACCTCCGAGCCACACCACGGGCAACTGGTGAGCTGCGAGGGCGATGCCGCCCCGGCGTTGTATCTGCCAGGGTTGCGTACATCCTCAATGGCGCGATGGCTGTCCTCGGTCGTGCCCGGCGTGACCTTGTTGCCAACCCAGAGGCCGATGGTGAAAGGTTCGGTGCCGAGGGAATTGTCGCCCTTGTCCAGCGCCTCACGCCGCAACACCTCCATCGCACAAATCAATGCCGTAGCACGCTGGAACTGCTGCAGCGTCAACAGACGCAGGGTGTAGCGCATGATTACGGCCAAACCGCGTGAGCTGTCGTAGCCGCCAAGGTTGCCCTGCATACGTCGGATGGCCATGGTGAAGGCAGCTACACCCAAGTAGGCCTCGGTCTTACCACCGCCGGTAGGGAACCACAACAGATCGGCATAAGCCTCGACGGGCTGGACGCGATCTGGGTGACTCGGATCTGCCAGCGATGGAATCGAGAGGAGCAGAAACGCCAACTGGAATGGACGCCAGCTGCGGTTCTTCACCAGATCGAAGTTGTCGATGCTGACATTTTCACCCCGGCGCATAGCCAGTGCGTATTGGCTGCGCACGCGTTGCGTCGCCATCGAACGGTTAGCGAACCGGAAGGCCGCCAGGGCCTTCTCATTGGCTTTCAGCGTGTCGATGCCTTGTTGCAGACGCTCGCAGATCTCCTGGCAGCGATCCATCGCATGTTGCGACTGAGTGTCATAGCCAGTCACGTCGGTACCGATACGAGCACGCTGTTCTTCAATCCACGAGGTGTAGTCCTTGGTCAACATGTTCAAGGCGTCAACCAGCGGGTCAATGTCTAAGGTCGCCAGTCGCTGCATGTCGAGCAAGCCGCTGCTGACCATCTCGCGCATCGCCGGGCGATCGGAAGAGTCAAGGCCCGGTGTCTCCGTCACTTGCACTTCGTACTGCGGCATGACGGTGGTGCGGACTTCGGTGGCTAGCGACACGTCCTCTGCAGTTTCAGCATGGACGGCAACTCCATGGCCCATGGCGAACTCGACGCGATTGCGATAGATCATCTCCAGCGCTTCACGCTCGGGATCCACACCGTCTGTGCCTAGCACTGGCCTGCGCCGGAAGATGGCCCGTTTGGCGGCATCCTGCGCAGAACGAGCGATCAGCTCAGGCTGGAATACCCACGCCGTATCACGGTTGGTCTTCAATTCTTTCTGTGCATTCACCAGGAACAAGGTGACCAACCGATCTCCCTTGGCGCTCTTGGCTCGAATGGAACCCTGCACGCGCACTTCGGGAAACTTATTATCAGGAGCCAGATGTGGAATCACGCCTTCAGTCAACGGCAGTACGATCTTGCCGCCACAGGGAATGCGTTGCCACACTTTGGCTTTCTGTAAATTAGGTTTTATGAGGTCGTGCTCATCGCTCGGTACACGCTCGTATCTCCCCCAACGAGCTTCGATCTCGATCCGATCGGCATCCCCATCCACACAGAACGTCATACCGATGCTGCTGGGCACCAGCGACTGGTTACTGGCAGCATCAATCTCATCAGCCGAATCCGATTCCGGCTCCACCCTCCCGGTAGCCGTTCCAAACTCCGCACCGGGTTCGTGCCGACCGGGCGCCTTGGGCTCGGTGGGCTCCTCGGCCTCGTCATTGGCCAGCGGCCCGTCCAACCCCTCAATGCCGCCCTGTGCGGCCTCACGCGGGCTCAGCTTGCCTACCAAATAGCGATCCCGCACCCCCATATCGGCGATGCGCTCACGTGGACCACCAGCCGGGCCGAGCAAGTCGTCCATCACGGCCAGTTGCAGCAGCTCGCGGATATAGGCCTGATCCTCAACAGTAGGCACCTCAGCGATGCTCTTGTTCAATGCCCTGGGAAGCGACTCCAGAAAATCCGCCCATTGGATGCGACCAACGCCGCCAGAGGACGGTGGGGTGAGTGACATAAGACCAATAGAAACCGCCGAATCAACCAACAGCATGCGATCGAAGTAAATCATGGTTGCTTCCAGATCGGAACGAACCCGCATCACCCTCCCGACTCGCGTGATGTAGCCAACAGCGCTCAGGATCAACACCCAATCGTCATCGGCGATGGCTTGATACAGCGAGCGTTCACCCCTCAGCCTCAATGTGTAGGGGGCCAGCGTTGGATCTAAGGAAAGAGCATGATCAACGGCGATCCATGCATTTGGTGTTGTCGTCATATTCTTCAACCTCGATTCACGGGGTAAACTTCGACCCGCGAGAAATACGGATAGATGCGGTAGCACTTCTTGAAGATCTCGAACGGGTTCTCGTCCACGTCCGACTTTGGCAACTCGAAGCCCATCGTAGTCTTGGCATCAACGCTCGATTCCACTGTCAGCCGCTCTTGAGTCGAAAGCGCGTGCAGATCAAGACGATGCGGAGCATCATCCGTCGCGTAGAACTCCCATCTCTTCAACAGGTCTTCTACGGCCTTGCCGTACTTCTTGGAAATGATGACTGCGGTGGTAATCATCGCCTGGCCCTCGGCGTAGTGCGTAGCATGCGCCCAAACGATCCGACGATCCGACGATCCCGAAAACTGAGCGCTTTCTTCTGCGGCGTGGCCTGGACTTGAATCATGATGTCCCTCCGTGCTGGCTTTCTCGGTGACCGGGCTGGATGCGATAGCGTGCCCCACGCCTCTCGCCTTGGCGTTCGATTCTCCTGTCCGCGATCAGGGCATTGATCGCGGCGCTCCATTGGCTGTCAGTGATACCGATGGCAGCGACGAGGTCGGCTTTGGCGTGCCAGCCGGGATGCGCTTTCAGATATTCGGCAATTGCGTGGGACGGGCCAATGGCACTTTCATTGCCCGGAGCAGAGTCGAAGTCGAATGACGGCTGTTGCGTGGGCACGTTCTGAGTGCTCGCAGTGCGAGGTTTGCGGGCCACGAAGCCAGCAGCTTTTCCGTGTAATCCTTGGGCGACTTCTTCACCGTAGCGCTGTCGGTTCAGCTCCGACAGCCGCCGCAGCACTTCGACGCGCGCAGCTTCCGAGATGGTGAAGCGGACGCGATCGTTTTCCGGGAGGTATGGTACTTCGTGGAAACCGTGTCCGAGGTCTAGATCTTCCCAGCCGTAGGCATGCACGACAGCCGCGTCCATTTCACGCTGCAATGCACGCAACCGTTCGATGCGAGGATCGCGTTCGGTGTCGGTATGAAAGCGGTTGTAGAGCTTGGTAAGACCGATGCGATCGGCTTGCATGACTTCAATACGCGCTTGATCGAGCCGATTCCCCAAGTCATCAAGCGAGCCATCTGGTGCATCATGAAAACCAACAGGGAATGAGAACGGTTCGAGCGCATCCGTTGGGCTATATCGCAAGTCATTCTTCAGTCGCGAAGCGTGTTGCCACGCGAATACCGCATGAATATTTGATTGAAGTAGTGCGAGATCTCTATCTCTCTTTGCTGAAAAAACGACAGTGGCATCTGAAAAAATGATGCCTGTTCTGACAAATGAGAATGCTAGCGTCTTGCTTACGCGCGTAACGACCAACACACGCTCTGATCGCATAGCCGCCGGATTCCAGTCTGGCGGATGCTTTTCAAATTTATGTCCAAAACCAATGGTGTGATACAGATTTGGAACAGCTTCGGAATAATGCCACCAGCGATCTCTATACTTTGCCCGATTGAGCTTTTCACGAACCGGTTTAACGAGAGAAAGAACTCGCTCATAAGGTTTAACGTATGCTTTGGCGCGCTCTTCACTCCAGTCCCAAAAATTGATTACAAAGCGACTCGGGCGCTGTTCCGGATCAGAATTTAGGTCGCTACCGTTGAGATAAGGAAAGATCACCTCTGAGTTTTTAGGGTCGGCGTCTAGCATTTGCTGAGCTTCTTCGGGCGTGAGAATAAACCCCATGCCGTTGACAACCGATCCGATGAAAGTAATTCCTACATTAGCTTTTAGCCGCTGAAGACTCCAATCTTCATGGCCCGACAAAAAAGCTGATATGTAGGGCACTTCCACGCCGTGCAGACTGCGGGAGCCATCCCATTTACCCTTTCGCACGTGGACACGGCTAGTGACAACCGCAGCGGCTCCTGGCCAAGCCTCGTTGGGATAAGCAGAATGTATAACAGCACCAGTTTTGAGCATTTCCTCAAGACCGACTTGACGCGTATCACCCTCGGCAATTGTGTTTACTGCAAGAAGGCCAAAATGCCCATTGTCGCGAAGAAGCGAAAAAGAGCGTAGAAAAAAATACGCAACCAAATCAGCGCTTCCAACTTTTCCCCCAGCTACATAAATAACAAGCCAATCTCGGAAAGCTGTTCCCGCAGCGCCTGTTATCCGCTTTCCTCCTAAGAACGGTGGATTGCCCACCATGCTGTCAAAACCGCCGCGCTCGCAAGCGAATACCTCGGGAAACTCCAGTGGCCAATGGAAAGGCTGGCGGGCTGGCTTGTCGGCGGGCAAATCGGTTGAGAGCGTGAGGAGGGATCGTTTGCGAATGGCATCAAGTGAACTCGTGCTGCCATCAACAGCTTGGTCCGCCAAAATTGCAAGCGATGCAAGCCCATTTTCTAGGGCTGAAGCATTGAGCCCTGTTGCGAAAATATCACCGATAAACGCATCAGCGATGCTTTCCGGTACCTTGAGCCTGCGGCGAGCATCCGCATCCAGATGTGCCATGGCCTCCACATCGCGAATGTCGCGGATCGGCACTTCGCGCAGGCGTATCCGCAGCTCGATAGCCTCACGCACGGCCTGCTCGATATTCTGCCCGAATAGACGTAACTGACCTTGACTAGTGGGGCTCATCGAAAGCTGGGTGAGCTGATCTAGCCGATGGATGCCCAACAAGCTGTCGCCGCAGCGCAGGTTATGGTCCAGGAAGCCAAATGGGCGCCCCTTAGCTAGGGTCACCAGCCAAATAGAGAGCTTGGCAAGCTCGACCGCCAACGGATTCAAGTCTACGCCGTACAGACACCGTTCGGCGATGAGCCGGCGGGCTGTCACAGTGCGAGTCTCAGTGTCGCGGGACAGAAGCTCTTTGGCAGTTCCCACATCCAGAATTTCACCATCCACGCTTACAGATTTCCCCGAAGCCTCGACCAGTGACCAGGCTTCAACAAGTCGATCTGCCAACCAGCGGCAGGCTTGTACCAGAAATGCTCCCGATCCCATGGCTGAGTCACATATCTTGAGGTCAAGCAGATCGGCGGGGGATTTCAATACCCATCGATCACGAGGCAATCCCTCTGCCGGTCCGACATAGGCCACCGGAGTGAGGGTTTCGGCAACGATCGCTTCGGTCAGTGATTTCGGCGTGTAGTGCGTACCGGTTTCGCGCCGGTCGGAACCGGTAGTGACGATGAAAGCACCTGCGGGATAGACCAGTGGATAGCCCCATGGATCGGTGCGCAGCAGATGGGCATAGGGTTTGACGCGGTCGCGGAGTTTGGTGTCACCTTGGCAAGCGGTCAGCAGGCGGTCTGCTAAGGTGTCATCGACCGGCTTGGTCAGATCGTTGCGCACCCGGCTGGCAGAGCTGCCGGAGCGTTCTTGCAGCAACTCAGCCAAGTGCGTTGTACCATCCAGACGTGCCGAATCCAGCTCGGCCAGCTTAACCCATGGCGTCTTGGCGCTCTTGGTTGCATCCAGCTCCAGCGTGACTTCATCGGTGCGCTTGACGGTGCGTTCGAGCAGACCTTCATACACGTAGCCAATCTGCTCGACATCCAGTGCGCGGTAGGACAGTGTGCGACCCTGGAATTGCTGAATGGCTTCCAACAACAAGAGAACGGTGCGGTTGTCGATGGGCAGGGGTTTAGCTGCATCGGTGCGCCAGTCCGAGCCTTTCGCCCGACCTTCAAGAAAGGGGAAGCGGTCGGGATCGAATAGCGAGCCGCCCAGTGCGGGCAGCCGTAGGTTTTCGTGCTTTATGCCGCCAAACACCGCGCGGAAGATCGCCAACAAGCGCGACCACGCATCCCAGCGGCGCTCAAGAATCTCTTCGGATTCCTTGCGTAACTGCATGCGCAAAGTAGAGAGCGCGTAGTTGGCTTCATAGCGTTCGTCGCCCATCAAGAGCAGGCCACGCTCCTCGGCGGAGAGCAGGAACACCAAGCGCATCATTACCGTCAGAGCGGCTTCATAAAGCTCGGGCTCCTTGACGTCGTACAGAAGTTCTCGATTGCGATCCTGGTCGGCTTTGTCGAGCGTCTGGATCAACACTTCAACGGCACGGCGTACTTGCTCACCAAGCGCATCGGTGACTTCGTCCTGGAACCTCAGGGAGCGATCGAACAGTGCAGGCAGTTGTTCGGACTCATCGACAAAGAAACGACGAATGCCGAGCAGGTGCACAAAGGCCTGTAAGGTGATGGGCTCCTGGCTCCAGATACGGGCAAACCAACTTGCAAAGGTGCTGACGGCACCCACAGGGGCATCCACCAACATCCAACGCTCGCCGTTGGTCAACAGCCCAAGCCGGCAACCGAGTGCACGGCATAACTGCACCATGCGATCAGCGGGAGTGGCAGCCCAGCCGTCTCGCTTCAGGGTGGCATCGAGATCGACATCCTGTGCATATGTCTGGATCAGCAGCAGCGGCTTGTTGGCACGTTGCTCATCAATTACTGCAAGATCCGGCGACAGCGTTGCGCTATATTCAGGCAAGCTGGCTTGTAGATTTAGGGCGCACCAGTCAGCGCGTTTTAGAACGTCGCCTCTGCCAACTTCATCAAGTTCAAGGCCCCGCGACAGCACTTCGTCAATCCACGCCACGTGCAATTCGGCGAACTGCGCGTCTTCCAGCTCCAGCGCTTCGCACCATTCCTCGTAAGCTTGGCGTAGACGTTTGCGCTTGATGCCATTGAGTTCCTCCAGTCCTTGCGGGAGGGCTTCCTTTAGAACAGGAACGGCGAGGAAAGGGCCGGAGATTTCGATCAACGAAAGCCAATCCTCATGCGCACTAATCGTACTCATACGGCACCTCCCTGAACTGCCGATTCAGGCACGAGAAAGACCACGGCGACCGGGAATGTGCGGTCATTGAGTTTAGCGTAACGGGTTTCGATGGCCTCGGCCTCCTGCTGGCGCTCGACTGGAATGCGAACGAGGCGCGCCTCCAGTGCGGCGGTGTCGCGCCTGATCTGTATTCTCTCGTCTTCCGAGAACAATGAGAGCTGCTCCGGCTGTTGATCTTTTTTCAGTTCGGCTTGAATGGCTTTTTCCAGCTCATCAAGCACAGTGCCGATGTCAGCCACTTCCAACTGCTTACGGGATTGAAGGGTGTTGGTCAGGAATTTGAGCCTGTCTTTAGAGCGTGCGTCGACCGACTGCAGGATGGAGCTCTGCGCTCGGTCGAAACGCACGCGGATGGCATCAAAAAAGGTGTCTGCAGCTTTCAGTGGCTTGGCCTGATCCAGCCACTGCTGGACCTTGGTGACGCCTTCTTCACGGCGAAAGTATTTGTCCCCTAGATAGCCACCTGCCACAGTCAGCTCTTCGTGAAGGCGATGATGGTTACCACCGGTGACGACCAGCCGCGAGATGACGACCACGGCGGGGCCATCAATCAGGGCATCCGGTACCGAACGCACGGTTACTCGATGCAGTTTCTTCACATCGTCCTGCGCCCAGACCTCGGCGCGTAGCAAGCGCAGGCTCATCTGTACCAATCGATGGTTCAGGTGAACCAGCACCACATCGTCACGCCCGGTTGCGACATCGTGATCGAAGGTGATGGGTCGAATCTGCAGTGTATGGGGGTGTCGCAAGCCTTCGAGGCAACGCGCCCACGACCCAGAAAGGGTGGGCATCTTGAATACGGTTCCCGCCGGGGCATCAGCCAAGGCAAAGGGTTCGAGCGGCGGGCGGCCTGCCAACTCAAGGCCTGTCTTGACTGCAATTCGAATGTGCTCTGGCGTGAGGTGAAAATCCTGCTGCGTGGTCATGAGCCGTTCGTGCAGCTTGGCGACGCGGTCTTTCAGTTCGCGCTCGGCGCGCACGAAGCGTTTGGCCTGAGCAATCTTGGCTTCTGCCAAGCGAGTGTCGAGCTCTTTGAGCGAGCCTTCGATCAACCCTGACATCTGTGGCGCGATGACCGGGTTGACGCTACCCATATCCGCCCGCATGGATTCGAGCTTGCGCAGCGCCCGGATGATGTCCTCGCCATGGCCACCAATGGTGGCTTCTTCTTGTTCGCCGCCATCGACAGGGTGCCAGATCAACACCTCCTTCTGGCGCTGACCGTGTCGGTCGATACGGCCGTTGCGCTGCTCCATCACATTGGGGTTGTAAGGGATCTCCAGATGGATGAGGCAGTTACAGTAGTTCTGCAAGTCAATACCTTCGGATGCGGCATCAGTGGCCAGCAGGATGCGAACTGCTGAATCCTTGGGCGAGGTCTGGAAGGCCGCTTTGACTTTCTCACGTTCGTCCTGCGCCATGCCGCCATGGAGGATGGCCAGTCGGTCGCCACCGAAATCATGGCTGGCCAGGATCTGGTGCATCCACTGCTGCGTGGTGCGGTATTCGGTGAACAAGATGACCCGACGATCATTCCATCGACCGTCGGTTTTGATGTTGGCCGTCAGCCAGTCGAGGATAGCCTTGGCTTTAGCGTCGACTTGGTTCTTGGCCGATTGAGCCCACAGCCGCAGTTCATTCAGCGTTTGTTGCTGGTCCTCCGTCAGTGGTTGCGCACGACGTGAGGCCTCTTCAACAGCCTCGGACTGCGCGTTTTCGACCTCTAAATCGTTTGCATAGTCTTCGTCGACCCGCAGGATGGCTTTGCGCAAGATGCGGTCGGCCATCGCATCTTTGTCTTTGCGCTGCTGGCCATTGGTCAGACTGGTGATGTGCTTCTCAAGGGTAGACGCGAAGGCGGCGGGAGAGGAAAAGAGCCGTTTCTTGAGCAGTTGGTTCAAGAACGACGTACCGAAAGCATCGCCAGCCTTTTTGGCATCCTGCTCTCGGCTCGCGCAGTAGTCGTTCAGCTTCTTGTGAATGACACGCTCTTGTGTTGAGTACGAGGTCGGCAGCGCTTGCAGCTTGCGCTGCGCATAGAGCGGCTTGCCTTCAGCATCGACCAGATCGCTTTTGAGGCGACGGATCATCACCTGGCTCAACTGTTTTTCATCGGGCAGAATGTTTCTGGCGAAGCGTTGATCATCGAGCAACTCAAGCAAAGATGTGAAGGACTCGGTGTAGCCGTTGTGCGGTGTAGCGGTCAAAAACAGGCGATGCTGAAAGTGTGGACTTATGGTGCGAATGAAGCGCGTGCGCTGGCTCTCCAGCGCGTAGTTCGCTCCAGCGG
>Ga0213829_1001960_pt1 | contig 13981 bp, 11 predicted proteins | sample MC6MC0896MG_FD_180665 | JGI IMG/M metagenome (GOLD analysis project Ga0213829, IMG submission 180665) | Enriched soil aggregate microbial communities from Iowa State University, Ames, United States - MC6-MC0896-MG | ecosystem: Environmental > Terrestrial > Soil > Unclassified | place: USA: Iowa...
TATCTTAGATAAAATATTAAGCGACTTGAACCAACAGGGAAGAATCCAGAAGGCAGGTCGTGGTTTAAGGGATTAAAGATCAATCAACAAATGAAGAACTTTAGTAAATATTCAGTTTTTGCTTTGGTATCCGTATTTTTCTTTTCTTGTGGAAATGCAAAAAATGAAAAAGTGGAGGCTGCCACGATAGGACCGGTAGCTGCGGCGACGGACAGCCTTTCTAAAGCTGCGGCACAATTGGGTAAAATAGAATTTGCAGAGTCGGCTTTCGATTTTGGTCAGGTCAAAGAAGGTGCAGAAGTGAAACACACATTCGTATTGAAGAATACGGGTGATGCGCCGGTTATTTTGTCCAAAGTGAACGCTTCTTGTGGCTGTACACAGCCTGAGTTTTCAAAAAGCCCAATTTTACCGGGAGGAACATCGGATATCCGTGTGACTTTCAAGAGTGAGGGACAGGTAGGTAAGCAGCAGAAGATCATCACGATTCAATCGAATGCTTCCAACGGTATGACGACTGTTCAACTAAAGGGCGAAGTATTACCGAAATAACACATTATTAAACGATATAATAACAGATGAATACAGTATTATTACAAGCAGCAGGTGGCAGTAACATGATGAGTTTTTTACCAATGGTTTTGATCATTGTGGTATTTTATTTCTTCATGATCAGACCGCAGATGAAGAAGCAAAAAGACCATAAGAAATATATTGAAGAATTGGGCGTAAACTCTAAAGTCGTTACTACTGCGGGCATCCACGGACGCATCGTAGAGGTATCTGACACGACGTTCTTGGTCGATGTAGGTTCAGGCGTAAGAATTCGTTTTGACAAGTCTGCCATTGCTTTAGATGCTTCAAAAGCTGCTAATGCAACGGAGAAAAGCGCTTCATAAGGTTTTTTCTTTAAAAAATTTAAAGCCAGTCCCTTTTTGAGACTGGCTTTGTTATTTCATACTATCTAGCGCTGCCATGTTACGATTATGCTGGCTATACTGGGTATTTTATGTTCTTAGTTGGAGGCGTAGATTGTTTTATATAACTCCGCAATAGGTTGAATTTGAAAAATCGCCATCTACGGTATCCCATATACCGACATAAATGTGGTAATCGTGGTTTTTTCTACTTATTCCATCAAATTGTACGGTACAGGCTCCTTGTCTCACTTCTGCGATTGACGTTCTCAGATGAGATTCACCATATAAACCAACCAATGCCAGGTTGAGTTTGTATGTGCTAGCGTCATATTGATCATTGGGAGTCCATTTGAGATCAATCGTATCACCGTGAAGGCTAACTTCGCAACTGGTCAATGGCGTCAACTGTCCTGCAAATACAATCAGTTTCTCGGGATTGACAAAAGGATTTTTTTCCGAATCCAATTCCAGGGCTTCCTTAAAAATATGGCGCTGAGCCAATTGGAAAGCACCTATTCGACTTCCTTTTTTCGCTAAAAACTTGTAACCAAAATCAAGTATCCCCCGATTGTCACCGGCAAATCTTCCGGCAACTTTTTGCTTTTTTCTATTCAGTAGTTCTGACTCGCTTGGAGGGGAAGTGCGTTTTCTTTTCGGCCCGCGAACAATATTTTGACCATTTAATATATAAGCACTAACAGAGCCAAATTTTCCGGTAATTGGACCATTAGGCCCGTTTTGTAAAATCGCCATAGTCTTTATTTTTATTGTTTATAATTGCTGGTATCTAACTTATTACCAAGTTAATACCAAATTATGAATTAAAAGTGAAGTAACACTATTTTTACAGCGTATTAATAGGGGGTTAATAGGGATTTACCCCTGTTATACCCCTGCTAACCCCCTGTTAAACCCCTGTATTTACCCTATTAATTGAGAAGTTGGTAATAAGCAATTGTTATCTTGTACCTAACATGGTGAGGAGCATTCCTATAGATACTTTGACTTTCAAAAGTGATTTTAGCTTTAGGAATCATCAACCGAGGTAAAATTGAAAGCGTTACTAGTGAAAATAATTTTTTGTAACTTAATGGCTTATGCAATCAATTATGAAAATAAATATTGACACTCGGGACAAGGGACTGACTGTATTAAGTATCCTTGTTGTATTAATGATATTGGCGATGTTTTTTGGAGAAATGCTCGATCGGTCGCTATATTATTGGAGCCATAGCTAATACGGAGGGAGCTAAAACAGGTCACTATGCGTACCTGTCCTTGTAAGTGTGATAAGCTTAATGGTTTCATTTTGTTCCCATATCAGCAGCCAATCTGGCTGAATATGGCATTCCCAAAAGCTTTATAATTACCAGTTAACTTATGGGGCTTGTATTTTTGTGAAAGCATACCTTGTTCAACCAAAGTGGTAACTAGCTCATTAAGTAGTCCCATATCAAAACCACGTTTTTTTGCTAATTTGATGTCTTTTTTGAACTGTCCGGTTTGCTCTAATGTATACACTATGAAAAAAGCTCCTTTCTGAAATCTGTAAGTGATATTTCTGATGTTTTACCGGATTTGGCGTCTTTTATCGCTTGTTCAGTTTCTTTATTGTACCGGGGCTCTTGAATTTCTACAAAAGGTAGCGTTTTAAGGTATTCGTAAAAAGCTTTTGCTTGTTTGCTCCGTTTGTCTATTTTTACTGTAATTTCCATCTTTACTCTTGTTATTGATGCTATATCAAAGTTACAAAAAATAAAATATGATGGCGCGAATTATGATTTTAAATAGATCTACTATATTAGTAACGAGATTAGTTGAATAGTGATGTTTTTTATAATGTTCACTTTATCAATTTGACAGAATTTTAGTTTTATTTAGTGTATATTTAATTCCATAATAAACTGTTTTTTCTGAAAGCTGCTATGTTAGATTGTTCGTTTATAAACCAATGATAAAGCTGATCTTCCAATTCTTTAGTTTTGTTATTTTGTTTAATTTGTTTGTAACGGTATGTCTGGTATTTCAAATGCCTGGTTTTGTTGAGCGGCATGGGGCAGTCTCTCTTGTGCTCTTTTTTTGGTTTAAAGTAATCGGTTCAGTGCTATCTTTTGGTGGAGAATATGTTTTTAATCTTCGAAAAAAGCAGCTTTTTTTATCCAACATAGGATATTCTCCTATAAAAATACTAAGTGGCATTTACCTAATTGATTTCACATTTTATCTTTTTCTATGTGTATTGATCGTAGTCTATATATAGATAGTCTTTCTTTCAGTCGAGGTGGAAGAGTAATACTTTCGGGGGTATATCTACAGGTGCCAAGCAACAGAGTCGTCGGCATATTGGGGCGAAATGGAAGCGGAAAGTCGACATTAATGAACTGTATCTTTGGGAGCAGCAGGCCCGATTTTGCTTTTATGAAGTGCGATGGAAAGGTCTTTAAACGGGGGGATCTTACAAAGGAAATTACATATCTGCCTCAACACGGATTTGTACCCAAAAGCTTGTCCGTTCGTAAATGTATTGAGCTTTTTGATCTTCAAAATTCGCTTTTGACTGAAATTCCAATCATTCAGCAGCATATGCATTTCAAGTTTGGGAACCTTTCTCTTGGATTCGCCAAGCTATTTGAAGATCTTTTGATATTGTACTCCAATGCAAATTATTCACTTTTTGATGAACCCTTTGTAGGGCTAAGTCCGTTGTATATCGAGTTGTTTAAGGAGCATCTTCATCATAGGAGACAACATAAAGGGATTTTAATTTCTGATCACTATTATCATGATGTCATGGATGTTAGCGATGAAATGTATCTGATGAAAGAAGGCTCGTTATTAAAAATCAAGGATAAAGAGGACCTTGTATTGCATCAGTATTTAAATATGTTTGATTAATTGTTATCGCGTAATCAGCTTTTTTGTTTGCATAGCTATTTTCACTACAATCTCATTGTTTTATTGATAGGTATACCTGTTGACATAGAGATGTCAGTTCAGCTGGCTAATTTTAAGCAAAAGAAAACATTATGAGCAATCTAAAACTGTTTGACGGACAACATTGTGAAACTACAGCGACTGGAACGCTGCTGCGACAGCTCGGGATTGAACTTTCCGAACCCATGCTTTTTGGACTCGGGGAGGGGCTTAGTTTTATCTATTGGAATATGAAAACAATGGATTTCCCTTTTTTGGGTGGGCGTATCAAAACCGATCTGTTGACAAAGAATCTCTGTAAAAACCTTGGTCTGGAGCTTACTGTGCGAGAAACTACGTCAAAAGTAAAGGCCTGGCAACAGGTTAAACAGCTTTTGGATGGGGGGCAAATCGTTGGCCTCAAACTTGATGCCTATTACCTGGAGTATTTCACTAATCCATTCCATTTCGCTGGTCACTATGTTGCGGTTTACGGCTATGACGACCAAAACGCTTTTTTGGTCGATACCAGACAGCAGGGTGGGGAAGTTAAAACCTCGCTCGAAAGTTTGACTTTGGCGAGAGCTGAAAAGGGGCCAATGGCTTCCAATAACTTATACTACACCATACAGCGAACGAATGAAGACTTTGACTTAAAAAAGTCTGTCATTACCGCTATTGTAAACAATGCAAATGAATACCTGAATCCGCCCATTACAAATATTTCTTACAAGGGAATTCTGAAGACGAGCCAGGAGCTTATAAAATGGTTTAATAGGAGTAAGGATATCGGTGCTGAATTTAAAATGGCGGCCAATCTGATGGAAAAAGCAGGCACCGGAGGTGCGCTGTTCCGAAATTTATATCGCGATTTCCTAAAAGAAAGTTATGACTTGCTTCAGATTGAGCAACTTCGTGAGGCACATCAAGAATTTGTGGAAATAACTTTGTTATGGGGATCCGTTTCAGACTTATTTTATCAAATCAGTGAGACAGCTCGGGTTGGGTACATACAGCAAGCTTCGGAGATATTCAAAATCATAGCTGATAAAGAGAAAAGGGTAATGGAGCGACTGGGTCCAGTTTTTGAAGATATTCGAAGTCTTGGTAAGCTTCATAAGGATCGGCGATTTCGGCGTCAATGATGTTATCGTCAGGATTTAAAGTATGGGTCAACCAATGATTAAGTATAAATTTTCATTCGGAAATCGGTCGGTGGCTGAAAAGGTCGGTGAAAAATAGGTGTTCCGAATAGATTTCGGCCGGGCTCAGATAATTGATATTGCCTGATATCTTTCCCTTCTGTCATTTATCCATGAGGAGAACTGCAGGTTGGGATAATAGCTATCAATCGTATAATTGAGAAAAGACTGTTCTCTAGGGCAGATTACCAGGTGAACACAAATCATCGGTAACTCTTTTTCTCCATTCACTGTATTCGAGCCATGCCCAGTTCAGTAGTGTATAGAGGTTGCTAATGACCTCATCTAGGCCAACCGATTGTATCTCAGGAAATGTTTTTTTTTCAGTTGCAGCTGAAAACAGAAGTCCAAGACTCTCCCGTAGGCGATTTGTGCTTTTTAGAAAATTGATATTGTATTTGATACGGCGGATCTCTTAACGGTAGTCATGGATTATATGCTTCTGATCAGTAATTGTTTTGTTTTTCATACAATTTTATTTCAAATGTGCTAAGCTGATCCAAACAGTTCTTTTCGATAGTTGATTCATGTTAAATACAGTTTATGGTGCGTTTAATGCATGGGCACCTCATTTGAATAAAGCAAATGACCATGGTATTGACCATATACTGAACCAATTTTTTTTGTATAAAATCAGTTAATGATTGTATTCCTCCAAATGGAGATATTTTTGTATATTGACTGCTGAATATTTGTTAACTTTGGATTATGAGTACAACTAACAATATAAACCATATCGGAAGAAAGATCGGTTGTATCCGCGAACTGCGTGGCATGAAACAGGAAGCATTGGCGATTGAGCTTGGAGTAAGCCAACAGACGGTATCCAATATCGAACGGAGTAGTACGATTGAAGCTGAATTATTAGCACAGATTGCCAAAATACTGGGGGTTACTCCAGAAGCGATTGAAAATTTTAGTGAAGAAGCTGTGTTTAATTATTTCAATAGTTTCCATGACAATAGCGGTGCAGGAGCATTTAGTTCTCATTCCGCCTTTAATTTCAATCCATTGGATAAACTCATTGATGCATACTAAGAGAACAAAAGCTTTATGAGCGCCTGCTTGAAGCTAAAAAGTCCAAGCTGGAATACTTGGAAAAATTGCTGAACGCGAACCGTCCGGATATTGGTTAATGATGTTGTTTCACTGGAAGATACAGAGGTGTTTTCCAGTGATGTATGTTCTTTTAGGGATATCCCAGTTTCCAGTAGATGGTAGACCACCAGCAACTGTCATTAGGTGTATTTTTATAATACAAGTATATGTATCCTAGTTATATTCCTGTTTCGGATATTATAGCCAAAAAAATGACAATTCCAGCATTGTATATATGAAATTCATAAGTGCCTGGAACAAATAATTTTGAATATTTTTACCCAGTGAATTCCGATAAATCAGTCTCATTTATAAAAGAATGGTAGAATTTTTTAAACTTATTTCAACCGGTTATTTCCAAATTCAATTTTGTATGATTAATTCAGAACGCCAATTACTATACCTAATTCTGAAATTTCCAATTTGTTCAACTTAAAAAAAAATAAAATAATTCGGGACATTTTTTAGCTCTGTCCGTCTATATAGATAATTGACGTCTTTTTTTGATAATTTAGACGAATTTGTTATTCTTAATTAAGAATATTATATTTTCGACGTTGTCTTATATTGCTTAGTCTGATCTTGTTAAGAGATTTTTGGCAATCTAATGAAATCTAATGATTGGTGTTAGATTAGGTTTGCCTAGAATTCGCAATAATGAATATAGTATTTTATTAACCAATTATTTTATGAAAAGAGACATCGATAGTTTTGTTCTGAGGTTACGGTTTCCTCTGATTCTACAAACAATTTTTCTCCTAGGTGATATGTCGAGGCGGTGGGATAATATGGTTGCAGGCTTGAGCCTGAGAATATATCAGAACTTACAACCAAAGATATATTTAGGACCCGATCAGTCAGATTAGGGTGGCCGTTATTGATCATTGTATTTCCTTGTAATGGCAGTGAACGATTTTTATTATATAGTTATTATAACCATATTATCTTATGATTAGAACCATTTTTTATCTTTCATGGGTACTTCTTCTTCTGGATATACCATGTATTTTGTATGGACAGAATTCTGATCTTACATCGCGTAGGGTACCTGCTGCATCGGCAAGTGGCATGAGTAAAGTTGTTGATGTTCCCGTGGATCTACATACGGGAATTCCTAACCTTTCGATACCCATTACTGAAATTGACATTTCAGGATTTAATTTGCCCATTAGTATCGGTTATATTGCTTCAGGGCTTAAGACTGAGGATGTGTCTTCGAATGTTGGGGCGGGGTGGGTACTCCGCGCAGGAGGACAGCTTAACAAGCTGACTGTTAAATATCCCGACGAGGGGATTGAAGCGAATTTCCCCTTAAATGATGGCTTGACACAAATCACTGATGGTTTTAACAATGTCCTTATTCCCAATCCCCTTAATAAAAAAAACTGGAAGTACCAGAACGATCTGCCAGATGTATATAGAGCCGTTGCGCCGGGTCTCGATTGTCGTTTTTCAGGGGTGCAAACCATCGCACCCAAGAAAAGGATTAAAATCGTTAGAACAGCAACAGATCGGTTTATCTTGACGAATACTGAAGGAATCCAGTATACTTATTCTCTGGCGGAAGACAGTAGTCTAAATCATTTAACACAGATCGAGCTACCAAATGGACGAAAGGTGCTTTTTGAATATGAATCCTTTACTGTGGATATGCCTGGGGTAAATATGAAGGAGACCTATTATCAGATTCAGGGAACAGAGCTGTCGGATTTTGCGGATGATGGCCTTGAAGGAGCTTCCAGTTCCACTACAAGACGCTCTTACCGACTGAAAAAAATCATATTCTCAGGAGGGTATATTGATTTTGTTTACGAAAAGGAACGGATGGATCTTCTTGGTGCCTCCATGCTAACCGCTATCAGACGATATGATAAGGTCGACGCAATTTATTATAAACGTACAATCGACCTAAAGTTACACCAGAGTTATTTTATCAGTGGGGTGACAGATCCTGAGCAGAATAAAGGTAGTAGCGAAAAGTTTCGCTATCTTTTCTATCACCTTCGTCTAGACTCGCTTTCATTCATAGGCTATTCGGGATCGCAGACTTATGGTTTTAAATACGATGGAACAACACTTCCTCTGCAGAATTCCTTGTCTCAGGATCATTGGGGATATTATAATGGTCAGGATAACCATAGCTTGATTCGATCCTTCATCCGCAAGGATGGGAGCATGTCCTCCTATAGTAACCGGGAGAGCAATGCTGCTTTTGCACAGGCAGGTATCCTTAAAGAGATTACATATCCTACAGGTGCCAAGCAGATTTTTGAATACGAACTGAATTCCACAGAAACACAGTTCCCTGGTTATAGCTCGACCTTTAATGTTCCTTGGTCAAATCACAAGGGCGTAAAAATACACCCTATCCCGATAATATCGTCTCCGGTTTCTCCCGAACGTTTTTCTGGTTTTAACCTTGAGATTAGGGGGGGCGGGGCAAGTCCAGGGGAGGAGAGTGTCTCCTTTCAAATAAGCACAAAAAAACGGATGGCTGGTCATCCAGTATATGTGAGCCTGAGCATCGTACCGTTATCTATTGCTGGAGATGCTAATCGGATACGTTTGGATACTATTGTTACGATGTCGGGAACTGGGGTCTTCGGCTCCGTTGTTTTTGACAAAATATTGCCAATAGGATTATACCGTATCTTGTGTGGCAAGCTCGATCGGGATGGCATAAATTATGGAGTTCAGGATGGAGATCTCTTTATACCCGCGGAATTAAAAGTTATTACTGGTACCTATTCTCCAGTTGTGCAGCCTACCACGGGGCTTGCTTACCAGTATCCTGCCGGAGGTCTTCGGATAAAAAAAATAACCTTAAGTGATGGTAAGAGCACGGATCAAGTACAGACATTCTCTTATCAGCAGTTTCTGTCCCCAGCCCGATCAAGTGGTAGCTTCGGTGCTCTTCCTGATTATATTGAGACCACTTCTGAAATTTATATCCCAACAAAGCAGCTTGCTTATCAAGCAAGTGTCGAAAAAGTGTATGTACTGAGCTCCACATCTTATAGGGATTTTATTTATATTCCGAAGTTGCCAGTAAAGATCGACGATGCAGAGGAAACGGTTGTCTATTTTAATGCCTTTAAACCTGTACTTCTCCAGCATGATAATCCTGTATTTTCGTACTATCTGGAATATGAACCACGTCAATTTGACGTCCGTCAAGCCTCGAACAACAAGGTGTCTTCACGGTTAGTTGAATCTTATGTAGGTTATTCCAACGTGACCGTGGATTATGGGGGAAATGGTAAGCGCGAGTTGACCTATTCAAATAGTGGAGAAGCTTGGCAACGGGGACTACTATTGTCCGAAAAAATCTATTCCATGAAAGATGGAAATTATGTGGCAATAGCTGAATCTAACAATAGTTATACAATTGATAACAATGGCTATGTTCTGGCATCTACAGTAAAGACCAGCTTTTCAGCAATACCCGGAACACCAGCGGTAAGTGAGAGACAAGAGTACAATTATCGGCACACCAACTTTTCCGAGCCTTCTCGTATTGTGAGGATCAGTTCCGAAGGTGATTCCAGTGTGACGGAACGACGCTATGTGATTGATTTTCCAGGACTTGGACAGGGCAATGATCTAAGCAAGGGAATTGCTAATTTATTTAGTAAAAATATGCTTTCGACTGTTGTGGAGCAGATCAGCTACCAACGAAGTTCACTGGGAACCCGTACAGGGATGCATTCAGAATTTACCGAATTCCTTCCAGGCCAACCTGTCACGCGTCGAATATTAACTACAGACGGGATTGCAGATCCTTCGAGTTTTCAGTTGGCAAAAGTTACAGCCGGAAATCTTGTGCGAAATAACGGCTATCGGTCACTGTTGGAATTTACCAAGCATGACTTTACAGGCAATGTATTGGAACAGCGCAGTACCTCTGGTGTTCTACAGGCAACAATATGGAACCGCGATGGAACGTTAGTTATCGCCGAAGCGCAAAATGCAGCTGTTGATGATATCTTTTATGAGAGCTTTGAGGAAATACTGGGCACGATAGATCCACAGGCTAAAGGTGGAGAAAAGTGTTATATTGGAAACTATAAAATAACATTTGCACCTATTTCTTTGAGGACTGATCTACGGATCAGCTATTGGTCCTATTCCTCGGGTAAATGGAGTCTCAATAAAGCTCTTTATTCAAATGGGATGACATTGACAGGGGATAAGATTGATGAGATTCGAATTTACCCACCTGAGGCTGAACTGAGGAGTTTTACATATGGTGCCGGAGGAAGGATGCTCTCTAGCAGCGATACCGGTGATAAGTATACCTACTATGATTATGATGATAGAGGTAATCTCATTGCGATTAGGGATGATGACCGGAATATCAGAGAGGTTTATCAACAACGCCCTAAATGGTCTACTTTATATTGATTACAGAAAATGGAATTACAATGAAAAGATCAATCATACACTATATAAACATTACAATACTGTTAGCAATTACTATATTGCAACCGGTATTTGGACAAAAGGGCGGTACTACAGGGGGCACTGTGATCGAACTTGGCGAAAAGTTAACTTTAGAAGGGAAGACCATTTTGCTTGAGACACCGGATATCATAAGCAGTAGCGGTTTTTCCCTCAAGCTCAATGTTGGAGCCAACGGGCCACTTATCGAGATTCCTCCCCAGCGGAATTTGGTAAACGGAACCACACTCGATGGGCAGCAATGGAACTGGAGGCCGGGACAATTTGTCTACCTGACTGCAGACAATCCAGAATATGTGGACGTTCCGGCAAATATTATTAGTGGGACAGGTTTTATTAAGGTTGCAGCCACATTGATCTATAGGGGGCCCCAAGGGCAGGATGAGGCAGTGACCTATAAATTGACAAAGACCTTAGTGGCAAGCAATAAGTCATTGCAGGGCGGAAGTTTAGTTCGTTCGGCATCGCTCTGTTATCTGTTGAACGGTCTGACAGATACAATTTATATGACAACGGCGATTGGAGGATTTACAAAAGGTTATCAATATCAATGGCAACGTCTCCAGAAAGAGGGTATATCGCCACCAGCATGGGTAAATATCGGCGGAGAAACGAATGCCTATCTGAATCCACAAAAAGTTGTTACGAATTCGCGTTATCGGCGTATGGCTGTTTCAGACTCTACTATTCTCACTAGAGCACAACTTACTGCTGCGGGACCTGAAATACTAGTTTATGCACTCAATCGCTCTACAGTAACGACTTCCAAGGAGTATGTGAGCCATAATGGCATAGTAAGCTTATCGGGTAACGGGCAGGATATGATTAGCGGCGGAGGCGGTATTGATGGCCCCGCCGTTTCAGCGTCCTATCAGTGGCAGCGCCTGCAGGGTAGCACCTTTGTGGATATACCAGGTAAAACCCAGAAAGATATGGGCAGTACAGATCCCGCCAAAAGCAGCAATGTATATAGAAGAAAGACGGTCTGCCTTAATCATGTAGGCTATTCTAACGAACTTTACATCGATATGCTTTCTCCAATTTTGGAAGCGCTGTCGCAGCCGATGAGCGTTGCTGCTCAGAGTATCGTACTTGACAAATATAGCGGGGAGAGTGAGATCAGTGCTAAGGAAAGTGTAACCTTGGTTCCGGGTTTCTTTGTGCCTCAGGGGAATAGTGTCAATATTTTCACTGTAGGGGGAGATGCATCCCCAATATTACAGACAGTTCCAAACAAGGACCAGCATTATATCATGACTCGGTTGTTTCGGGAGGGGATACAGGTCGAACAACTGTCGCAACAGCGTACAGTAGGACAGGAGAACCAGACCGTACAATATTATGATGCTAAGGGGCGTCTTGTGCAGTCAGTTCGAGTTATGGCCTCCCCTGGTTTTAAGGATATTGTACAGCATGTAGAATACGATATGTTCGGCAAAGAAGTGAAAAAGTATCTGCCATATGTTCATTTGCAGTCCAATGGTGCCTATAAAACAGGTGGAAGTGGAAATGTGGCAAACTTTTATACCAGGACTACAGGAACCGATATTATAGGGATTGTACGGACACCTAAACCTTATGCAGAGACAGTGATCGAAAACTCTCCATTGAGCCGTGTGCTACAAACAGGAGCATACGGAGAAGCATGGCAACCAGCTTCTTCAAGGAGTTCATCGACTGGCAGAACAGTTGTTACCGATTATGGAAGTAATCCATCTACCGGAGCAGATGCTGTCAAGTTTTGGAAACTGAATCCGGGCGGAACAGGAGCTAGTACCATAACAAACTATATCGCCGGTAAACTCTACAGAACTGTTGTAAAAGATGAAAACTGGACTACGGGTAACACAGGTGTCGTCGAGGAATACAAAAATTTTGAGAACAAGATAGTTTTGAAACGAATCTGGGAGAACGATACAAAAACACTGGATACATATTATATTTATGATGATTTCGGTAATTTACGCTACGTGGTTCCGCCGGGATATGTCGCTTCTACATTAACAGAAGGTGCAACGGGGGATTTTTATGAATTGATCTATGCATATAAATATGATAATAGACAACGTCTGATCGAGAAGAAGCTCCCCGGCAAAGGCTGGGAATGGCTGGTGTACAACAAAAGTGACCGGGTCGTACTGACGCAGGATGCATTGCAACGGGCACAGAACAAATGGAGCTATAGCAAATACGACGCCTTTGGTCGTGTGGTGCAGACGGGGATCTACACAAAAACGTTTGCCACACAGGCTGCTGCACAGGCAGATGTTGATCTGGTGACCAGATACTGGGAGGAACGGACCGGTACCCCCGGGTATACGAACCAGACCTATCCGAAGACGGGGCAGGCATTGCTGACGGTAAACTACTACGATGATTATACGTTCAGTGGTGGTGCTACGGCCAATCTGCAGCCATTTGGTATCACAAAAAGCACGAAGATCAAGGGGCTTCTGACAGGTAGCATGGTGTGGAAGGAAGACCGTACGGACTCGATGCTGACGATCAGCTATTACGACGACTATGGCCGGGTGATCCAGAGTGTTGGACGGAACCACCTGAACGGTACGGACCGTGTGACCAACGAATACAACTTTTCGGGGGAGCTGGTCAAGAGTACCCGGATCCATACGCCTGCAAGCGGCACGGCTACCACGGTCATTACCGGCAATGAATATGACCATGTGGGCAGGCTGGTGCAGACCAAAAAGAAAGTGAACAGTCAGGCAGAGGTGATCCAGAGCAAACTGGTGTACAACGAGATCGGTCAGCTGAAGGAAAAGAAGCTTCACAGCGAGAACAGCGGCAGCAACTTTATGACGGGCATTGCCTACGGGTACAACGAACGTGGCTGGCAGATCAAGGCAAGTTCACCGCAGTTCACCTCGCAGCTGAACTATAATGTCAATGGTACGACGGTATTGGCAAATGCACAGTACAATGGGAATATCGCCCAGCAACTGTGGGGGCATGCCGCTACTACCAATAGCACGTTCACTTACGGATACGATGCGCTGAACAGGTTGAAGAGCGGAGTGAGTACGGGAACGGTGATGAGCGAGGCACTGACCTATGACGATATGGGCAATATCCGGACACTGACAAGGGATAATCAAACTGCGATCACCTACAGTTACAACAATACAAATAAGAGCAACAGGCTGGCGAGCCTGTCGGGCGGTCTGACGGGTTCATTTACCTACGATCTGAACGGTAATTCAACCAAGGACCGTACGGGTATGGCATTGACCTACAATTACCTGAACCTGCCCAAGACAGTAGTAGGTGGCACCAAGAATATCGCATACAGCTACGATGCGATGGGGAGCAAGCTGAACCGAAAGTCGGCCGTGGGCAGTATCACGACCGAGCAGGACTATATCGGCG
>Ga0213829_1001963_pt1 | contig 13971 bp, 14 predicted proteins | sample MC6MC0896MG_FD_180665 | JGI IMG/M metagenome (GOLD analysis project Ga0213829, IMG submission 180665) | Enriched soil aggregate microbial communities from Iowa State University, Ames, United States - MC6-MC0896-MG | ecosystem: Environmental > Terrestrial > Soil > Unclassified | place: USA: Iowa...
ATATAAATTGATAATAAAAAAATCGTGCTTATGGGGCTTGTCTATTAGCCTTTCTCCATGTAATTCATTGAAAAGAAGCTCTTCACGTCCCGCTGTCTGTTCTTTGCGGAAACCGTCCAGTCCAATGACAGGTGCCCAGATGTTAGCATTTCGTTTGTCCATAGTAGATCTTATCAGACCTAAAATACGAAATGCGCTTTGTTTTTTCGCTAATACATAAAAATAAACAGGCTATTCAACCTATAGGGCGTTGCTGTAGGCAACTAACAGTAGTCATTTTCCTAATTCTTTCCTAAATTCGGAATACATTTGTAGCGATGAAAGCAATATACTGGAGTTAAGTAGTATTGAAATTCGGTAAAAAAACAATAGTCCAATGAAAGTACTTGTAATTGAAGACGAAGCGGAATTGAGAGAAATAGTAAAGGACTCTCTAGTCAAAGAGGATTATATAGTAGAGACCGCTAGCGATTTTAGATCCGCGCTGGATAAGGTTTCGGTCTATGATTATGATTGTATTTTACTGGATATCATGCTTCCGGGTGGAAGTGGGCTGCAGGTATTGGATCTACTGAAAAAGGAAGGTAAGTCGGATAATGTTATTATTATCTCTGCAAAAGATTCGTTGGATGACAAGCTAAAGGGGCTAGAACTCGGAGCGGATGACTATCTGACCAAACCCTTTCATATTGCCGAATTAAATGCGCGGATTAAGGCCGTTTTGCGCAGAAAACAACGGGATGGCAAAAACACATTGGAGATGGGCAATCTTGTGCTTGATCTGAACGAACGCAGTCTTTCGATCAACGGCGAATCTGTCCCCCTAAACAGAAAAGAATTTGATATCCTCAATTACTTTTTATTGAATAAAAACCGTCTTGTCAGTAAGAATGCACTGGCGGAGCATGTTTGGGGAGATAATACAGATCAGGCAGATAACCTCGATTTTATCTATTCACAGATCAAGAACCTGCGAAAGAAATTTTTGACGAAAAAAGCGGAAGTTGATTTTGAAGCGGTCTACGGAATAGGATATAAACTTGTTGAAAAATGAAATTAGCCAATCAAACGCTCAAATATCTCTCGATTTCGGTGCTGGTGGTCATTGCGATATGGTCGACCATTTTTTATTTATTTATGTTGGATGTAATCCATGATAATATCGATGAGGAATTGGAGAATCAAAAACGCTTAATTATTCAGGAACTCGCCTCTGAGGCAATAGTATCTCCAGATCTGGAATTTGGAATTAACAATTATAAAGTACGTGAAATTTCTGAGAAACAGGCGGTCAAAATGCAGAATGTATATAAAGATACCATGCTTTATATGCAGGATGATGATGATCCGGAGCCCGAATTGGAGCCTGTACGGATGTTGACAACTGCGTTTGAGCATAAGGGACACTACTACGAATTATCAATTATCAATTCGATGATCGAGGAAAGCGATTTAATCAAGAATCTGTTTTATTCTGTCCTGATTTTATTTATCCTCTTGGTCGTCAGTATTGTCTCAATCAATAGAGTAGTCATACAGCGATTATGGAGCCCGCTATATCGGTTCTTAGATCAATTGACAAAATTCCGGCTGGGAAAATCTGGCGATAAACCAGCTATGGATACCAACATCCAGGAGTTTAAAGATTTACAGCTTGCTGTAACGACATTAATCCGCCACAATGAGGAAACGTATGAACAGCAGAAACAGTTTATTGGTAATGCCTCGCATGAATTGCAGACGCCTTTGGCTATTATGATCAATAAGTTGGAAATGATGGCCGAAACTGGCGGGTTACAGCCTGAACAGTCGAATACAATTGCCGAAGTACTGAACACCGCAGAGCGGCTGGTTCGATTGAATAAATCATTATTGTTGCTCAGCAAGATTGAGAATAAACAATTCCTGAATAACGAGGATCTCTCAATCAATCAGCTTGTAACACATATCACCAATGAACTGGAAGATATTGCCGCTTTTAAAAATATTAGGATCAATGTCGGTCAACAAGATGAACTGAATGTACGATTAGATAGCGCTCTGGCCAATATCATTGTGTCAAATTTGATTCGTAATGCATTGTTTCATAATAGGGATGGAGGGGAGGTAAACATTGTGATTACTGAAAATACACTTGTTGTTGCGAATACGAGTGGACAGGCTGCTTTGGATAAGGAGCATGTGTTTTCGAGGTTTTATAAATCGGATGCCTCATCCAAAGGTACCGGACTGGGCCTGGCAATCGTCCAGGCGATATGTAATTTATACGGTTTTTCTATTTCCTATCATTACGACAATAGTCAACATATATTTAAGCTAGATTTTCGCTCGGCATAAATTACATTCCCAAATCTTTACAGAATTGTGGTTTTACTTTGTAATACATTAAAAATAGTAAAGTCATGAACGGTAAAATGATATTAAGTGCATGTATTCTTGCACTCTCAACAATTGGAGCTTTTGCTCAGGATATTCCCCAAAGTCAGGTCCCTGCTGTAGTGGTGAATAGTTTTCAACAGAAATTTCCAAAAGCCAAAGGGGTAGACTGGGAACTGAAAGCGGGACTGTATGAAGCTGAGTTCGAAACAGGTTTGTTTGGAACGGATCATGAAGTATGGGTTCAAAGTAATGGTAAGATTGTGCGTCACAAAGAAGAACTTGCCAAAAATGATTTACCAAAAGCTGTTATTGCAAAGGTGAAAAAAGATTTTCCGGGCTATCGTATAGAAGATGTAAAAAAGATCACTGAAGAACAAAAGATTACGTATGCGTTCGAAGTAAAAAACCGGACAGAAGAATGGAAACTTGTTGTGGACACGCAGGGGAATATATTGGGTAAAATAAGAGATTAATCTGAACAAGTAGTTTGGCTTAGTAAAAAAAACACCTGGTTAGCATGCCTAACCAGGTGTTTTTTATTTAAACTATCCCTCTCCCTAAATTAATCTTCACCCTCTTCGGCGTGTAATTCGAACGATAGACGAATAATGTCATCCCCAGGATACTTGGCAACATAATCAGTGCGGTTCCAATCAGCACGGGTAACAGTAGCTTTGGTCGCTGTGTCCTTAAATTTTCGTAGAACGAAGGCAACAACTTTTTCACCAGCATTATCTTTTCCAGCTGTAAAATAAGTCGTAATACCAGTGGTCTCAATAGCACCTGTTACTGCCGAACCATCACCGTAGGTTGCCTCTTTTGGTTGGAAGATAGCGCCTGTTAAGCTATTGCCAGAATTTAAAACAAAAGCACCGCCGGTCAAAAAGGCTTTGTATAAATTGGCTGTTGCTTTATCTTTAATATATTGTCCCTGAATTTCCTGACCAGTGGCATCAAATTGTTTGAAGTCAATTTTATAAATTCCGTCTGGTTTAAGATGAGCATGTCCGGCTAGTGCTTTGCCAGTATTGTCAAAGATGATAGAAGAAGGTTCTACATTATCTTTATCGGCAAGATCATGAAAATGGTTGCCGTGCACTGTACCTTTAACTTCTGTAAAAATAAGCTTATAGCTTGTTTTCACATCTGATGCTTGAATGATTAACGGAGATTCTACAGTCGTCGCATTTCCGACCTTATCCGTCACTGTAAAATGAAAATGATATTGGCCTGCAGGAACTTCAGATGGTATGTCAATATGCTCATGGAAAGTCACATTTTTTTTGCCGACATATTTCTCGTCGGTATAAATTTTGGCAAATTTGAAGGATCCACCTTCCTGATGGATTTCGATCTCAATCTTGTCGATAAGTGCTTCAGCCACAATATCGCCTTCAAGATGGAGGTCTGTTCCAGCCTTGACTGTTTTATTATTGTCAGATCCGATTTCTAGGGTGCCAATCGTGGGTTTTGTTGTGACAGGAATATCGGTATTGTCTTTCTTACAAGAAGACAAGAAGCCAAAGAAAAGTGCTGTAAACAGTAATAAAAAGTGAATGTTTCTAGTTTTCATGTTCATTGGGTTTTAATTTTATGATAGAAAATAATTGAAGTGTTTTGTCTGTTAGGGGGCTGCTATTCAATGATACGTACGCTGATTCCACGTTGGATGCTCCAGCCGGATTGATCCGTCACTTGGATCATAAAGTGATAGTTTCCGGGATCGATCTCTGCAGGGACATCAATCTGAAATTGGGCATCATACTGTTGTGGTTGTCCGGGTATATTGACAGATTTGACCAGAACAAAAGGCTTGACGGGTTTCTTGATCGGTTCTAAAGTACATTCCTCCACTTCGGTACTGTGTGAATGATGGTCAAAATTATGATGGACGTCAATGCTGTAGCTACCTAGGGCAACATTGTCGGATAGTTTTGCGCGGAACGTAAAACTTGATCCACGTCTGATTTGGCTGCATTGTTTTGGAAAGGCGGTCTCAGCACTGATATCTATTGTTGGTTTTTCGGTATCAATATTTTCCTTATCTTTTTTACAAGCGATGGTGGAGGCCGCTATGAAGGCCATGAGCGCATATTTTTTGACTGTTTGCATATGTATATTTATTTTTATCATGATGAGTTTGCACTTGTTTTTTATTGTATCAATGAGTTTGTTAGCTTCGGTTTTGCTTTCCGAAAGGTATTCCGACAGATAAGATGATATTGCGTCCCTGCTCAGGTAGTGAGATCAGCCGGTAGAAACTGGTGTGATCCATATATTTTGTGTCAAAAATGTTCTGAACTTGTAAGCGCAATTGGAGAGCTGATTTGCCTAGAACCAGCTGTGTTCCCGCTCTGAAATTGACGACTTGATAACCCTTTGTTTTTTCTTCCGGTGGAACAACATGGTGCTGGCTAGCTGTCCATTTGGAGTCCAAAGAGAAGTAAGGTTCCCTAAAAAGGGGGCTACCTTTGGGAGACCAACTGAGATCTAGTACAAGTGAGGGGGCAGGAGAGAAGGGTAATGTATAGCCTTTTTTGCTACCCGAAAGTTGTTCGGATCGAACATATTCACCTAACAATTCTATTTTCCAATGGGTTAAAGGGCAATATTCCACTTTGAGTTCGGCTCCATAACGCCGTACTTTGCTTTGGGAATATTCAAATATTTGGTTGCCGGCACCATAATATTGATCATAACCTGATGTAGGATTGAGATAGATGTAATTGGAGAAATAATTGAAAAAGGGCGTGAATGCAAGGTAAGTTTTTCCAGTGCGCCGAGCTACGGAAAAGTCCATCTGATAGGATTGTTCAGGAGAAAGGGATGCATCCCCTTTTTCATAACTGAAATAATGATAGTTCACACCATTGGCAGCCAGTTCCTGGGCAATAGGTACCCGAAAACTTTTACCAATATTGAATTTCGTTTCCCATGAACCGATTTGCCGCGTTACGCCTAGAGACCAAATGAAACTATTGAAACTACGGTGAAGTTCATCCGCCCTGACGATATTGGTAGATTGATTGTTTTCAAGTTTGGATGCAAACCAGTCCTGATAAGGGGAGCTGTGGATATCGCTGTGGTCATAACGTAAGGCACCATAGAGTATGGTTCGTTCGTTGATCGGATAGCGATCGTGGATAAATACGCCCATTGCTTTTTGTGTGTAGGAGGGGATAAGGAAGCTCCAGCCATCGATGTTGTTCCGTTGATATTCAACATTACCACCTAAAGTGAGACGATGTGTAGCCAAGGCAAATTCGTCTTTTAGCGTCATGTGATAGATCTCTTTATCATACAGTCGTTCGAGATTCATCGGAATGGTCATGTCTTGCGGGTAAACAGGGGGCATATATCCATGTGCGGTGTAGTTGTTGAATTCCTGGCGATAATTTCTTTGGTAACCAAGATCCACCCAAATCTTATGCGTCTCCTGTGCGATATAATTTCGGCTAATGAGTTTAAAATGATTAACATGCTGACTTGGATAAAGAATATCGCGATCAGAACGGTCGTACCGAACTGTATCTACACCTCGCGGCTCTAAACCATGCGCATTGGCGAAAAAACCTATTTTAGTATGGTAGTTGCTCAGGTAGATGATAGAGGAGAATCGCTCAGAGACGTAACCACCGCGAACTTGGAAACTCGTCTCTCGTCCTGCAGTATTGCGAACCTGCCGATCTTTTAATCGGACAGCATAGTTGTAGACGTAGACTGTGTCGGTCGGTACACGATAGTCGGCGTAGTCCAAATGTGTTGCCCCGGCACCGAAAACCCAGTTGCCGTTTCTTCCCTGTAGTTGTAACGAACCCCCATAGGTGGCATTATTGGATCTGTTGAATAGGTTGACCTGACCTTTCAAACCATTCTCCTGGAGTTCTGCTGGCGAGGACAGGCGGATGACACCGCCAATGGCATCCGATCCATACATAAATGAACTGGCCCCTTTAATAATTTCAGCAGTGCCAATGCTATATTGGTCAATTTCAAGTCCATGATCTAAGCCCCATTGTTGTCCTTCATGCTTGATTCCATTTTCGACAGTGGCCACCCGATTAAAGCCGAGACCCCGGATTTGCGGTTTGGATTGACTTGCGCCGATGCCTATGGCATTCACTCCAGGAAGTCGGCTTAAAGTTTGCATCAAACTGCCCGCCTGATATTTCTGTAATGAATCACTGGTTAACACATCTATGGACATTGCTCCTTCAGCTGATTTTTTGTAACGTCCACCTTCGATGTATACCTCCCCTAACCCAATTGTCTTCATTCCTTTTTCTTGAGCACAAGCAGGGGATAAGATACTATACGTAAATAAGAGCGTGAGGATCGTGCGTCTGTTCATCAATTGAGCTGGGCTTGTTGTAAATTATGTATTGCAATTAAGTTGCAACAAATATAAATAAAAAGATATTAAAAGCAACTGTGTTGCATAATTAAAACTGAAATAATAGATGCCTGAATTCAGCGATAAGAAAACTATTTTAATTCAACTGTCTTTGAATAAGTTAGTTAGATTATTGTGGCGGAGCAGTTTCAAAGTGGAGACGGAATAAGGGGCTAAGACCGTGAATATTCGTCATAAGTTTCTCTTTTATAAGGAAATAAGTTTGATAGGACAAAACGTGCGTTCACTCGAGGAAACGGATTTACTTAAGAAAGGTTAAAGCTGGAAGAATTATAGCTGAATCCTGTATTTTTATGTAGCTTTACGTATATAAATAGTGGTTTATGAGACTGGTATCAGATTTTAGGATAGTTTTGTTCTTATTTTTTTTATTTAGTTCAACTGTAATTCATGCACAGGTAACTCAGATAAATGCCGATTATCTCGTATTGATGAATGCGGACACACTGTACGGAAAGATTTCTTCAGTCAAGGATCGTAAACTAAAATTTGAGAACCTACAAAAAGAAAAGTTGACTTTTACTCCCGACCAGGTATTTCGTGCCTATTGGAAATCCAAAAAGAAAGTCTATGCACCATCCTATGTAGAAAATGGACTGGAACCTGTGCCTGGGACATCCCCACAGACCTATCAAATCCGCAAGGCGCGAGACCTGGAGCCAACTTTTGCTGAAGTGCTTGTCGATGGCGAGATTATGGCCTACTATATCTCTGAACTACATTTTGGAGGCAGTGGCGGAATGATGATCGGTAGCGGTGGCGCTGCGCCAATGATTGGTATCGGATTTACAAAGTCAAAATATGCCTACGCGCTCAAGAAAGCAACAGGTGAGGTTATTGAAATAGAGAATAATTCGAGTGGGCTATTTAGTGGAAATAAGAAAAAACGCACACTGACATTGGGGCGTCTGATAAATGATGAACCCGAACTATTTTCCGAATTTGAAAAGGAACAGAAATATAATTACGATGTATTTATTAAATATATTATGAAATACAATGAGTTACAACGTGCGAAGGAGTCTCCTTCGGATTCATCCAGGTTGTTTATTTATTAACGTTTGTCTATTTACATTTCGATAAAAAAAGAAATATGGTGCTTATTATTTTTATTGTACTGACGATTATCTCAGCGTATGGTTTTTGGCTTTTATTTGAAAAAGCTGGACGTCGTGGATGGGAGGGTATCGTTCCGGTTTATAGCCAATGGATTCAGGGGCAGATCACCAATAGACCGGTTTGGTATATTGCTCTGTTGATCGTTCCTATAGTGAATGTCTTCGTCTTCTATAATTTATACCTCGATTTTATCCATTGTTTTGGCAAAAGAAGATTTTGGGAAAACTGTGCTGCGGTATTGGTACCTTTTATCGTATTACCGTTATGGGGACGAGATAAAGATGTACAGTTTCTCAACGGAATTTATGCTAAGAAGCTTAAAACGGCAGACAGCGAAGGAAAGGCAATGACCAAGGAAATTCAGCTTGGATTGCTCCACGAATCCTACAATGAATTCAAAGTCAAGTATCCATATAAGAAATCCATGGTCCGTGAATGGGCAGATGCAATCGTTTTTGCAACGGTTGCAGCAACGCTGATTCGGGGTTTCCTACTGGAAGCCTTTATGATCCCTTCGGGGTCCATGCAGCAATCACTTTTGATCGGTGACTATCTATTTGTGAGTAAATTGAATTATGGACCGCGTATCCCCAACACACCTATTGCATTTCCTTTTGCACATCATACAATGCCCGTTATTGGTGGGAAGGCGTTCTCTGAATTGATTGAGCTTCCGTACAAACGGCTTCCTGGTTTTCAGCAGATCAAGCGAAATGATGTTATCGTATTTAATGCACCAGCGGGGGATACTGTTGCGATAGAGAATCAGGACCAACCTTATTATGATCTGGTACGTTCGATGGGCTATAACGCCGTTCATCAACAGTTTACCATAAAAACACGTCCTGTGGATAAAAGAGAGCATTTGATCAAACGCTGTGTTGGAATGCCCGGGGATAAGATCAGTATGCAGGATGCCGTATTGTACGTAAATGATCAGCCTGGTTTTGTCGCGCCGGAAAGTCAGATGGATTATATCGTAATGACCGATGAAACGGGTCTGGATGAACAACGGCTGAGAGATATGGGCATCGAGGCGACACTGATTCAACCCAGAGCTTATATTGTTTTTCTGACCCAAGAGCAGGCTCAAATGGTGAAATCATGGTCCAATGTCAAATCCATGCAGATGAATCTTGGTAAACCGGGGGAAGCTCAGATCAATACATTCCCAAATGATCCGCAGTACAAATGGAACTACGATAATTTTGGACCTTTTGTGATTCCGAAGAAGGGTATGAAAGTTGTTTTAAATGCACAGACATTGCCTCTTTATGAGCGCGCCATTCGGGTCTATGAGCATAACAGCTTGGAGAAGAAGGCTGATGGCCTATACCTAAATGGTAGCAAGACAGACTCCTACACCTTTAAAATGGATTATTATTGGATGATGGGAGACAATAGACATAATTCGCTGGACGCAAGAGATTGGGGCTTTGTTCCCGAGGATCATATTGTAGGGAAAGCCTTATTTACCTGGATGAGCTGGAATACCAACGGAAAAGGACTTTCAAAAATACGTTGGAACCGGATATTTAAGGGGATAAACTAGTGCCATCCAATCTTCTGGATAGCACTGGTTATTTAAGCATGGTTGCTTAGAAATGGAGAGAAAATCCGACTCTGGCACTGAAAGTCTTTACGCCCTCCGCACTGTCATTTAAACCACGGTCATAACGAAGAGCGGGTTCGATCGCAATATTATCTTTAATAAAGAAAGCATAGCCTAATTGTCCGCCAAAAATAAAGGCATTTTCAAGACCAGAACTTTTAACACCGCCGATATCAACCTGTATCGGTAGCGCACTAATGATGTAATATTTCATCCCCAGTTTGTATGTGAATGAAGTCTGTTTGCCCAGTTCGATCTGCTCATCACCTATACTTATTTTTGATTTATAAGACATAATCCCTAAGCCCGCTTTTATAGCAAGATTGTCCTGAATAAAATAACCTGCTTCGCCACCGGCAGAAAGAGATTTTGTCCCATTATTGGACATGAAGCTAAATCCTGATGTCGATAGCCCACCTATGGGGGAGAGATTTGTTTCGATCATCCATTTGCCTTTTGATAACGCAGCCGGTGTTTCCTGTGCGTAAAGAGAGTTCAAACCTAAATAGGTAAGCACTGTTAAAAGTATTCTTTTCATCGGTTAATTATTTATTAGAGCAAATATAGAATTTACATCCGATCATAAAAAAACTGCTCCCAGAAATGTTCTTAAAACTTTATTAACCTTTGCATATAAAACAACAGTGACAGATACAGCGGTCGTTTATGATTATGCACAAGCTAGGTTCCCTGATGTCTATTGGGATAGCCAATCTAACGGACTCAATTGTTATTATAGAATATACTCAAAATGGATACAATCGGTTGACTATGTCGATGCCAAAAATTGGGCTCCACCTACCTTTTTACCTTATTTAACTTATGATCAACCTGTTAAGATCAATATACGTTTTAATACTAAAATCTAAGTACATGACAAAATTTGTATGATGCAGAAATCCAATTTTTTACATCCAGAAAGGAGTGTTTCTTTTTTGGGCGGCGATGGGGGAAGCACGGTATTTTATGGAGTGAAGGGGTTCAGTTACACAGTTGTGGCTGTTGTGAATTATAAATCTAAGACTGGAACTCAGTTATCTCCAATTCGGAAAACCGCTGTTGTGAATATTAATCAACCCGGGGGCGCTGTTTCCTGTCCATATCCATCATCATTGACATGGCCTGCCTTTCCCGCTGTTATTCCATATGCAGGGCCCAATGGTGAAAATTTGTATCAGCAAGATGGGGAAATATTTGTGCTATTCCCAAATGATAATAGAATAAATGTAAATATTGTTCTGTTATATAGAGAAAAAGGGTCTAATCAAGAGTGGGCTCGAACTTCTCCATTACCATTGAAGGGCGCTTGGTTTCCAGGTACTGGGTATATTACTCTGATAAGGATTGTTGGATTAAAGCCTTCAACCGAATATGAAATAAAGGCTGCTATTCAATGTAATGATAAACTTGCGTTTGCGCCTGATCTATTTTATGCCTCTACGTTCGTAATATAAAATTATTCTGATTGGGTACTCCCTCCCTCTAAGATGAGGTAATATGAACATAAAAATTAATACTAATTTTATTAACGTGCTATGAAATGAAAATTTATCACTCTCGGTCTGGTTCTATTGATGAGTGCAAATCTAATGGCACAATCAGCTCAGGATTTTAAGCAGACCTATGCGGATCTTACCGTGTTTGAAGATGCATTCGCATTAAAATTAAAAAAAGGTATTAAGAAAAAGCAGATCGACCAGATTGGTGATACCACATTGCGGAGTGTAGCCTTAGCTATGCTAGCTGGCAAATACAATAAAGAGTATAGATATGCGACTTATCCTGTCTTGCTTAATCCATCAACATTGGGTCATCAGTTGAGTATTGGTGACGGCTATAGCAAGTATGAGAATATGACTGGGGTATATCTGCCAAAGGGGCGGCATATCGTCATTGTGGATGGGATTGCAAATGGCAAAGAAGTCAACCTAGTGGTGCCAAATTGGTTGTGTAAGGCTCCGGATCCAGCCAACCTACAGAAGATCCGAAAGGTTGGGGATTAGAAAAACAAGAATTTAGGCTGCATAATGGTGTGAATATTATCCAGCTCAACGATTTTGGAAGTTTAGCCTATATTGATTATTTCTCTGATGAGCCTGAGAAAGAAAAACCTGTTACGGTACATTTCCCAACAGGTCAGATAAATGGATATTTCGATATAAAAAAACAGGGTAACAAAGAATGGGACAGTCTGATTGATCATGCAGTCTTTCCGATTATGGATGCAAAAGGCGAACATATACAGACAGCTTACCCGATAGAGGCGATGAAGAAATATGCCTATGGGAGAGGTGTGGAGCTTATCAGTAATTATGATTCTTTAGTATTCAGACAGCATCGTTTGATGGGGTTGGAAAAATATAAGAAAGTTCCTAAGAATCGTATCCTTGCGCGGGTAAACTATAATTATTACATGTTCCGTGATGGAGATGGTGTTGCCTATATGGGGGACAAGGTCGGTTATGCGATGCGTATGGTTGTTGATCCTGCTTCAGTAATTAAGGGAGACCCCTGCTGGGGATTTAGTCATGAAGTAGGACATGTGCATCAAACACGACCAATGTTTAATTGGGGAGGACTTGGTGAAGTGAGCAATAACTTGTTTTCTTTGTATGTAACGCGATCATTTGGTAATAAAACACGAGTTTCTGAGCAGAATAATTTTGAAAAAGCCAAATCCAGTATTATTGATAAGAGAATTTCCTACTTATCCGATCCTGATGTATTTAATCGTCTGATCCCTTTCTGGCAATTGCAGTTATATTTTGAGGGAGTTGGAAATCGTCCGGATTTTTATGCTGATTTGTTTGAGGCCTTCCGTCAACAAAATATTAGTAGACCTTCACGAAGAGGGCGGTCGAATTGGAGTTCCGATAGAATGATGGGGGAACGTAACCCTGCTGTTCATCAGCTAAATTTTGTTAAAACAGCATGTGAGGTTGCCAAAATAGATCTGACGGATTTCTTTGATAAGTACGGATTTTTCTATATCGGTACATTGGAGTATGATGATTATGGAAAGTATACTTATAGTATGACGCCGGAAATGGTTGATGAATGTAAGAAGGCTATTAAGAATATGAACTTGTCCCAACCTAAACTAGATCTTACTACGCTAAGAGATAATTAATGTCTAGCAATTAGTAGATAAAACTCCGGATCAGCTATTGTTGTTCGGAGTTTTATGTTTTAAGCGCATTCCTTCTTATAAAACATGCACGTTTTTGCTTCAAAAAACAGGGTTTCTAGCCAATGGGTCCGAGTGTTGAGCCTATTTTGGTGTTTTTTCGGCTGCGGTTCGAGATCTGTTCGGAACGGAATCTGGCTTTCAACGTACCTGAGTGCAGGTGTTAGCCTAGTTCGGCCATACTGCGAGCGCTGTTCTAGCGTGTCTAACTCGGACTCACCACGGACTCATCACGGAAAGAGTGCGGATTCACCCCGAAGCTGCCCCAACTGAGGTACGAAGCAGTTCGGGCTAGGAGTGGAGGAGAGCTGCAGAATACCCTACTATAGTTATGATCCCGGTCACTTCATTGCCTTAGAATCACCGAGTACCACACTGGCTACCCCAATGCTGTCCTCTGTTATGAACAAGTCCACTATTAACTTAGTCATAGATTAGACTTAAGTTAGCTAATAGCTAAACAAATCCTAGCTAAAACCTAAATAAAAATATAACTTGTCCATGGGTTATAAGCCTGTTGTCCATAGGCGATCTGACTAAAAATCCCGACCTTCTTTCCGTCCATCTGATTTCCTGCGAGCGTTCAGCTTCCTGCCCCTTCCCGGTCAATCCCCATATCATCGTCCTATTCTGTCCTTTGTGCTCCGGTCTGCGTCTCGGTCCATTTTCTGGATGTTTTGCTACTCTGAGCCCTGTTTACAGCCTATGCGCGCTGCATCCTGCTCCAAATGACCTCCGCGCCGCCCTGCGTCAAAAATAAAGTACCAGTTTTCTGCTAAGGCTCCGCAGCAATCTTTCCAGATCCGGCCATAACCGGTCCTTTTTCCACTCCCTCCATGTATGTGCAGCTCCCACGCCAGTTCCGTGACAACCTTTCCGTTATGGATCCGCGGACAAGCGGCCCTTACTCTCAGTTCCCACTTCATGGTCCTTTTTCTGCCCCAGCAGCCTCCTGAACAGCCCCTGAATAAAAAGAATCCACCAAGTTCACAGCGAGTTAGCGGCAAAACAAAATAAATAAGCACAAAAGACTTGGAAGTTTGTTAGTAAACTCCCTATCTTTGCACCACTCCGCAAGGGAGGGACGGTTGCTCCGAAAGAAGAGACCATGAAAAAAAGAAGGGTTTAAGTGGGTTCGGCAGGATTTAAAATCCCGTTCAGTTTATTTTAAACGCGGAAATCAGAAAAAAGAAAAAGAAAAAAATCAAAATCTTTTTTGGAAGTTCAAAAAAGATTTCTACCTTTGCAGTTCCAACGGAA
>Ga0213829_1001970_pt1 | contig 13936 bp, 9 predicted proteins | sample MC6MC0896MG_FD_180665 | JGI IMG/M metagenome (GOLD analysis project Ga0213829, IMG submission 180665) | Enriched soil aggregate microbial communities from Iowa State University, Ames, United States - MC6-MC0896-MG | ecosystem: Environmental > Terrestrial > Soil > Unclassified | place: USA: Iowa...
CTTCACGTCTTTCGCCGTGATCGCGATCACGTCTCTGAAAATTTCCTTGCATCATAAAACTAAATATTACCTTCCAAATAGAAGAGATTGCAAAGGTACGAAAATTAACAGGAATTAGAATGGTCGATTTAGCTTAAACCTAAGTTAAACTCCTTACGCAAAGTATCTAAAAGCGGATTTTTGGTTACCATAGCCTGATACTTTTCCTGCGAAGTGTACGGTTTGCGGGAAACCGTGAATTCCATCATCACACCTTGTAGATCTAGCGCAAAATTTTGCAGCTTTACCCGAAGATAATTCAACACATCCACTTTTGCGCTTTGCAGTACATCCATCTGTACGCCATTTTCGACATCAATCTCGATCAATGTACCGTTCAAACGAGGTTGCGTAGTCGTCATCATCGTATACAGGTTGATTTTATTTTCTGTCTTCAACTGCTCAGCATAGGCATTCCAAATGGCTATGAATTGATTAAAGCTTACCTCACGTTGTTCGGTACCTCTTATTAATTCGGGTTCATCACCTTCTTTGGCAACCGAGCTGTTGTCATAAATGGTGTTCAAATCTGGTAATGATGGAATAATCGCTGAGGCAGCTGCCCCCCATCCTCCTTTTTTTACTTTTGGAGGTACATTTGAAACGGCATCATTTTTTACCTCGGATTTAACAGCCGAATTCTGGGGATTGGAAACTGTTGTTTGTTGGTTGGATACAGGCGCAGATACCGCAGGTGCTGGTGTCGCATTTTGTACTGTATTTCCGGAAGATGCTGCCGCAGAAGGACTTTCCTTCGCCTGCGAGACTACTGGCTCAGGGAGTTTTTTTTTTACTCCTTCAGCAGCTGAAGGAATCTGTATAGAACCAAGCTGGCTTAACTTAATGGCACTTGCGATATGGCACATTTTCAACAAAGCAAGTTCTACCTGTAAACGTTGGTTTTTGCTTGTTTTGTAGTTTATTTCGCACTGGTTTGAGATATTCAATGCAGACAATAAAAATCCCGAAGAAGCTTTCTGCGCTTGCTGTAAATACTTCTGACGTATACTATCGCTAACTTCCAATAATTTTAATGTCGCGGGCTCTCTGGCCACCAGCAGATTACGGAAATGAGCTGACAAACCAGCAATGAAATGACTTCCATCGAAGCCATGGTTCAAAATCTCGTTAAATGTCAAAAGCGTTTGTGCAGCATCTTCAACCAAGATCGAATCCGTTAGCTTAAAATAATAATCGTAATCCAGAATATTCAGGTTGTCAATAACAGCCTGATAGGTTACATTTTTATTCGAGAAACTGACAATCTGATCAAACATAGACAATGCATCACGAAGACCACCGTCTGCCTTTTGCGCAATGATATGTAAACCATCTTGGTCATAAGCGATCGCTTCACGATCAGCTATTCTCGCCAGATGGCCTGCCATGTCCTCCACCTTTATACGGTTGAAATCAAAAATCTGACAACGTGAAAGAATCGTTGGCAAAATCTTATGTTTCTCGGTTGTTGCAAGGATAAAAATTGCATAAGAAGGTGGTTCTTCCAATGTTTTCAAAAACGCATTGAAAGCGGCCTGTGAGAGCATGTGCACCTCATCGATGATATAGATCTTGTACTTTCCTGCCTGAGGTGGTATACGGACCTGATCAATGAGGTTACGGATATCATCTACCGAATTGTTGGATGCGGCATCGAGTTCATGAATGCTGAAAGAATTGCCGTTTTGGAAAGATTTACAGCTGTCACATTCGCCACAAGGTTCAGTTCCGGGTAAGATCTGTTCACAATTTATTGTTTTGGCCAAAATACGGGCGCAAGTAGTTTTACCAACACCACGTGGTCCACAGAATAAAAATGCCTGCGCCAACTGATTGTTGTGAATTGCATTCTTTAGGGTACCCGTAATGTGTTGCTGACCTACAACCGAATCAAAGGTAATCGGGCGGTATTTACGTGCAGAAACAATAAAATTATCCATTGCACGAAGATACGGATTTTAAAAAAGAAAATAGAGAAACTAAAACCTAAAAATCACAAGTTAGTAATTAATAGGGATGTCCAACTTTTTGGAGTCACTTCAAAGATCGGACATCCCTATTTTTCTTTAATTTTATTCCCCCCTTAGGGTCTCCTTTCAGATTTTCTATTCTCAGGGGCAATTTGCTTATTGAACAGCTTCTTAATCCCATTGAGATAGCACATCTTTTATAGAAGCGTCTTTAACAGATCGCTTAGGGCATCACCGTGGAGGTTTTTTGCAATGATTTTACCTTGGGGATCAATTAAGAAATTCTGCGGAATCGCTTGTATCCCATACAAAGCTGCTACTTCATTTTTCCATCCTGTCAGATCACTTACATGATGCCAGGGCAGTCCGTCCTTTTCGATTGCTTTCAACCAATCATCTTTTTTACCCGGACGATCCAGAGATAGTCCAAGAATCGTAAATTTCTTATCTTTAAACGCGGCATAAGCTTTGACTAAATTGGGATTATCTGCGCGACAGGGGCCACACCAGGAAGCCCAAAAATCCAGAAGAACATATTGTCCTCTAAAATCAGTTAGTTTCACTGTCTTTCCGTTGACATCTGGCTGTATAAAATCAGGTGCTACATTTCCAATTGCAAGCCTTTTTGCAATCTCAATTCCTTTTGCTAAAGCCAGCCCTTCTTTTTTTGACTTTAGGTCAGCGCTCAAAAGTTCGAATAAGGGGTTTACATAATTTACATCGATCGCGTAGCCAGCGAGGTCCTTCAACGCCAGTAAGCTAAAATAAGACGTGGGATTGGATTTTATATACTGTTCTTTGGCCTTATCCTTACGACGGTCAAGATCATTCATTGCCTGCAAAACAGCATTCAGTTCCGTTTGATCCGCGCTCTCCTTTTGCTGATATAGCGTCGATCGCTTAGCGGCCAACCCTTCCGTTTCAGTCTCCAGATTTTTCATATAGTCGGCATAGTGCGCATAAGCTGTCTGCGTAGCGCCTCCCTTTATCACGGCATCCGCAATTTCATCTTTCAAGGTCACCACAGTTGTCCCTTGATCAACATACAGATTAACGCGATCCATACGTCTATTCACCTTTCTCCCAAAAAATGAAGTTCCGTCAGGCGAATAGTACAAATTAACCAATGTCGGCTCGGGACAAAGGCCTTTATAAGTTGACTCCCGATTTCCCAACATCACAGAATCCAATACCAATTGATTTTCCTTGAAATAGCGTACAAACACTTTTGCCCTCTTATCCGTAGGCTTCTGAGAAACAATACGAATACTAAAGCTATTTTCCTGGGCCTGCAGAGAACCTATTACCATGCAAGCCGCCAATGTTATTGTTGATAGAATTTTCATGTTTTAGATACTTTTTGCTCGCGCCAACAAAGCGTCGGCAAGTTTGATTATTTTAGATGTTTCAAGTTCTGCCAATGCTCTTGCCGCTTCCGCAGCTTTGACCGCTTCTTTTTTCTTCTTCAACTGGATACAGATATCCGCAAATGTCCCTTGATTGGAGTAATCATTCGGATTCAGTTGCACTGCCTGTTTGGCCAAAACATAACATTGCTGCAGCTTGATGTTCTTTGCTCCCTTCTCTGCATCTTTTGCAAAACGGCGCGCAATAAAGCTCAACCGCTGATCCTCATCTTTCAGCACGCCTTTTCTAAGCTCATTCGTCACACGGACAAATTCTTCCGGTGTGCCTTGGTTACCGACCCATTCCGCACGAAATAATGCGACATCTATTTTTGCCTCAGCTCCTTTCAAACCGGAAAAATAGGCCAGTCCAGCATCAAAATCAGCTTTTTTGCCATCACGGATAAATCCGTACATCGCATAACGTATCAGGTAAGTTTCCTTAGCTTCAAAATCTTCTGGTTTAGCGATGGATTTGAAATAGGCCTTATTCGCCTGAAAAAAACGTGCATATTTATCCTGATCTGATCTCGCCATCATTTTGATGACCTCCCAGCCATCCGGGCTTTTTAAAAAGTTATCATTCGCAACGCCAGCCAATGCCTTTCTTCCCTCTTCCGCCAAAGCTTGGTCAACATTATTCATGACCAATATATAGCGCAGCAAAAAATTTGGCTGACGATCACCGGCCTGGAAAGCGGCTTTCAATACAGGGATCTGATATTCACGCATATTTGCACGTTGCCCTTGCTCTAAAAATTCATTTGCTTCCATTTTCGATTGTGTCCGGTAGATCAGCTCACCATCTCCATTGATGAACAGATAAGTAGGAAAACTCCTGATCTGGTAGTTTTTCGCGATTGTTATCCCTTCTCCTGCTTCACAATCAAACTTTACATTGATAAACTTTGTATTAAAATACTGTACGACCTGACTTTGGTTGAAGACATTTCCTTCCATCCATTTACACGGAACACACCAAGAGGTGTAGCCGTCCAGAAATATCAATTTGCCAGTTTCTTTGGCCTGTTTCTTCGCTTCCTCAAAACTGATTTTCTGAAAAGCGATATGATCTTGTGCACGTAGTGATAATATCCCTACAAACAGCAACAAGGCTGTGATAATTTTCTTCATTTTATTTTTTTTAACACATACAAGGAATCGGAGGAGTAAAGTCCCCTGATTCCCCATATGATTATTAATTACTTCGTTATCCGTTTAATTGGTCTCGTGGAGACATTAGGTGAATTATCAGCTGCATTCGCTGCTACATTATAATATCCATGCCAGCTTGGATTCGTATTGAAGTCAAAGGTATTGAACTGCTTTTTCCCGGCACTATTGGTCACCGTTGATGACAAATGATAAGATCCTGTCGCAGAAGAAATATCCAATACTGTCCCACCGTTGGCTTTTATCGCATTATTCACTGCTATCAGATTTGCATCGACCAATTTTAACTCATCTACGGCAGGGAGATACCAGCCAGCAGTCTTACCGGCACCGGCTTTATATTCATACGCATACATAAATCCACTCGTGGCCGCATTCAGTCCCAAGCTCTGTTCTTTATTGCGTTCTACCAGTGCCAATGTATTGCCATAACCATCCGTTGGACTCGGTGTAAAGAAAGCTGTTCCCACCGCACCAAAAGGTCTCGCTGTGTGTTCCAAAGCAATAATTTTGGCTTCTTTAACATTTGCTGGGTTTACCCAAAAAACAACTCCTGTAGGCTTAAAGTCTGCATCATATACAAGATCACCTAGGTCAAAAAAGGTTTTTGGTGCAGCTAAGCTATAGGGCAAAGATAATTCTGCTGTTTTCCCGTTATACTGAGCCCGCAGTTTAATTTCACCTTTTCTATTGACTGTGGTTGCCGCAAAGAAATCATTTGGGGCCTTTACTTTTAGGGTATTCCCTGATAAAGTCACCGTCCAATCTGATGGAGCAGCCACAAGACTCAGCGTAGCACCTTGGTTACAGCGGATCTCCGAACTAAAAGGCTGTCCTTCGACCGCATCAAAGCGTTTCAGCTGTGAGGACAGGTAAATGCTCGTAGAAGTCGCATTTTTAGGATGGGTATTCATAAATTCCCACATTAAAGGTAAGATATATCCCCAGTTAATCCCATGCCCCTCATCCTCAATCATATAAAGTTCTATATCGGCTTTCCCTCCTTTCCATTTTCTGGTCATGTAAGACTTGTAATTATCAATCTTTAACGTATCGCTCACCAATGCATCGGAAGCAAAATACCCGCCTACCAAATTAGCCCATGCATTGATATTTTCTAATGCTGCCGAATGAATTACGATGTCATCATTCTTGCCATTGAATGCACGAATAGGAACAGCCCGTGCCGGCAGATTCGATTCAGCGAGCTTCATTTGCCCAGATACGGGTACAGCTGCAGCGAACACCTCAGAACGGTAATAGGCCAGTACAAAAGAAAAGATCGCACCACTAGACTGACCACAGGTATAGATCCTGTTCTCATCCGCAAGCGGCGTATGCGTTTTAAAATAGTTTACCATGGCATCCACAAAAGGAAAATGATAATCCGAATTCTGCCAATTTACGGCAGCTCCAGTATCTTCCCCGGCGGGAAAAACAATAATACAATTTTCGCGGATAGCCAATTGTGCCAATGGATCACTCATGGATACACCGGCAATCGGATCCGATCCCGTACCATAGCTCCCATGAAAATTAAATATCAGGGAAATCGGTTTTGACTTGACTATGGATACCGGCATAAAGTACTTGAACCTGCGTTCCGTTTCCTTTCCGTTATATGTCACTTTTAATTTAACCAGCTGTACCCCCGGAGTCAGCTCTCCTTCGACGGCTCCCGGCCCTGTTCCATCTTTATCGTAGTCATCTACATTGACCTCTTTTTTATTTTGCGATAGGTATAGGCTTGTATCTTTGACACAGGCCGAAAAGCTAAAAAGAGATAATAGTAGAAACAAAAAATATATTTTTTTAAGAATCTTCTTCATGACATCATCTTTATTAAATATTATCTAACTCTGTTACACCGCCATTGGATCGACCATCTCGCCAATGTGTCTGATACTTAATCTTGACATCGACCGGTATTCCGGACACGCCTTCGTACTTCTCTTTTAAGGTCAGCCCTAAACTCGTTTTATCAAGATCAAATCGCAAGATATCACCTTTATTGGTATCACCATTGCCATCTTTATCTGCACCATAGCGGGATACGCCCAAGAGTAATGTTTTCTCTGTGCGTGATACCGTCATACTCGTGATCACCGCATCCTCGGTATAGCCAAGTGATGTGAGTGAAAGTGCAACATGTCCTGAATTAGGTACCATATTGGACGTCACATCCAAAATATTATACTTATATAATTTGTTACCGGCTGTGAAGAATACATAAGGCGAAGTTTTCATATTGTAAAACTTACTTTGATCATTTGCTGTACCTCCGCTTACTTCACCTACTAAGCTGTATTTATTACCCGATTTACCCAATAACAAAAATTTCAGTGCATTCGCAGAGGCTTTCAATACTGCAAATGAGGTTCCTGTTTGACTTGTAGCAGACCCATAGAGAAGATCATGACCTGGAAAAGCTTTCAACTCTGTTGTCGGTATATTATAGCTACTGCCATAACTAGCATATGTAAAACGACCAAAAACACGATCAAACAGCATAAAATTCCCTAAGGTATAACCATGATGGAATAAGTTTCCACTAGGAGTTGGTGTCATCGTATCAAAATACCCAAATGGTGAAAAATAGCCTGTGGGACCATAGGCGCTCTTGCGGTTGTAGGAAAAACTCGTTGTAAAAGGCGGTGGAGCCAAGTTCGCAAAATATAATGCACCACCAGAAATCAATTGAAAATGTATGCTCTGATGGAAATTGCTTCCATAAGGATTATTACGCCACATCTCTACCCCTTGTGCCATAAACTCTGGTTTGTAGCCACTGATATCGGGAGCAGGATAAGATGCCGAACGGGTATAAGCTTCCCCTTCTAATGTAGGAACAACATTGGGTTCCAATGTGCTCTTATCAATAAGAACCAGACGATCGTCTGCCAATACTAAGACTCTACCAAACTGATTGGCAAATGGGGCAATATTTGTTAACGCGGCCTGAGAGGTCGGTTCTACCATCAAAAAATCCAATCGCTGCGGGTTTACTCCCAAAGGTTTCCCAAATCGAGACTCATAATAGTTGATTGCCCAATTAGCCGGTTTATCCAAGCGCAAGTAGGACAATTCGGCTTTTCCCTTGGACTTACTCAATACCATAATCAAATTTCCTGCTGTAGAGGAGGAAACATTAAGGTCAAACCTAAAGTAACTTTTTACTTTGGTGGCCTTATCTTCCACAATAAAACGGGATATTTTGTTTCCAGGAACCAAAGCTACCTTGAAATTTAGGTTCAAACTATTAGAAACAATCGTATTATTTATATCCCAGCTATAGTTAAATTTACTGGTATCGCTATAACGAGTACCCTGAATTTCAGGTGTTATCTTCAAACTATCATCCATATCACGGGCATATTGTTTATCTATACCTGCTATGGTCAGTTCATTTATTTCCACATAATCCCCTGGGCCTGTCCCCAGATCCTTATAACAGGAACCTAACATAGCGCTGAGGGTTAACATTAGAACTAGTTTATTATAAAATTTCATTATTTATGCTATCTATAGGGTTTTTAATTAGTCTTGCAACACCATCCTATCCATATAAATTCGAGCTCCGGTCTCATCATCAAAAGTTGGCACAGCATCCAAATACCTGGTCAATCCATTAAAATATTCCCGCCCCACATTGTTAATATCGAAATCACATTTATCTTTATTGGAGAATTTCGCATTGAAAGAAATCAGTATTTTCCATTTTTTCGGATGATAGAATCCTAGGTAAGGGCCGCGCAAGGGGTCGGTCCACCATATTGGCTGGGACAGATAATTATTGAGATATAAATAGGTTCTCAGCCCGCCTTTCATCCCAAGATTAAAGTCATTCGTAGGTTTCAGGTCTAAAGCAATTCGACGGTCTTCGCGCGTTATAAAGCTGCTGTTTAAGTTTGATCTCAGCACAACTATTTTTAGCGTATCCTTCATTCTACCAGCTCGAAAAGTTTGCGTGGGCGAGATCGGCTTATAATGCATCCCCTCTACAGCGGTTGTCGAATCAGCTCCTACGGTAACTCCATAAGTTCGGTCTCTATCTGCAGCTGAACCCAAAAACTCAACGACAATCCGCGCTGTATCTTCTTTGATATCCTCTGTGGCCATACCAAAGGAATAAACACTCCGGTCAACATAGGTCCGTGTAATTTTCTGCAAAATGGTATCCTCTTTATAGTATCTAAATTGGATACGCGATTTTTCTGTATATAAATTGTCTATCGATTGGTCACAAGAAGAAAAATGGACCACGGCGACAAAAAAAGATAGCAACATGATAATATATCTACGTTTCATATTATTCCATTTTAATTTCGGTTTCCAGTTTCAATTTCTTTTAATGGCATAGGGAATACAAATATTATATTCGGCATACCCTGAATCCATCTTTTCATGGCGTACCATAGTTGGCCTTCGCCCAAAAATTCCCGTTGCGACTCCCGCATAATATACTCCATAGTCAAATAAGACCAGTGTGCATTGTTCCGGATACGATGATCGCGTAGTTGATTGATATACGATTGGGCTTGTTGATCATCTTTTCCGAGATAACATTCGGCTAGTATTAAATACATCTCAGAAAGTTTAATCATGGGCATTTTGGGGAAGAACTTATCTTTGTTGTCCACCTTATATTTGATAAAGGAACCATCTGTGGTCGAGAACCATTTGATATAACGGATATCATCATTATTCGCCTCATACAGCTGTGCTAAATTTGCAAAAGGCAAGAAAGCGAAGGTTGTGGTACCTTTGTCATCCGTATGGGAATAGTGGATTTCGGTCGTAAAGTCGGAAAGCTTTTTGTTTCGCAACGAAAAAATATGTTCATCGGAGAACAACATATCAATCTCCTTCTCCGATTTGTCTACACTGGCAAAATCCAAAAGTCTAAATCTTTGGGATTCTACAACCTCCTTAGCATATTTGATCGCATTATTTTTATCTCCGCGCATTAGACTTACACGGGCCAACAGCGCTTTGACTCCATATAGATTAAAGCGGGCTACATATTTGTCGGCCTCGTTTTTATTGACCATTTCATAAGGCTTTACTTTCGTAATCGGATCGTTTGCCAGGTATTTTTCAGCAGCTTTAAGATCGTCAATAACCAATTGCACATTTTCCTCTACAGTATAAATTGGTGGCAATGAAACCCCAAACACCAAATTGTATGGAATTCCTGACGCTTTTGGTGAAGCGACGACATCCGGACAGAACATACGTATCAGATCGCAGTGTAGGTAGGCTCTAAGCGCGTAGGCTTCACCCAATATCTGATTTTTCATATCAGGACTTAATACACTTACATCTTTATCAGCCCATGCTATAATATTATTGGCTCCTCCAATGGCACTGTACAACTGGTTCCATATTTTTGCAATGATTACCTGTGAGCCGGCATCTTTATAATCGTAAGCCCTAAGTTTAGCATACCTGGCCGCAACATTATTGGTACCATAATAATCTCCCATTAAATCCATCACCTCCATGGTCAACTTTTTTCCATAGAGGCTCGAATCCGCCATTTGGCTATATACACCCGCCAGGGCTTCCTGGTAACCCTGTGGTGTACTAAAAAGTTTTTCCTGCGTTACTTTATCAGCCAATTCTACATCCAGCCATTTATTACAGGCTGACAAAAAGAATAAAGCCCCTAGTAGTAATACAAGTTTTAGTTTCATCAGAATAAATTGTTTATTCATATCTATTTCTTTAGAATGTCAGATTAAGTGCCAGCGAAAAGGTCTGTGCATAAGGATAGATTGTTCCCCGCTCCATTTTTACTGTGGAAAAACGAAACAGATCGTTACTAGTCAACATAATACGGGCACGTTCCAGCTTTAGATTCTTCAATACATTAGTTGGTAGATCATAGGTCAATGTTAGGGTTTGTAATCTTAGGAAATCATTCCTTTGCACTAACCTTGTCGTTTGGTAAGGCGGTTCTGTATCATCAATACGTTTATACAGAGCAATGTCGCCTGGGTTTTTCCAGCGCTCGTAAAGTACACGTCGGTCTGCATTAAAAAGAGGATTAGACCCTTCAACCTTTTGCGCCAATGTTGAATTGTATATCTTGCCACCATATTCATAAGCCAAGATGAAATATAAATTGAATCCTTTATATAATAGATTAGACTGAAAGGTTCCCATCCATGTAGGGTTCATATCCCCCACAATAATTTTATCTTTTGGATCATAATCAAAAGTCAGGTCACCGTTTAATTTCCGGTAAATTTCATTACCAGTCATTGGGTCAATCCCCAAAGATTCGACCACCATCAATGCGCTCTGCGATCGCCCAGCCTGGTAAGTACGTAATGGCTTAGGTCCAGTAACATTATCTTTTTTACCAGCCTCTTCGTTCATTGCCTCTAAAGCATTAGAGAGGTGCTTGATTTTGTTTTTGTTTGTCGCTGCCCCCAATGTAAAGTTCCAGTTGACCGGGTTTTTACCGCGAAGGACATTAAAGCGTAAACGCATATCCATACCCCTATTTTCCATAGAACCTAGGTTTTCGGTATAACTCAAAAATCCGGTTGAAGGTGCAATATCAATTGGCAATAACAAATTTTGGGTTTGCTTGATATAAGCATCAATATTTAAAACGAGCAAGTTTTTGAACATTGTCAAATCTGCACCGATATTATTTTGCAGTGTATTTTGCCATTTCAATGCAGGGTTACCGTATCCTAGTAATCGAGCGCCATAATATCCATTGTATTCATATAGCGGATCATAACCATACTTGGTCAATGCCTGATCTGCCGAGAAATTAACAGATCCAGTACTACCTACTGACGCCCGGACCTTAAGGGTAGCATCACTATTCCACCACTTTTCACGATCCGCATTCCATGCAACACCGGCTGACCAGAAAGGTGCAAAACGCGATTCTCGCCCAAAACGGCTGGAACCATCAGTACGAAAGGAAAGATCCACGAAATAACGATTTTCATAACCTACATTGGCATTAAGGAAAAAACCGATCATTTTTGACTTGTCAAAATAGCCCCTAGGACTAGTATTTTCCTTAAATTGCTGAGCGTATTGGATAAAGTTCATATTATCGCTCAAAAAACCCGTTGCTGTGTATCCTTCCCCAACAGCGGAGGTCGTTACCGCATTCGCACCAACACCGATATTCGTGGTAATCTTATCCATGAATATCTTATTATATGAAGCTGTAACAGTACCATCAAAATTCAGATCATCCTGGTCGTAAATCTCATAACTACCCTTTTTGTCCGTTTCGGTCTCCCGATCGAATTTGGAAGAGAATGGCGAGATATATTTTTCAGCTTTTGACAACTTTTTACTCAATGAGGCGCGCCCAGTTACCCGAAAATTAGGGTTAATTCGCCAGTCCATATTGAAATTGTCCTGAATTTCAGTGTAGCGATTGAAATCTTTATTGGGTAAGAAAGCGTCAAGCATGGGATTCAATGTGCTATTAAACTCGTAAAAACGAATGACATCCCCCGTTTGCCTGTCGTAAATACGATCAATAGGATTTTGTTTGGCATAGGTATCAAAAGTCCCATAAGGAGAATTGAACCCCTTGACATTATTGACAGAAACATCGTTTCGGATCAAAAAGTCTTTCCTCGGGTAGTAATTAAAGCTGACATTGATACCATAACGATCACGGCCAGATTCCTTCATCACTCCTTTGTCTTTATCGTAATTCAAGTTGACACCATAACGGAAGCTCCGGTCTCCCCCTTCAACAAAAGCATTATAACGTTGATTAACACTGGTTGTTAGCGGCTTAGATAACCAGTAGGTATCCACCCCCCTTTCAACTTCAGCCAGTCTGTCGCTATATTTAAGATCTAGAAGAATCTGTTCTTCACGACTATTAGTCCTACTGGTATACAAACGAGCCAATCGTTCATATTCAAGTTTCTCACGGGCATTCATCAGATTGTAGTCCCGTAGATCCGGAACAGACACATTCGAGGTCGCATTAAAAGATACCCGTACAGCACCTTCTTTGGGTGGAATCGTTGTAATCAGAATAACACCATTCGCTCCTCTCGACCCGTATAAGGAAGTCGCTGATGCATCCCTCAAAATTACAAAGGACTCAATACGGTTCATGTCCAAATCATAGATCCGCGTTGCAGACACTTCGATACCATCTAATAAATATAATGGTCCATTTGGATTACTACGAGAGTCGTCCGCATTGGACCGCAGATCAAAACCATTTTCTCCTCGTATGGTGATCTCAGGAACGCGGTTCGGATCTGAACCAAACTCCAGATTTGGTGCCATACGCACCGAAGGGTCAAATGCATTGAGCGCTTGCATCAGGTTCAGCGACCCCACTTTTCTAAGGTCTTCCCCAGATACAACAACTTGAGACCCCGTTACACTTTGTTTCGTTCGGCTAAAATACCCTGTCACAACAACATCACTCAATTGCTCATGCGACGATTGCAGTTTGATCTCATACGTTCCGGATTTAACCGTTAATACCTGGACATGTTTTTTATAACCGACAAAGCTGAAGGTAGCTTCTTTTCCATCAACTGATACAGGAAGGTTAAACTCACCTTTCGCATCCGTAGTAAACGAAAGATCCTTGTTAAATACAATAGAAACACCCGTCAGAGGTTTTCCCTTATCATCTGTGACTTTCCCCCGAATTCCTTTTTGGACAAGCGTTTCTTTGGTTTCAATGATCCGTTCATGTCTTGGCAACAGAACAATTGTATTTTCTTCAATCCTATAATTAAATCCTTTTGCTGCCAATATCTCCTCCATGGCCTTGGACAGGGGGGCATTGTTCAGATCAACAGAAATACTACTTTCTACATCCAGCATTTTGGAATTATAGAGAAAGCCATATCCGGTTTGCTTGGTAACTGTTCGCAGGGCATCCTTTATTTTCACCCGCTGACCTTTAAGTGTTACCTGCTGCGAATAAACAGAAGCACTTAGGTGCAACAGCGGAACAACGGTCAAAACTCCAGTTAATTTCATAATTCTCCAGACTTTTTGTGTCCTCAGGCGATTGATATCCGACATATCGCTCGGAGAGGACAAATGAATACGGCAAAGCCACCTTGCAAAAGGCGCTTTTTTATCCGAATAGATTTGCATACTTTTGGTTAAGAGTTAGTTAATGAACACTATAAATCCTGTAGAGGCTAGCTCCAATTTTAGTCCCGATTGCCGTCGGGACTTTTTCTTTACTTTTCTGTAGATAAATCTTTTACATATTTTTTTAGTTTAGGTTATTTGACATAATTGTTGTTAGTTTCTATTACTGTTCGTTTGGGAAACGACCACTTTTCTTCCTTTTATTTTAAATTCCAATTGCTG
>Ga0213829_1001977_pt1 | contig 13908 bp, 11 predicted proteins | sample MC6MC0896MG_FD_180665 | JGI IMG/M metagenome (GOLD analysis project Ga0213829, IMG submission 180665) | Enriched soil aggregate microbial communities from Iowa State University, Ames, United States - MC6-MC0896-MG | ecosystem: Environmental > Terrestrial > Soil > Unclassified | place: USA: Iowa...
AATCTTTCTACTTGCTCTTCTCTTAATCTTTCTACTTGTTCTTCTCTTAATCTTTCTACTTGTTCTTCTACTTATCTTTCTACTTGCTCTTCTACTTATCTTTCTACTTGCTCTTCTACTTATCTTTCTACTTGCTCTTCTCCTAATCTTTCTACTTGCTCTTCTACTTATCTTTCTACTTGCTCTTCTCCTAATCTTTCTACTTGCTCTTCTCCTAATCTTTCTACTTGTTCTTCTCCTAATCTTTCTACTTGCTCTTCTCTTAATCTTTCTACTTGTTCTTCTCTTAATCTTTCTACTTGTTCTTCTACTTATCTTTCTACTTGCTCTTCTACTTATCTTTCTACTTGCTCTTCTACTTATCTTTATACTTGTTCTTCTCCTAATCTTTCTACTTGTTCTTCTCCTAATCTTTCTACTTGTTCTTCTCCTAATCTTTCTACTTGTTCTTCTCCTAATCTTTCTACTGCGATCAATTCGCTAACTCCCACATAGAATATTTGAAAGTTCCTTTATTGACAATTTTATTATGATTTTTAAGTTTAGTTATTAAATTGTTGACTTTCCTTTTCCGCTGCTCATCCGTCATCCAATCCGGCAACTTATTCCATAACAACTCATCTATCTCCGCACGTGACATAGTAGTATGCTGAGATAACGCTTTTAAAATGAGATCAAGATAATACTGATTATCAAAAGCCTTATTTTTTGTATAACCTGCTTTATCACCAGATTTCTGAGCGACATGTAAGCCAATAAAATAATTAGGTTTTCGACCCTCAATAAGTTTCTTACGCCTTAACTCGCTCTCTTCGTGGTTACTTAAAGGCTTTTTCTTCTGCACCTTATCCAGTGCCATAATATCTTCCAGGGAGAGATCTTTATGCTGTGCTAATAAACGGGCATAGTCCAAATTCAAGACTTTACCTGAGATAGTGACCTTAACTTTGTCATCCGACAGATCATAGTCGGGCAGAGGAAAGTAGCGTTCCCGTTGAAAATTAAAGATCTTTTTGATCCCCCCTCCTGCAGTATCGACCATCTTAAGATTGAACATAGCTGTCGCTAAAAACTTATTTCGATAGAATTCCTCTGGTGCATCTTCAATGACAACCTTCTCTACGCTACCCGGAATAAAAGAACCATAATTGGTAAAAACCAACTGATCCTCCATTTCGACAACATTTATGCGTGCTCCTTTTGTGTAATCTTGATGGGCTATACAATTGTTTATAGCCTCGCGAATGGAAAAAGGCTCATACTTAGAAACCTCGGCAGGGAAGATCGTCCCCTCTTGCATATAGCGATATTTAATGTTTCGTATCTTGGCAAATACTTTTTCCACCGAAAGAATGAGTGGAAGGCCAAATATATCGTAATCAATATCGTTATTTTCCTTATCCACTAACTTCCAACGTATCTTTACATCCGCTGGACTTAAGAAATGCTCAGACTCGTCCTTGCCCAACAGGATAACAGCAGTCCGAGTGACTTTCCCCTTGACGGTTACTTTAGCTTTGTTGAGAAAGGTGATATCATCCCATTTGTCTATTTCCTCGGCCTTGTCCGGAAACTTACTCTTATAGTTTCTTCTTGCTAAAGCTATCGCTTCTTCATCGAGATCTTCTATCGTAGCATCTGGAACTACCGCAGCGCTCCAGTCATGTTGAGTCGCCTGTGCTCTGATTCGTTCGATCTTCTCAAGATTCAGAGGAACCAATTCTTCGCCATCTCGAGCATAATAATGCCCATCAAAACTTACAGGAATACCACGTGGCGCGGCTGGTATCTGAAACATGAGCACACGTCCTCCTCCTTTAATAAACTCATGGATCTCGATAAAGGTAATCCGATTGGTAGTTTTGCTTGCTATTTCTCCCTTAAGCTTATCGAGATCAGTACGATTTGATCGATAATTGGTACCAACTACGGTATGCTTCTTATCCTCAACACCAAAAACTAACCATCCAAATGGTTTACCACAAAGATTAGCTTCATTGCTGATAGCAGAGAAGTATTTTCCTAGTTTGTTAAAGTCATAGTTATTTTTAGCTTCCTTAAACTCAACGACCTCATTCTCCGAGGATAAACTTAAGAGTGTTTCAAGTACGTGGATATTCATTAAAGTGAATTATTTACAATTGGCATGTATCGATATCTTTCCATCGATTAATTATACAAAGCTAAGGAAATACTTCCAATTGTTATTGATTAGTGAAGCAACTTTGCTATAGCACCTGTCTAAATACGCCGATCACCTGGAGATCTACAGTCTCCTCATCTTTCAATACAATGGGACTGTAGGAGTCGTCTGAAGATTTGAGTAAGAGGATAATTTCCTGATGTTGCCAGCCCTCTTCCGTAATAGTCTTCTTACTCGAATACTCTTTAATGGTATAATTGGCTCCAAAATCGCGATCTTCAAAACCACTGGATTCAACCAAACAGATCAGACCATTTCTGGAACCGCCCTCATAACGTTCGAATAAACAGATCGAACCATTGGGAATAATCTTATTCATGGACTCTCCCACAACCTTACAGGCAAAATAACGTTGAGGATCCTGATAGCGTTCTTCAACTTCAACATATTGCAAAGTCTCACCTTGTTGTAATTCGGAAAAATTGCCTGCTGCAATCGCTAAATCATAATATGGTACACTGTTCTCTGATGGCGCACCGTTGATCAGCATCTCTTGGTTCGGTTCGTAATCTTGTGTCTGATGTGGTTTGATAAATTGTGAAAGGTATGTTCTTAGATTATCATTACAAACATAGACATAGGTTCCCTGGATCCCACGAAATAGGATAGTACGGTAAATATTAAGGATATAGTTTTTTAGAATGGTAGGATCAGTAATGGTAAGCTTGCCATTTTTGTCCATGTATCTATTCTTATAAACTACAAAGCTCCTGGTATTAAAGTCATAGTCCAGTTCTGGTCCAATGATCAGTCCTGTATAATTCAGGTCATAGCCTTGTGTCGTATGTATGCATCCAACTTCATTAATAGCATTAGGCGAGTTTACCCAGGCAACTTCCACGCTATTCCATTGTAGCTGGCTCTCGCCAATGACAATATCTTTCCGTGTTCGATCATGTTTCGATATCCACTCCCAGGCAAAGCCGGCAACCATACGACAAAGTCCATCCTGCTCATTTTTACGTTTGATGGCTTCAACCATTTCGTCCAGATCATCAAAAAGCTTAAAATCATAATGAATACTTTCAAAGGGTTTGGATGGAATAATGGTATTATCTGCAAATACCCCATAGATAAGATCCATATAGGGCGCGCCTCCTCGGACACGAAACTGTGAACGCAAGCGCTCTATTCGAGTACTACTTTTCAACTGTAGGTCAATAAAACGCTGTGCATCGATATCGGACGGCTTGATAGACTGAAATTTGTCGTAGAATATAATAGCTCTATCAGATTGCAGTTCGATCCAATCTAATTCAGAACAAGTTAATTCATCAAACCCCAACTGCTTGGAAACCTTTCGAAACGTACCATAGTAGGCGGCTAGGTTCTTCCATCGACGCAGCCTGTGCCCCTCGTCGACGATAAGAAGATCATATTTTCTTTTTGCCACTTCGGCAGGTCCTATGACCATTTTGGAGGATAATCCGTTTATATTCCTAAAGACTTTGCTGATTGTTTTGCGAAACGATCGCATCGGGATGACTAACCCCATCTCTAGGTCACCGTATTTTTGACGGACTGCTTCTACAAACTTGAACAATTCTTCGTCAGACTCATCAAAATCGGCCCGATTAAAATCTTTGAGATCAGTTTTCAGCAATTTAAACAGAAAAATCGCTAATATGGACTTTCCTGTACCAGCTCCTCCATGGATGAGACTGATCTTGGCCTGATCATCCAATAAACAATTAAGGATCAATTTCAAACCACTTGTCTGGTCGCGGGAAAGATTTTTATATGGGGAATATTTAAACAGATCAGAATTATCGAGATATTCCAAAGAATGGCGTGCGATACCAAGTGATCGCAACTCGGACCATATATCGCGGAACAGTTCCCAATAAACTTCCTTTTGTTGATAGAATTTATGATCGGATATACCCAAGTTTCCATTCCGCAAATGAAACTGACGGTCAGCAGCGATATAGCGAATCAGATTTGATTCTACGTCCAAGGTCGCAGATTTGTTGAACAGATCGCTTAATATCAAAGATACCGACTTAAAATCCTGTTTTTTTTCAGCTTTAAGATGCGTCTTCATCCTCGTAACCACATCCGTACTTTCACCGACGTAGGCGTCCTTTTTATTTTGCAAAAAATAAACAACAGGCCAAGACAAGTATTCACGATGCTGCTGGAGCAGCATATACTCTAAATTGGAATTAAAGTTATAAGGAATAATCTGAAACTGTTTTGGCATTATAGTTCGTTGTATTTTTTTGCGGTTCCTTTGGCTTTTTCGACGGGGTATTTTTCGTTGTTGAGTTTCATCTTGTCCTCTACGATCTGCTTAACATCAAGTCCATGCTTATCGGCAAGTAATAGCGCATACATCAGTACATCTGCAAGCTCATTTTTCAACTTGTCAGGATTGGCATCTTCATTTCCTTTCCACAGAAAAAGCTCCAGAAGTTCAGACGCTTCAATGCTCAATGCAACTGCGAGGTCCTTGGAGTTGTGAAACTGCTCCCAATCTCTAGCATCTCTGAACGCTCTAATCTGTGCTATTAACTGTTGAATATCCGACATGATAAAATCTCTTAACTGAAAACTGGCCTTTGTCCAAATATCCGAAATATTGTTTAGGAATGAAAGGTGAAACCTTAGTTAAACTGCAACAGTTTCTTTTTCCTTCAATAAATATGCAGGCAATGTTAGTTCTATACTTTTCATAATGTCTTCAACATAGCCATTAGTTTTCTCATGCCTATCATGTCGGTCGTATCTATAAAGTCCCACATATTTATTCCTCCAATCCAAATTCAAATCACTTTCATCAAAAAAGTTCCAGAAAGCAATTACCCCAAAATATGAGTTAGGGTACAATATTTTAATTTTTTCCTCCCTATCTCTTAAATGTGCCATAATGTTTTTTCCTTTCCAACCATCATTGACTTTTAATTCAACCACAGCTAAAACCTCCTCATAATCCGCTGTCCATATGGATATATCTGGACGCATAGAGTTCCCTTTCTTCAAAAGACTCTTCTCGGACGTCACGATAACATTATATTTCTGTTCAAAATATGCCTTTAAAAACAATAAACATGTTTCGGTAAAAAAGTCTGCGCCCCCAGTATTGATCTTACGATCTAATATCTGCTTTGCATTATATACATGAAAATCCCAAAACGCAGACATACGGTCATGTATAGCTTGCGTAATCTCATTACTGTTCAAATCAAAATTATATTCGCGGCATTCGTTAAATACATTTCTTTGAATTTCAAGTAGCTTTCTATAGTGCGTTATAAATACGTCATCAATTGATTTTAAATTGTTTGTCATATGAAAATTAGGGTTAAATAAATTACAGGGAATTGCATGACAGTCATCGCAATTCCAATAATTAATACATAAATTTTAAACTCTTATCAGATTAATAATTCCTTATTCCCTTCGTCAGTCAGGAACACAATAATTTAGCTCACGTCTAAACTTTGTTGGAAAAATAGATTTTATTCCCTAATATACAATAATTAATTAAAAAGATATTTAAAACTTACTTTTGGGGAAGAACGACATAGGTAAACCCACATTTATACCCTCCAAAATCTAAACTCTTACGCACTATATTATAGAATGTAACCTTACTAAAAAATGGTATATCTTTCTTTTGTCGTTTACCTATAACTGATACAAATAATACAGTATAATCACTTGGATAAAAGGGTTTCTTTAAAGGAGTCCCCTTGTCTGCAGTAATGTGTTTATTAAATTCGTCCAATATTTTATCTTCTTGCTTTAAAATAATCCCGCTATAACCACCCTGTGCGAATAAATGGCTCAAATTAGATGACGACTTCCCAATCTTAACATGTATGAAAGTATTTGTATTGGCGTCAAACACATCGCAGGCCTCATTTCGGTCTTTTCCTAAACTCCTCTTTCTGGAGTCTTCATGTCCCAAATCAAATAAATGCCCTTGAGCCAAGCCTTCACTCAACTCTTTATTGTAATCTGATTCTTTAATTTTTGATTTTGAGGGTGTGGGAAATGTATTCCCAACAACCCGAGCATTGAAATACCCATTTACTTCTTCGTAAAACGAAGTAGAAATTTCATACCAACTACCTTCAGAAAAAATATACTTCTGACCATTATAAGTCGTTTCCCAAGATAAACACCGATACAAGGGCCAACTCCTTTCTTTATCACCTTCTTTTATTTCATGAACTTTAAAACTATCTATATTTTCGAATGTAATTTTCTTTCGTTCTTCCTTTCCAATCTCATCCTTCCAGTCTATCATAGAAGGCATTACATACAACTCCTTACCTGAGATTCGAGTTCGATCACCGGTACTAAATTTGAAACCTAAGCTTTCTAAATCGTCTCCAAAAAAAACAGGAGGAATAAAATATAGCTCGTCTAATTTCCCCGATTTCAATTCTTTTGCAAGTAGTTTTTGAAGTGCTTCAATTTTTGATTTATCTCGCAATAAAGCCATGTTATCAATCCATGGATAGTCCTTTTTATAGGTAGTAGATTGATACAATTTATAAGCCCCTTTGACAGTACTAGCCAATTTCAAAAGAGAATCAGTCGCTTTTGTTACTCTCAAGCTGTCCCGTCCTTCTACCACTTCTCCTAAGTTCAAATCTGCAGGGATTTTGCCGACAATCCCGCGGAGGATGTCTTTTTCTTTATTGATTTCGAAATCTTCTGGTGTAGTTCCTTTTACAGCGGCTTTTCTTGTTTTTTGGGAATCAAGATCCGGTTTTGTGGTGTCTATTTGTCTAATTTCTGTCTTAGGAATACCATTTATTGCTGCTCGAAGTCCAAAATTATATTCTATTTTGGTCATATCCAACAAATGAATACCCATCCCAAGCGGTATCGCAAACAACCTACCTTTCTCTACTATTGTAAGTACAGCGAATGATGATGAATTTTCAAAATTCGATGTATTCACATCAAATTGCTCATTGAGGAAATAAGCCCAATCAGGTGTATTTTTATTACTTTTTTTATAGTATACTACAAAACCGTTTTTCTCTACTTTTTGCAGACGACTTACTTTGAATATATCTTTTGGATCTTTTACATCTTCCTTAACTAGATAAATAGTTGGTTTGATCGTTGACATTATATCTATAATTTAAATGATTAATCTTGTTACTTAGCAAGTAGACTAACTAATTTTTGATATTCTGTAAAGGCATTTGCAAATGCCTTGGTTGCTTCATAATTACTGAACTCATATTCTTCATTAACCCCTGTGGCAGTTCTCAATTTAATCTCGCCATAGCGCACCACTGGTATCTGATAATTACCGGTAAACCGTTTATCCCTGCTCCCATCTTTATTGACCTTAGCCCAGGTCATATCAATAGTCTTTGAATCTGCTGGCACACCCTGCGTCTCTGTAAATCTTACAGCATGTTGTTGTAAGCTAATTTCGTCCAAACCGATAATAGCAAACTCTTTGGATCTGCTGTACATAACGATAAAACTTGGATAGATGTAGAGATCTGCGCCATTTGCATTTTGGAAATACAATGCTTTTACATCAGATTTAAATTCAGGGATCGACTTCAATCCAAATCGGACATCGGTTCTGCTTACAACGGTACTGGCCGACGATCGAGTAATGGCACGATCCTCATAATGAGCACTTGTCACGTCCCATATTTTTTGACTTTTCGCCAAGTTGATAAAACTTGAGACCAAGACGTCATATTTCTGTTTTAACTCCAGTTCAAAATCAACTTGTAAATCAACATAAGAGGCCTCTATTTGCTCGTTTGTCTGCTTGATAGCTTCTTCCTGCGCATTAAGATCTTCATTCATCCGCGCCGGTATTGATTTATTGATCAATCCATAAAGCAAAAGGTAGCTCATTAGTTTTTTGTTCTTCGTGGATTTGATCGCTGCATTAATTTCAACAAGATCTTTCTCCAATGATAGACGCTGCTCTCTAGCGAGTAAAATTGCCTCTTTTATGCCCGCCATATCCTGGCTCGTGATCTCGTGGATGTCGGCGCTAAAAATATTACCTCGATTTTGTACTTCCACCGTAGCTACGTATGGCAGTGTCGCAGGCGGAGTATCCAGCACAGCGGGAGAAGAAGATGGTGAACGGTTCCCATTTACTTTCTGCCTATTGTAAATTCCCAATGCCGGTATTCCTGTGTTTAAATAAGTACCGTTGGTACCAAAGGTCATATTTGCCCCTTTTATCCCAATTGACGTAGAGATACCGGTCTTGCTAAAGTTCAGATGTACCCCTGGGACGATCTTCACTCTTCTTCTAAAAGTCCAAGCCATTTCCTTATGAAATTAAATTCTTATTGATTTATAACTTCGACAAAGTAAAGAGATGTACAACATTGATTTTTACGGTTTTCCGTATTATATACATTCTTAACTCTGTGACTATATGCAGGTTTAAGAAAATATATTCCAAGCATACGTAGAAAAATCTGATTTAGATCTACTAGCATTGTATAATTAATTGAAAAGGGAATATGCCTCTTTACAAAGCAAAAAGCCACATCTCCCGATGTGGCTCTACAACATATATATTTATTTGAAATCGTCCCTATTTATACGAATTGATCGATTTTGATACTTTCCAGTCATTGCCCACACGCTCCAAGGTAACTAAATCTGTTTTGGTGAAGCTTTCAAATTTCAACGTCACTTTAGCGACCATATAGTCAGCTGATTCTTCTAAGATGTCGGTGCTTACTGTACAGTTTAGCTTTTCGCCTTTTTGTTTTTCCAAGGATTTAACCACTCCGCTACGGCTGTTGCTTTGTGCATTGGATGCTTGGATCTTTTGATTAAAATCAGCTGCAAATAACTGCTCTACTCCTGCTGATTCTCCCTCCGTAGTTACCGCAACATAGTGCTCTAAAGCGAAGTCTGCTGTGGAAAGGTTAACGTTTGCTTTTGCTGCTTTTGCTCCAGGTCCTTCAGCTGCCATAGCGAAAGTAGATACTGCGATTAAAGCTGCTGCTGCGAATGTTTTTACTAGCGTTTTCATAATGTCTTTATTTTATTGTGTTAGTTCTGTTGTTCTTATTTGTTGACTCAAAACTACGACACAATAGGACCCTAGCCTACGGGCTTTAGACTAACGCTCAGGAAAACTCGGTGAATGGCGGAAATGGGGAGGTGAAAATAAAAGTAATAAGGCCATAATTTAAATATAGCCTTATTGCTTTCACATTAACTAGCTTGCTGACCACTATTTCGATCTGCTTGTAGCTTAGCATTTAATATTGTTTTTAAGTCATTCGCCAATGCAATCACTGAACTGAGATCAGTAGCAGCCGATAATGTACTATTTGGTACAGCAGAAGACTCTTTCACAAAGCCGTAAATTGACGTCTCTGCTTTTGGCCGTTCCATTATCCAATCGGTTCCTTTAACATTTGAAGTACCATTAGTTATTCTTACCCAGTCACTATTTATGGGATTAATAGCTATAACTTTATCTCCAATTAACCAGGATCGGGATGAAGTAGTTGGCACATCCGCTAATCTACAAGCAATATTGTTTATGTTAATCGGGTAGAGTACTAGACCAGTACCCTGATTGTTAATTGCAATTTCACGCTTATCGATATAAATATTATCATAAATATAACTATCAGATAGCTGCTCAACACCTAAAGTAATGTTGCTTGACGTGCTTTTATTCTTGATTAAATTATCATTAATTTTCAGATCCTTCGTATTCTTAAAGATATATATTGGCGCCCCTGAACTCGTTTCCAGACTGTTACCCTGAATATCAAAAGTGCTTTCATAATTTCCATTTTGTTGAAAAACACAAAAGTTAACAGAGGAGATCTGGTTATTTGCAATCTTAATATTTTTGCATGGAAGCTCTTGATTCGTCGAGTTTTTAAGCAGATAAATACCTCTTAGATGATTGCTGATAATATTGTCTGTGATATTTACGTTCTGCATTACAATATCTGAGTATATACCAAAATTTGTTCCCTCTTTAGCATCTATAACGTTATTAGAGATATTGCAGTTAATAACTCGACCTAGATCAATGTCTGCTCTTCCGCACTCACAATCTGCTATCGTATTTCCAATGATATCCAAATTCCTCACTTTGGTAAAACTACCATGGGAGCCAATAGCTGCCCCATATCCAGAGTTTCCTTTTCTTAAACCTCTTATTGTATTTCCTGTTATATTTATCGTATCAGAGTCTATGACCAACGTATCAGTTCCATCATTAGGCGAAAAAGAAGTAACCCAAAAGCCTCCCAACCCACCCTCAAGAACATTTGCTGTACAGGTTACATTCTTTGCTGCCATTATTTTAACACTATACTCGAATCCCGTAGAATATTCAGTTTTGTTTTGCATACGGAATATATTATTTGAAAGCACATGATTTTCTCCCCCCTTAACCGAGAGGCCCGTGTTAATAGCGTAGTAAATATGATGACGTTCTACTGTCTCATCAAAATAGTTTTCTGTTGTTAAGGTATCATAACTTTCCTGAAAAACAATCCCATAACCTCCCGCATTAACAGTCGGTACATAGGACATATTGTAGAAGGAATTGAGTGTAAACGTCCAACGTCTATTTTTATAATTTAGCAATATCCCACCTGTCCATCCATCCATTCGGATCCCCTCTACTCTTCCATTTGATGCAACATCTCCTACGGCAATGGCATAACCCACCCTCGTCGAATTCATATTACCAAGAATAGTCCCTTGTCCCACAATTACAACACCTGTCGTTGCATTAGCCACTTCAATTCCATTTCCATTGGCCAAACTCGTTTTTTGTAAAACACACTTTGAAGTTAGTTCTAGTTTAAAATCGCTCTTATTGATTACTAGTGCAGTTGTAAAGCTATATTGATCATCAATGAGCAAGTGATTTGTTACCAGTTTTGCTTTGTCAAATACAGCGTTAATATTTGTAGCAACCTGTGCCCCAAAGTATCGCACATCTAATGGCCCTGTAAATTTATGCTCAAGCTTAATGCTTCCAATAGCAATAACGCTCCCTCCATCATCGGGATCTGTTGTTGATGACAAATAGTAATTGATTGGATTAGGTGTGTCCCCCGCCTGATAATACCCCAGGAGCTGTATACCAGAATAGTAACCATCCTGCAACTCGGTAAGTTCGCGTGCACATAAATTGCGCATATCTGCCATTGTGTTTTTGATAAGAAATTGCTTTGCCATAATGTTGTTGTTTTTAATTCTTACACAAACTTAGGCTTCATTCGAGGGGGATTTGAGTGAAAAGCATCCAATGTAAGCGGTACAATACAACTACCGAAAAGTTGAGCCGATCGGCAACCATAAAACGCAAAAAAGCCACATCTCACGACGTGGCCTTAATAAACATATGATTCACTAGTGGTTTGTCTTTTAATACTGGCAAACCACCAGTTGTAAAATTCTATTTATAAGAATTGATCGATTTGGATAATTTCCAGTCATTACCCACACGCTCCAAGGTAACGAGATCAGTCTTGGTGAAGTTTTCAAATTTCAAAGTCACTTTTGCAACCATATAGTCTGCCGATTCTTCTAAAATATCTGTGCTTACTGTACAGTTTAGCTTTTCGCCTTTTTGTTTTTTCAAGGATTTAACCACTTCGCTACGGCTGTTACTTTGTGCATTGGTAGCTTGGATCTTTTGATTAAAATCTTGTGTAAATAACTGCTCCACGCCTACAGATTCACCCTCAGTGGTTACCGCAACATAGTGCTCTAAAGCGAAATCTGCTGTAGAAAGGTTAATGTTAGCTTTTATTGCTTTTGCTCCTGGTCCTTCAGCTGCCATAGCGAAAGTTGATACTGCGATTAGGGCTGCTGCTGCGAATGTTTTTACTAGCGTTTTCATAATGTCTTTATTTTTATTGTGTTAGTTCTGTTGTTCTTATTTGTTGACTCAAAACTACGACACAATACGCTCCTAGCCTACGGGCTTTAGACTAATGACCAGGAAAACTCGGTGAATGGCGGAAATAAGGAGGTAGAAGAGCTTAGAATAATGCACTGAAGTTTCAATAATCAGACTATAACAGCTATCTTTAATAGCAAAAGCTTCTAAAAGTCCAAATGATTGAAATTTCCCATCAACAATATAAAGTATTAATCTATACCGATCATCAATATACAGTTGAGTCCGCCGACAATCTCAGACGCTACAAACGGGAATATGTCGATGATTCTTGCGATCGATATAGCAACGTATCTAACGTGGCCATTTTAGTAAAGCATGGTCAAGATGAAGTGGCTAGTGCTATTCTTTGTGATACAGGGGTTTTCACAGGATTGAGCGAATCCTCCTTTATAATAGAGGAGCGTGTGCTTTATATTTGCGCGGGGAATAAACTGTACTATTTAAATATACCAGACTTAACGCTAAAATGGACAGGACAAGTAGATTATGTAACGAATTTCAGTGTTCAGAAATTAGAAGATGATTTGCTCGTTCATGGTGAACTCGAAATCACAAGAATAACAAAGCTCGGAGAAATAAAATGGCGATTTGGAGGACACGATATCTGGGTAAATAATAATGGTTTCCCTGAGATAACTATACTGCATGACCGGATTAAACTGGTTGACTACCAATCGAATTTTTATGCTATCGGATTTGATGGAAATACTATTTTCTAAAAAAGCAGAGAATTATACAGCGGAAGTCATCTATTCATATGATAAAATCATAGGGTCAGCAAAACTAGCGAATGAAAAAGGAAGCCAACTGATTTTGAAATAACGGGCAACAATGGAATTTATACAAAAAAGCCACGTCTCATGACATGGCTCTACAACATATATATTTATTTGAGATGGCTCTTATTTGTACGAATTGATTGATTTGGATACTTTCCAGTCATTACCCACACGCTCCAAAGTAACGAGATCTGTCTTGGTGAAATCCTCAAATTTCAACGTCACTTTAGCCACCATATAGTCTGCCGATTCCTCGATGATAGCTGTGCTTACTGTACAGTTTAGCTTCTCTCCTTTTTGCTTTTTCAAAGATTTAATCACTTCGCTACGGCTGTTACTTTGTGCATTGGTAGCTTGGATCTTTTGATTGAAATCTTCAGCGAATAGCTGCTCTACTCCTGCTGATTCGCCCTCTGTGGCTACCGCCACATAATGTTCTAAAGCGAAATCTGCGGTGGAAAGGTTAATATTAGCTTTTGTTGCTTTTGCTCCAGGTCCTTCAGCTGCCATAGCGAAAGTTGATACTGCGATTAAAGCTGCTGCTGCGAATGTTTTTACTAGCGTTCTCATAATGTCTTTATTTTATTGTGTTAGTTTTTAGTTCTTATTTGTTGACTCAAAACTACGACACATTAGGCCCCTAGCCTACGGGCTTTAGACTAACGATCGGGAAAACTCGGTGAATGACAGGAATGGGGAGGTAAGTCTGCTTCGTATCAGATTCGTACCACGTTCGGATCAACTACAGATAATGTACAGACACCCAACAGACCTTGTACAGTCTCTGAACAGGGAAAAACTGTTCGGAGACTAGTCAACAATAGAACCCTCCCCGACCTGATCCGAAGGCTGTACGAAGCAGGTACGAACAAGACCCCTATAGAAGTTATTTGTCTTATACTGAAATAGGTTTACATTTACCGAACAGATTACTATATAGATTTTACATCCTATTTTTTCTACTGGATTTGGTTGTCATTGTCCGTTTTCTGACTGTTATCGGTTGTCCTTTCCCT
>Ga0213829_1001979_pt1 | contig 13899 bp, 9 predicted proteins | sample MC6MC0896MG_FD_180665 | JGI IMG/M metagenome (GOLD analysis project Ga0213829, IMG submission 180665) | Enriched soil aggregate microbial communities from Iowa State University, Ames, United States - MC6-MC0896-MG | ecosystem: Environmental > Terrestrial > Soil > Unclassified | place: USA: Iowa...
GCCCAGTTGATGAACAGCGTCACGCCGATGCCGCGCCAATGCTGTTTGACCTGGCCCAGTGCGCCGAAGTCCACCTTCAGCAGCATCGGAATGATCATAACCCAGATCAGGATGCCAACCGGCAGGTTGACCTGCGCGACTTCGAGATGTCCGATGGTTTGAAATAGGGCGGGCATTAACTGGCCCAGGGCAACGCCCAGGACGATGCAGAGAAACACCCAAAGCGTCAGATAACGCTCGAAGACGCTCATTGCACCGTCCGCTTGCGGCAAGGGCGCCGCTGCCTGTGTGAAAGGGGGGTGAGACATGCCAAGTCCTAGCAGCAACGAGTGGAGAGTGTGGGGTCGGAGGCCTCGCAAGGGGCGCCTTGGCAACAGTGTTCAGTGAGGTAGCCAAGCAACGCATTCATCTGCGAGAAGTCGGCGCGATAGATCAGATTTCGGCCTTGTTGCTCAACCGTGACCAGGCCGGCGTGCGCCAGCTCTTTCAGATGAAAAGACAACGTGTTGCGCGCGACGCCGAGCTGGTCGGCCAAGACGCTGGGCGTGAGACCGCCGAGCCCAGCCACGACGAGCGCGCGAAAAACGCGTAGACGTTGGGCGTGGGCGAGGGCGCCGAGGGCTAAAACTGTTTGATCTTCGTTCATTGTTCGATCATACAACGATTGTCGAACTGTTGAGCGATACCAGTGTGCGATCGGGAAGCTGGACGTCCGCTGTCGCGCTGAACGTTCAACATCAAGCGGCGCACAACGTGCTGCGTATCTAGAATAGAGGCGCAGATCCTGCTCGATAGCCACAGCGAACATCATGGAAATCAGCGAACGCCTCAAGACCTGGGCCAAGCGCATCAAACGAGATGGCTTGACGCTCTGGTTCGCCGGCAAGCACCCGCGGACGCCTTGGCATGCCAAAGCGGTGGGCGTGTTCGTGGTGGCCTATGCGCTAAGCCCGATCGATCTGATTCCAGACTTCATACCGGTGTTGGGGTACATCGATGACGTACTGCTGCTGCCAGGCTTGATCTACCTGGCCATCAAACTCTTACCGCCGGACGTTCTTGTCGATTGCAGACGCCAGGCAGAGGACTGGATGGATTCAGCCGCCTCAAAGCCCCGCAGCCGAATCGGTGCAGCGCTGATCGTGACGGTGTGGGTAATCGCGGGCGCGGCTGCATGGTTCTGGTTCGTGCCTTGAGCCTGAAGTTTGCGTTGGGATGGGTGCGGCAAGGGCGGCCACGCGCTAATCGGACTTTACATAATACACATTATGCGCATTACGCCTGAAGCTAGCGGGGTACCCGTCATTGCCGATCCTGAACCTAGGCAGCCAGCGCCGCGCCCGGTACCAGCCGGCCGCTTTCCATGTACACGATGCGATCCGCCAGCGGGAAATAACGGTCGTCGTGCGAGATGACCAACACCGTCTTGCCACGATTGCGCAGCTCCGGCAGCAGGTCCCGGTAGAAGACTTCCTTGAACAACGGGTCTTGATCCGCCGCCCATTCATCAAACACCACAAAGGGCCGGTCTTCCAGGTAGGCCGCCACCAGCGCCAGGCGCTTGCGCTGCCCCTGCGACAACGCGCTGGTGCTGAAGGCCCCATCGCGCACCTGCACCTTGTGTTGCAGATGCAGCCGCTCAAGCCAGCGGTTGCCGACGTCGTCGACATCGTCACGGCCGCTTTCCAGCAGGCGGTCAAACAGGTGGAAATCGGCAAAGATCGCCGAGAAAGCCTGCCGGTAGCGGTCGCGGTTGTGGTCGCCTACTGGCTCGCCATCCACCCTCACCTCGCCAGATTCCGGGCGATACAGTCCCACCAGCAGCTTGGCCAGCGTGGTCTTGCCGCTGCCGTTGCCGCCCACCAGGAAGACGATTTCGCCCGGTTCGAACGACAGGTTGATCGGCCCCAACTGGAAGATGTAGTCGCTTTGTTCGTGGTAGTAGCTGTGCGTGACCTCGTGCAGCGAAATGCGGGGCGACGCGGCGGCCGGCGTAAGCTCGCCGGCGGCGGGCTCCGAGGCCACCATGCCGCCTACGATGTCGTGGATACGGCGGGCGGACACCTTCGCCAGGTTGGCGCGCGGAATGTTCAGCAGCAAGGCCTCAAGCGGCGCCACCATGTACAGGAACAGCAACGCAAAGCCCGTCATCACGCGTTCCTGGCCGGGCTGGTTGCCGGCCAGCCCGAACAGCACCAGCCCGATGAACGCGTAGACCAGGAAATTGCTCCAGCTGGCGGATACGACGAAGATGGACATGCCGCGCGTGCGGGCGCGGCGCACCGCCTCGATCGAATGATGGAGCATGTCCGCCAGGAACGCCGAGCGCTTGCCGCGGTTCAGCCGCAGCTCTTTGGCGCCCGCGCTTATCGCGCGAAAGTAGCCAAACAGCTGGTCCTGTTCGCGCGCCGCGACCTCCAGATGCTTGATCGCGCGCAAATGCGCCAGGTGATAGCCCAGCGAGCCCAGGCCGACCACCAGCACCGCCACAAGAAACACCTTCCACGACAGAAACGCCATGTACACCAGGCAACCCGCCACCACGACGGCATTGTTCAGGATGGCGGGCAGGCTGACGAAGTATTGGGCGATGTTGGCGCTGTGCTCAGTCAGCGCCGACTGGATGCGGTCGGCGCCCACCCGCTCCAGATGCGCGAAGTCCGCCTGCATCGCGCGGTCCGTGATGTAGCGTCTCAAGTCAGCATGCGTTTGCTGGCTGAGCCGTTCGAACAGCAGCGCCGAGCCCATTCGCGCCAGCATCGCCAGCACGGCCGTCAGCGCAAAGATCCAGGCCAGGCGCGGACGCTCGGCGGGGTCCGCCGTCAGGGCGATGTTGATCTGCATGACCAGCAACACACTGAAGAGGCCGGCGCACACGCAGGTAAACGAAGCAAGCGCCAGGAGTTTTTTGGAGTGCCTGATCAGATGGGTAATCAACCGAATTCCTCGATGTAGATGCCTGCGCTCAACTAATGAAGACGAAGCAGGCTGCCGGATGTTTAGGCGTCGCCATGCCGCGCTGCATGCAGGGCTAAATTTCTGTCGAGCCGGTTCGTCTGTATGGGATGGACTGCGCCCTCACCCTGCCCGCTGCTAGACCGCCCTCGCGCCCGGACCGTGATCGCTGTGCGCGGGCCCGCTTCGCGGGCATCCAACAATGATCCCGGTGCTGGCGCCACTGTTTCCCGGCGACTGGGCGGCGCATGGCGATGGGGTGGCGCTGGCGGGCGAGAACGCTTGCGGTCAGCCCACGGTGGCGCAACTGCTTGAAGACGCCGAAGCGCTGCCGCTCATCCTGGGCCGGCAGGCGCGGCATTTCGGTGCGGCGGCGCTGGCTCCGGTCGCCTCGGTGTGGACGCTGACGTATTTCTGGCGCTTGCTGCCGCCCGTTGCCGCAGCGGCCAGCGTGCTGCAACGCGTCTTGCCCACGGCTGCGCGCCAGGTCACGCCGCAATTTGATGGCGACGGCGCGGTGTTGCGCCTGTTGATTCCGCATGACGGCCAGGCGCAGCCAGGCAGTGACACTCACGCACGCTATGCGCCTTTGCTGCATGAACACCTGGAACCGCTGGCGACGCGGCTGGCGCAATGCGCGCGGCTGGCCCCGAAGATCACTTGGGGAAACGTGGCGCGCTATCTGGACCTGACGTTGTCGCAGTTGATGCAGGCGATGCCGGGCAACTCCCTGCTGGCGCAAGACCGCGCCTTGCTGCTCGACGCGCCCCTGTGGCGTGGCGAGCCCAACCCGATGTACCGAGCCCCGCGCGAGGTGCTGCGCGACACCCCGCAAGGGCCGCGCGCGCACGCCCTGCTTCGCCGCTGCTGCCTGTACTACATGCTGCCCGGCCACGGGTATTGCGATCTTTGCCCGCTGTCCGCACCCAATCGGCCCTCCCGCGAGACGCGCGGCGCCTAGCTCCCCTTCCCCGCCCTATCCACCCCGGCCACCGGGAATTTTGCAGCTAGGACTAAACGGCACCGATTCTCATTCGTCTAGAAATAAGAGCATGGACCGCAAGGCAAGCGCCTGCGGCCAATCATTCCGACGAAGGTTCGTGCCGATGACTCAAAACCATGAACGCGCCGCGGCAACCGCCCGGTGGAATCTCAGCGCGGACGCGCAACCGCCGCGCCTAGACTGGCTGGGCCCGTGCGCAGGCGATCCTGACGCGAACGAACTGATGGCGGCCATCGAATCGGCGTTCTCGCAACTGCCCTTCGCCACGCACCTGACCCTGCGCGCCCCGCTGCCGCAAGCCCGCGCCCTGCAAGAGGCCGGCCTGCTGGTGCCGGACGCGCACGGCACGCAGACGGTGCAGGCCAGCATGTTCTGGCAGCTTGCCGCGTCGTGGCTGCCGCGAGGCGCAGCGCCCGCGTATCCGCTGGACTATGTGATGACGGGCGAACGCCGTCACCCCCGCCGTCCCCCGAAGCCGACGGGTGTGGTTTACCGCCGGGCCATCCCCTGGCTGTCAGCCACCTTGTCGTTTCGGGTGGCGACGGAAGAATTGGACGCGGTGCGGCTGAACCGCTGGATGAACGACCCCGTCGTCGCCGAGTTCTGGCAAGAGGAAGGCGACCTGGACAAGCACCGCGCTTATCTGCGCAAGCAGGCCGACGACCCGCACACGCTCGCGCTCATCGGCTGCCTGGACAACGTGCCGTTCGGCTATTTCGAAACCTATTGGGCGCGCGAAGACCGTATTGCCCCCTTCTGCAACGCGGCAGATTTCGACCGTGGCTGGCACGTGCTGATCGGCGAAGCCTCCTGCCGCGGCCCTGCCTTCGTGCCCGCCTGGCTGCCTTCGATTTCGCACTACCTGCTGCTGGACGATGTGCGCACCCAACGCCTGGTCATCGAACCGCGCGCCGACAACGTCAAGATGATCCGCAACCTGGCCCGCAGCGGCTACGCGCTGGAAAAGGAATTCGACTTTCCGCACAAGCGCGCCATGCTGGGCACGTTGTCGCGTGAACGATTCTTCGGCGAACGGTTCTGGCTGCCGCGCGCGCCCGACGGCAGCAAGCTGGCGCACCCCGAGGCGCATGACGCACGCCGCGTCCCCGCCCAATCCCTGACGCAGTGAAGGTGTCCATGCAAGTACACGATCTGATCGGCATTGGCTTCGGCCCGTCCAACATCGCCCTGGCCATCGCCCTGGAAGAACGCTATGGCGGTGAGTCGGGCCTGTTGCCGCTGTTCCTTGAGAAACAGCCGTGCTTTGCCTGGCATCCGCACATGATGCTGGACGGCACGCACATGCAGATCTCGTTCTTGAAGGACCTGGTCACGCTGCGCAACCCGGCTAGTCCGTTCACGTTCCTGAACTACCTGCACAGCCAGGGCCGCTTACAGCAGTTCATCAACCTGAAGACGTTCTTCCCCAGCCGGCATGAATTCAACGACTACCTGGCGTGGGCGGCCGGTCATTTCTCGGACCGCTGCGTCTATGGCGAAGACGTGTTCGAAGTGGCGCCCGAAACCGTCGGCGACACGGTGCCGCTGCTACGCGTGCGCTCACGCGACGCCCAAGGCCGGGTCCGCGAACGCCTGGCGCGCAACCTGGTCGTGAGCGTGGGCGGCAAGGCCAACATTCCCGAACCTTTCCTGGCCTGGCGCGACGAGCCGCGCATTTTTCACACCAGCTCGTATCTGTCGGCCATCGGCAAGATCACGCGTCCGCGCCGGATCGCAGTGCTGGGCGCGGGCCAGAGCGCCGCTGAAATCTTCATGAACCTGCACGAGCACCCCGATCGGCCCCAGGTCGATCTGCTGATGCGCGGGCGGGCGCTGCGCCCGTCCGACGACAGCCCTTACATGAATGAGATCTTCAACGCCGAGCACACCGACTACATCTACAGCCGGCCGCCTGCCGAACGCGCGGGGTTGCTGTCAGAGGCTTGGCATACGAACTATTCGGCGCCGGACGTCGAATTGATCGAACGCATCTACAACGTGTTCTACCAGCAACAGGTGACCCGCCAGGCGCGCCATCAGCTGCGCCGCCGCTGCCAGGTCGATGCCGTCGAAGTGGTGGACGGCGTGGATGGCGACGGGCAAGGCGTTGCGCTGACGTTGTTCGACCGCGATACGCACCGCAGCGAAGTCGTCCGGTATGACGCGGTGATTCTGGCGACAGGCTATGTCCGCGACCACCACAAACAACTGCTGGCGCCGCTAGCTCCCTACCTGGAAGACCACGCCATCGACCGCCACTACCGCTTGCGCGCTGACGCCCGGTTAACGCCCGCCATCTATGTACAAGGCGGCAGCGAAACCACGCACGGCATCAGCGACAGTCTGCTGTCCATCCTGGCCATCCGTTCGCAGGAGATCGGCAATGCCCTGCGCGCGGGCAGCCCGGGCGACGCAGTGGAAAGGCCGCAACGGGAACGTAGCGCCGCGCTGGCGAGCTGACCCGGCTTCGTCTTGCCCATTCACCGGTTCACGCCCATTGCGCGCGGACCTTTTTGAAGGCGTATCACCATGGCTTACTTCCCCACCGCCGCGCAGGCGGATCAGGATCTGGCGCGTCAGCACGATGCGCTGGCGGCCCCCTACACGCTTGGGGGAAACACGTTGCTGCAATACCAGGAACAGCGTGAGTCCAATGCGCGCAGCTATCCCCGGCGCATCCCGCTGGCGCTCAAGCGGGCCAAGGGAATTTACGTCGAAGACATTGAAGGCCGCGTGTTCATTGATTGCCTGGCCGGCGCCGGTTCGCTGGCGCTGGGGCATAACCACCCAGCAGTAATCGAAGCCATCGGCGCGGCCCTGAACGCGGATCTGCCGTTGTTGACGCTGGACCTGACCACGCCCGTGAAAGACCGCTTCATGCGGGACTTGTTCGACCTGCTGCCCGCGAACTTCTCGCGCAACGCCAAGATCCAGTTCTGCGGGCCGACGGGCGCCGACGCGATCGAAGCGGCCCTCAAGCTGGTCAAGACCACAACCGGCCGCGCGGACATCCTTGCGTTCCAGGGTGCGTATCACGGCATGACGCAGGGCGCGCTGCAATTGATGGGCAACGTGAGGCCCAAGCAGTCGCTGCGTTCGCCGCTGGCCGGCGTGCAATTCCTGCCCTACGCCTACCAGTACCGCTGCCCCTTCGGGCTGCGGGGCGGCGCTGGCGTGCAAGCCGGGCTGCGGTACATCAGCACCGTTCTGAACGACCCGGAAGGCGGTGTGCCCCCGGCGGCCGGCATGATCGTGGAAGCCGTCCAGGGCGAAGGCGGCGTCATCCCGGCGCCGCTGGAATGGCTGCAAGGTCTGCGTGAGCTGACGCGTGCAGCCAACGTGCCCATGATTCTGGACGAGGTCCAGTCCGGCTTCGGCCGCACCGGCCGCATGTTCGCCTTCGAACACGCCGACATCGAGCCGGACGTGGTGGTGCTGTCCAAGGCCATCGGCGGCGGGCTGCCGATGGCGGTGGTGGTCTACCGCGACAGCCTGGATCAATGGGAAAGTGGCACGCACGCCGGCACCTTCCGCGGCAACCAGCTGGCTATGGCGGCCGGGTCCGCCACCATGAACGTGCTGCGCTCGGAAGGCCTGGCCGATCATGCCCACGCCATGGGCGAGCGGCTGACCGGCCTGCTTCTGCAATTGCAGCGCGACCACGCCGAACTGGGGGATGTGCGCGGCCGTGGCCTGATGCTGGGTGTGGAACTGGTGGAGCCTTCGCTTCCCGCCGGCATGCCCCAACCCGCCGCGCCGGGATTGGCCAGCGCCGTGCAGGCCGAGTGCCTGCGCCGCGGCCTGATTATCGAACTGGGCGGCCGCCACGGCAGCGTCGTCCGTTTCCTGCCGCCGCTGATCATCACCGCGCGCCAGATCGATCGTGTCTTCGAGATTTTTGCCGAGTCCCTTAGGGCCGCACTGCATGCCCAAGGGGAAGCGGCCTTTCGTACCAACCGCAGTCAAACCTAAAACAACGGGCTCCGCGTCGAGCCCGACATTGCACAGAAGACCATGAAAACACCTCGCATCACGCCGCGCGCGCGCGCGCTTCGCCAACTGCGCTATCCCCTGCTGCTGGGGCTGGCCATCGGCGCGCCGGCCCAGGCGCAACAGGCTTCCGACAGCACCACGCCCACCCTCCCCGCCATCAACGTCCGGGCTGACCCGATGGATGCCGCCGCCGGCCCCGTCAATGGGTATGTGGCGAAAGAAACACTGACGGGCAGCAAGACGCCGACCGCGCTGCGGGAGATTCCGCAGTCCGTCTCGGTGGTGGGCGCACAAGAGATGCTGGACCGTGGCGTGCAGACGGTGTCGCAAGCAATTCAATATGTGCCTGGCGTACAGATCAGCAACTTCGGCGGCGCCGAGGTTCGCAATGACTGGATCGTGCTGCGCGGCTTTGACGCCAAGATCACGGGCGATTACCGCGACGGCCTCAGCCAACTGCCCTACGACCAGATCCGCGCCCGAACCGACCCGTACGCGCTGGAACGCGTGGAAGTCATCCGCGGCCCGTCGTCGGTGCTGTATGGCCAGGTCGCCCCGGGCGGACTGGTCAACCGCGTCACCAAGCGCCCCACCGCCGAATCCTTCGGTGAAATCGTGCTGCAAGGAGGCAACTTCGACCGGCGCCAGGCCATGGTCGACTTCGGCGGTCCCATCGATGACGAAGGCAAGTACCTGTACCGCCTGACGGGCATCCTTCGCGACGGCGGCACCCAGGTCAAATACGACAGCGATCATCGCTACCCCGATGATCTGGGCTACATCGCTCCGGCATTCACGTGGCGGCCGAATTCGGACACCACGTTCACGCTGCTGACGAGCTACCAGCACGACCAGACCGATGGCGAATCCCGCCCCGTCTACCCGACGCATGTACCGGTGGGCGACTACGGTTTCAACAAGTACGACCGCAAGCAATACGCCATCGGCTACCTGCTTGAACACCGTGTCAACGACGCGCTGACGCTGCGGCAGAACGCCCGCTACCAGCACGGCAAACTGGACCAGCGCGATCTCTACACCCTGCGCCTGCTGCCCGACGGCCACACCGTCAGCCGCTATGCCCTGGTGTCCAAGGAAAGCATGGATGGCGTCGTCATCGATACCCAGGCCGAATACAAATTCAATCTGGGCCGTGTCTCGCACACCGTGCTGGCGGGCCTGGACTACAAGTTCCAGGACGGCCAGCAGTGGTATCGCCAGGGCCTGGCGCCGAATCTGGATTTGAACAATCCGGTCTACGACCAGAACATCCCCTACCCTTCCGCCGCCAACACCATCATCGACCAGAAGGACGTGAACCGTCAGCTGGGCGTGTACCTGCAGGACCAGATCAAGGTGGACAAGGTGGTGGTCACGCTGGGCGCGCGTCAGGACTGGGCGCGCAGCTCCAGCAATAACCGGCTGACGGACAACACCGTGCGCCAGGAAGACACCGCCTTCACCGGGCGCATGGGGCTGGCTTACCTGTTCGACTCAGGCATCACGCCGTACGTGAGCTATTCCACGTCGTTCCTGCCGCAAAGCGGTGTCAGCATGGACAGCACGCCGTTCAAACCGACCAAGGGCGAGCAGTACGAGTTCGGCATCAAGTACCAGCCGCCGGGCTCGAACAGCCTGGTCGCGCTGTCGGTGTTCGACCTGACGCAACGCAATGCGCTCACGCCCGACCCGCGTAACACGAACTTCAGCGTGCAGACGGGCGAGATCGAATCACGCGGCATCGAATTGGAAGGCAAGGCCAATCTGATGCGCGGGCTGGACGTGCTGGCGTCCTATACCTTGAATGACGTGAAGGTGAACAAGAGCAACAACCCGGCCGAAGTGGGCAACACGCCCATCGTCACGCCGCGCCACATGGCCTCCGCCTGGGTCAACTACACGCTGCCCGACACCGTGCTGCAAGGGCTGGGCATGGGAGTCGGCGTGCGCTACCTGGGCAAGACTTACGCCGACGTCGCCAACACCATCGAGAACAGCTCGTCGTTCATGGTTGATGCCGGCCTGCACTACCAGCTGCGCAACTGGCGCTTCGCCGTCGACGCGACGAACCTGTTCAACAAGGAAACGGTGGTCTGCCGCAACAACACGGTCAACTGCCGCTACGGCCTGGAACGCACGGTGATCGCTTCGGTGGCGTACCGCTGGTGATGGGCGCGCCGCATCCCGAGCTGGCCGCCTTTCTGGACCTGGTGGCGGCGGCCGGCAATCCGCCCATGCACGAGGTCGGCGTCGCACAGGCGCGCGCGGACTATGACGCTGCCACGCCAATACTGGACGCGCCGGGCGACCCGCGCGTCGTGGCGCAAGACTTGGCGGTGCCCGCCCGGGATGGCGCACGCCTGCCCGCGCGCCTGTACCGGCCCGGCGCGGCGGGCGGCTCCGACTTGCCGCTTCTGCTGTTCTTGCATGGCGGCGGCTATTGCCTGGGCGGCCTGGACTCCCACGATTCCCTGTGCCGCGATCTGGCGGCGCTGACGCCCTGCGCGGTGCTGGCGCTGGATTACCGGCGCGCGCCAGAGCACCGTTTTCCGACCGCCTACCTGGACGCGCGGGATACCTGGACGTGGCTGCTGGGGCCTGGCGCGCCGCTAGGCTGGCGGCCCGGCCGCCTTGCCGTGGGCGGAGACAGTGTCGGCGGCTCGCTCGCCGCCGCGTTGAGTCTGCATGCGCGCGACGCTGGCGGCGTGGCGCCGCTGTTGCAGCTGCTTTTGTATCCGTGCACCAGCGCCAGCAACGACTTCCCGTCCAAACAGCGCTATGCCACCGGCCATCTGCTCGAGGCCGCGACGCTGGACTGGATGTACGCGAACACGCTGAGCTGCCCCGAAGATGCGGACGATTGGCGCTTTGCGCCGCTGGCGCACCCCGACCTGCGCGGCGTGGCGCCCGCCCATATCGCGTTGGCCGAATGCGACCTGCTGGTCGACGAAGGCACGGCGTACGCGCGCAGGCTGCAACAGGCGGGCGTTGCGACGCGCCTGGATATCTATCCGGGCATGGTGCATGACTTCGCGCGGCTGGGGAACATCGTCGAACAAACGGCCGTCCTGCGCGCCGATCTGGCCCGCGCGCTGGCTGCCGCCTTCAAGCAGGCGGCCGTCGGCGCCTGATCGCGCGAAACGTCCCGGCGTTCTGGATACACCATCCCCAAAGGGGTCACGGCCGCAACAACGGCCGTGACCCCTTTCTTCATGCAGCGATTGCCATGTCCAACGCCGACAGATGCGCCAGCATCTGATCCAGCATGCGCGCATCGCGGATGATGCCGTAGTGGTCGGTGTCGACGTCCAGGCTATCAAGCGCCGCTTGGCCCAACTGCGCGGCCAGTGTCTGCCGTTGCACGATGTCGCGTGCCGGCGTCCACCAGCAGCGCGCCGGCGCCCGCACCGTGTCCACCGTCGCCGTCTGCAACGACAAGGCTTGCAATGCGCGCGCCACCAGGAAGATGCGCGCCAGCTCGGCCGCGCCCATGCCCGCATAGCCTTGCAAGGTGTCCGCCGTGGCCAGATATTGCTCAAGACGCGCCTGGACGGCCGCCAACGAGATCGGCTCGTCGGGATGGCCGGCGGCAGGCGCTACGGCGGTCTCGGGCGGTACCTGCGCGCCGGGCGCGACCACCGCCGTAAAGTGGCGCAGGTCGTCGCGCCAATCCCGCAGCGCGTCCGTGCCGATACCCGGCACATAGGGATCGATCAGCCCCACATATGCCACCTGCTGCCCCTGCGCTTCCAGGCGCGCGGCGACCAGCGCGGCCAGCGTGCCGCCCAGGGACCAGCCGGCCAGATGATACGGCCCCTGGTCCTGCAATGCCTGGATCTGCGCGCAGTAGTCGTCCGCCATGCGTTCCAGCGACACATCGCGATGCGCCGGATCGTCCAGCATGCGGCACGGCAGCCCATAGACCGGCCGCACGCCGTTCAGGCGCCGGGCCAACGGTTGATAGTCGAACAAGGTCCCCATGCCGGCATGGACGCAGAACAATGGCGCGCCCGCGCCCTGCCCGCCATTGAGCGGTGTGGGCAGGGATAGCGTCGCCGGTTCGCCTGTATGCAAGTGCAGCAATTGGCCGATGCTGGGCCGCTGCATCAGGTCGCGCAGCGTGAAGCTCAGCTCGGGATGGCGCAATGCCCGCACCCGCGCCAGCACCTTCAGGCTAAGTAGTGAATCGCCGCCCAGCTCGAAGAAGTTGTCGGTCTGGCCCACCCGGTCCACGCCAAGCACGTCCTGCCAGATGCTCGCCAGCACGCGCGCCGGCTCGGTCGACGGCGCCACGAATTCGCGTTGCATGCCCGCCTGCGGCGCGGGCAAGGCGGCGCGGTCCAGTTTTCCGCTGATCAGGCGCGGCAGCGTGGTCAGTACGGTGAACGACGCGGGCACCATGTAGTCGGGCAGTTGCGCGGCCAACCGGCTACGCAGCTCGGCCGCCAGGCCTGAGCCCTCGCCCGCCGCCGGCACAACATAGGCCGCCAGTTTTTTGCCGCCCGCGTCTTCGTGCACCAGCACCGCGGCCTCCGCCACGCTGTCCATCGCCAGGATGCGCGCTTCGATTTCGCCCAGCTCGATACGGAATCCGCGGATTTTCACCTGATGATCGCCGCGTCCCGCGTATTCGATATTGCCGTCGCCCATCCAGCGCACGATGTCGCCGCTGCGATACATGCGCGTGCCGGGTTCGCCAAACGGATTCGCCACATAGCGATCCGCGGTCAGCGCTGGCCGGCGCAGATAGCCCCGCGCCACGCCGTAGCCGCCGATGTAAAGCTCGCCAAGGTGGCCGACAGGCACTTGTTGCAGATCTCCATCCAGCACGTAGACGGCGCGCGCACCCACTGGCTTGCCGATCGGCGCATAGGCGCAGTCGAAACTTGCGTTGGCGGGCGTCTTCCAGATCAAGGGCGTCACCACAGTTTCCGTGGGGCCATAGCCATTGATCAACCAGTTGGGCCGCAGATTCAGGCGCACGCGCTCGTAGGCCGCGCGTGGCATGGCTTCGCCGCCGAACACGTACAAATCGACCGGCGGCGCATCGCCTTGCACGGCCGCCCATTCCGCCATCTGGTTCAGATACGCCGGCGGAAAGGCGGCATGACTTGTCTCGTGCCGCCGCAGCGCGTCCAGCGCCTGCTCTGCCGTCCACAAGTCTGGGCCGCGCACCGCCAGCTCGGCGCCCGTGGTCAACGCGGTCAACCAGCGTTCATGCGCGCCGTCGAACGAGAACGACATGAACAGTAGCTCGTGCGAATCGGGCGTCAGGCCGTAGATGCGCGCCGTTGCCCGGCAATGCATGGCTAGCGGGCCGTGCGTGACGGCTACGCCCTTGGGCTTGCCCGTTGACCCCGATGTGTAGATGACGTATGCCATGTTGTCGGGCGACAGCGCCACGCTGGGGGCTAGCGGGGGTTCGTCCGCCACGGCGGCCGCCTCGTAGGCCAGCGTCTGTACGCCCGCGCGGCGCGGCAGATGGCCAGGGGGCTCGGCGCCGGTGATCACCAGCGACATGCCACTGTCATCGATCACATAGGCCAGCCGTTCGGCCGGATGCTCCAGGTCCAACGGCACATACGTGCCGCCTGCCTTGAGCACGGCCAGGAAGGCCACCACGGTATCCAGTGACCGCGGCATCGCCACGCCCACCCGCGATTCGGGCCGCACGCCAAGGCGGACCAGGCGCTGGGCCAGACGGTTGGCGCGCAAGTCCAATTCCGCATAGCTCATGCGCGCCGCGCCCAGCGCCAGCGCGCATGCCTGCCCACGGGCCAGCGCATGCGCGCCGATCTGCTCGTGCACAAAGCCGTGCCGGCCCGCCGCAACAACGGGTTGATCCGGGTCCACGGACCACTGGTCCAAGGCCGTTTGCTGTGCGGCGTTCAACCAGGTCAGCTCGCCCACCGGGCGCGAGGGCGCCGCCTGCATTTGCGCCAGCACGT
>Ga0213829_1001980_pt1 | contig 13896 bp, 11 predicted proteins | sample MC6MC0896MG_FD_180665 | JGI IMG/M metagenome (GOLD analysis project Ga0213829, IMG submission 180665) | Enriched soil aggregate microbial communities from Iowa State University, Ames, United States - MC6-MC0896-MG | ecosystem: Environmental > Terrestrial > Soil > Unclassified | place: USA: Iowa...
TTAAAAATCGAGTGGGGTATACGCCGAATGAATACCATACTGTAAATTAGAAATCCATCGGTAATTTAATTAATGTGTCTTATTTTAGTTTAATATCTCCAATAAATTTTTTAAATCTCCGGATTCTCTACTTTTAAATGCTCCAGTTTTCTGGGAAGAGGTCACTAATTTTTTCATCTGAATGAACCCTCTTGATTTCGGTAGCTAGTGATAAATCAGTTCGAGCAAATTTGACTATTAAAAGAATGCACTATTACTCCCAACTTGTCACCTTCAAATCCCTGAAAAAACCTTCAGTTCCGATATCTACAAAAAGACCGATAGCTCCGGTTCTATCAGCCCCCATTTTGAGATCATTGACAATAAGGTAGGGCTCTTTGGCATCATTGATAAATAGCTTGGCTGTTTGACCCTTTACCACTATTTTTAATTTGATCCACTCATTTGGTGCAATAGGGGCATAGGACTCGTATTGACCTGGAGCGGTGGCACGTGAATCCGTAAATTTAAAATTCGGATAAGAAAAGTATTGAACAGTCCGGTTTCTTCTCAGCTGATCATTGGCGATACTATTTGTTGGACGTACATAGATACTTTCAAATCGGGAATTATCTTCATTGATCCGAAAGGCAAGTCCGATAAAGCCTCTTGCGTGCGGCGGTGCATCTGGAAGTAGCCGTGATAGCACTTTTACTTCTATTACACCATCTTTAAAGTTCAGATCATTAATCCGTACATAGGTTGCTTCATCATCAGCAATCACTTTCGGCGATTTGGTCACTCTGACCGCTCTTTTACCGTCGATGTTTTGCATGGACATGGACGTCTGCACCGCGGTAAGTCGGCTTTCTTCCAGATTTATTTTTTGTGCAGATGCAGTACTTATGATTAATACTATAAATAAAACGATTGTAAAAAAGCGTTTATAATTCATCTTGTAAAATTTAATTGTCTCCATATCTTGTAAGCAGTGGAATTAATAACTATGGCAAAGTTATGCCATTCTAATTATTAATATTAATAACCTATCTTAAGAAATTTACTTAAACTAGTTTAAGGGGTAAGCCTAAACCTTTTTGACGCTTTTTATCGGACCTGCTTTTCCGGATATTGCTGAGAATTCGGATGTGATGTCTAAATAAGAAGCGATCTGATTGTTTTGAAGCCGAAAGAGCAATCAGGGGAGATCATAATGATCGAAGAGATATAGCCCCATGCTACATATCTGGGTTCAATGTTCCGCCGGCATATATTTTGAAGAATTCCTTTTTGTAAACATCGCCCAAGGGAATTTCGTTTTCCCCCATATAAATGGTATGGTGATCAAATGAATCTATCAGATTGATATTAACGACATAGGACTTACTGACCCTTAAAAATAATTCGGGCGGTAGCTTCTGGTAAATCGTCTTTAGATTCATGGCCGTTATAAGCTTTTGGTTCTTGGCATGTATCACGACATAATCTTTCAGCCCTTCGATATAGCGGATATTGACAAAGTTTATTCTAAAAAAACGACGTTCAGCTTTGATGATAAGATAATCTTTTGTATTTCCTGCTAAAGTACTTTTCTCATTATTTTCTGATAAGAGTTTATGATACAGTTTAGCCTTATTGATTGCTTTCTCCAGTCGGATCTTATCAATTGGTTTCAATAAATAGTCGATCGCATCGAGCTCGTAGCTATCCAGTGCGTATTTTGGGTAAGCTGTAGTAAAAATCAGAAGTATATCTTTGGCGAGTTGGGCGGCAAATTCAAGGCCGGTTACCATGGGCATCTCAATATCCAGAAAAATGATATCCACCTGTTCTGTTTTTAAAAATTTGAGCGCCGCGGGTGCATTTGAAAACAGACCTAAAATTTCCAGGTCAGATACATCATTTATCAATGCACGCATTTCCTGCCTTGCCAGAGGTTCATCATCAATTATAATACAGTTCATAATGGGAGTACTAATTTGATTTCATATTTTGTTTTTGTCGACACGATGTCGAGTGAATACTCGCCACCATATAACAATTCGAGCCGACGTTTTATATTGACCAGCCCCAGACCATTACTTTTCCCCATAGTCGAAGGTTTAAAATTGGGATCTATTGAATTGACACAGTGAAAGTAAAGGATATTATCCCTGATCAGGATAGTTACCCGGACGAAAGATTCCTCATCATTGATATCTACACTATGTTTCACTGCATTTTCGACAAAGGTCGTGAAAAGATTTGGCGGAATAAAAATGCTCCCTATCGTCTGGTTATCGCTCTGACTATCGATTTCAACGCGGAGGTTTTCCCTTCTGAGTTTTTCGAGGTCCAAAAAATTGGTCAAAAAGTTAATTTCTGATTTTAGCAGCGTGTATTCGTCATTATTTTCATAGAGTTGATATCTCAAAAACTCCGATAGCTTCATGATCACCAGTCCTGCTTTGTCGGGATCTATACGTACCAGAGATTTGATACCATTGAGCATATTAAAGAGGAAATGTGGGTTAATCTGATTCCTCAGTTCATTCAGTTCCATGTTGAACGCAATGCTGTTTAATTCAGCTATCCGTTGGCTGTCTTTCATCCAGCGCTGAAAGAGTTTGATCATGGTCGTCACCAGTAAGATAGGGATCAATATGATAATGGATTCATAAAACCTTCTTCCGTACGTATCCATTTGAGTAGCTGCTATATTCTTGGGGAATAATATATTTAAAATATAAGAGATCAAATTTAAAGAAAGTACGACCAATAGGATGACCAGTATAAAATAGATGACATAACGTCCTTTGAAGAAAAACAAAGGCACAAGTAGATTGATATTGATATAAAACATCAAAATCAATGGCAAATATACTACAAGGAGTTTTAAGTATCTGACAGAACCATTGTATTCTGTTACTTCTTTCGAGTAGGCAAGCATAGCGAGTATTCCGAGCAAGAGCACTACGTGCCGCCATAGCCTATACTTGTCTTCGGTGACAAAGCGGATAACTTTTATATCCTGTACCTCCATTGCATTGTATCCCATGATTCAAATTAAGCGAAATGTTAAACAAATATAAGCGATGCGTGTAGCCTATACACTGTAATTTATACAAACCCTACCTCATTTTTATACTAAATCAATTGGCGGAGCTATTTAGTATAAAATGTAAGTCTGTTTGTATAAAATTAAAAAATAAGCTTTTTTCTAATCCTTTCTTTGTCCTGTTCATTCCATATGCTGATGTGCTCCCTTCACATATGCGATACGTACTTTAAACGAGATATATTGAAATGATAAAAAAACTAGTGTTGGTCCTGATGGTTATCTTCCAAACTGTTCAGGCATTTTCCCAAGATAAAGAAAGCGGTGTCAAAAGTATAAAAGACAGTACAACAGTACCGAGGCGTGTGGTTGCCTATGCCGCGGATAAATTCACGATAGTGCGGCCACTAAATATTGAGTTTTCCAATACATCTCCATATAATTTCATTTCTAAGCGGGGTGGCTCCAATTTACAGGAAAGCAGGGTCAGTAATTTTACGCAGGCCAAGGTCAGTGCCAGTTTTAATTTTATCAAAAAGAAGACCTGGCTACTCGGAGCTACTGCGGGGTACAGATATACCAGTGCCGAGGCCAACATGATCGATCCCTTTACAGGTAATATGACCGTGCTCGATCAAAAATTCCATTATCTATTTTCTGCTGTCAATTTTACTTATTTCTCAAAGCTATTTGGCAAAAGAACGATCTATTCCTCCAGCCTTATCGCCGATGGTAGTGAGAAGCACGTTGAGCGTGTCAAGGGATTACTTACAGGCGTTATGGTACTCAAAGCCACCGAACGTACAAAAATGACAGTTGGCTTAGCTGTTAACATTGATCCGACCACGCAGATTCCGGTCATCCCTGTATTTACCTATGAGCATAAATTTAATAATGGACTAATTGCAGACATTACCCTTCCAAAGAGTATCTATCTCAGGAAATATATGTTCAATAATACTGGACGGCTTTCTTTAGGTACCGAAATGGATCAAATGACATTTTATTTGTACGATATAGATGGTACCGATCAGCGATATCAATATCGGCAATTGGATATTAATAGTGGGGTGATCTATGAACATGCCATTGGCGATTTTGTGGTTACAGGCAAGACAGGGATTAAAATGACCCCATCAGGGCGGTTATTCAGAAAAGAAGATTCCTTTAACGATGCGGTATTTGAGACCAAGCCAGATCCAACTTTTTATTTTAATGTTGGTGTTTCTTTCAATCCGTTCACTGTACTGAAAAAGAAAAAATAAAAAAAACAATGATAGGTGTTATTTGGCTTCCTTACAATGAACATTTCGGTTAATTCGAAATACCCGCCGTCGATCCTTTGCAGGTGAAGGACCATGCACAGCGATATTCGGATACCGGAACCAATCCGCCTTATAATTCCAAAGGCGCTGTTCATGCCGATAGGATTGATAAAACAATTGTCAGCAACAATAATTTTACGACCAGTTCAGGGGCTTCCATCTTGTCCGAGGGAGTCACGAATTCCAAAATTCAAGGCAATATCTTCAATAGGTGGGGGAGTCGCGACTGTGGCACCCGTTACCTGTATTGTATTGGATTGTATTGTATTGTATTGGACTCAAGTGCGAATACCGGATCCAAAAGTTATGGCAATGAGATCGATGGAAATACGTTTTATAACTCACTGAAAGTTGGCGGATATTTATTGGAATCAGGGACATTCGATACCAATAATTTCTGGGGGAACGGCAATCGTATCCGATTGGAGTCTCAGGCTACGTTGACAGCTTTGTTCAATACCCCTAATTTTAAGTTGTCCCAATCGGTAAGCTTTAGGCGTAATTTAATCGCGGGGGATAATATTGGCGATGCAAATCAAGATACTTTTAGTATCTCTGGTTTATATAATATAACAAATGATACCATAGCCGCAAGTATTATCGGTCTTCCAATTGGTGCAGCAGTTGCCGGCACATTGAAAGTTGAGGTTGCTAATCTTTATGCGACACGTTATTATATGCCATTTAGGTCATCAGGTAATGAGAATATTTATATTCAGAAAATCTCCAATAATATTGCTGGTGAATGGTTAATGGTTGTAACATCAAAAAATGAAGCGAAGGTTGATGCTGTAGGTGTAGTGAAACAATCTGGAACTGTGGCTAATGTTATCTCCCAAAATGCGACGGACTTACCCACGGCCTTAACTTTGGTTAATGAATTGAAAAAGCAACTTAATTTAAAATTGGCATCTGATCGGGGTAGTGGGCAGCAGGCTTAGAATAAATTGTAAATCCACGTCTTGCTAGATGTGGATTTATTGAGTTTGCAATATTCTACAATACAGACATCAACATCTGTATTGAAAAATAATTTTTAGGGATGCCCTAAGAATTTGTATATTAGGAATCAGAACCATATAAACCTTCTAGGTGATATTTTGTCGTAGAATAGTTAACTTTGTATCATGGCTACTACAATACCGGTGAGAGAGAATATTATAACATGGGCGTTAGACCGTGCAGGATATGATTTAGCCAAATTTTCTTTAAAATATCCAACTCTAAATGTAGAACGCTGGTTACAGGGAGAAAAACAACCTACTGTAAAACAGCTAGAAAATTTTTCTAAGAAAGTACATATTCCTTTTGGTTATCTACTTTTACAAGAGCCACCGAACGAGGAGATTGATTTTCCCTTTTTTCGTTCTGGTCAAGCTCGGCCAAATTATACTGTCAGTCCCAATGTTTATGATACTATTTTAGAACTCGAAAGACGGCAGGATTGGTTGAGAGATTATCTTATTGAATTAGGAAGTGAACCATTAGATTTTATAGGTAAATTTAAGAACACAACTACCGTTAATGTATTTGTCAATGATCTGAGAGATAAATTGAACCTCGCTGAAAATTGGTATTTAGCCTGTAAGACTTGGGAAGATAGTCTTACAATGCTGATGGATGCGATAGAGGGAATTGGAATTATTGTTGTTCAGAATGGCGTAGTAGGAAACAACACGCACCGCCCAATACCTGTCGATGAATGCAGAGGTTTCGTTTTGGTAGACGAATACGTACCATTTATGTTCATCAACAATACAGATGCTAAAGCTGCGCAGTTATTTACATTAATACATGAGCTGGCTCATATTTGGTTAGGTAAAAGTGCTGGTTTTAATCAGGATCAATTACTTCCTGCCGACAACGATCTTGAATTAATTTGTGATCAGGTGGCTGCGGAGTTTTTGGTTCCCAAAAGCCAATTGCTTTCCCAGTGGAAAAATATTCAAGATATTCAGATGTTAGCGACTCGCTTTAAGGTTAGTACTATCGTCATAGCGAGGAGGGCGCTTGATTTAAATCTAATTACGAAACCTCAGTTTTTTAGTTTTTATAACAACTATATGGAATGGACTAAAGCAAAACAGGATAGTAAAGGCTCTGGTGGCGATTTTTACAGAACCACTAAAAGGAGAGTCAGTCCGATCTTTGCCAGTTACGTTGATAGTGCAGTGAAAAGCGGAAGATTGACCTATAAAGATGCTTTCAAGCTAACAGGCCTCTTTGGCGATGTATATACCCGATTTATTAACCAAAATGTAATGGGAAGCTGATGAAACAGTATATTTTGGATACAAATTTCTTCGTGCAAGCACATCGGGCGCATTATCCTTTCGATGTATTTCCAAGTTTCTGGTCCAAAATACAAGAACTGGCTGCAATTGGAATAATAGTCAGTGTTGATAAAGTCAAAAAAGAACTTGATCATAATAAAGATAAACTAAGTGACTGGGTATCGGATAATCTTCCTGATAGTTTTTTTCAGCCGTCGTCAGAGACAATTGAAGCTTATTCACGTATTGCTAATTGGGCTTATTCAAAATCAGGACATTATAAACAAGCTGCATTGAATGAATTTTTAGATGCCGATGAGGCGGACGCTTGGTTAGTCGCTTATGCATTGACGGATGTCACTAACCGTATTTTGATAACACACGAAGTAAGTCAGCCTGAGGCTAGAAGTAGAATAAAGATTCCCGAACCGTGCAATGAATTTGGGGTAACATTCAAAAACACGATCGCAATGATGAGGGAAATCGGAGTGAGCTTTTAATTATAAAACTTATATGATAGGTGTTAATTACCTGTTACTCTTAAGTTAGTTAATTAAAATTTCAGTCCTAACACTATTATTTCCTCATCAAATGAGTTTACCTCCCAAGAAATCTGAATTAGATTGCTCTTATCTCCCCACGACCTTATAATTTGCCCTTTTTCATACTTTGATAATTCCGTAAGACTTTCCCGATTGATAATTTCATTTGAAGACCCAAATGCCTTCGTGCATTTATCTATTAGCAATTGTAACTCTGCATACATAATACCATTTCTGTTATCTCTAGATCTAAACAATTGAATAGTCATTTCGTCTAATTCTACTTGAACTCTGTCGAAATAATTAAAAAACGGATATAAAGATTGGACTATTTGTCTTTTAGAAAAAATATAGTTATCAACTACTAACCCTGTTTTCAGAGAATGTTTTAGCCCCAATTTAAATGAATTTAAATCATCTTCATTTTTCAATAGAAGACAAGCTCTACCAATAAAATCTTTCGATGATAAAACTTGAGTTTTAATACCAAGTAGTTTATATGTGATAAATGATTTGACTTGCACGCCTTTATCATCCGTAATAAAATAATCCGTGAATGATGCAAAAAACGCGTGAGCTGCATCGTGATATAAATCCATATAGCTATTTGCTTTTACCTTTCTTTTTTTTCCAGTCTTTTCTTCTGTAACCCCAAAAGTTTCGAGTCCAACATATGTATTTATAAAATTGGTATATAGATCATCTTTATCAGAACCTGAGGCAATCATGTCGACTAAGTCCATAAAGGATTTTTGGAATCCAGTTTCTTTCATCTTCTGATCAAAATCAAATAAACATTTGTCGTAACTATAGCTATCTCTATCTATAAACGAGGCAAGATGTTTTTGGTGGTTTCTAAATGCTTTTGGATCTGTAAGTGAAAAACCGAAATTTGGTAGTAATTTAATTATATCCGAAAGCGTTTTTATGTCTTTGATATTACCCAACTTATTTTTCAAATCTTCGGGTAGATTTTCTATGTTGAATTCAGATAAATCTAATATAGGAATATCGAAAAGTGGTTTTATCAAATTTAAATACTCGTTATCTTCTGTGTTTAAAAGGTTATTAATATAATCTACTGGGTCTTTGAGGTAATTTTCTTGTGCAGCAAAGTCATGACTATTGTAAGCTTCTGTAGGAGTTGCTAACAAGAAATTGATCTTTTTATAGATGTGATCCCGACAAATATAATTGTTGTTAACATACTGCTCCATTAATGTTAGATCTTCATTTCGATAATACTCATTTGATTTTGAGAGGTCGTCGAGATGTGCTTCTGAGAAGAGAAATAAGCATATACCCCTCAAAGACTCCATAGTATCATATACCTCTTTGTTAAATTGATTAGAGGTGCTCTTTGCCTTTCTAAAAATATTACTATCGCAATAAATTCTCATTCCTTTGGTATTATTTTAATGGTCAATATTAATAATTCAATTTAAATATAATTCCAATACGATAACCTATCCTCTAGAAAATCAAATATATTAATGTATTTTAGAAATGAAGTTGTAGTTAGTTTACTTACTAGAATATGAAGATAGATGCAAAACTAAAGATATTTGATAAATTTTCGAAAGATTTGACCGAAACAATTCGACAGTTAAATTTAATTTTTGTAGACAGTAATGGAGAGAAAATTGATATTTACGACCATTACATATGTCCCCTGTCTTTAAGGGTTTACCATAGAAAGGATATCGATAAACTTTCTATTGAGCATGTCCCTCAACATAGTTTAAATGGTAAAGCATTAGTCCTGACAGATAAAGAGTTTAATAACAATGATGGTGGAACCAAAGATAAAAAAATACTTAATTACTTTAAGTATAGAAATTTTAGAGATGGAGTTGGTCCAATAGACGCAAAATTTTATGTGCCCGATATAATTAATGGTGCACTATCTGGTAAACTATATGGTGGGCCAATAAAAGATGGAAAAGCGGAAGTTAAATTCGGTTTTCCAAATAAAACCGTGAATATGTTAAAAGAGAGAGGGCTTATAGATAATTGGTCTGGGTTGAAGTTGAGGTTTAAAGTTGATTATATCCCGAAAATCAATAAAAGTGCATTATTAAAAGCAGCATATCTAATAGCGTTCTCGAAGTTAGGATACCGTTTATTGTTTGATTTTCAAGGAATAAAGAATAATTCTTATGGAATTATAATAAAAGAGCTAGCAGAACAAGAAGTTAGTGAAGACTTTCCATTAATATTTACTAATAATTTAGGAGTAAACATGCCTGATAATATCGGTATTGTACAAAATGAACAATTTAAATTACTAGTAACAAAGGTTTGTTATAATTTGGATGGACGGGAGTATATTTACCATGTAATTCTTCCTCATCTAGACGACGAAGACCTAAAGAACTTGATAGATTTTAAAAACATTTATGTACAGCAAGAACAGATGATGAACGTGAGGAATGTAAAACAATTAGTAATCTAATCGTCAAACATCCAACTGTTGATGCCGTGTCGATTTTCAAACATTGAATAAATAGAGATACCCATGAAATTAAATTTTTTTTAAACCTTATGTAGATAATTTTTGTCGTTATCAATCTAGCGATCATAAGCAATTTGTAAGGGACCTATTTTTTGACAGCTGTTGCTGGACTTTCCTAATTATCTGGTACCCCTTATTTAGCTACTGGAAATCGGGATCTCCGAGCGAAACTTTTATGTAGTTTTCTGTCGGTTTAATTATTATAATTACTAGGTGCTCATATGGAAAGTTTTTGATATCGGAGTATTTGAAAAATAAAGAAGTTTGATAGAAGTCGAGGTACTTCTCTCCCAAATCGTTATAACTTGCCCATTTATTTGCATTAAATGCAATTTCAACATTTATTGACCTTTTATCTTCTGGTGTAAGATAGTCGTTGATAACATAGCAAAATCCATTTTCTAGGGCTGTTTGTTCAATATAAATATGCGAATTGAACTTTAGGGGTAAAAGAGATATGAATTTAGGATGTTTTAAACTATTATTTTGAATACTGAGCGTGAAATAAACTTTTGAATTTACAGAGTCAAATTCGGAATGAGTAACAATGACATTTGGACGTAAACTATCTCTAAATTTATGTGTTTCGATTTCTTTTAGGTCCATTTGCATTTTTTGAACCTCTTGTTGACTTCTAAGCGTTTTATAAAGAAACACAGCTGTAATAATTCCGACAGAATACATCAGCCAATCATTAACTGTTCCCCATATTCCTACATTAAATTTATAATCTTCTGGGATAACACTGTTGCCAACATAAATTATTACACATATACCGATGGTCAACATGCACGCAACCAAGATTAATTTTAGGTTTTCATTTTTCATAAATTAGAGTCTATAAATTCTATTTTTATACTAATTTTAAAAAGGGGGAAAAGCAATTAAAAAATCAAAGTTTACCGAGGTACAGATCGCTTGTGCTACCGAGAAGTACTTCTTTTACTTAACTCAAATCAATATAGCCCCGCTGAATTAAATCAACATAGTTTTCGGCGTCTGCGATTTTAGTGAAGTTGGCGACGACATGGATATCGTCCTTTACACTACTGACGACTTGATAAGGAAATTTATCTGAACCAGAATTTTTCTCCGAATTGCAAATAAATAGTTCTAAACCTTTTAATTCGTCCTTGGTAATTTTCGATAGGGGCTTATCAAAATAGGTCAATGGCGCAGGAGGGTTGTTCTTTTTATATTCCTCGGCAAACGCTTTAATTTTCTTTACCAGAATCGGATTGATGGTTTTTGTTGACCTTTTACTTTGTGTGTCATCTGCTTCAGCATCGCTTGCAGATTTGGCTTCACCTTTTTTGACCTCTTTATCAACCTCAACTTCAAATGGGATTTTCTCGATTTTCATTAGGCGTTTTAGTTCTTGATCCAATGCCTTGGCAAGGCCAGTATTTCTTCTGGTTTGGCCTGATACTTTTAATAGGGCATTCTCTCTTTCAAATAACTCACCTAATTGATTTAGATTTTCTTCGCTGGGTTGGGAAACATTACTTCGCCAGTTGCTTACTTGGGTATAATTAACATTTGTCCAGATAGCTAATAGCATATTTGAAACCTTATATTTTTTGATATGTTCTTCAATCAAATTTGTCTTGATCGCTTCTTCCCGTTTTTGTCTTCCCATTTTATTGATAAAATATTTGTACCAAAGGCAAACTTTTGTTATATTTGTATTATGTAATAATGATTGCGAAATGTCGAGCAGTATAAAGCTGCTCACAAAACGAAATCACTCATGGTTGAAAACCGCAAAACTTCCTCATGAGCTGATCGTGGTTATTCGCTTTCTATTGGATTTAATGTATCTTTGTACATATTCCAATAGAGCGGGTACCATGTTAGTCTTTGTGGAACCAAGATTCGTCTTGGGGGCTCTTTGCGGTGCCACAACCAAAGCATTGGTATTCGCTCTATTGTTTTTTTAGCAACAGAGCGCTTGCTTTAATCGAGTGCTTTTCGTTTTCATAAACCAAAAAAGATTATGAGAACAAAAATTACAACCGTCAATGAATTCCTCAGCAAGATCAATGATCTAGTGCTAGGGAGATTTCTTCTATTTCAATACCAAAACGTTATATCGCCACCAGAATAACGCCAATTAAAATCCAAAAAAACAGAAGAAGGATAATGCCCAATCTTTAGCAGAAAGGTAGTAAGCTAGCCCATGTTATAAGTTTGTTCATTAATTCCTATTAGTTTTCTCGCCATGGACTGTTTGAACACTTAATGTCTTGTTTTTTTTAATTTGTTAATACTGATTCGAAACCTAAAATTAGCAAATAAAAGCAGGCTTTTCAAATAAGTGCAGATAAACCTTTTGTTGTAAGGCAATAAAAGCATGTCGAGTTTTTTCTTTTTCCGATAAGAAGCGTCATCATGTCCCCTAGTAGATGCCTTGTAACCAGTTAGAGACAGCCTTCGGAAGCATTTTATTTTTTTAGTTATACCGCAGAGATTAAAAGTAGTCTTTGTTTAACGCTTTTTTGAATGCAAAATTTATGCAAATGGGAGAGGTATGTCCTTTTCCGACCCAATATATTGGTGAATATTATTAATTGTTTTTTAAAGGCAATAAAGAATACACAAGCCTTGCTTGTCCTTACTTATTTGTTTTCTATGTTTAGTTTATCAGCTCAGACGCCCCGCAAGAACAGCGGGGCCGATGGGCTAAATAATCTGATACTGCAAGGTACTGTGGTTTCAGCTATAGATGGTAAACCTTTGCAGGGCGTATCGGTACGTGTCGAGGCCCAGAAGCAACGTACATCATCCAGCAAGGATGGGAGTTTTATACTTCCAGTCAAACATAGAAACGGGATGTTAAAATTTACTTATGTGGGCTACAAGCCGATCGATTTGGAATACTCCGCAGGAGTATCATTAACAATTAAGATGATACCTCTAGAGAATCAATTAGACGAGGTGGAGGTCGTCTCCACGGGTTACCAAAAGATCCCCAAAGAGAGGGCTACAGGTAGTTTTGAATTCGTCGACAATAAACTGCTCAATCGCAAAGTATCCACCGATTTTGTGAGCAGGCTGGAGGATGTGGTGCCGGGGATCTCAAGCTCCAAATATTCCTCCAATGGCAACAGCCGGGGCAAATTGCTTAATATTAATGTCCGGGGAGTGAGCAGTCTTAACTCCAATCTATGGCCGTTGATAGTGATTGATGGCGTACCCTATGTCAATAACTTTGATGATCTGACAGGGTATTTTAATAATATCAATCCCAATGATATCGAAAATATCTCGGTGCTCAAAGATGCAGCAGCAGCATCTATCTGGGGGACTCAGTCCGGCAATGGCGTTATTGTCATCACCACAAAAAAAGGAAAATTTAATCAGCCGCTCCAGCTCACATTCAACAGTAATATCACGGTAGGCCAAAAACCGGATCTCTACTATATGCCACAGATGAGCAGTTCGGATTATATCGATGCGGAAAAGTTCCTCTTCGAAAAAGGGTATTACAATAGTCGCATGAATAGGTATTCGTACAATATTAGCCCTGTCATTCAACTGTTAAAGAAACAGAAGGAAGGTCGTGTCGGCCAGGTAGAAGTCGATGCCGAAATGGATAGGTTGCGGAAAATTGATATGCGCGATGATTTTCTAAAATACATCTATAGGCCAGCGGTAAATCAGCAGTATAATATCCAGCTGAAAGGGGGCAGTGAAAAAGTAAACACTTTAATCTCGCTCGGTTATGACAAAAACAGTCGAAACTTGGTAACATCCGCGTATGATAGGCTGACAGTCAAAAATAATACCCAGTTTCGGCCTATAAAAAAGCTTTTCCTTGAACTTGGAATGACCTATACCGAATCGCAGTCCAAAGAAGCGGATGTCTTCTGGCACTATAATGTCATGGGACGGGGTATGGGAAATTTTCCCTATATGCAACTGGCAGATGAAAAGGGTAATCCCTTGGTCGTGGATGCCATAGGGTATAATCCCATATTTAGGGATACGGTAGCAGGCGGAAGGCTGCTGGACTGGAGATTTCGGCCACTGGCGGAGCTGAATGAAACAAGCCGCATCAGTAAGGTGCGGGAGCTAATGCTCAATTCAAGTCTGCGCTATGAGCTTTTGCCCAAACTAAATGTTGCGGCACACTTTGCCTACCAACGGGCCAGCCAGCCTATGGAAGCATGGCGCGGACTGGGATCCGTCGAGCAGCGTGCTACACTCAATTACTATACATCAT
>Ga0213829_1001981_pt1 | contig 13895 bp, 6 predicted proteins | sample MC6MC0896MG_FD_180665 | JGI IMG/M metagenome (GOLD analysis project Ga0213829, IMG submission 180665) | Enriched soil aggregate microbial communities from Iowa State University, Ames, United States - MC6-MC0896-MG | ecosystem: Environmental > Terrestrial > Soil > Unclassified | place: USA: Iowa...
GCCTAACATGAGCTTTTATTTGCAAGGTTTCTACCTTAAAAATACGAAATCTTGCAATAATTTACAATAAAAAATTACATCACATACCTGTATATCAGTTGATTAAATATTTTTTAAGGACAGACTAAATAAATATCAATTTTTTACTACTATACAACTGTAATGGCATGTTCTGGTATTTTCACAACAAAGTTATCCCTCATTTAGGACACACAATAAAATAGGGCTAGTATCCATATGAACACTAGCCCTAATATTGTTAAATCTAATTAATAAAATTTAATTTTTCTCCTTCAATGGGTTACATAAAATAGAGACATTAAAGATTATTTTCCCCACCACACTGGTACATCCATTGGAATTAACTTCGCATTTGGATTATACAATGTTGTAGTTTTAGGGAAAGGAAACCTTTTTGGCGTATAAGATAACTCTGCACCCACTGCCTCTGGACGAGAAACTAAAGCTGGTATGCCGGTTCTTCTATAATCATTATAAGCCTCAATGGATTGATTATACATCGCAACCCATTTCTCCATCATAATATCCTGTAATGTTGTTACAGTATAATTTGCTACAGTAGCAGCAGACTCCTTTCCTGCTGTTACATATTCAACATTAGCTTTTATTGCATCATTAAGTAACGCGCTAGAATTGCCTCCCTGTCTCTGCTTTACTTCTGCTTCAATAAACTTTGCTTCATAATATGTAACAATAGGATAATCCGCAGGCAGTAATTTTTCTTTCGGATCTGGATGTACCCCAAAGAATATACCAAGTCCAGAAATACTTGATGAAATAACTGCATCGCTGATATTTCCTCCGGCATACACGCCTTCTTTAGTTTTTGACAACAAATAACTTAAGCGCGGATCACTTTTTGATAGCATTCTATCTACAAACAATTTATTAGCTCCTAAATATCCACCACGAGATTTACTGAAAGCACCCCATTGATTTAATGCACCACCTTCAGCGGAGTGGATGGCCTCTAGATTCTCAGCATTTGAAGAAATACCTTTAGAAAGATATTCTAACACTTTAGTTTCTGTACCTGCTACTTTAGAAGAGGTGCGATGTAAATATCTAGCACGTAATGTGTATGCTGCTTTTTCCCACATTTCCACATCTCCTTCAAGCATTACATCATCTCCTGATGGTAAAAACAAATTATCATCCTTAGATGCCTGGAAATGAGCAATAGCTTCTCCCAACAAATTATCGATAGATTTATAAATATCTGCTTGGGTATCCAACTTCGGTGTTCTTATTCCTTCATCAAATTTAAAAGCCTCTGAATAAGGAACATCACCCCATAAATCTGTAGCTATAGCAAGATTAATAGCCATTAATACCTTGCCAATGCCTGCATAATGAGGGCTTTCAGCCCCCGCTTTATCTATCAATAATTTCGCATTATACATTGTTCCAGTATATAGTCCTTCCCAAGAATTATCAAAATCACCTTCGGTAATTCGATAATTTTGAATATCATTATATTGAGCACCTATACCAGCAGATTGCTGTACCAAAATACTACTAATTCTAGATAGTTCCCCCTCTACATTTGCAAATGTATTCACCTCTAATGCTGTTAACAGAGTTGCAAGGTTCGCCTCAGCGGGGTCATTGGGACTTAAATAAAGATCGTCCCCAGTTTTACATCCTACAATCAATGTAAAACATAAAATATATAAAAATTTAAAATTTGCTTTCATATTATATTAAAATTAAAATCCAAAACGTAAATTAAGCGAATACGATTTTGTACCTGGATTATTAAAGAAATCATATCCAGCAAAGTTTTGATTCGAACCTGTCAAACTTGTCTCTGGATCAACACCCTTATAATCCGTAATTAATAATACATTGCGTAAATTTACACCAACTTGAATGTATTGAATGGATTTAGAGAAATTTTTAAAACGATAACTAAAATCTACAGATCTTAATCTTGCCCAAGAACCATTTTGAATCGCAATTTCTGAATTACTATTACCTAAATAATTTCTGAAATATGATAATGCATCGATTTCTTTATTATTCTCTTTTCCTTCATCGGGTCCAGAAGCAAATACACCATCTATTTTATACATTCTTTCACGATCTGCTGTTTCTGCGGCTTTTCCTCTATTATAAAGTCCTGCCTGTGTTCCACCCCAAATTTTACCACCTTTCCTAAAATCCCATAAGAAGGACAATGAAAAGTCTTTATAAGTAAATTCGTTATTCCAATTCATCAACCATGTAGGAATAGGACTTCCAACATTTCCTAGCTCATCCTCATAAATAGGTAATCCATTTGCAGGGTTTATCAATACTCTACCTTCTGCATTTCGTTTGAATTTCTGAGCGTATAAAACACCGAATGGTTGACCAACAATCGCATAAGACTGAGGAGCGGTAAATGCCGATCCGATAGACATCTTTTCTACTCCTTCCGCCAATTCAGTAACTTCATTTTCATTTTTAGACCAATTTACAGTGGTATGCCAATTGAATTTTTCCGACTTAACAACATGACCTGTTATACCAACTTCATACCCCGTATTTTTCATTGCACCCACATTATTATAATAATATGCGTAACCACTTGTAGGATCTATTGGTTGAGATATTAACAAGTCTGACGAATGCTGTTGATAATATGTCAAGTCTAAGCCTAGGCGATTATTGAAAAATTTCATTTCAAGCCCTGCTTCATATCCCTTATTTCTCTCTGGACGGAATTCCTCTGCAACTTGTACATTAGATTTAGCAAAACCTGCCTGCCCAGCATATGGAAATGAAAAACCGTTTGTCATACCATCCGCAATCGTAGGAACGGTGAAATAGGCCCGATCTGAATATACATTAGGCGAAATACCTACATTTGAATAAGCAAACCTTACTTTACCATAATTCAAAATAGAATTATTTTCTAATAAATGAGAGAAAACATACGAAACGTCTGCCTTTGGATAGAAAAATCCTTTAGAATCTTTACCAAAAGTAGTTGACCATTCATTTCTACCCGTTAATGTTAAAAACAAAATACTTTTATAATCAAAAGTTGCATCTAAAAATATAGCTTTACTATTTTTATATTCCTCGTGATTACTAACGTATAATTCCTGAGCCGAAGCAAAATTATAATAGCCTGGCATTGCTAAATTTCTACCTCTACCAAAATTCGTTGTATATTGAGAATAATTAAAGTTTCCTCCAAGCATTCCGGAAATTGAAAAATCTTCTGAAATCTTAGTATTAAACTTCAACAATAAATCACTATAAATATTGCGAAAATTAACATTAGTACGCTTAATCTCACCATAGGCAAGACTATTATCATCTCCGCGAGAACCAATCGCATATATTTGCGTCCCTTCAGTAGAATAATTATCTAATCCCGTTTTCCAAGAAACTGTGAATATATTATTTAATTTCACATCTGCATAAGCATTCCCAGTTATACGGTTATTTTGCTCGGTATAAGGATTAAATTTCGTGGACCAATATGGATTATCATAGTTAGGAAAGTATTGTTTCTGAGAACCATCTTCATTGATATAATCCGCCAAATTAAAGTCAGCAGGAGTACGAAGTAATGCAAGCATGGTACCAGCTAGATTACTACCATTCTGAACAGCCCTTGTATTTGAATTCGTATAACTCAATGTCCCGCCTACCGTAATTGCATCATTTAATTTTGACTCCGAACTTAAACGAGAAGTGTATCTGTTAAAAGATGAATTAGGAACAATTCCTTTATTATTGTGCGAACCTACAGAGAATCTAAAAGTAGTTTTTTCACCCCCAGAAGTAATCGCTAAATTATTGTTAAAAATTCTTCCTGTTTGAAAAAACTCTTTTACGTTATCATATGACTGTTTACCAGCTAAACTAGGGCCCCAACTATCAGGACTAACCTTTGATTTGCCTCCTTCTCCTTGTCCATAACTAGTTTGCATGTCAGGCAATTTATTAACCTTAGACGCTTCGAAACCTGTCGAATAGACAATACCCAATCCTGAACCTAATTTTCCCTTTTTCGTGGTATAAATTATTGCACCATTACCTGCGGCTTGACCATAGATTGCTGCTGCTGCTGGTCCCTTCAAAACAGTTACAGATTCGATATCATCAGGATTGATATCCAAAGCTCTATTAGCTGTCTGAACACCCGCTAGATTTTGATTATAAGGGTCATCACCCGCTTTAGTATTATTAAGACTATTATCTAATGGAACACCATCGACAACAATCAAAGGTTGGTTATCCCCAGAAAAAGAAGCAGGACCTCTCAAAATAATCTTGGATGATGCACCCGGAGTACCACTTGAAGAAGTAACCTGAACACCAGTTGCCTTTGCAGCAAGTCCCTGTATAATATTTGCTTCTCCTGACTTAACTAAATCATCACCACTAACTTTAGATACTGAATACCCAAGCCCTTTTGTTTTTTTAGAGACTCCCATCCCTGTCACAACGACCTCATTCAAAGCATTATCAGAACCATCCAAAGTCACATTAAAAGCAGATTGCCCCTCTTTAACGATTAAAGTCTTATCCGCAAATCCAACGGAGCGAAAAACAATAACCTTTCCTGTTGGTACAGATAGCGAATAGTTACCATTCGCATCAGTTTGGGTAGCAACGTTAGATCCTTGTACAACAATCGTTACACCGACCAATGGCTTGCCATCAGCTCCAGTTACGCGACCACTGATTTTTTTCTCCTGCGCGAACGCAACAGAAGTCAGGATCATACTACCCACGAAAAAACTGAGTAATTTGTGTTTCATATGTTTATGTTTAAAAAAAATATTTATTCTCGATAAATATTATGGTTAGTAATATACCTTCCAATAATTTATATACGTGTTATAGTTAGTAACGGATCTCTCAACAGTTTCTTTTCATCTGTTAAAAAATGTTAAACACAAAATTATAACTTTTTTCAACTTTTACAATGCAAGCATAACTTTGTGATAACAATTATTTCACAAATAAACACAAATAATTGATATATAAGCATTTATTTTTTAATAATAATTCATTGCGAAGTAACATTTTTAATCACTGAACCAATTTTAAACCATTAAAATGCTCTTTTTCCAAAATGTCTCTCCTTTAAAAAAAATAAAATTATTCCTATTTATGCTGTCCCACATTTCATCGTAAAAAACTAATCATTAGTTTCCATTCAGATATTTAAGACACAAATATCTTGGAATCCAACATTCCATAACCTGATAATTCTAGTGTAGATCCCAATTAAGTAAGCTGCCTGCTTAAGATAAAAACACAATAGATGCATTTTGGTACTACATCCAACTTGAGTTGACGTAGCTTAGCGTCGAATTTGCTGTTAGATTGTGATACTTTTTGCAGTGCTTTTGTGTAGAACTATGTGTTGATTGAAAACGAATGGAGCATTTGTACCAAAGATTGCCACAAAAAAAGCGGTCTCTTTCGAGACCGCTTTCCAATTTATAACCTTAAATCGATCGACTAGCGGGTACCGCCTGCCCACCAAACATTTTCAGTGTAGACATATTGTCCATCACCGTATGCTGCCTCAACATTCGGGTTGGTTGTTGTATCATCGTTACCGTATGGTAAACGTAATGGGAATTTACCTGGGTTTTTCAACTCAACAAGGTTCTCACCATTTGCCTTCCAGCGGCGGATATCATTGTACATCTCAGTAGATTCACCTGATGCACCAAAGAATGCTAAGTACTTTTCACTTGCGATGGCTTTTAAGCCATTTGAAGCTAATAATGGTTTTACCGAAGCATTGAAATAATTTTCAGCATCAACTGATGTTAACGCTTTGGATTTTTCAGTTATGCCAGCGCCTTTAGTAGCATCTTTGACTATTTGAGAACCAAAACTTGCTGTAATAGAACTTTCTGCGTTTTCAAAAGCAGCAACAACCGCAGCTTTCAATACTGGCTCGACAGCTGATGCACCACGTCCCAAACGCTGCAAAGCTTCTGCTTTTAAGAATAATAACTCGTGATAGCTCAATAATTGGGTGGAGGCTGATTGCGCATAGCTAAACAAAGACATGTTATATCTAGACTGACTTTGCTCAGGACTACCATTAACAGCCACTCCACGTGTATAGCTGTCTCCCTTTTTCGCTAAATCAGTTAATTGCTCCAGATCCTGAGTAACGAAGAACCTGTTCAATCTTGGGTCTTTATTCTCGATCATTTTATCGACAAGACTCTTACTCGCCATTAGAGCAGTACGGGCCCATTGAAAGTCGAAAAACGGATTTATATTAGAGCCCGTATATTTATCAAAAGCGGCTTGTTCGTTCGCACTAGTAAAGGACAGATTAATATCTGCTAAAATGCTGTTCAACGCTGCTGTTTTATCCCCAGTCTTTGCTAGGCTACGCATAGCGTAACGTGCTTTTAGCCCATGAGCAAATTTCAACCATTTTGCTGCATTGCCGCTGAACAATAAATCCTGACCTCCTGCTGCTCCGGAACCGTGCTTATCTCCTTTAGGTAAATTTACGATTGCAGCGTCCAGATAAGCGTTAACTTGTTTATACAATTCCTCTTGTTTATCCAATTTAGGATTTTTGATTTCCAATGGTTTAAAACCTTCGGAATAAGGAACATCCCCAAACATATCGGTCAATAGTGCCAAATTGTAAGCTGCCATTACCTGTCCCATACCCAAAGTCGTATAGTTACCCGATTGTGAGCCACCTTCAGAACACTTTTCAATAACTATTTTGGCATCACGCAAAGTAGTGTACATATTGCCCCATGTATTATTGAAAGTAGATGACACAGTAGGTTCCCCTTGTCGTATTTCAGCATTATATAACTGGTTGTGTGTACCTACTTCGTGCTCAACATAAGCTGATAGATATGTATTGAAATCCCCCCCAACATTATAAAATGCAGTCCGGGTAATCACATCAGTCAAAATAAATTTTGCCTGAACATCCTTTGGATTATTCACGTTTTCATTCACCTTGTCCATTGCGTCCTCCGAACAAGAAGTAAAGGCGATCGGCGAAGCTAAAGCGCCTAAGGCTAATAATCCTACTATATTTAATTTTAATTTCATTGTTTTAATCTTAGAATTTAACGTTAACACCTAAACCATAGCTTGACGTCCCTGGTAGTGAGAAACGCTCAAAGGCTCCTGACATATTGGTATTACCCTGAGAAACCTCTGGATCGTATCCTTTTAATTCGGACCATAAGATAATATTCCGCGCGAAAGCATTCACGTCAACTTTAATTTTTGAATTCTGATACACCGGATATCCTACCGCTATTTCCCGCAGTTTCACGAATGAAGTACCACGAATTCCAGCTTCTGAAATACTCCCCAATGCATTTAGATAAGCACTGGCATCCGCACCGATTTGTTTGCCGTCATTACCATACACTGGAGTTGGAGTGATTAATATATCGTTTACCGAACCATCAGCTTTTACGGCTGGTAATTCAAATAGGAATTTATCTCCAGAACGTAAATCCGCTGATCTTTGTGTGACTCCATAAATATCTAAGGTGTTTGAAGTCCCATGATACATCTGTCCGCCTTGTTTCCAATCCAGTACAGCAGAAAGTCTGACCTTTTTGTATTCAAAGTTTGTATTAAAACCTAAATTGAAGTCAGGAGATACTTTACCGATCACTTGTGGCGCACCAGCTTGTGGAAGTCCGTCCTCATCGACTACAATTTGTCCGGCATCATTTCTTAAATAAGATACACCATAAATTACCGGGAATTTATATCCGATAGCCGCACGGACCTGTGGATCAACAAATCCCCCCATAAAGATATTGTTTACACCTTCTTTTAGTTCATCAACATAATTGTCGATTTTGGTAAAATTGAATGCAAAATCCCATTTGAAATCACCTGAACGGTATGGTGCAACAGCTAAAGTTAACTCATGGGTATTGGTATGGATTTTACCACCATTTGTTACGAGACTTGAATATCCTGTCGATGCAGCCAAAGGCACTTCAAATATTTGGTCCTTTACATTTTGACGGGAGAAAGTATAATTTAAGTTGATTAAACCATTCCAGAATGTCAGATCTGTTCCCAACTCAATCGCTTGCGTATTTTGTGGTTTCAAACTTGGATCATAAACAATAGAATATGGAGTAAACGCAGTAACGCCATTTGTCGGATAAAGAATCGGCGTGCCTGAAGAAAATCCTCCACCATAAGTCGGTGTAGCATAATAGCTTTCGTAATAATCACCTGCTTGACCAACTTGTGCATATGATGCTCTCAGTTTACCCATTGTTAACACCGAGTTTTTCACACCTTCTAACTCTGTAAAGACAAAGCCCGCTGAAACAGATGGGTAGAAAAATGAACGATTGTTTCTAGGCATCGAAGAAACAATGTCATTACGGCCGGTAGCATTTAAGAACAACATGTTTTTGTAAGCCAACGCTAAACTACCGAATGTACCAAATGTACGTGTATGACGCAATGTTTGCTCAGCCGTGAACGTAGTTGCGTTATTAATATTATTCCAACCTGAGAAATTGAAATTTGTACCGTACGCATAATCTCTTCTACGAACACGATTAACAACTTCGTTACCGATCATTGCATCAAAGACCAAATCATCATTGATCTTCCAGTTATATGCGGCAGTACCTAAAGAATTCCATTCCGTAACAGAGATATGATAATTTTCGACTTCGCCATTTTTGTTGGCATGTCCATATCCCCATAAATCCGTATAATTTGAGGTATACGAATCTACTCCCAATTGATATTTCAAGGTTAATTTTTGGTTTTCACCTAAATTAGTGGCATATTGACCAAAACCATTTCCAAAAAAACGTTGTGTATCTTCGGAGAATTTATTGTTTTCTACCGCCCAATATGCACCATCAAAACCACCAGTTGCTCTGTACGTATTCTGTTGTGTAGGATTACCTGCGTAATATGATGGTATGCCTTTTAAATCATAAGAAGCTGGCGCACCGTAAACTGTAGCCACAATACCATTATTCGCTCCGGTTTGCTTAGTAATTTTTGAATTTACGTAATTACCTGTAAACCCAGTTGTCCACTTATCAGACAATTTCGCTTCACCTGACAACTTCGCTGTATAACGATCCATACCAGTTGAAGGAATAATACCATTCGCATTGGTCGCTCCCAAAGACATTGCATAACTTCCCTTCTCAAAACCCTGTACGATATTGAAAGAATTGTTAAATGTATTCCCTACATCAAAGAAATCCTTCGCATTGTTGTAAACCTGTGGAGTAGCCCAAGGATCCAAACCTGCATTTGCACGTTGTGGCACATAATACATCCCCTCATGTTTTCCATATTGTTTGGTATAACTGTTATCAACATTACCACCGTAAATAGGGTCATTTGCTAATTCTGAGATCTTTGGTCCCCAAGACATTGACGATAAATAACCATTATTCGCACCGTATCTGCCATTTGTACCTTGTGCATAGGTTGTTTGGAAATCAGGAAGTACAGATACTTTGTCAAATGACACATTGGAATTATAGGATATCTGTGGCTTGCCTTGTTTTCCTTTTCCACTCTTCGTTGTAATGATAATAACACCATTTGACGCGCGCATACCATATAGAGCAGATGCAGCTTGTCCTTTTAGGATATTGATGCTTTCAATATCGTTTGGATCAATGTCCATTCCTCTCGATGAATAGTCTGCACCGGAAACTGAGTTACCTGTAGACACATCCGAAGTAGAAGAAATCGGCAATCCGTCAACGATATATAGCGGTGAGTTATTTCCTGTAAATGAACGTGCACCACGGATCGTAATATTCGCAGATGCTCCAGGCATACCCGATGAAGGTGTAACCTGAACCCCAGATACCTTACCCTGTAATGCCGTCGCTAGATTACTATTCGCTGCTTCAGTCAATTTACTCCCTTTGACCTCTTGTGTAGCATAACTTAATGCCCGTTTTTGACGAGACTGTCCCATTCCTGTTACAACAACCTCTTCTAAAGCGTTGTCATGATTCTCCATAGAAACATTGAATACAGTGCTATTGTTATTAACAATAATGGTTTTATCGTCAAAACCAACTGAACGGAAGACAACAACTTTGCCCGCAGGTACATTTAATGAATAATTACCGCTAGCATCTGTTTGTGTCGCTTGATTAGTTCCTTGTACAACCACTGTAACCCCTGGTAACCCCTTACCATCAGCAGATGTAACACGACCACTAATCTTTTTTTCTTGTGCAAATGCGACCGAAGTCAGGATCATTCCACCAACAAGAAAACTTAGTAATGTTTGTTTCATGTTTTAGTTAGTTAATTTTATTATTTTTCTAATCCTATATTTGATATAAATTATATCCGTTAACATAACTGTCTAAACATACATTGTTTAGACAATAAACAGCAATACGCACAACAGCATATTGCCATTCAGTTGGTAACAGTTGAAAATATTATTGGAAAAGCCAACCCTAGGTAGATGTAGAGTCAATCCGTTGAAAATACTCAGCTGTAATTTGCTCTTTTCAGCATTTACAGTATATAATAGTTAGTGCGATTTTTATTAGCGGTTCCAAATATATAAAGCCAAAGTTGCTTTTACAAGTTTTTTAACATTCGCTCGCAAAAACAAAAAATACCGCAACAAAGACAGCGGTATCTTACGAATTCAAACACAAGATTTATTTTAGAATAAAAACTCTGCAAACAATTTCAAAACAGAATTTTATACGGAATCGCCTATATTTAACAAAATATTAACAATGCAATAAGAAAACATTAACATAAGGATTGACTCGCTTTTTATAACAAAAAAAAGTGTAATTTATAATGGTTCTAAAGTCGTTTTAAATCGAGTTATTCCAAAAAAGAGACTTTACCTGTTCAGGTAGAGTCTCTTTCTATCACAAATCCCAATTTAGAAATTTGTTATTTAATTCGTTCGCTTAATCTATATATTCGAATTTGGTATAAGGCACCAAAACAGCTGGTATCCGAATACCTTTATCCGTTTGATTATTCTCCAAAATAGCAGCAACAATACGCGGTAAAGCTAACGCTGAACCATTTAAAGTATGAGCTAATTGCATTTTTCCTTCGGAATTCTTAAAACGTACTTTCAGACGGTTGGCTTGATAGGTTTCAAAATTAGATACGGAAGAAACCTCCAACCAACGCTTTTGGGCAGAACTATAGACCTCCATATCATAAGTCAATGCAGCAGTAAAACTCATATCGCCACCACATAAACGCAATACACGATAAGGCAATTCCAATTTTTTAAGCAGACCTTGTACATACAGGCTCATTTCTTCCAACACTGCATACGATTTTTCCGGATGAACAATCTGTACAGCTTCAACTTTATCAAACTGGTGCAGACGGTTCAAACCGCGTACATGGGCGCCATAAGAACCTGCTTCGCGACGGAAACATGGTGTATAGGCACAATGCTTAATCGGGAACTGTGCTTCTTTTACAATCACATCTCTGTAAATATTGGTTACGGGAACCTCCGCCGTAGGGATCAAGTATAGATTGTCATTGTTGACATAATACATCTGCCCTTCCTTATCCGGCAATTGCCCTGTAGCAAACGCAGAGTCTTCATTCACCAAGATCGGCACCTGTACTTCTTCATATCCTTGCTCAGCTGCCTGATCCAAAAAGAAATTGATCAATGCACGTTGCAATTTTGCTCCCTTACCTTTATAAATTGGAAATCCGGCTCCCGCAACTTTTACACCGAGCTCCAGATCCACGATATCATATTTGTTTAATAATTCCCAATGTGGCAATGCATCCTCTGATAAAACTGGAATCTCCCCATTCGTTAATACGACTTCATTATCATCAGCGCTTACACCAACGGGAACAGATTGATGTGGTAAATTAGGTAATTGTACAATTTTATCATTCAACTCGATTTCGATCGCGCCTAATTTATCCAACAGTTGCTTTACTTGCTCTTTATATCCGGAGGATTGCGATTTAATGGCTTCAGCTTCTTCTTTTTTTCCTTGGCGCATCAGATCTCCAATCTGTTTTGCTGCCGCATTAGCTTCGCCCGAAAGTGCGTCCGATTCCGCTTGGATCTTACGGCGGTCTTCATCTAAACTGATGATTTCGTCGACCAATCCAATTTCCTTGAAATGCTTGACAGCCAATCTTTCGATAACCGTATCCCTGTTTTCACGGATATAATTCAATTGCAACATAATTATAAATGTATTATTTAAAAATAGTGAACAAACTTAGATAAATTTGCCTGCATATACAAGCAAATTTATTCAGTAATGCCTGTTTGTGGCGCTTTCATGCTCCTTTCGCTAGAGAGGTTCCTTACCACCTGTATGCATGATACACATGTCGATTCAATGGGAAAACTCGGCCCTGTTCAGAAGATACCCCTGCTGTTGTTGATAGCTCGTGACATCCCCGGATGATTTAATCAGCGATCAGAATTAACACACTTTTATCATCAGGTAGTGAGACACTCAATAAGGATGAAAGAGGTATTCTTCACCTATTTTCATTCCGGTCCGATTAATATAAAAAACGTTCTCCAGAAAACAGTTTCTTGAAGAACGTCCCAAGCCATATTTTTTCAACACCTAAATGAATTGGCAACAAAAATATTGCGTCAACGCCTTGATATTAAATCAGATTTAAACGATCTTTTAAGCTATCGTGACTTCTTTACATAAATAGACATCTTGGATTGCATGTAGTAATTCGACTCCATCATTCATCGGTTTTTGAAAAGCTTTCCGACCGGATATCAAGCCTGTCCCGCCAGCTCTTTTATTGATCACAGCGGTTTTTACAGCTTCCTGTATATCGTTTTGTCCCGATGCCCCGCCCGAATTGATCAGCCCCGCCCTACCGGCGAAGCAATTGAGCACCTGGTAGCGACAAAGATCAATCGGATGATCTGATGATAACTGTGTATACATCCGTTCATCCAATTTACCATAGCTGCTTTTACCCATATTCAGTGCCTTAAAACCACCGTTCAATTCAGGAAGTTTTTGTTTAATAATATCTGCTTTTATGGTTACACCGAGATGGTTGGCCTGTCCTGTTAGATCCGCAGCTAAATGATAATCTTTGTCTCCTGTTTTAAATGCTGAATTTCGCAAATAGCACCACAATACAGTAGCCATACCAAGTGAATGTGCTTCTTCAAATGCTTTTGCGACCTCGATAATCTGACGATCGGACTCTTCCGAACCGAAATAAATGGTCGCTCCAATTGCTACCGCGCCCATGTTCCAGGCTTCGCGTATCGTTCCGTACAAGATTTGATCAGCACGATTGGGATAGGTCAACAATTCGTTGTGATTGATTTTGACCAAAAAAGGAATCTTATGTGCATATTTTCGCGATACTGCCCCTAAAACACCAAAAGTCGAGGCTACGGCATTACAGTTTCCTTCCAATGCCAATTTCACGATATTCTCTGGGTCAAAATATTGCGGATTGGGTGCAAAAGAAGCGCCTGCACTATGTTCAATTCCCTGATCTACCGGCAATATGGACAGATATCCGGTATCGGCAAGCCGCCCTGTTCCAAAAAGTTGTCCCAGGCTACGCAATACCTGCGGCGTACGGTCGCTAGCACCATATACCTGATCAATAAAAGTTGTTTCGGGAAGATGGAGCATCGTTCTGGAAACTGCTGGTTTGTCAAACGCTAATAGATAATCTGATTCGGCACCTAGATGTGCTTGTATTTTTTCGATGTATTGCATAATTTATTATTGCATTGATATAGAAAATAACTCCAAAATAGACAGAATGTTTTAGCACATATTATATAGTAAAAAAAACTTAACTTTGACCATGTTATATTTAGTTCCAACACCTATTGGCAATCTGGAGGACATGACCTTTCG
>Ga0213829_1001982_pt1 | contig 13894 bp, 12 predicted proteins | sample MC6MC0896MG_FD_180665 | JGI IMG/M metagenome (GOLD analysis project Ga0213829, IMG submission 180665) | Enriched soil aggregate microbial communities from Iowa State University, Ames, United States - MC6-MC0896-MG | ecosystem: Environmental > Terrestrial > Soil > Unclassified | place: USA: Iowa...
CGCGTGATGGCATCGTCTATGTGGCCGGGGCCACGGGCCATGGCAAGACCACCACGTTTGCCGCCATCAACCGTTTCATCCTGGAAAACGACACGCCGATCAAGGGCAACCTGATCAGCCATGAAGAACCGATCGAGTTCACCTACGACAAGGTCCAGAGCAAGCATTCGATCTTTGTGCAGTCGCAGATTCCCACGCACTTCAAAGACTTCTACCGGGCCAACCGTGAGGCCATGCGACGTGCGCCCGGCCTGTGCGTGATCGGTGAATTGCGCGACCAGGAGACCATCCGCGCAGCGGTGGAGCTGTCGCTGACGGGGCACCCGGTGTTCGGCACGGTGCACGCCAAGGATGTGGCGGCGATCATGCGTCGGATGATTTCCCGCTTTCCAGAGCAGGAGCGTGCCACCGCCATCTACGACCTGGTCGATACCAGCCGGTTCATGATGGCGCAGAAGCTGGTGCCTACGGTGGATGGCAAGCGCACCGCTGCCCGATCGTGGCTGAGGTTTACCGAGCAGGTGCGTGACACCTTGATGGACCTGACCGATATGGGCCGGGTAACTCAGCGGGTTGCCGAGTTCGTGCGTGAAGAAGGGCATACCTTTGCTGCCGAGGCAGATCGCCTGCTGGCCGCGGGCCTGATCAGCGAGGCGACTGCCCGCGACCTGCGCCACGGCTAAGGTGCTGGCTGCCCATTAATGCTGACTGCAACGAGTTTACGGAGAAGTTATGGCAACAGGACGGTATCACTGGAGCAGATGCGCTCCACCCGCACGTTTTTTCGTGATCAACGCAAGCGCCGCCTTGCCTTGGTTGATGTTGTTGCTGGTGCCGGCGCTGTGGAAGTATCTGCTGCCACTGGCGCTGTGCATGACGTTTGCGCTGGTCTACATCGAGGTGGTGAAGAAGATGACCGTGCGGGCGGTTTGCCGCCGAGCCGCAGTGTTCATGGTGGGGCGAGTGCGTACCACGCACAATTTGCTCAAGGAACTGGCCAGGTAGTTGGCAAGACAGACATGACCGGCAGAGTCTTTGTGGCGGCCAGAGGAGGCGTTGAATGAAGCAACAGGGAGGTGGGCAGAAGAGCTTTACCTGGGATGACCCCGCCATTTTGCTCGGGATCATGGCGGTGCTTTACCTTGGGGGGTGGGGTGCCTGGTACTTCGCTCACGACAAGATTGCCAAGGTGTATACCTACGTTCGCTACGTCGAGCTGTGGTTGCCCAGTGTGCTGGGTGACTTTGCCGCGCTGCCGGGTATTGCCTCGATCAACCAGTGGGTCGGGCGCATGTGTGCGCCGCAAGGCATCATCGGTGCCTGTCAGCGAGATTTTTCGAGCGTGGCGTGGGGTGAAATCACTTCGTCGTCGCTGTTCATGAATGGTTTTTTCCTGCTGCTGATTGTGATCCTGTCGGTGCGCATGTTCCTGCGTATCAACAAGACCCACCCCAAGCTCAGGTTCACCAAAACGCACAATATCAAGAGCTTTGTGCAAGAGAACAAGGCGCAGTACCCGCACCTGCGCATGTTCGCCGAGCTCGACCTGATCGCCCAGCCGCTGGACCACCCGGTGTTCGGCATGTCGCAGACCTCCCGCCAGTTTGCCTACCGGCACTTGCTGATCAGTGGTTGGCAAGAGCAATCGGATCGCAGCTGGGCGCCAACCCTGGATCGCGAGAAAACCACCGAGGTGATGCGTCGCCAGCTCGGCCAGCACTGGACCCGGGTTGCCAACCTGACGCCGGCAGAAACCCTGCTGGTAGCGATAGCGTTGCCGCGGGTGGTCGCCACCGATACGGCGCTGGATGACAATGCTTTCAAGGCGGCAATGGCCGACAGCGACTACATGGTTGCCTGGTGCTGGGACCAGTTCAAGGCACCTGTCGGCAAGGCCGAGCAGCGGGGCGACCCTTATGCCTGGCTGAAGCCCGAAGTGCCGCTGGAAGAGCCTCGGGCGATCATCCAAAAGTACATCAAGCACCCCAATGCCAGTGCGATCCTGCACGCGCACGCATTCGTGCGCACCATTATCTTTGCCATGTTCTTCCAGGCGCGCCGCCTGGGTGTGCTGCCACCCGCAGAAATGCGCTGGCTGCGCTTCTTCGATCGTGACATGTGGTATGCCCTGCAGACGATCGGGCGCCAGGCCGGGTTCCCGGAAGCGCCGGGGATCCTGTCGCATTTCCTGTATGAGTGCAAAGCGGGTGTATCACTGTCGGAGCCCCAGCTGGACAAGGCGGTCAACGGGCTTGAGCTGGCGATGTCGGCGTACAAGTATTCCGAGGCGGACAAGAAGCGCTATGAGGCCATGCAGCAGGACAGGTATGCCGAAGCACAAGGGGCAGCGCTCGATGAAGGCGCTGCCTGAAGCGCCAGCCTTAAAGGTTTGATAGAAGCAAATGGCCATCTATTAAGATGGCCTTTTTTTGTTTTTTTGGTGCCTTTTTTTACTTTTTTGTTAGAATGCGGTCGTATTGGATTCTTAATAAGGACATCGAGCCATGAAAGGTGTGATTGCAAGACCTGTCGCCATGCTGGCGGCGCTTGCGGCGGGGGTTTCAGTCGCCCATGCCGCCCCGGCACAATCGGCGGACCTCTCTGCCTTCATCACCGCTCAAGGCACCGCACAAGTAAACCCGGCCCAGCAGGAACTTGATGACCTGACCGCGCAGCGGGTATCGCGCTATGGGCGTATTGTCAGCGCTCGGCCGGTCGGCCTCGGCGGGCTGACCGCGTGGACCGTGGAAAAGAACGGCCACCAGGTTGTGCTTTTCAGTACGCCGGACTCTGCGGTGCTGTTCACCGGCGTGGCCTGGAATGCTGAAACGGGCAGCAATATCTCCGATGCCTTCCTGCCTGGCGTCGCCCAGGCCGTGGTCACGCCGCCTGCTGCTGCCCCGGTTGCGGCCGCGCCAGCTGCGCCGCAGATGTCACCCGTTGACGCGCCGAATGTGCGCGAAGCCGCCGCCATGGATGGCACCTTCAAGGGCGCGATCCCGGAGTCGATGAAAACCGTCGACGCCTTGGCAGGCATCAAGGAAGGCAAGGGCGGTATCGGCGATACCGTTTACATCATCATCGACCCACGTTGCCCCTACTGCCGCGAAGCGTACAACCTGACAAGGGCATACGCAGCCAAGGGCCATTCCATCAAGTGGATCCCGTCCGCAGCGCTGGGTAACCCGGCAGATGGCGTGCCGCTGGCCGCCACCATCCTGCAGACCAAGGACCAGAATATGCTGGCGCGAGTGCTGGGCAAGCACGAACAGGTCCGCTCCGAGCCATCGCCGGAAACCGTCGAGCAGCTAAGCACCAACCTGGCGTTTCTGTTCGCCGCATTCGAACACAACGGCAAGGAACAGGCCGGTGTGCCGGCTGCATTCTTCATCGATCACCGTACAGGGAAGCCAAGGATGATGACCGGCCTTTCGCAGGCGGTCGTGCTTGAAGACATCTTTGGAAAACTTTAAGGAGCAAAGTACATGAAAGCCAAAGCGCCGAACTTCGAGTTCGACCCCAGTATCCGCATCTTCGGTTCGGGCGAGCACCTGCTGGTGGTGTTCGATAGCCAAAGCCCCCATGACGCACAGCGGGCTACCCGTACCGTGCGTATCGCCAGGGCGTTCCAGCAGCTGTCGCTGGTAGTGGCCGGCTTTGACGCGGCTGAAGACGATGGCCATCAGCGGGTGCTCAAAGGCAGCGTCAGCCTGGCGATCGAGGGCGATGACGGGCTACCGGTCAGTCACGAACTGGCGGCCCTGCAACTGGTGTTTCATGCCGAGGCAGACCGCAAGGGTGCGCTTACCCATATCGAGCCTGCGCTGGTTGCCTACAAAGTGCGCCAGGCCCTTTCGGAATGCCTGAACGAGGCCCTGAACGACTACTTCAAGCGCGAAGAAGCGGAAAGGGCGGCTGTGCCGGCGGAGGCCGTGCGCCCGGTTCCGGTGACCGCCCCGCAGTACCAGGGCGCAGCGCCACAGCCTTCGCGCAAGGCCCTGCGCGAGCAGGCCGCAAACAATGCCGAGCGCCAGGCCAGGTCACGCCGGCGCAAGACCGCAATGGCCTGGCTGGTGCCGCCTTTGGTAGTAATTGCGGTGATGGCGACCATGTCTCATCTTGCTTCCTCTCAGTCGCCGATTGAGAATGCTGTCGCGCAGCAGATGGCGAACGACCCGGAGTCGATCAAGGCGCAAGTGGAGCTGACCAAGCAGACCCTGCAGTCCATGGGGCTTGATCCAGGTCAGGGCGGTGATATTGGGTGCCTGGCGCCGCAATGATTGCCATTGCTTCCTGCTTCACGGATGGGGTATGCCTTTCGCTGGTTTGCGGGCGCGTAGAATGCCGGGGAACCCTCCCGCGTCGCCCGAATGCTGCCTTGCGGTGCCGAAGGAGGATCTTTTCCAGGATTGGAGAATGAGAGCAGGCCGGCCCACGAAGCCTGGTGCTGCTGTTCTGCTTGAGCGGAGTGTTTATGCCTGCGCAGGCACTTTAAGACTATTTTGGATTGGAAATCTTAGGTACGTATATGCGACCAGCGAATGAAGTTAAAGACGGGGCCAAGTTATTGTCCCTTGCCCAGGGCCTGAGGTCGCTGCTGGTCCCCTCGCCAGATGTACTGGCCGACACCGTCAAAGAGTTGCACCCGTTGGTCAATCTGTCCGACAAGGTGCTGCCTCTGAAGTCGTATTTCAACATGGTCCAGGACATCCAGCGGGCCAAGCATACCCAGGCCGCCATGCGCGCTGCCGACGAGCCGCTTAGCCGGGAGGCTATTCAGCAGGGCGTGTCGCGCAAGCTCTGTACCGAAGACATCTTCATGGTTGCCTGTTCATTCCTGGAAGTGGAAATCGCCAAGCAAGGCTCGGTGTACTACCTGAGCGGCGAATCACCCGATTTCAAGGAGACCAAGAAGAACCGAAACCCGCTCGACTTGTCCGATGAGGTCGTGCTGAAGAACCTCTCCAGTGGCCTGGCGCGTCCGGACACCGATCGCGGGGCTGTAGAGCGGGGGCAGATCGACAGCGGGTTCAACCACCTGGTGCGGCTGAACCAGTTGCATAACCTGATGGTGGAATCGGTGCGGTTGATGAAGGCGGACGAGCGCCTGACCAAGGTCGATATCCGCAAGAAATTCAACATTTCGCACACGGACTACGAGCGCATGATGTCGATGGCGCGGCGGTCCGGGCTGATCTCGTTCCGCAACCGCAAGAAGGACCCGTCCAACTCCTACACCTTGCGCAATGACAACCATGAGCGGGTGTCGGAGCACGCCAAGAATTTTGGCCACACGCCGCAGAAGATGCTGAACAAGATTCTGGATGACTTCTTCGGAATGCTGGAAAAACGCAAAAAGCACGAGGACTGATTTACATGGGAATCCAGGGCCATAGGGACGTCGGGCCGGCAATAAGTGCAGAGGAGCGGGCCCGTGTAGCGCGGGCGGCCAGGCAGGTGGTGGCGTATGCCAATTTTCTGCGCTGGACGGCGAACTTCAAGCGGGACGAAGTGCTGCGCCATCCTGAACACGACCGCGTGATACTGCTCTCGCCCATGCAAAGTGGGCGTTTCAGCTTTGCCCTGGAGGGCGACACTTTGTATGTCGGTGTCCAGCCATTCGAGGCAGCCTGGGCTTCGTGCATGCCTTTCGAAGCCGCCTACGTCTCTGACCGGCTGTACCTGTCGGTGGAGGGTGTGAACTTCATGGATTCGCGCATGCCGCCGCTGGCGCTGGGCATTTTCGTCGACGAGGGTGAAAAACGTGCGCGCATGGCCGCTGCTCGTTTCGTCCAGTTCGTGCAGGTGTCGGTCCGTGACGGCTACGTGGTCGAGGTGGGCGAGCCGTGTGGCGAACCTGTCGAGATGCACACGGGGGACGTGGTGCGTCAGCTGCGCGAGACCCGCCAGGCGAAGGTGCAGCAGCAAGACATGGGGCGGTTCTTCTGATGCGCTCAAGCAGACTTTTCAAGTAAGGATACGTGCATGACCAAGTGTAAACTCATCCTGCCCGTGCTGGCCGCCGTGGCAATGGCGGGCTGTGTCACGACCGAGCAGATGTCGGACGGGACGACCAAGATTCGTTTCTCGGACGAAGCGGTCAGCTCGCTGACTTCGATGATGCCCAATGGCCTCGTCACCGCTGTTGGTGGCGGGGCAAGCAGCGGCGAGCTGGACCTGATCCCGACCAAAAGCCTGGCCGGCAGCGGGCTCTACCTGTATTTCAATGGCCGGTACGACTTCGCCTGCGCGAGCGCCTTGCTCTACAGTGCGAAATCCGGACAGGACCTGGACAAGAACACCAATGCGTCATGTCGGGACAGGTATTTCCAGCGTCAAGCGGAACTGAAGCTGGCGGGTAGCCCTTATGACAGGGCCGCGCCTAGCTATGATGCGCGCAACCCGCCTGATGCTTACTGGGGCAAACTGAAGGGCCAGACCCTTGGCCAGCTGGCGAGTACGCAGCAGTTTGCTGCGCGCTTCACGGCAATTCCGCGCATCGACAGCAATGGCAGCATCACCATAACGCCAGGCTTCATGGGCGAGGGAAGTGGGCGGCATGTGGCCCTGGTTACCACCCCTCACCGAATTCCGGTTGTCATGGATGATGCCGGTTTCGCGACGCAGATGCGCTCGCAGGCAAGCAGACTCAATACCCGATCCGGTGAGTGGACCACGTGCGATGCAGTGCTTGCCTACACCTCCACAAAGGACAGGGGTCGGCGCCCGGCCACTATTTCGGCGAACGAGTATTTGCAGTATGAGGTGCAGTTCACGGTTGCTTCGATGTCGTGCCGTGATGGTTTGCGCACCTACAAGAGCGTTTCACAGCAGGCCGCCGTGCGCTGATCCGTATTTGTGAATTTGTGAGGCGGGGGATTTGCGGCGCTTATGGCGCCGCATTCCAGGTATCGTCTGCTGCCGCCACCGCCTCGTCGATGCCGGAAGTATGTCTATCTGCGGCGGTCAGCCAATTCTGATTGAGGTTTGCTTGCTGCGCTGCGTGGTCGTGAGCAAACTCGCGCTGCACGATAGCTTCTGCGATCCCGCTGACGAGCGCTGGCGAAGCCGTACCATATTCGCCTACCAGCGCTCGTGAGACCTCTGGTGGAAACTGATTCACGGCGCTGCGTAGCTGTTGGCCGTAATCGGCCAGCGCGGGCTGTTTGGCGATGACGATTTCCGCCGCTTGTGACGGAAAAACGGAGGCGGTGAAGCTCTGGAAATCCTGCGCGTTCGGCATGGTTTTGTCCTTAAAGGCTGTAACCGTCCAGGTCCTCGCTGCGCGACAGCGAGGGGTTGGCGTAACGGGCAAATGTCTTGTCAAGGTCGGCAGCCAGATAGGCTTGTTCGCTATGGCGTAATAACTGCTTCATGAAGTCGCCGTCCGAGGCCACTGCAATCACCTGGTCGCGCAAGTTGGCCAGCAGCCCCTCTCGATCTGCTCGAGAGCCGGGAGTGTGGTCGATTGCTTCGAGGGCGCTGGTCAGTGATTGGCGCAGGCCGGTTTCCGCTTCGCGCTTGTCACCTGCGCCTGCGTTTTCGAAAACCACGCCGCTGATCACCGCGCGGTGGATGGCTATGAATGCATTGGCCTCGGCTTCACGGCTTTGCATGACCCGGTCGGAACGCAGGGTGTGCGGCGGTGTATTGCGCAGCCACGCCGACTCCTGCTCACCCAGGGCGTCAATCGTCTGGCGAATTTTTTGGCCGTCAGGACCTTCCCGTAGCGCGGCTTGCGCTACGTTTTCCAAGCTGATTGCCGGGTTGCCAGAGGCCACTATGGCTCTGTCTCGCATGGACCCGGCACCGATCACGAATCGGCTGGCATCGCGTATTGATAGCTGCATCTATGTCCGTCGTTTTTTCACAGGGCTTGAACGCGCCCGAACCAGTCTGCATCCAGCGGCATCTGCGTCCTGCGCGGTTCGCCGTAAATGCGTCGCGTAGGCATGCGGATCTCGTTAGCTTCTCCGCTGACGTGCTGCGGGTAAACCCTTGCGAACCCTAAGGGTTCATCTGCTTGAATGACCTTAGCATTTTTGCTTTCACAATTCTTGTGGGTGCGCTTTAAAAATCGTTTTTTTTGGTTACTTGAAGTATCCCGGTAAATCACGTTGACAGCAGGGCAGTCCTCACAGGGGGAAACGCCTGTGCTGATCGGGCCTGCCTGGCTACAGCGCCCGTATCATGGGTCTCACGTCGATTCTTCAGCTGCCGTTTGGGGCAGAGGTTAGCTGGCGTGCGCTGTGCCTGCCGCGACGCCATCAAGCGACTGAAAATACCCTGGTCCACGCTAATTTGACGCCTGAAAACTGGCTGAATTCCAATGACAGCACTATCTGAAGAAAGATCAACCCGGCAGGGATTCTTCTCGTTCAGATGTGCAGGTTATCACGGTTTTTTCGTCTTTAAGCGCTGATTTAGTGGCATTATGCCAATATTTACACGACTTTACATTTCCTCTCATAGCCCTTGCGGCATCTATCCCAACAAGTACTTATCGACCTGTTTCGGTTTTTTGTTAGTTTTCTTTCATAACAATATTTTGATAAATGAGTGATTTCTGGTTTAAGATTGCCTGGCTTTGGATATCTGGTGGGTCGCGGCTTGTAGCGTGACGCCATGGCTCAGGCTCGAAAGCAACGCTGTGCAGGCAACGCTTGCCGGGCTGCTCGACAGCTCAACTCAAGGACGACGGAGCATTCCAAGGGGAATTCGTCGCGAACGATTCAGATCAACCGTCCGCAACTCGATTCAGGTAGGTATCACAAATGGCCCAGATGCCGTTTTCTCCATGCAGCGACCCAAGCGCGTGTACCGATCAGTCGGTCGCGATGCTTGGCAGGATATTCGGCCCGGTCATCGACTCGCTGGTCATGGGCACCGACCCCAACTCTGTGGAGTCGGGCGCGAACATCCTTGCCACCATGTTCGGCTTCTTCAACAGCGGCATCCTGATCATCGGCTCGCTGATCGTCTCGTACGTGGCGGTGATGGGGGTAACCAACACGGCCAATGATGGCGAGGCAATGGGCAAGAGCTGGTCGTCCTTGTGGACGCCGGTGCGGATCGTGGCAGGTGGCGCCGTGTTGCTGCCGACCACCAGCGGTTTCTCTTTCATTCAGCTGATCGTTCTGATGTTTTCCCTGTGGGGCATCGGCTTTGCCAATGGCACCTATAAGGCTGGCATGGCCATCGGGGTCCTCTCGGCAGACGGTGTCGTTCAGGGCGTCAACCAGGCAGGAAACTTCTATGGGCTGCGTGATTTCGCACGCCAGTACATTGGCGTTTCCTACTGTGCCAGGGCTGCAAATGCCATCTATGCGGGACCCACTTCGGCCGAAGTGCCGAAAGTTCAGGCCAAGAGCGAAAGTATCAGCGAAGGCGTCAGCAAGCAGGCTGCCGACAAACGAGTCGAGATAGATGGCCGGTTCGAGTCCACCTTCCTCCTCAAGGACCGGAATGCGGTGACCAACCTGGCCGGTGGTCAGCCTTTCTGCGGTACGGTGAAGCTGTCCTCGTACATGGCCCAGACGAAATCCGATGCTATTCCCCAGGCCCTGGAGAAGGTGCGTCAGCAGGTGCAAGGGCAGAAGATCGAAGCCGCCGGCTACCTGATGGCAGATCTGGACGCGTGGGTCGACTCGTGGCCTGTGAGCATCAATGATTCAGGCTGGGAAAATGTCGATTCCGACCGGTTCAACCAGATCGTGAAAACCTGGGAGAACCATATCGCCACTGCGCTCGTCAATGAAGTCAACAACGAGCAGGGTGAGGTGGACAGTGGGTTGAAAGACTTCCTGAAAACCCTCACCGACGATGGCTGGGCAGCCGCTGGCGGTTGGTTCCAGCGTGTTGGCATGGTACGCGGCCAGATTGCAGGCGTGCTTGCGGAACCGGTCGGCTCCGTAGGTGCACCGTCTTTGGTCGGTTTGCCTGTGGATGCGCGTTATATGTTGCTGAGCAACAGCGTGACCACCGTTACCGAGGCAATCAACAAGAAGGCTGAAGAGAAGGATACTTACACCAAGGCCAAGACCACCAAGCCGGAAGACTTTGCCAGCCTCATACCCAAGGACCCCAAAACCGATATCAACGTGGGTTCGCTGCGGGCAGACATGGACAGCAAGATGTCGTCGTTCGTCAACGGAATGATGCTGAATGTGGTGCAGATTGCCACCGGTGCCGGCAGCAACGGGCAGACGCCGCTCTGCGGAACGGCAGGACAGATGGGGGGCTCGCTCAACCGCATGAAGTGCGTGGGCGACTATCTGAGCGTTGCGCGCGCCGGGATCCTGCTTGCCGATGTCGCGATCAAGACCACGACCACGGCTGTGCGCTTGCTTGCGGGTACGGTTTCCGCCGCAAAAGTGTTGGGTAACGGCCTGGAGGCGGACAAGATCGTCACACCGCTTTGGGACTGGGTGATCGAGGTGCCAATCAAGCAGCTTGCGTTGATGGCCAGTTACATCGAGCCTCTGGCCTTTTACTTCAGTGTCTTCCTTCCTAGCCTGCCGTACACGCTGTTCATGATCGTATTCGTCGGTTGGGTGCTCGCCGTATTGCAATCGATCATCGCTGCGCCGCTATGGGCTGTGATGCACATGACGCCGGACAGAACCTTCGTGGGGTCGCAGACGCAAGGTTACTTACTGCTGCTGTCACTGTTCGCCCGCCCTGCGCTTGCGATTCTGGGGTTGTTCGCGGCGGTGCTGGTGTCCGACCCCGTGATCGACTACATAGCCACGGGCTTTTTTGCCATGCGCGGTGCAGTCGTGTCCTCGACGGGGGGAGTGGGTGTCATTGCGGAATTCTTGACCTTTGCCTGGTGGTTCATGGTGTTCGGGCTGACGCTGCTGCCCGTGCTGTACATGATCTTCGGCCTGCCGCAGACCTTGCCTGACCAGGTGCTGCGCTGGATCGGCGCGGGTATTGGTGACCTGGGTGAGACCAATGCGACTGGCCAGATGCGCGGCGGCATTGCTGCCGCAGGGGGGAGCATCAGTGGTACTGGCACGGGCATGCGCCTGGGTCGTGATCAAGGCAAGCTGCCCCCGCCGGATGGCTCCTCACCCGGTGGTGGGTCAGGCGGCGGTGGGTCAGGTGGCGGTGGGTCAGGTGGCGGAGGGTCCCGTGGTGGTTCCGGCGATAAAGCGGCGCTGGTCAACGCCAACGGTCAGGGGGTTGGCGGACCGGCCGCTGGCGACTCGAGCGCAAAAGCCGAGGCTGAGTCGGGAGACAAACGAACCTTGGGTGAAAAACGCACTGACGCTGCAGGGGTGGCGCTGGGGCGGGCCATCGCGGGTGGCACAGCTGCCACCGGCAGGACCATGCGCAGGGCCGGCAGTGTTGCCTTGTCCGCTGGGCGTGCTGGCGTAGATTCCTTCCGCGAGTCTGGGGCGGCCTCGCTGGGAGGGCGGGTACGTGATGGCGTTGCCAACGGTGTGATGACTGCAGGCGCGGGTCTGGCGTCTACAGCAGGTGCCGCTGGGGCAGACTACAAGCAAGCCTTTGGCACTGCAGGTGCTGAGGGCAAGGCTGCGTATCACGAAGGTGCGGATTCGCGAATTCAGGCGTACCAGGATTCTCTGAGCGGTGGCTCAACCCCCGCCGGGAGCGATACAAGTCAAGAGCAGGATGCCTCGCCTGGCGCGCAGCCGGAAAATGCCGGCTCACAGGGTCAACAGTTCAATGAAGCTGCGCTTCCGGCCGGGGCTGATTCGACAAGCGGCAAAGACGTCGACGGCGAGAGCCGATGAGCGGCAGCCATGTGGCGATGGAAGTATACAGGCACTGGGAGAGTGCAGTTTCGGTATGGCAAATTGCTAGCCTGGGCGGAATTTTACCCGCCCCGGGTTGTCTTGGACGGTGACGCGCAATCGTGTGCGTATCTTGATACCTGACTCGGATCGCTTGGCGGAGGCTTGGCATGGATGACAATCAACTGGAAGACCAGCTGCGGCGGCTTCTGACCGGTCTGGCTGACCAAGCCATCGTGCGTGGTGAGCAGTTTATCTACGATGGTGGTGAACTCTACGCTGACGACGTGGCGGAAATCGGGCTGGTGGCGGTGTTGTGCATCGCCCAGGCGCTGTCCGAGCGCGCCGGGTTGGGCGGGTTTGGTTATGAATTCCAGATGGCTGCGCCTGCCAATCCGGTTTTCCCGATTCATGCCAGCCCTCCGCAGGTGCTGCCGGACTTCTTCAAGGTGGCGCCTTTTGTTTCTGCGGTTTTTCACAGTGAAGTGATGGATGCCAGGCAGGATCTGACCCTGCTCTACCACGCTGCTGTCCTGCGATTGCAGTAAGTATCCGTAGCGTGAAGCGAGGCTGGCCGAGTGGGGTACAGGGATTCGGTCCTTTTTCGGTATTTTGACCAGGTAGTGTCAATACCAACAGGCAGCGAGCGATTTTCCACATTTAGCGCAAGGAAGTTTTTATGCACGACGAAGACAGTTCAAATGCAGGGAATGGCCCAGCCGTCGAGCTGCCGCCTGGTGTGTTTCCACCGATGGCGGGCTACACCATCGGAGATCTTCTGGCGGTAGCCAATGCCCCTTTCGAGGCATTGCTGGAAAGTCACGATATCGACCCTGGGCTGATTCGTGAAACGGTTATTGCGCTGGCCCAGCACTTGTACGCGGCATTCGAAAGAGAGGACGCCCAGTACCAGATTGCCTCGTGGTATCAAAAGCCCTATGACCAGCCTGGGAAGCGCCAGCTCAGTATGGAGATCATCGCCGAGCAATTCGGCGTCATCACGCTGAAGGCGACCGCTGAATCATTGAAGGGATCACCGTTGCTCGGCCTGGGCAAAGCGTTTTATCTGAGCTTGGTCGAAGCCGCCGGGCAGGCCATAAAGGCGCATATTCTGAAGTTGAATCAGGGCTGATCGCGGCAGTTTGTTCATAGGGATATGAAGTGAATAATACAGTGTATTTTAGTGTCTACATGGATGGCACCGACAACAGCAAGGATAGGGACACGCCCCTCGGTAGCCATACCAATGTGGCCAGGCTTTATGAGTGCGACACCGCACATGGCACCAACCTTTCCCTCAACTCCGGCGCGGCGCCGCGCAAGTATGGCCCTGGCGGCCTTACCGGCCAGTCGGAGAAAATTTACCTTGATGGGGTGGGGAGCCAGAAGGGTAATGCGCCAATCGCCTTGATCGAGCGAGGCACAGGGCGCGGCAGCCAGAACCGGATCGAGCAGGCTTATGATGCCTTCGTCACGTTCTGCAACAAGAACCCTGATCTGAACATCGAATTGAATGTGATCGGCTTTAGTCGAGGGGCGGCCCAGGCCCGTGCTTTTACCAACGAGGTGATCGACCGTGGCGTGCCCCGACTCGACAGCCAGTGGAAAGCCACGGACGATTACCTGATCCCGCCAGGTGAGGCTGAAATCAACAAGCTTGCCATTTTTGACACGGTTGCCTCGTACGGTATTCCCATTACTGAAAGCCACGTCAGGAAAAACCTGGAGATCAGTAACAACGTCAAATCCACTACGCACTTGGTGGCCATGCATGAATACCGTGCGACATTTCCCTTGACCAGTGCGCTGCGCAATGACGACAACTCGCGCATCGAAGAGGTCAAGTTTGCAGGGGCGCATTCGCAGGTTGGGGGTGGCTATCGTAATGACTTGCTGGCCGCAGGCCCGCTTGCATTCATGTATGACCGCTTGAAGTCAGCAGGCGTGGAGCTGGGGAATTTTCCGGCCAAAGAGCTTGAACGTATCGAGCAATATAATGCGTTGATCAAAGACCCCGAGCGGTTGCAAGAGGCTTTGATTGACTCCCGGTTGCTCAAGGGTAATGAAGCGTTCAAGCGGGAAGCGGATGGGTCCTACACCCGCATCAATAACCGGCCGTTTCCTGCTGAGAG
>Ga0213829_1001984_pt1 | contig 13892 bp, 14 predicted proteins | sample MC6MC0896MG_FD_180665 | JGI IMG/M metagenome (GOLD analysis project Ga0213829, IMG submission 180665) | Enriched soil aggregate microbial communities from Iowa State University, Ames, United States - MC6-MC0896-MG | ecosystem: Environmental > Terrestrial > Soil > Unclassified | place: USA: Iowa...
CGGGTAGTGCCCGTGTAGTACACTGGGGACTGCAGTCTTCTGTGCCCTGCGCCCATTGGGCGGAGGTCGCGCCGACTGACTTCGCGTGTCCATCCTCGCAGCCCCCTCAATCCGTTCGCGGAGTGATCGCTGTGGGCTGGAACCGCTCACGGTCCACGATTCCGGGTTCACCGGAACCGCGGCGAGTGGTTTCTGGGGCACCAGGAGCCCGGATGCACGTCCGGACTGATAACCGACAAAACACTATGGCAGGGTAAGAGCGGCCTCTCGAAAGGCCCTCTCACGAGAATGCGTGACCTGCCGGAAGGAGCGATGGCATGCCCGTCGTAACCATGCGCCAGCTGCTCGACAGCGGTGTCCACTTCGGCCACCAGACCCGCCGTTGGAACCCGAAGATGAAGCGCTTCATCCTCACCGAGCGCAACGGCATCTACATCATCGACCTGCAGCAGGCTCTGTCCTACATCGACCGTGCTTACGAGCACGTCAAGGCCACTGTCGCCCACGGCGGCACCGTGCTCTTCGTCGGCACCAAGAAGCAGGCTCAGGAAGCAATCGCCGAGCAGGCCACCCGCGTGGGCCAGCCCTACGTGAACCAGCGCTGGCTGGGCGGTATGCTCACCAACTTCCAGACCGTCGCCAAGCGTATCCAGCGCATGAAGGAGCTCGAAGAGCTCAACTTCGACGACGTCGCCGGCTCCGGCTACACCAAGAAGGAGCTCCTGCTCCTCAAGCGCGAGCTGACCAAGCTCGAGGCCAACCTCGGTGGTATCCGTAACCTCACCAAGACCCCTTCCCTCCTCTGGGTGGTTGACACCAAGAAGGAGCACCTGGCGGTTGACGAGGCGAAGAAGCTGGGTATCCCGGTCGTCGCGATCCTCGACACCAACTGCGATCCGGATGAGGTCGACTTCCCGATCCCGGGCAACGATGACGCCATCCGCTCCGTGAACCTGCTGACCCGCGTTGTTGCCGACGCTGTCGCCGAGGGTTTGATCGCTCGTAACAACCGCGCAAACGGCACCGCCGAGACTGCTGAAGAGCCCCTGGCCGCCTGGGAGCGCGAGCTCCTGGAAGGCGAGAAGGCCGCTGAGGCTCCCGCTGCTGAAGCTGCTGCCGAGGCTCCTGCTGCTGAAGCTACTGAGGCTCCCGCTGCTGAGGCTCCGGCCGCCGAGTAAGTCCCTGACTGCGACCGTTCCGGGCACACCGCCCGGAACGGCTGGTGACAGGATGGCTGCCTTCGGGCGGCCATCCTGTCACGCATGTCATACCCAGATCTTTAGACGCAACAACACATTTGAGGGGTTCCCATGGCGAACTACACTGCTGCTGACATCAAGGCCCTGCGTGAGCGCACCGGCGCCGGCATGATGGACGTCAAGAAGGCTCTTGACGAGGCCAACGGTGATGCCGAGAAGGCCATTGAAATCATCCGTATCAAGGGCCTGAAGGGCGCCACCAAGCGCGAAGGCCGTTCCACCGCCGAGGGCCTGGTCGCCGCCAAGGTCGTGGGCAACGTGGGCTACATGGTCGAGGTCAACTGCGAGACCGACTTCGTCGCCAAGAGCGACAAGTTCATCTCCATCGCTGACAAGGTGCTTGCAGCCGCCGTGGCCGCCAACACCGGTGACCTGGAGACCCTGCTCGCCGCCGACGTCGACGGCAAGCCGCTGTCCGAGGTCGTCGTCGAAGAGGGCGCCGTGCTCGGCGAGAAGGTCGCCGTTCGTCGCGTGGCCCGTGTCGAGGGCGGCACCGTCGACGCTTACCTGCACAAGACCTCCAAGGACCTCCCGGCTCAGGTCGGCGTGCTGTTCGCCGTCTCCGGCACCGGTGAGGCCGCCGAGACCGCCGCTCACGACGTCGCCGTTCACGTGGCCGCCATGGCCCCGAACTACCTGACCCGTGAAGACGTTCCGGCCGAGCTGGTCGACAACGAGCGCCGCATCGCCGAGGAGACCGCCAAGGCTGAAGGCAAGCCTGAGGCCGCGCTGCCGAAGATCGTCGAAGGCCGCGTGACCGGCTTCTTCAAGGGCGAGGTCCTCGTGGACCAGGCATTCGCCAAGGATGCCAAGAAGTCCGTGGGCGCCGTGCTCGAAGAGGCGGGCGTCCAGGCTGTGGCCGTCGCACGCTTCCGCGTCGGCTCCTAGTCAGACATTCAGAAGGGGTGGCTACTTCGGTAGCCGCCCCTTTTGTGTGCGCCCTGACGGACGGGTTCCGCCGGTCAGGGCAGGGCACACGAGCGGCGCCGCTGGCGCCGGGCTCCGCAACATATAGTGAAGACAGAACCGAGCCAGGGAGGCCCCATGGAAAACACCACCATCGCCAACGATCCGTCGCCGCGCCGCCGTCGAGTGCTGCTGAAGCTCTCCGGTGAGGTCTTCGGGGGCGGCAAGCTCGGCGTCGATCCTGACACGGTGCGTGGCATCGCCACCCAGATCGCCGAGGCGGTCAAGAACGAGGTGGAAGTGGCCGTCGTCGTGGGCGGAGGCAACTTCTTCCGTGGAGCCGAACTGTCGCAGAGCGGCATGGACCGCTCCCGCGCCGATTACATGGGCATGCTCGGCACGGTCATGAACAGCCTGGCTCTGCAGGACTTCCTGGAGCAGGCCGGTGTGGACACCCGGGTGCAGTCGGCGATCTCCATGGCCCAGGTGGCCGAGGTGTACATCCCGCGCCGTGCCATCCGCCACATGGAGAAGAACCGCGTGGTGATCTTCGGCGCCGGCGCCGGTCTGCCGTACTTCTCCACGGACACCGTGGCCGCTCAGCGTGCCCTGGAGATCCACGCCGACGAGGTCCTGATGGCCAAGAGCGGCGTGGACGGCGTGTACACCGCCGACCCCAAGACCAACCCCGATGCCGAGAAGCTGGACGTCCTCAGCTATGACGAGGCGCTGCGCCGCGACATCCGCGTCATGGATCAGACCGCCATGACGATGTGCAAGGACAACAAGCTCCCCATGCTGGTGTTCGGCATGGAAGGTGATGGCAACGTCACCCGGGCGATCCTCGGCGAGGACCTCGGCACGCGCGTCACCCCGTAGCACCCCACGCGGCGCCCGGCCGGAGCCGTCCGGATCCGGAAGGACGGCCGGGCGCCGCGGCTGCGGCTAGGATACTTGTAGTTGTGCCTGGATCTCAGGCACGTTTCACCCATGAGTTCACAGGAGAAACCGTGATCGAAGAGACCCTGCTCGAAGCGGGCGAAAAGATGGACAAGGCCATCGAGGTGGCCAAGGAAGATTTCGCCTCGGTGCGCACGGGTCGCGCCAACCCGGCTCTCTACAGCAAGGTGATCGTGGAGTACTACGGCACTCCCACGCCCCTGCAGCAGCTGGCGTCCTTCGCCGTCCCGGAAGCCCGCACCATCCTCATCACGCCGTACGACAAGACCGCTCTGCGCGACATCGAGAAGGCCCTGAGCGATTCCGAGGTGGGCGCCAACCCGTCCAACGACGGCAACGTGATCCGCGTGGTCCTGCCCGAGCTGACCCAGGAACGCCGCAAGGAATACGTCAAGATCGTCAAGGGCAAGGCCGAAGACGCCAAGGTCTCCGTCCGCTCCATCCGCCGCAAGGCGAAGGACACCCTGGACAAGCTCGTGAAGGACGGCGAAGCCGGCGAGGACGACGGCGCGCGTGGCGAGAAGGAGCTCGACGCTCTGACCAAGCAGCACGTCGACGCGATCGACGAGCTGCTCAAGCGCAAGGAAGCTGAGCTCCTCGAAGTCTGATGACTGAGCAAGCCGGGCGGCGCCGTCCCCCGCGAACAGCGCGTCCCAACCCCACCCCGAAGGCCGGCCGGGATCTTCCGGCCGCCATCGGCGTGGGGCTGGGGCTGCTCGTCGTGGTCCTGGGCACGCTGTTCTTCCTCCCTCTCGGCTTCGTGGCCGTCGTGACGGGATTCGCCTGTCTCGGCGTCTGGGAAGTCGCACGCGCCCTGGAGAGCTACGGCATCCGGGTGACGATCGCGCCCCTCATGCTGGCCTCGATCGCCTTGCCCTTCGTGTCCTACTTCGGAGGACTGGAGGCCCTGCTCTACGGAGTGGTGGCCGGCGCATTCGCGATCCTCGTGTGGCGCAGCGCCGAATCCGCGGAAGGCGCCGCGCCCAGCATCTACGCCAGTATCTTCATCCTCGCCTGGGTGCCGTTCTTCATCAGCTTCGCGGTCCTGGCCCTGCACACCGGTGTGGGCCAGGCCAGCCTGGGGCTCTGGCCGGGAGGTCAGGCGCCGCAGGGTGTCTTCCAGCTGATGACCATGCTGCTCCTGGTGGTGGCCAACGACACCTTCGGCTACCTGGTGGGCGCCTCGCTCGGCAAACACCCCATGGCTCCGAAGATCAGCCCGAAGAAGTCCTGGGAGGGCTTCGCGGGTTCGGTCGCGGGAGCGGTTCTCATCGGTGTTCTCGCCTGTGTGTTCGTCCTGGACAAGCCGTGGTGGCTCGGTGTGGTCCTCGCGATCGGCATGGTCGGCGCGGCCACGGCCGGCGACCTGGCGGAGTCCATGGTCAAGCGTGAGCTGGGGGTCAAGGACATGAGTTCCATCCTGCCCGGCCACGGGGGTGTCATGGACCGGCTCGACTCGGTTCTCTTCGCCTCACCGGTGGCCTTTATCCTGTTCCATGTCTTTGAAAACGCACATTGATGCCGGATGAAGACACCGCATCACGTACTTTCCGTAAGGGGAAATCCATGACAGAAGCGAGCAGCGGCAAGATCCCCGCGACCTTCCGCCGTGTCGAACGCTCCAGCTATGGCTACAGCGTGGCGCAGGTGGACGACTTCATGGAGCGCGGACGTGCGGTCTTCGAAGACCCCCTGCACGACCGCCCCCTCACCAGCACCGATGTCCGCAAGGTGGCGTTCGACCCGGCCCGTGGCGGCTACGAGGCCGCCCAGGTGGATCACGCCCTGGACATCCTGGAGGACGCCCTCGCGCGCCGCGAGCGGGACCGGCTGATCTCGGACCAGGGCGAGGAAGCCTGGCTGGGGGAGGTGGGCCGGCTCTCAGCCCTCCTGCGCCAGCGTCTGTACCGGCCCGACGGCGAGAAGTTCCGTCACCCTTCCAAGTCCCGCACGCAGGGCTATGCGGTGCCCGAGGTGGACGCGCTCTGCAAGGACATCGTGGACTACCTCGAACACGACCACGCCTTGAGCGTCGACGACGTCCGCCGTGTCTCCTTCCCGCCTGCGAAGGGCCCGGACGCTTACGAAGAGGCACAGGTGGACGCGTTCCTCGACCGGGTGGTCGAGCTGATGGCCGCCATCGACTGAGACGGGTTCGGCGCCGTCTGGCTTTCAGGTCAGCGGCGTTCCGGGGCGTGCAGACGCCTGAGAGTCCGCCAGGCGTCCGCGGGGATGCTGCGCGGGGTCGCCCACGACACCCCGATCATGACGGCGAACGCCAGGGGGACGCTCCAGGCCGCAGGCTGGGAGACCCAGACAGGTGCGGCCGCCCCGAGGACCGCCGTCGCGACCATGGCGCCTCCGCAGCCGAGGCCGCCCGCGAGCATCCCGGCCACGGCGCCGGCCGTGCTGAGCCGCGGCCACCAGATTCCGAGCACCAGCACAGGGCACAGCGTCGACGCCGTGAAGGCGAAGACCTGCCCCACACTGCCCGCCAATGCCGGGCTCTGAGTGGGCACCGAGACCAGGAACGGCACCAGCATCGCCAGCACGGCCGCCCATCGGAACCCCTTCACCCCGCCACCCAGCGCATCCTGGGACAGGACACCCGCCACGGACACCACGAGCCCTGACGTCGTGGACAGGAACGCCGCGAATGCTCCGGCCACCACCAGAGCCGTGAGGAGATCACCCACGGGCCCTGGGACGAGTGCATGCGGCAGCAGGAGGACGACGGCGTCGGGCTGGGTCCCCGTGACGATGCCCGGCACGTAGACACGGGCCAGGTATCCGAGGACCACGGGCAGGAGATAGAACATCGAGAGCAGGCCCAGGACCAGGACCGTGGTCTTCCGGGCGGTCGGGCCGTCGGGGTTGGTGTAGAAACGGACCAGGACATGGGGCAGGCCCAGGGTGCCGAGAAGCAGGGCGAGGAAGAGCGACACGTTCTGATAGGTGCCCAGCGCTCCGCTGGCCGCCGTCGTCTCCACCGCCAGGGGAGCGGACGCAGGGTGCAGCCCCTGCACCGAGAACACCATGAACAGTGTGGGCACGGCCAGGGCTGCGAGTTTGAGCCAGAACTGGAACGCCTGGACGAAGGTCATGGATCGCATACCGCCGGCGACCACGGCCAGCGTGACGATGACAGCGACCGTCCCCGAACCGGCCCACGGCGGCAGCCCGGTCATGATGGAGACCGTCAGAGCCGCGCCGTGCAGCTGAGGGACGATGTAGAGACACCCCACCAGGACCACGATCAGGCTGGTCAGCCGTCGGGCGAGGAGGGATCCTAAGCGGGCCTGGGCGAAGTCCGGCACGGTGTAGGCGCCGGAGCGGCGCAGAGGAGCCGCCACGAAGAGCAGCAGCATGAGGTATCCCGCCGTGTAGCCCACCGGATACCAGAGCGCGTCCCGCCCGTTGAGGAACACCAGCCCGGCCACGCCCAGGAAACTCGCCGCAGAGAGATACTCGCCGCCGATGGCGGACGCGTTCCACCACGGCTGGACCGTACGGGAGGCGACGTAGAAGTCGCTCGTGGTCCGCGAGATCCGCAGTCCGTGGAAGCCGATCAGTACCGTGGCGGCCGCGACCAGAAGGATCGCGCCGAGGGCGAGGGGTGCGTTCATCGTTCCTCGGTGAGGTCCCGGTACCGCTCCTCATTCCGCTGGGCCTGACGAGTGTAGAGGACGGCGCTGAGGAGGATGACCGGAAAGAGCCCGGCACCCAGCAGAATCCACGCGAACGGCACGCCAAGGATGCTGAGGCCGCGCAGCCACGGCACCCAGCCGACCAGTGAGAACAGGCCCGCGATGAGGAGGAAGCCGAGGGCGATCACGAGGGCCAGCCGCAATTGCGATCGGAGCAGGGACCGAAGGTAGACCTGTGCGGCGTCGTCCTCGCCGGACGCCCGCCGGCCGCCATGCGGCGCCGGCCGGCCGGAGCTGATCACCCTCGACTGCCGTGTCGGGGCGGCCACCCGGACCCGGGTCACCCGCCCGTCCTCATCCGAGACGGGGCCAGGGCACTCCGCACCGCCGGGAGGAGCCGTCTGCTGATAGGGAGCTCGGCCCCGGCGACCCTCACGCTCGGCGCGGCCGTGCCGAGCTTCAGGGACGCGACGTGCCCGAGCGCCACCAGGTATGAGCGGTGGATCCGGAGGAAGCCCGCCGCGCTCCACTGCTGTTCCAATTCACTCAGCGGCACACGGATCAGAAAGCTCGCCTCGGCGGTATGGAGACGGGCGTAGTCACCCTGCGCCTGGACGTAGTGCACCTCGTCCCGGCGGATCATGCGGGTGACACCGCCCAGTTCCACTGGGATCATCTCCGGAGCGCGGGGCGTGTCTCCGGCCAATTCGCTGATCCGGGACACGGAACGAGCCAGGCGCTCCGGCCGCATGGGCTTGAGCAGGTAGTCGACGGCGGCCAGCTCGAAGGCGTCCAGCGCACAGTCCTCGTCGGCGGTGACGAAGACGACGGCGGGAGGGGACGGCCTGCTGTTGATGGTCCGGGCGAGCTGGAGCCCGGACAGCCCGGGCATGTGGATGTCCAGGAAGACGGCGTCGAAGGCCGTGGCTTCCAGTTCCCTGAGCGCCTGATCCGCGGAGTTCGCGCGGTGAATGCCGCCCACCCGGGCATCCTTGCCCAGCAGGAAGGCCAGCTCCTCGACGGCTGGAAGCTCGTCATCCACCACCAGGACGGTGAGCGCTGTTGTGATAGCTGTCACTCGACCAGGGTAACGCCAGGCGGTTCAGACCTCGTGCCGCGGCTGTGACTTGGGGACCCGGAGCGTGACCAGGGTTCCCTCACCCGGCGCCGTCTCGACCACCAGCCCCCGGCCTTCGCCGTAGACCTGGCGGAGACGGAGGTCCACGTTCCGCAGCCCCACGTGGTGCCCGCCACCGTCCTGGCCGGCCAGCAGCGCCCGTAGCCGTTCCGGATCCATGCCGACGCCGTCGTCCTCCACACTCACCACGGCGTCGCCGCCCTCCTCGTAGGCCTTGATGGTGATGGTCCCGGTCCCGGTGCGGGACTCCAGGCCGTGGCGGACGGCGTTCTCGACCAAGGGCTGAAGGCTGAGGAAGGGCACGATCGTGCTCAGCACTTCCGGCGCGATCGTCAGGGACAGGTGCAGGCGCTCGCCGAATCGCGCCCGCTCGAGCAGCAGATAGCGGTCGATGCTCCGCAGTTCCTCGGCGAGTGTGGTGAAGTCTCCGTGCCGCCGGAAGGAGTACCGGGTGAAGTCGGCGAACTCCAGCACGAGTTCGCGCGCCCGCGCGGGGTCGGTGTTGATGAAGGAGGCGATCGCATTCAGCGAGTTGTAGATGAAGTGTGGACTGATCTGGGCGCGGAGGGCCTTCAGCTCAGCCTCCACGAGCATGGTGCGTGAGCGTTCCAGCTCGGCCAGTTCCAGTTGGGAGCCCAGCCAGGACGCCACTTCGGTGGTCGCCCGGAGCAGCCCGGCACCGGGGGAGGGGCTCACCGCGAGGAGGAGTCCGGCGGTCTCCCCGTCGACACGCACCGGTGCCGTCGCGGCCCCGAGGGTGGTACCGGGAAGGTGGCCCCGACGCGTTCCACGCCGCCGCCCCGCCGGCATGCGGCCCGTCGGTTTGAGCAGGAGAGGCCGCGACGGGCGTCCGTCGGCCCGCGCCCGCGCCAGGAGAGCCTCCCGGTCCTGTGGTTCCGTTCCGTCCCATGCGAGCAGTCTGCCGTCGGCGTCCAACAGGGCGATGGCTTCGCAGCCGAGCAGCGCCCGCAGGTGCCGTGCGGCGCGTGCCGCCCCGTCGGAGGTCAGTCCCAGGCGCAGGTGGCCGCCCGCGAGGGCCGCACTGTGGAGGGTCTGATAGGTGGCCCGCTCGGCGTCACTGCCGAGTTCGCGGAAGGAGCGCAGAATCTGGAGGCCGACGCCGGTCACCGCGGCGACGGCCAGGGTGACGACGCCGACGGCGATGGCGAGCAGAAGCGCGGAATCCGGCATGGCCCCAGCGTAGCGAGCCGCGGCTCGGGGCGTCCGTCGGCCGTTGGCGGCATCACGCCGGATGCCGTTCGCCGCACGGCTGGCGCCGCTGGGCGACGCGATCCACCTCGCGGCAGACGGCAGCATCGCCACGGCCGCATAGTGATGTCAGTCACATCCGACCCGTGCGGTCGGCGACTTCCCGGCCGCACAGGCCCGGGACGCCCGGATCCAGCAGCTTCAAGGAGGAAGCCATGGGACACGAAACCCATCCCGAGGACGGCGCGGCGGCCGTGGACTTCGAGGAGGTTCAGGCCACGCCCGAGTTCCAGGAACTGCGCAGGAGGCACCGGAGCTTCGTCTTCCCCCTGGCCGTGTTCTTCCTGCTCTGGTACTTCGCCTACGTCCTCCTGGCCGATTACGCCCACGAGTTCATGTCCACCAAGCTCTGGGGGAACATCAACGTCGGTCTGGTGTTCGGCCTGCTCCAGTTCGTCACGACCTTCGGGATCACCGCCTGGTACGTGCGCTATTCGAACCGGACCCTGGATCCGATCGCCACCGGCATCCGCGAGGGCATCGAACGACGCGAGCTTGACCGCCCCGCCACCGCAGGTGAGGAGACGGCGCGATGAGCCTTCCCATGGTGCAGCTCTCGGCACTCAAAGACACCACGCTCCTCAACATGGGCATCTTCGCGGCGTTCGTGGCGGTCACCCTCGTGATCGTGATCCGGGCCAGCCGCAACAACAAGACCGCTGCGGACTACTATGCGGCCGGACGTTCCTTCACAGGGTCCCAGAACGGAACCGCGATCGCGGGCGACTATCTGTCCGCCGCATCGTTCCTGGGGATCACCGGAGCGATCGCCCTCAACGGTTATGACGGATTCCTGTACTCGATCGGCTTCCTGGTGGCGTGGCTCGTGGCCCTGCTGCTGGTCGCCGAACTCCTGCGCAACACGGGCAAGTTCACCATGGCCGATGTCCTGTCCTTCAGGCTCCGGCAGCGGCCCGTGCGGATCGCCGCGGCCCTCTCCACCCTGGCCGTCTGTTTCTTCTACCTGCTCGCCCAGATGGCGGGAGCGGGAAGCCTCATCTCGCTGCTGCTCGGCATCAGTGACTGGGGAGGACAGGCGCTGGTGATCGTGGTGGTCGGTGTGCTGATGATCGTGTACGTGCTGATCGGCGGGATGAAGGGAACCACCTGGGTTCAGATCATCAAGGCCGTGCTGCTGATCGCCGGTGCGGCCGTCATGACCCTGTGGGTGCTGGCCAGCTACGGCTTCAACCTTTCGGCCCTGCTCGGGGGAGCCGTCGATGCCGCGCAGAACCCCGCCGTCCTGAACCCGGGCCTGCAATACGGCAAGAGCCCGACCACCAAACTGGACTTCGTCTCGCTCGCCCTGGCCCTGGTGCTCGGGACCGCCGCTCTCCCGCACGTCCTGATGCGGTTCTACACGGTGCCGACCGCCAAGGAGGCACGGAAGTCGGTGGTCTGGGCGATCTGGCTGATCGGCGCCTTCTACCTCATCACCCTGGTCCTGGGCTACGGCGCGGCCGCCATGGTCGGCGCGGACCTCATCAAGCAGGCTCCGGGCGGGGTCAACTCGGCGGCTCCGCTGCTCGCGTTCCATCTGGGCGGGCCGTTGCTCCTCGGGTTCATCTCGGCGGTGGCGTTCGCCACGATCCTTGCGGTGGTCGCGGGTCTGACCATCACGGCGGCGGCCTCCTTCGCGCATGACATCTACGCCAACGTCATCGCCAAGGGGAAGTCGGACCCCGCGCAGGAGGTCAAGGTGGCGCGGCGGACCGTGGTGGTGATCGGCGTCCTGGCGATCATCGGCGGGGTGTTCGCCAACGGTCAGAACGTCGCGTTCCTCGTGGCCCTGGCTTTCGCGGTGGCCGCCTCGGCGAACCTGCCCACCATCATCTACTCGCTGTTCTGGAAGCGGTTCACCACGCAGGGCGCGCTCTGGAGCATGTACGGAGGTCTGGCCGCCGCCGTGGTCCTGATCGCGTTCAGCCCGGTGGTCTCCGGCACCAAGACGTCGATGATCCAGAATGCCGACTTCGCCTGGTTCCCCTTGAGCAACCCCGGGATCATCTCGATTCCCCTCGCGTTCTTCCTGGGCTGGCTCGGGACGGTCCTGGACCGGAGGACCGAGGATCCCGCCAAGCAGGCGGAGATGGAAGTACGGTCCCTCACCGGCGTGGGCGCCGAGAAGGCGGTGGACCACTAGACCACCGGGCGGCTCTCTCACCGTGGCTGCCGGCCTCCCGCCTGTATCGCACCTCGTGCGGCGTCAGGCAGGAGGCCGGCAGCCACGGCGTTGCCGGATGGTTCTGAGGGCCTGCAATGGATAGACGAGCGCGGCTGCTGCCAGCACGACGCCGGCGACGAGCATGGCGATCCGGTAGCCGTCCGTTCCAGCGGCCAGCGCGATCGTCCCGAAGACCGCTACCCCGGTGCCGTTGCCCAGGGCGAAGCTGACCTCCTGGACGGCGCCCACCTGACCCGCCTGGGCCGGCGTCGTGTAGTCGAAAAGCGCGGCCGCGGCCAGGGTCCCCACCGCGCCGAAGCCCGCGCCGATCAGGCCCAGCGCCACGGGGATCCCCGGGAGCCCGGAAGCCAGCCACAGCTGGCCGAGAAGCGCCACGGTGAGTGCGAGCGTCGTGATGGTCTTCCGGCCCCACCAGCTAAGGGCGAGCGGCGCGGCTGCGCCGACGATCCCGGTGAGCGCGGCCAGCGGAAGCAGCACGAGGCCGGACTCCGCAGGGCTCAGGCCCTGTCCGGACTGGACGTGGAGACCGACCAGGTAGAGCGTCGCCGCCGTCGTGCCGGTGATCAGGAGGATGTGGCCGTACGCGATGCTGAACTCGCGGATGCGGAAGATCCCGACGTCGATCAGCGGGTTGTCGAGCCTCTCCTGCCGTCTCACGAAGACGATCCCCGACACGATGGCGACGGCGGCCAGTGCGGCCGCGGTCACCGGTTCCGCCAGCGCGTGCTGGAGGGCGTAGACGAGGCCTCCGATGGCGAGCACCGACGTGCCGATGCTCAGAGGATCCCAGTGGGGACGGACGGGGGCGCGGCCTTCCGGGACGAACCGGAGGGCGGCGAGAACAGCCAGCGCGGACAGCGGCACACAGCCCAGGAACACCCATCGCCAGCCCGGTCCCTCGGTGAGCAGGCCGCCCAGGATCGGGCCGAACGCGCTTCCGGCTCCGAACGCCGCCGTCCAGAAGCCATAGGCGAGAACCCTTTCGCGTGCGTGGAACTGGGTTCCGATGGTCGAGACGACACTCGAGATGACCATGGCCTCGGACACGCCCAGGAGAGTCCGCAGCGCGATCAGGGTGAACCCGTCCGACGCCAGTCCGGCGAGGAGATTGAAGACGGCGAATCCGCTGAGCCCCAGAAGCATGATGCGCCTGCGTCCCCAGTGGTCGCCCGCGCGGGCCGCCAGCACCAGGGTCACCCCGAGCGTGAGCGGGTAGATGTCGATGATCCAGACGCCGGCCGCAGGCTCCAGCCGCAGTTCGGCCAGCAGCGCAGGGAGGGCGGTGATGATCGAACTCAAGCTCAGGCTGCCGATCAGCACGCCGAGCAGCATGGGGATCAAGGCCAGCCATCGGCGGGGAGACAGTGCTGTGATGGGTTCGGTCGGGCAAAGCGTCATGGTTTTAGGCTTGTTGCTACGCATTGGAAGAGCAAGTACTGACTTTTTCTGCCCGTACTGACAAATATGTAAGTGATGAAACACCCCGGGAGGACCCATCGTGCGTGAGCGTACGGAGAAAGTGATCCGTCAATGGCCTGCCGAATGCGCCGCCGAAGTGGCGGTGGTGGTGCTCGGCGGCACCTGGAAACCGGCCATCCTGGGGCTGCTGCACCGGGACGGCGCCATCCGATTCGGCGAGCTGGGCCGCCGCCTGGGCGAGCCGCCGGCCCGGGTCCTGACGCGTCAGCTCCGCGAGCTGGAGCAGGACGGACTCGTCCTGAGGACGGTCTACCCGCAGGTGCCGCCGAAGGTCGAATACTCCCTGACCGAACTGGGCCTCAGTGCGATGCCGATCATCGACCAGCTCGCCAACTGGGGAGCGGACTACGCCGGCAGGATCGGCGACGAGGCTTGAGCAGAATGCCCAGTGACGCGGCACTTGACTGGGCATTCGACATGCTGTGGCGAGAGGCTGGGAGTTCGAACACCGCATTCCGCGCAATTGCCGGAGAAGTGCTTGTTCGGGCTTTTCAATGTGAGTAGCCTCACAGTAAGAGCTGCATGTGACGATGGCGTCCGGTAGGGCTCCGGGTGATCCCCGGAGTGACTCGGCCGCAGCGAAGGGAAGTTGAATATCGTGCCTGACGTGAATCCCCACAACCCGGGGGAAGAATTGCTCCAGGTTCTCGCTCCGGATGGAGAGCGGGTCCCGGAACCGCACCTGGACCCCTGGCTCCAGGACCTGGACGGCGGCGACGGCGCCGCTGTTCTGGCCGGACTCTATGAGGACATGGTGGTGATCCGGCGGATCGACGCCGAGGCCACCGCCCTCCAGCGTCAGGGTGAACTGGCGCTCTGGCCGCCACTGCTCGGTCAGGAGGCCTCCCAGATCGGCTCCGGCCGGGCGCTGCGCCAGGACGATTTCGTCTTCTCCAGCTACCGCGAGAACGGGGTGGCCTACTGCCGCGGCGTCGACCTCAGCCAGGTCCTGAGAGTCTGGCGGGGCAACGCCTCATCCGGCTGGGACCCCTTCGCCATCAACATGGCCACGCCGCAGATCATCATCGGGGCGCAGACGCTGCACGCCG
>Ga0213829_1001985_pt1 | contig 13886 bp, 14 predicted proteins | sample MC6MC0896MG_FD_180665 | JGI IMG/M metagenome (GOLD analysis project Ga0213829, IMG submission 180665) | Enriched soil aggregate microbial communities from Iowa State University, Ames, United States - MC6-MC0896-MG | ecosystem: Environmental > Terrestrial > Soil > Unclassified | place: USA: Iowa...
CTGTTCCGGGTCACCCTGCTGGTCGGCCGTGAAACCCTGAGCCGTGTCTACGCGGTGCAGAATGGCCGCCTGCTGGCCGCTGGAGCCTGGGTGCGGAAGGAGTGACGAACCATGACTAACATGAACGATGCCATGTCCCCGGACGCCTCGCCCGGCAAGCTGAACCGCAAGAGCGGCGTGCGTCGGGTCAACAACTGGCCGATGTATATCATTGGCGGCGCCGCCATGGTCTTTTTGCTGGTCATGTTGATGGTGGCCGCTGACCGCGCCGATAATCAGAACAAGCCGGCCGAGAAGGAAGCTGAAAAGGCCGGCAACAGCAGCCTGTTCGCCCAGCAGATCAACGGCATCGACTCGGATGGCATCATCCCGAGCAAAGCCGAGCCGCCGGCCCTGCCGGTGCTGGACAACACGCAGGCCCAGCCGGCCGGCCTGCAGGTCGTTCGCCCGACCAACCTCGATGCGCCGCCGATGCCGCCACGTGACCTGCCACCGGATGCCAACGCCGAAGAGATTGAACGCATTCGGCGCATGAAGATGCAGCAGTTCCAGGAAGCCGTTCAGGCGCGCAGCACCGTGCAGGTCGCTGCGCCGCGCAGTGCGGGTTCGAGTAATGTTGCCGGCGCTGGCGGCCCTCTCAGCCAGCAGGATGCCCTGGCGCGTATCGCCGCAGCACGTCAACGTCTGGATGAGCAACAGCGCAGCGATCCGAATGCGGCCTTCAAGGCTCGCCTGGCGGAATTGCGCGCTGCCGGTATTGGTGGCGGCGCTGGCGCCGGTGGCGGAGCGCAGGGTGATTCGCCGTTCCTGATGCAAGCTTCGGCCAGTGCTGGCAAGGACTACTCGCAGTTTGGCAACGCCGGCGGTGATGATCGTTGGCACTTGGATTCGGCGCCTGAAGCACCTCGCAGCCCCTACGAGCTGCGTGCCGGCTTCGTCATCCCGGCCATGCTGGTTTCCGGCATCAACTCCGAACTGCCAGGGCAGATCATGGCCCAGATCTCGCAGGCCGTGTACGACACTGCCACCGGCAAGCACTTGCTGCTCCCGCAAGGCTCTCGTTTGGTCGGCGCCTACTCCAGCGATGTCGCCTACGGCCAGAAGCGTGTGCTGGTAGCTTGGCAGCGCATCATCTTCCCAGACGGCAAGGCCATGGATATCGGCTCGATGCCTGGCGCAGACATGGGCGGTTATTCCGGCTTCGAAGACAAGGTCAATAACCACTATGTGCGGATCTTTGGTTCGGCTCTGTTGATGTCCGGTATCGTCGCGGGTGTCAGCCTGAGCCAGGATCGCGCCAGCAGCGACAGCAGCGACCGCGAGACAGCCAGCAGCGCCATGAGCGAGGCGCTCGGCCAGCAACTCGGCCAAGTCACTGCGCAGATGATTGCCAAGAACATGAACATCGCACCGACGCTCGAAATCCGTCCGGGCTATCGGTTCAACGTGATGGTGACCAAGGACCTGACGTTCTCGAAGCCTTACCAGTCCTTCGACTACTGATAAACCGCCAAGGAGAGCAACATGAAGCCCACGCACTTGTTGAAACCTGCCATTGCGCTGTTGGCCGGGATTGGATTCACCCTGCAGGCGAACGCCGGTATTCCGGTAATCGATGGGGCTAATGTCGCTCTGAGCAAAGTTACTTCGATTGAGTCTGTAGCCCAGACGCTCAAGCAAATCGAGGAGTACAAAACTCAGATCGATCAGTACACCAACCAGTTGGAACAGTACGAAAACATGCTCCAAAACACTGCGGCGCCCGCGTCGTATATCTGGGATCAAGCGCAGAGCACGATCAACAAATTGACCGCCGCCACTGACACGCTGGCCTATTACAAACAGCAGGCAGGTAGCCTGGATAGCTATCTCGGGAAGTTTCAAGACCTGAACTATTACAGGAACAGCCCTTGTTTCAGTGCATCAGGCTGCTCCGATGCCGACCGTGCTGCGTTGCAAAAGAGTCAGGAACTGGCCAGCCAGAGTCAAAAGAAGGCCAACGATGCCATCTTCCAAGGACTTGAACAGCAACAAAGCAATATCAAGCAAGACGCTTCGAAACTCGAGGATCTGCAACGGAGTGCACAGGGCGCCCAGGGTCAAATGCAAGCCATTGGTTATGCAAACCAACTGGCCAGCCAACAGACCAATCAGTTATTACAGATTCGTTCCCTGCTGATGGCTCAACAAAGTGCCCTCGCCGCGAAAATGCAGGGCGAAGCGGATAAAGAGGCCATGAACCAAGCTGCCAGTGAACAGTTCTGGGACATGGGTGGAGCGACCAATCGTAGTAAAAGCAAGGGGTACACACCGTGAAAAGCATCTTCAACATCGCCATTCTCGCTACTGTCACTGCTCTGTTGCTCAGTGGTTGCTGGGATTCCGAGTCTGAGCAAAAAGTCAAAGAGCAAGAGCAGCAATCCAAGGATTTCTTTGATATGGGCGGCCCGACCGACCGTAGCAAGAGCAAGGGGTATGTACCATGAAGTACACCATCGCAGGCGCACTGCTCCTCACTGTTGCCGCTGTTCTGCTTGGTGGTTGCTCGGACTCCGAGGCGGAGAAGGTGAAGGAGCAAGGGCAGCGCTCAAAAGATTTCTTCGATATGGGTGGCCCGACAGACCGCAGCAAGAGCAAAGGCTTCACGCCATGAGGCAACGAACCTTCTGGCTGATCGCCTTGCTCTCGATACTGTTGCTTACACAGACGGCATCGGCAGCCGATTCGGGTGTCTTGAACAGCGTTGTAGACAAGTTCAAAGACGCAACCGGTCAGTGGGCAAGTACCATTAGCAGCTATGCGACCTGGTTATTCTGGACACTTGCCACGATCTCTTTGGTCTGGACGTTTGGTTTCATGGCACTACGCAAAGCGGATATCGGCGAGTTCTTCGCCGAGTTCATTCGCTTTTGTGTCTTCACTGGGTTCTACCTCTGGCTTCTGCGTAACGGGCCCGAATATGCCATGAGCATTGTTCGATCAATGATGACCATAGGCGCGAAGGCGGGAGGTGTCTCGGAGCTGAATCCTTCAACGCCAGTCGACATCGCGTTCGATGTACTGGAGCGCTCATTCAAGAGTCTGAGTATTCGGCACCCTATCGACAGCCTTGCCATCATCCTGGTTAGCCTGATTATTCTGGTCTGCCTGGCAACGGTGGCGGCGAACGTTTTACTGGTCTTGGTGACTGCCTGGATCATGGCCTACGCCGGTGTGTTCGTTCTAGGGTTCGGTGGCTCACGCTGGACGTCAGACATTGCCATAGGGTACTTCAGGACCGTGGCGGGGATCGGCCTGAAGCTGCTCACCATGACATTGATGATTGGCATTGCCACTTCCGTGGTGAACAGCCACCTTGCCGACATTAAAAATGGGGCCAAGATCGACCAGCTCTTGGTGATATGTGTGGTCGCCTTGGTGCTCTCCATGCTTATTCACAGCCTGCCAAACATGGTCGCGGGTCTGATTCCGGGCGGTGGTGGGGCAGCCGGTGCCGTGGGTTCGTTCAGCGCAGGTTCGGTGGCCCAAACGGGGATGCAGGCGGCAAGGACTGCTTCAAGTGCTGCAGGTTCAGTCATCTCTGGGGGAATGTCGCTCGCGGGAGGCATGGCCAGTGGCTTGGCCAGTGGCGTGTCTGGCGGCGTCAAGTCCATGTACTCGGCATTCAGCGGGATGCAGTCGGGTGCCTCTTCCGGTATGGGCATGGCCTCTCAAATGGCCAGTATGCTGGGCGGCGGTGGTAGCAGCTCTGGGGGCGCTTCAAGCCCGCTTGGAGGTGCCATGGGCTTGGCTGCTTCAGCATCCGGTGGAATGGGGGGCGATTTGGTAGCCTCTGCGGCTTCATCCCTCGCCCCGGCGGGTGCGCAGGAGTCTGGCGGAAGTTCCGAACCTGTAGGCGGTTCAGCGGAAGGAGGCGCTGGCGGCGGTGGCTCTGTGGGCGAGTCTGGTGGGGCGTCCGATGGCGGCTCTGGCGGCGGTTCGGGAGAAAACTCGAGCTCCGGCGCTTCCGGTAGCAGCAGTTCTGGAGGGGCGCGTGCTGTCTTGGCGCAAGCAGCCGGAGCCGAAGGCTCGGGCAGTTCGGCATCCACCGCTGGCACGGGCACTCGCTCCAATGTTCAAACGGCAGAGATTAACGCAGGTTCACGCAGCGCCCAAGCCAAAGCGGCCTCAGGTGGCAGTGCCTCCACCACATCCCCTTCGGCAGGCGGGCGTTCTAGCCTGAATACCGCGTCGTCCAGCCGCAGTTTCGACCCCGCCACTGAAGTGGCGGCCTACCGCGACAGCAAACAGGAAAAGGCTTGAACAAGGAGTGCTCATGAACATCGCAAAATTGCTTCCAACGGCCGCCCTGGCAGCCAGCTTCGCCATCGCCCTGCCCGCCCAGGCCAAGGACCCCTGCGCCACTGTGCTGTGCATGTGGGGCAAGCTCAAAGGCGCCGGTGTGGTGGAAAACTGCGATGGCCCAGTCGCCGACTACTTCAATATCGTCAAGAAGAAGAAAGGCAAGATCAAACTGAGCCAGACCGCCAACGCCCGCCAGTCCTTCCTCGACAGCTGCCCGAAGGCCGACCCGAGCGCGACCAAGTCGATCAATAACAAGTTCGGCAAGGTTATCTGAGGCGCACCGCCATGCCATTCGTTGCCGATGTTCCGCCACCTGCCCTGAGCGAGCCGGTCGTCTGTTCGATCATGGCAGCGGTCAAATACGAGCTGCCGGTGAACATCGTGCTCGCCGTGGCCGCCCAGGAGGGCGGCAAGCCGGGCCAGTGGGTGCGCAACAGCAATGGTACCTACGATGTCGGGCCGATGCAGTTCAACACCTCATACCTGCGTGAACTCTCGCGCTACGGCATCACCCCCAAGGATGTCGAACAGGGCGGCTGCTACTCCTATGACCTGGCCGCCTGGCGCCTGCGCGGCCACGTGCGCAACGACCGCGGCGACCTGTGGACGCGGGTGGCCAACTACCACTCGCGCACCCCTGCGATCAATGCCCGTTACCGCCAGCAGGTGATGCGCCGTGCCGCTTGGTGGGCCGACTGGCTGGATGAACGCTTTGCCACCCAGCAGGTGGCGCAGGGTGCGGTGTTCTCCGGTGTGCCCAGCGAAGTCCCGGCGGCGGCTGTTGAAACGGCCCCGGCGGTCAAGGCGGCTGTTGTGAAGCAGCCGGTCACAACGCAGCCCGCCGCAACGTCAGGATATGTCCCTCGCGGCCTGGTGATGGGCAGCAGGTGATGGATACCAATCAGTTATTCTTCGGTCCATGCGAGGGGGCAAACACGTGCCACGACATCAACACGGACGTATACACGACCTGATCGTGAGTTGAACCGGAAGGCGCATGAGGGCCCACCGGCCTGATGACTTTATGTGCCGCCTTGAGGTGGCAGCTAGGAGAAACAAATTGAAAGGACCAACCCTCGGAGCAGACGCCCGTCCAGCCGAAAAAGCTGCACGCTACTGCAAGGCAGCCACCTCGCGACTGCGAGTCGGCTCGCTCGTTGCCCTCGTCCTCGCAGCGTGCACGCTTTTCTCGGCCACTTCTTCTCCAGCCCATGCCAAGGAACTTTCCATGCAAGGCAATCAAAGTCAGTACCAACCCTATAAGCCTGGCATGAAGTTGCCTGACGGTGTGTACCCACCAATGCAGGGGTATACCCACGCAGATCTGATCGAGGCCGCAGCCAAACCTGTCGAAGCCATTCTGAAGGCTGACAGTGTCGACCCGACCCTGATAAAGGAAACGCTATTTGCGCTGGCCGGCAAGTTCAATCAAGAACTGGAAGGAAAACTGGTCGAGTACCGACTGGCCAAGTTGAACCAGGAAACCAAAGATGACCCCGCCGAACGCGCCAAGTTCTTTGACCAGGTAGCAGAAAGCCTTGGGGCCATGGCGATGCACGCAACCACGCAGTCGTTTCGCGGTTCTCCACTCTTGAGCAAGAGCAATGAGTACCTCGCCCGCCTCAGCAGAAGCGCCGGGGATGGTGTATACGACCTCGTCGTCACCTTGAGCAAACCACAATCCTGATTGCAGTTTGCCACTGTCTTGGCGAGCCCATTCCGGATTATTGGAGGAAACGGGCCATAGGGATATGAAATGAGTGATGCAATGCGCTTTACGGTGTACTTCGATGGCACCGGCAACAACAAAGACCTGAACACCCCCGAAGGCACTCAGACCAATGTGGCCCGCCTGTTTGACCTGGATACGGCCAAAGGCACCAACCTGGCTCGCAATTCGGGGCATACCCCGCAGCAGTACGATGGCAAGGAGCGGTCTGGGCAGCCGGAGAAGATTTACTTCGACGGTGTGGGCAGCCAAGGCGATACTTCGGGCACATCCTTGCTCGAGGGTGCCACGGGCCGGGGGGCGCAGGGGCGCATCGACCAGGCCTACGATGCCATTGTGTCCTTCCACAACAAGTACCCGGACCAGAAAGTCGATGTGAATATCGTTGGCTTCAGCCGCGGCGCGTCACAGTCGCGGGCGCTGTCCAACGAATTCATCGAGCGCGGCGTGCCGAAGCTCGATGGCCAGGGTCAACCCACGGGTGACTTCCTGATTCCGCCAGGTCAGGCCCATGTGAACAAGTTGGGTATCTTCGACACCGTCGCCACCGACGGCCTGTCGAACACCGATACGCACTTGGGAAAGAATCTGGAGATCGGCAAGAACGTCGATTCGACCACCCACCTGGTGGCCATGAACGAATACCGCGACACCTTCCGTCTGACCAGCGCACTGCGTAACGACGACAACTCTCGTATCGAGGAAATCAAGTTCGCCGGCGCGCATTCGCAAGTAGGCGGCGGCTATAAGGACGACCCGCTGGCGGCTGGACCCTTGGCGGTGATGTACCAGAGCTTGCAGTCGGCCGGTATCGAAATGAAGCCGATGCAGCAGGACGATGTGCAGCGCATCGAGCAGTACAACGAGTTGATCAAGAACCCCAAAAAGGTTCAGCAAGCATTGATAGATTCCCGGCTGTTGAAAGGTGAGAACGCGTTCACCCAGAGTGCGGACGGCTCCTATCAGAAGGTCGACAACACGCCCTTCCCTTTGGAAAGAGGCACGATCAATGTCTTTGACCGCCAGAGCAGGCCATTCGAACATGATACCAACGGCCGGGGCGTGATCTTCGAGAACAATGATCGGCTCAGCCGCAACGCGGTGTTCAGAGGACTCGAGAGTTTTGGCGAACGGTTACAGACGCTGGGGCAGGAAACCAAGGCGGGTATCTTGCACGCCTTGGGCATGGGTAACCGTGATCAAGAAGAAAAAGCCACCTACAACGAGCTTGACAATATCCGTGGCGAGCTTGGCGCAGTTGCGCAGGCACAAGTCTCAGGGCTAGCCGGTGACCTTGCGACATCACGCCCGAACGCCACCTATATCGAAGGGCTAGAACTGCAGCCGGTGCCTGTACCCCAAGAAGACAAGCAAGGTCAACAACAGCCCCCCCAGCCTCAGCAACGCAGCGATTCATTCAAGGCGATGGAAGAAATGGCTCGCGGGCTCAGCCCAACTGCCAGCATCGGCGAGGCCTCGCAAAGCGGCCGCAAGGCCACCAGCGGAATGGTCGTCGGCATGGACGAGCACCACATCCTGCAGAAGGTCGGCCAAACCGACCAGTTCGTCATTCACGACCGCCGCGACGTGGACCCGGGCCGCAATTTCCAGGTGGGCAAGAGCACGGCAATCGTGAATGAAAAGGGCATCGGCGAAGTCGCTCGCAATGCCGCACCGAAGCTGGAGCTGGATATGGGCTTGTCCCAGGCGATGCGTCGGTGAGGGGGCAGCTTATGACCATGTTTTACCGGGCAGTGCTATTTGCTCCTCTCATGCTGGGTGCCTCCTTGGCTCTATCCGGCCTATCTTCCTCCCCCCATGCCAAGGAGCTTTCCGTGCCTGACAATCATGTTCAATACCAATCGCACACACTGGGCATGAAGCTGCCCGATGGCGTTTTCCCGCCGATGCCGGGGTATACCCATAAGGAATTGATCGCGGTCGCTCACGCGCGCACCGTGGACTTTCTAAAGGCAAGGAACGTCGAACCAGGACTTATCCGCGAAACGCTTATTGCGCTGGATACTCACCTCGTTAACGCGTTCGAGAAAGAAGGCGTCGAGTACCAGATCGCTACGTGGTATCAGAAACCTTATGACAGCCCCGACCTGCGCAAGCGCAGTATCGACAACATGGCTGAACAGTTCGGTGCCCTGGCTTTGGAGGCAGCAGCCGAGTCCTTGGATGGTTCGCAGCTTTTGCTTCAGGGCAAAGCATTTTATGGCGACTTCATGAGTGAGTCAGGGGACGCAGTAAGCGATCTGATTCTTACGTTGAACAAGCACTAACCACTGCAGTTCTTCATTGGGACATTAGATGACTGGAGCCAAGCGGTTTATCGTGTACTTCGACAGTACCGGGAACAACAGCATCATGCGGCGCTGAGTGGCGGCCCATGGCCGCAATTTTCTCGGTATTCTTCGATCCACCAATGCGGCTATGGCTGCGAAACGACCTTACATGAACCCGCCGCGAGGCGGAGGCAGGGAGAATGAGCTTGAACGGTACAACCGTCGGTGCCAACGCATCTATTATCGGTAACGCCTGTTGCCGCACCAAGGGGCTCTGGTCGCGGCTGCGCCAGAATTCGCTCATACCTCTCGCGCTGGGCGCCTGCGTGCTGCTGCCTGCCACTTCATCTGCGCTTCAAACCAAGGAGATTTCCATGCAAGACAACAAGGGCCAGTACCAACCTTATAGTCCCGGCATGAAGTTGCCCGATGGCGTTTTCCCGCCGATGCCGGGGTATACCCACAAAGAACTCCTCGCGGTCGCTCACGCGCGCATCGAGGACTTTCTCAAGGCAAAGAACATCGAACCAGGGCTTATCCGCGAAACCCTAATTGCGCTGGATAGTCACCTCGTCAATGCATTCGAGACAGAAGGCGTCGAATACCAGATCGCGACGTGGTATCAGAAACCTTATGACAGCCCGGACCTGCGCAAACGCAGTGTCGACAACATGGCTGAACAGTTCGGCGCTCTGGCGGTGAAGGCCGCCGCCCGCTCTCTGGATGGGTCGCAGTTATTACATCAAGGTAAAGAGTTCTATCGCCAATTCATAACTGAATCAGGCGATGCGGTGGGCGATCTGATTCTTACGTTGAACAAGCACTGATCAATGCGGTTATTCATAGGGATATGAGATGACTGAATCCAAACGGTTCACCGTATATTTCGACGGCACCGGAAACAACAAGGACCAGGCTACCCCTGAAGGTACGCAGACCAACGTCGCACGTTTGTATGAACTCGACACCGCTCAAGGCACAAACTTGGCCCGCAATTCAGGCCACGAGCCGGTGAAGTATGACGCTGCTCGGCGTTCCGGGCAGTCTGAGAAGATCTACTTCGACGGCGTCGGCAGCCAGAAAGGTAATCCTCTGGCTACCGCTTGGGAGGGCGCTACTGGGGCCGGCGGCCAAGAGCGTATCGAACAGGCCTACGACGCTATCGTTGCCTTCCATAACAAATACCCGGATGAAAAGGTCGATGTGAACATTGTCGGTTTCAGCCGGGGCGCGGCGCAGTCTCGCGCGCTGGCCAACGAGTTCATAGACCGCGGCGTGCCCAAACTCGATGAACAGGGCAAAGCCACTGGCGATTTTCTGATTCCGCCGGGCCAGGCCCATGTGAACAAGTTGGGTATATTCGATACCGTCGCGTCCTATGGCAACGCAATGTCCGATACGCACCTGGGCAAGAATCTGGAGGTCGGCAAGAACGTTGATTCGACCACTCACCTGGTGGCGATGAATGAGTACCGCGAGACCTTTCGCCTGACCAGCGCTCTTCGCAACGATGACAACTCTCGCATCGAGGAGCAGAAGTTCCCAGGCGCGCATTCGCAAGTCGGCGGCGGTTATCGCGATGATGTGTTGGCAGCCGGACCCCTGGCGATGATGTACGACCGCTTGCAATCGGCTGGCATCGAGATGAAGCCGATGCAGCAAGAAGATGTGCATCGCATCGAGCAGTTCAACGCGCTGATCAAGGACCCCGAACAGCTCCAGAAGGCATTGATCGATTCGCGGCTGGCAGAAGGCAAGGATGCGTTCACGCAAAATGTCGACGGTTCCTACCAAGTTGTGAACAACAAGCCTTTTGCGATGGAGCGCGGTACGTTTATAAGCGAGAATCGGCAAGCCCGCCCCTTCGATCATGAAGTCAGTGGCCGCAAAGTTCTCTTCGAGAACGATGACTCACTCAGCAAGCTCGGCATCCAACGTGTGGGAGAGAAAATCGGGGCATGGTTCTCGAGTGTAGCGCAGAAGATCAAGGATCCGTCGGCCTGGCTCGTTAACACCGATACCAAGCATGAAACCGTAGAGCGTGAGGTAGATAGCTTCGAGGCGCAATTTGAGATGCTGAAGCGTGAATCACAAGCTCAAGTATCGGAAATGACCTCTTCTCTTTCGGGGTCCAGGCCTGATCGCGACTATCTTCAGGCGCTGAATCTTCAGGAAGTTCCATTGCCCGGGCGTGCCAACACGACGTCTGAAGGCATCCAGACCCAAGCCCGCAGCGACTCGTTCAAAGCCATGGAAGAAAAGGCTCGCGGCCTCAACCCGTCCGCCAGCATAGGCGAAGCCTCGCAAGCCGGGCGCAAGGCCATCAGCGGGATGGTCGTCGACATGGATGAGCATCACATCTTGCAGAAGGTCGGGCAGACCGATCAGTTCGTCATCCATGACCGCCGCGATGTCGACCCCGAGCGCAACTTCCAGGTGGGCAAGAGCACCGCGATCGTGCATGACAAAGGCATCGCCGAACAGGCTCGCAGTCTCGCCCCTGACTTGGGGCTTGGCGCAGAAGTGGCCAGCGTGATGCGGCGTTGAGTGACGATACGCTGCGCAACGACATTAACAAGGATCCGCCGCGAGGCGTCTGCAGGGAGAATGAAAATGAACGGTACAACCATCGGTGCGAACGCATCCATCGCCGGAAACGCCTGTTGCCGCACCAAGAGCCTCTGGTCGCGGCTGCGCCTGAGCTCGCTCATACCTCTCGCACTGGGCGCCTGCGTCCTTCTGCCTGCCACCTCATCTGCGCTTCAAGCCAAGGAGATTTCCATGCAAGACAATCAAGGCCAGTACCAACCTTATACGCCTGGCATGAAGCTCCCCGATGGCGTCTTTGCGCCAATGCAGGGTTACACCCACGAGGACCTGATCGAGGCGGCCGGCAAGCGGGTGGAAGCCGTGCTGAAAGCTAATGACGTCGATCCGACGCTGGCCAAGGAAACGCTGTTTGCCTTGGCCGATCATCTGAACCGAGCCTTCCAGTCGCAAAACGTCGAATATCAGATTGCAACGTGGTTCAAGAAACCGTACGACGACCCTGCTGCACGGGCACAAAGCGTTTCTGCCATGGGTGAAAGCTTTGGTGCGCTCGCCATCCGTGCAGCGGGCGACTCGTTGAAGGGCTCCCCATTGCTGCACAAGAGCGACGCGTTCCTGAGCGCCTTCATCAGTGCTGCCGGTGACGGGGTCAGTGACCGGATCGTAACCCTCAACAAGCAGAATTCCTGACCTGGCGGCCCCTGGCCACAGGTTTCTCGGTATTCTTTGATCCACCCAAGGCGGCTCTGGCTGCGCAACGACAATAAACAAGGACCCGCCGTGAGGCGGAGGCAGGGAGAATGAGATTGAACGGTACAACCGTCGGTGCGAATGCATCTATTACCGGCAACGCCTGTTGCCGCACCAAGGGGCTCTGGTCGCGGCTGCGCCTGAATTCGCTCATTCCTATCGCGCTGGGCGCCTGCGTGCTCCTGCCTGCCACTTCATCTGCGCTTCAAGCCAAGGAGATTTCCATGCAAGACAATCAAGGCCAGAACTCATCCAACGCAGCCGGTACCAAACTGCCCGACGGTGTGTTCCCTCCCATGAAGGGCTACACCAACCAGGAATTGGCCACCGCCGCGTGCCAGAGTGTCGACAAGGTGTTCAAGGAAAACAACATCGACCCGACGCTTGCCCGCGAGTCTCTTTTCGACCTTTTCAATCACTTGACCGCTGCCTACCAGGCAAACGACGTGGACTACCAGATCTCGACCTGGTACCAGAAGCCGTACAACGACCCTTCGGCTCGTACCGAGAGCGTCAAGGCAATGGCCAAGGAATTCAACGCACTCACCATTCGTGCCGCCGGCGATGCACTGATCAAGTCGCCACTGGGCAACCTGAGCCGGGATTTCCAACGCAGCTACCTGCAAAGCGCTGGCCTGGGTGTGCAGAACCTGATTGAAACCCTGAACAAACCCGGTACCTGAGTCGTCAAGGTTGAACGATCATTCCAGCCTGGCCGTTGGAATATTCATAAGGACATGACATGAGCGATGCATTGCGTTTTACGGTGTATTTCGACGGCACCGGTAACAACAAAGACCTGGACACCCCGAAAGGTGCTCACACCAACGTCGCGCGGCTGTTCGAGGCAGACCAGGCCAAGGGCACCAACCTGGCACGCAACTCTGGGCATGAGCCGCAGCAGTACGACGCTCAGGATCGCTCCGGTCAGTCCGAGAAGGTGTATTTCGATGGGGTTGGCAGCCAACCCGACGTCAGCCTGCGGTCACTGGCGGAAGGCGGCACCGGGCTGGGTGGCCAGGGACGTATCGATCAGGCCTACGATGCCATCGTGGCGTTTCACAACAAGTACCCGGATCAGAAGGTCGATGTGAACATCGTCGGCTTCAGCCGTGGCGCTGCGCAATCCCGCGCGCTGGCCAACGAGTTCATCGACCGGGGCGTGCCGAAACTGGACGGCCAGGGCAAGCCTACCGGCGATTACCTGATTCCGCCGGGCGAAGCGCATGTCAACAAGCTGGGCATCTTCGACACCGTCGCTTCCTATGGCTATGCCATGTCCGATACCCACTTGGGCAAGAATCTGGAAATCGGCAAGAATGTTGATTCCACTACACACTTGGTGGCGACGAACGAGTACCGGGATACCTTCCGTCTGACCAGTGCCTTGCGCAACGACGACAACTCACGCATCGAAGAGGTGAAATTTGCCGGTGCTCATTCGCAAGTAGGCGGTGGATACCGTAACGATGTGCTGGCAGCAGCGCCGCTGGCTTACATGTATGAAAGCTTGCAATCGGCCGGTGTCGAGTTGGGCCCGTTGCAGCAGGAAGACGTGCAGCGCATCGAAAATTACAACGAGCTGGTCCAGAGCCCGGAAAAAGTTCAGCAGGCGCTTATCGATTCACGTCTCAAGGCAGGGAACGAGGCTTTCATTCAAGACGCGGACGGTTCTTTCCAGAAGGTCGACAACACGCCGTTTGCCATGGAACGCGGCTTCGTCAACGTGATGGATCGCCAAAACAAACCGTTTGAACATGAAACCGCTGGCCGGGGCGTTGTCTTTGAAAATGATGACAGCCTCAGTCGCCTCAAAGTAGTTCGTACCGCTGAAAACCTGGGCAACCGCCTGGCGGATCTTGGTCGACAGGCGCTCTCGGGGGTTGCCCGCTTCGTAGGCAAGGATGACCCCGAGCAAGCACTTGATGAAACGCTGGACCGGGTGGAGCAAACCCGCGCTCAGGCGAGCGCGGTTGCTCGCCAGCAAGGTGCCGTGTTGTCCGACGAGCTAAAAGCGTCGCGCCCCAGTGTGGCCTATATCGAGAGCCTTGATTTGCAACCTGTACCGGTGCCTCAAGGTGCCAGGCAAGGCCAACAGCAAGACCCCCAGGCCCAGCAGCGCAGTGACTCGTTCAAGGCCATGGAAGAAAAAGCCCGCGGCCTCAACCCGTCGGCCAGCATCGGCGAAGCCTCGCAAACCGGGCGCAAGGCCACCAGTGGGA